>Ga0099364_10004034_pt1 | contig 22345 bp, 15 predicted proteins | sample TergutTh196P3_FD_73070 | JGI IMG/M metagenome (GOLD analysis project Ga0099364, IMG submission 73070) | Microcerotermes parvus P3 segment gut microbial communities from Pointe-Noire, Republic of the Congo - Th196 P3 | ecosystem: Host-associated > Arthropoda: Insects > Digestive system > Gut ...
AACGGAAAAAACCAGCCCCCCCCCCCCCCCGATCGAGAAAGAGCACCCAATTTCAAATCGACAAACCCGCACCCAATCTCGTATTCTGAGTCCTTCCCTGTACGGTTCCTGTACCGATATCTAAAATAAGCAGGATAGGAGCGGGAAAAGCACAAGGAGGTAAGACACTTTGTCGTTGATAGTGAACAGTCTCGCTGGAAAAAAAAGTGGTAATGGCAAAAAATGATTGACAAAAAAGTGTTGTTATAAAATGGTGTCCCCGAAGAAAGGGAAAATTTAATTTTCTGATTTTTCGTACTTTGTGACTAAATAGGAGATAATATTGAAAACAATCTTTATCGTAGATGATATGGCTACAAATCTATTATTGGCAAAAAATGCTTTATGTGATATTTATAAAAATTATGCATTACCTTCTGCGGAAGCGATGTTTAAACTTGCCCAGAAAATCACACCTGACTTGATATTATTAGACGTAGATATGCCTGATATGAACGGGTTTGAAGCGATGGCGATACTCAAAAATGATGACAAACTAAAATCAATCCCTGTGATATTTCTCACAGGTCGTAGCGATGCCAACTCTGAAATAGAGGGATTCAAACTGGGTGCTATAGACTTTATTCATAAACCTTTTACGACCCCGATATTGCAAAAAAGGATAGAGGTGCATCTCGAACTGGATAAAAGAATGAAAACTATACAACAGCAAAATGAAATGCTGATCAGGCTACATGAAACCAAAGACAATATACTCGGTATGATTTCACATGATCTGAGGAACTACATTGGGGTGACACTTGCCTCTTGTGAAATGCTGATCATAAAAGACGCAAACATGGCAGAAAACAATTGTGTTTGTCGAATAAACGAAGCCAGTGAGAAAGCTCTCTGTCTGCTCAACGACATACTTTTGATGAATAAAATGGATACGAATGTAAACGCACTGGAGCTGTCAAAGCATAGTGTAAATGAAAAAATTCTTTCTTCTGTAGAGCTGTTAAAACCAATGGCTGCCCAAAAAGGGATAGATATCGGACATGATTTTGAAACAGATCCCATTTATGCTATGATCAATGCAGAAAAATTTCAAAGAGTGATCGACAATATATGTATAAACGCCATAAAGTTCACAAAAAATGGCGGCAAAATAACCGTGAAAACTAAGCAAATAAATGGCAATGTGCAAATACATATCATAGATTCAGGCATCGGTATGGATTCTGAACTAATAGAAAAGCTTTTCCAGCAATATTCTAAAAAAGGTAGACCTGGTACAGCAGGCGAGCCTAGTACAGGACTAGGCCTCTATATTGTGAAGCAACTCATAGATATGCATTATGGTACGATAGAAGTTTTATCAGAAGTTGATGTTGGGTCAGAATTTATTATAAAGCTCCCCACTATTAACGATGTTTCAGAAAATGCATCTGGTGGTGCGGATGGAAAATAAAATAATTAGAAATAGTTTTTTTCGATTTTCTTTGCTAGCGTTCTTGGTAATAGCTGGGGTTTGCGTTGTTGCCTACATCTTTTCAGCTCGTCAGATAAACCGTAGCTACGTAAGGCAACAGCTTTCATTCGTGGGAGAAGCTCTAAAACTAAACTTGAGAAGTGACATCAGCAGCGAGGCAGAGCTGGTCACCATATTGAGCCACTCTAGAGTTACGCGTGATTATTTTATGAACCCAACTGACCCATTACTGATTGATGTAGTCTTCGATAATTTTGATAAATTTCAAAGATACTGTACCGAAGGGGTGATCTATTGGGTTAATGACATTGACAAAATCGTACATATATCTGACTCAGCACCTGTTCTCGTGATGCCCAAGATTTTTGACGATGATCTGTACGAAAAAATACTTTACCAAATGGATAATTTTTATCTAAACATCACTTATCACGAGGATATAGACCTGCTAAACTTGTGGATTCACGTTCCCGTCTTTACCATAAATGATGATGGGTCAAGGACACCACGTGGTATTATAGGGACTGGGCTAAACCTAGTCACCCTCACACAGCGAATTGATTCTCTCATTAGTGATCTTTGTGAGTACAGCACTTTTTATGTGTTCAACCAGCTACACGAAATCACCCTTGCGAAAAACACAGATTTAGTAAAAAACAAAGTCCCACTCACTACGCATCTAGGTGATGCAGGCTATGAAGCTGTTCGGATAGCAAATATGCTAGAGGGCGGGCAAGGAATATTCTACTCTTTTGAAAGCGACAAATATCTCGTAGACAAGGTTTCTTCTTTAAGGGATTTGAATCTTTTAATATGCTATCCCGCCCTAGGTACTCTGGCTATGGAGCCTTCTATGAATATTTTGTTCTTTAGTATGTTGTTTTTTATTTTTTCTTTGTTTGTGGTCATGAATATATATTTTAATAAGTCGAGTAAAGAAAATAATAAACAAAATGAAGAATTGGTGGCTATGAACAAAAAATTGGGCATGGTCGTAAAAGCTACTAAAATCGGGTTGTGGAGTTCTGATGTCTTGCGTGATGACGATGAAGTCGTAAACCCAGATGTGCCGTTCATATGGTCTCCGGAATTTAGAAACATGCTAGGATATACAAATGAGATCGATTTTCCAAATGTACTCGGTAGCTGGATCAATAGACTAGCAGAAGATGATAGACAGGCTACGCTGGACCAGCTAAAAAAACATATTTTAGATAAAACGAGTGAAAGTGTGTATGATGTAGAATATCGTCTATTAAAGAAAAATGGAGAGTATGGATATTTTAGAGCATATGGTGGAACATCCAGAGATTCGACAGGAAAAGCCATCAAAATAGCAGGATCCCTGATAGATATCACTGAGGATAAGAACATTTTGGTAGAGCTAGGAAAACAACGAGACGTAGCAGAAAACGCAAACCAGCTCCAACGCGACTTTATTTCAAAACTTAGCAAAATAAACGAGATATCGACCAAGCTATTCTTGTCGGAACCAGACACGTTTGAAGATGATTTGTGGCAATCGATGAAAATACTCGGAGAAGCCGCTGATGTCGAGCGGATGTATATCTGGAAAAACTTTGAGCGAGATGGGCTGCTTTATTGTTTTCAGCTATACGAATGGTATAGTGGTGTAGAATCCCAAGAGGGGAAAGACTTCTCCATGGAAACGTGTTACAGCGAGGTAGTCCCCGAATGGGAAGATAAATTTTTACGCAAGGAAAGTATAAACGATCTTGTCAAAAACCTCTCTGAAAATGAAAAAAGATGGCTAGAAGCCCAAGGGATAGTGTCCATACTGGCTGTTCCTATATATGTAAATGATTATTTTTGGGGGTTTGCAGGGTTTGATGATTGTAAATCGGAAAGATGTTTTACTCAAAACGAGGAGACCCTCCTTCGTTCTGCCAGTCTATTACTGATAAACGCCGTCACTAGGAATGAGATGTCACAAAATATTAGATCTACTACGATACAGCTAGAAGAGTCTTTAAAAATATCAGAAAATGCTACACGGGCTCAAAAAGACACCATCGAACAGCTCAACATGGTGGTTCAAGCCACAGGTATAGGTCTTTGGAGCTCTGGCATTTTAGAAGACGATTTTACAAACCCTGAGATGTACATGAACTGGTCTGACGAGTTTCGAGCGATGATAGGCTATACCGACGAAACGGACTTCCCAAACACCCTAGGTAGCTGGATAGATAGCTTGTTGCCTGAAGATAAACAAAGAGCTCTGGACCATGTGGGAAGTCATTTCCTAGATAATACAGGCAACACCCCCTATGATATAGAATATCGCCTATTGAAGAAAAATGGTGGATATGGACATTTCAGAGCATATGGTGGTACTTTTCGAGATGAAAATGGAAAACCTATAAAAATCACAGGTAGCCTCATCGATATCTCAAATTATAAAAATCTATTACTAAACCTAGAAAGACAGAAAAAAATAGCAGAAGAATCTCTTCTAATGCAAACAGACATCACAGAAAAACTCAATATATTAAACGAGCTGTCGATGAAGCTGTTTTTGTCTGATCCTGATACATTTGAAGATGACCTTTGGCAATCTATGAAGATGCTTGGGGATGCAGTGAATGCTGATCGTGTGTATATCTGGAAAAATATCGAAAAAGAAGGTGTCTTGTACGCTTCTCAGCTATACGAATGGAGTGAATACGTAGATTCATTCATGAATCACCCCCTCACTATAGAGGGTTGCTACAGAGATAATAGCCCAGAATGGGAAAAAAGTTTTTTACTGAGACAGAGTGTGAATGATCTAGTGAGGAATCGTCCTGCTATAGAGAGAGAAATCCTCGAGCCACAAGGCAACCTGTCATTTCTTGTTGTTCCTATATATATAAATGATTATTTCTGGGGATTTTCAGGTTTTGATGATTGTAAAAACGAGAGATACTTTACTCAAAACGAAGAAAGTCTATTGCGATCAGCGAACTTTCTCTTTATCAATGCTATTACAAGAAATGAATTATCGAAAAATATACGAATTACCAACACGCATCTAAGTGAAGCTCTCGCCAAAGCAGAAAATGCTACTCAGACTAAAACCAAATTTTTGGCAGCGATGAGTCATGAAATACGCACGCCTATGAATGCGATCATAGGAATAGTACAAATGCAACTCCAAAACGTAAATTTGCCAGATGAGTACACTATAGCTCTAGAGAAAATTTATAGCTCAGGAGCTACTCTTTTAGGCATCATAAATGATATTTTAGATTTGTCAAAAATAGAGACAGGAAAGATGGAGATAGTCTCTACTGAGTACGATATACCTAGTCTAATACATGACACTTTGCAGCTGAATATGGTGAGAATCGGCACTAAACCTGTCGAACTGGTGCTGTCTATAGATGAAAATATGCCACTGAAGATGATAGGTGATGAACTGAGGTTAAAGCAAATAATGAGCAATCTATTATCAAACGCCATAAAATACACAGAAAAAGGATATGTGAAACTGTCTGTAGGAATGGAGAATAGACAGAGTGATGATAGCGTATATTTACGACTTGTGGTCGAAGACACCGGGCAAGGGATGAAAAGCGAAGATTGTAAAAAACTCTTTTCTGCATATTCTCGATTTAACATCGAGACAAATAAAATGATAGAAGGTACAGGGATAGGGCTAAATATCACCAAAAACCTTTTAGATCTGATGGGCGGTACTATCGATGTCGAAAGTACTTATGGCAAAGGTAGCATTTTTACCGTGCTCGTAAAGCAAGAAAAGGTCGATTGCCCTCCTATAGGCACTGAGCTTGCACAAAGTCTGTGCAATTTCTCTTTTTCAAGTAGAAAGCTAAATGCGAATTTTCAAATTCATAGAGAAAATATGCACTATGGCAAAGTATTGATAGTCGATGACGTAAAGACAAATTTATACGTTGCAGAAGGGCTGATGTCTCTATATAATCTACAAATCGAAACGGCTGTCAGTGGATTTGTTGCTATCAAAAAAGTAAAAGATGGCGGTGTTTATGATATCATATTTATGGATCATATGATGCCAATTATGGATGGAATAGAAGCTACTCAAAAGCTAAGAGAAATGGGATACTCTGGTGTTATCGTGGCTCTGACTGCAAACGCTTTGACAGGACATGATGAGATGTTTAAACAAAATGGATTTGATGACTTTATCTCAAAACCGATAGATGTGTGGAAACTCGATGAAATCATAAAAAAATATATAAAAAAACCTGACAGAGATCTCCAAGAACCTTATCAAATATATTCCCCAAACTCTGCTGATAATACCGAAGTCCAGTCTGTATATGAAAATAATTCTTTGCTCAAAGTGTTTAGGCAAGATGCAGAAAAATCTGTATCTATCATGAGAGATACTTTTCAAAAGGGAAATATAAAGCTCTTTACCACCGTAGTTCATGGAATGAAAGCTACACTGGCTAGTATCGGAGAACATGAAATGTCAAAAGAAGCAGCAAAGTTAGAAACAGCTGGATTAAATGATGAAATATCTTATATAAACGCAAATGCTGTCTACTTTATAGAATCGCTGGAAACTCTACTGAATAATATCCCCACCTCCATGGTTCATAATAGTGATGATGATCACTTGACAGAAGACACATTATACTTGAGAGAAAAATTGCTAGAAATCAAAAATGCATGTGAAAATTATGATGATGTAACAGCATATGCCACCCTGGACTGCCTGGGAGAACATCAATGGAAAAAAGAAACTCAGACGTTTATCGATGAAATCAGAGATTTGTTGTTTTTAAACAGTGATTTTGATTGTGCTGCAAAAAGAATAGAAGATTACTTGTTATAGCAAATATCAGCATATATAATAAACAGCTTGTTTTTTATATATTGAGTGTCATACTTACTTTCTACAGCTCTTTTTCCATTCGTTCCTAGCAATTTGCTCTTTTCAGCGTTTAAGAGCAAAAACTCTATTTTTTTTGCAAGATCGTCACAATCTTCTGAATGAAATATTAGACCACATTCGTTTTGTTCAATGAACTCTTTATGTGGAATGCAATCAGATGAGATAATAGCCTTTTCGCACAGAGCATATTGAAAAATCTTGTTTGCAAAGCAAGTATCATGCTGCTCGTTTTTTACAATAGGACATATGCAGATGTCAGAAATAGCTAGGTATGAGGGCAGAAGGCTTATATCTTTCCAAGGGTAATGTGTCACAAAATCACGTCTGAGAACCTTTGAAAACATTTTTCTTTCTGCGTTGTCAATAGGTCCTATCAGCAACAAGTGTAGAAAAGGATATTGTTGGAACAAGGATTCTATCGCTTTTATGGATGTCAAAATACCCCTTCTTTCTGAGATGACACCAAAATAAAAGACAATGAATTTTTCCTTTTTATCAAAAATCGTTTTATTTATTTGATGATTTTTAAATTGTTTGATATCTGGAACATTTTCAAATACAAAGAATTTCTCTTTCTTTAAAATAGGATATTTTTCAAGGAGAGCATTTTTGTATTGCTCATTTGTGACTACAATCTTGTCTGGATATGATAAAAGCTGCTGCTCGATCTTTTTCCATCTTTGAGGTCTAGCAAATAGTTTTTTAAAAAAACTCTGCGACCATTTGTAGTTCATTATTGCCTCAGGGTAGTTTTCATGCAAGTCCAAAATTAGAGGCTTGTTGCTTTTTGCCAAAGACCCTGCAAAAGCAAGATAAAGGTCATGGACATGTATAGATACCAACTCGTACTTGTTTATAAATTTTTTGATGTGGAATGCCCAAAAATAATCATAAAAAGGGAATGTGTTTTGTAAGCCAAATAGTATATTTTTTATCTTTCTTTTTATATATATTTTATGAACAACGATGTTTTCATTAAGTGTATTCTGGGTAGGTACTTTTTTGTTCTTGTGATAAGCAAAGCATAAAACATATACGTTGTATGATTCAGCAAGGATATGAGCTTGATGCCGCACTCTGATGTCACCATAAAACTCGTTATCTACGACTATTCCAATATTTTTTTTCATGTGATCAAATCATCTCCAAATCAGCGCCCCATCCCCGACTGATAATTGGCTCCAACCCGTAGGAGTCCCTTCCGAAAAGTCGAAAAGTAACCAATTTCTGTAGAGAACGCAATTTTTCGTTCCGCTATCGTATTAAAACCCAATATGTTACAATACCTTCCCTGTACGGCTCCTGTACCGATCCCTAAAATAAGCGGGATAGAAGCGGGAAAAGCACAAGAGGGTACTGATTGTATCGTCGATCGGAGAGCTCTGCCACGGAGCCCCCTCCGAAAACCCGAAAAGTAACCTATTTCTGTAGGGAACGCATTTATTCGTCCCGCTATCGTATTATCGCATTTCCATTTGTCATTAAATAGGGCTTTCGGAGTCCGCCACATAGCGGCGATCTCCGATCTATGACAATCGCCCACAATCGATAACATCGCCAGATCCTGTAGCAGAGCTCGGAGGGGCTACGAGTTTATTCGTGCGACCGCACGGATAAATGGCAAACGAAGTTTGCCTATGCGACATAATGCCGAAGGCATTCCTCCGTTGTGACACATTGATCCATCGACCATCCGATCGTAGCTACGGCTTTATTTTCTCCTATGAAAAGTCCTTCTTTTGCTGTCTTTATCAAACTTTCCTTGTGGTCTTTCATTTGAAAGCTCAATTACAATTTTTCTGTCTTCAAAATATGCGTCTTCTATCGAGTTTAATATATCATCTTTGTATTTAGCATCTGCTTCAAAGAAGGCGAAATTTTTCTTTATATCTATTTTTCCTATTGTAATATGTTTTTTTTCTGTGAGATCATTTATCAACCCAATAAGCTCAGGAGGAGTGATCTTATCTATAGTCCCCAAGTTTATAAAGAATCTGACAAATTTTACTGTCCCAGTTCCCTTTTTGTCTTTTCTAAATTCTTCTACATTCAAGTCAGGCGCATTTTTGTAGTAATCGAGAAATCTGTTAAATTCAATAGATACAAATTTTTTGATGATCTCATCTCTTTCAAACCATTCTAGCTTTTTGTAAATAATTTCGAGGAAAGGATTTATTTCTTTTACGTTTATTTCAGTAGTCATCATTTTATCGATTTGAGCAAAAAGCTGTCTTTCGCATATTTCTCTGCCAGTAAATATCTTTTTTATTTCGATATGCTTTTTTACTGTTCTTTCGATTTCAGCTATTTTGTTTTTCTCTTTCAAGTTTGAGATGATGATAGATATGCCTTTTTTACCCGCTCTACCTGTTCTACCACTCCGATGAGTATATATTTCAGCTTCATCAGGCAGGTTGTAGTTTATAATATGTGTCAGATCATCTACATCCAGACCCCTCGCTGCGACATCTGTAGCGACTAAAAGACTCAGATGTTTATTACGAAATTTTTGCATGACATGTTCGCGCTGTGCCTGTGAGAGATCACCATGCAGAGGTTCAGCATCATAACCATCTTTCATCAATTGGTCGGCGACTTCCTGAGTTTCCTTTTTTGTCCTACAAAATACTATCCCGTAGATTTCAGGATAATAATCAACTATTCTTTTCAGAGCCAGATACCTATCCCTAGCCTGTACCATGTAGCAGTGGTGAATGATCCCATCAGCACCTATATTTTTTTCACCGATAGTTATCTCCTTCGGCTTTTTGAGATAATTTTTGGTGATCTGCATCACTTCATTTGGCATGGTGGCAGAGAAAAGCAATATGTTTTTTTCCTTGGGAGTTTCACTCAAAATGGCTTCCAATTCTTCTCTAAAACCCATTTTAAGCATCTCATCTGCTTCGTCCAACACCAGAAAAGAGACTGTAGACAAATCAGTTTCTTTTCTTCTCAGTAGGTCTAGCAATCTACCAGGGGTAGCACAAATCACTTGTGCACCTGATTGCAAAATTTTTATCTGTCTTTCTATGCTAGCCCCTCCGAAAATAGCGGCAACTTTCACTTTTTTCATATATATTCCATAGCTGATTATATCGTCAGCCACCTGAATACAAAGCTCTCTAGTGGGACATAAAATGAGCACTTGTGTCTTTCGACTGTTTTCGTTTATTTTTTGTAATAATGGTAGTCCATAAGCTGCTGTTTTTCCAGTACCTGTTTGAGCCAGTACTATCATATCTCCCGAATCATCTTTCAAAAGATATGGTATGACCTCTGCCTGAACAGGCATGGGTTTCTCAAACTGTAAGTCGTCTATAGCTCTGAGTAATTCAGGGGTTAAATCAATTTCTTTAAAATTATTCATATTCATCCTTTCTATTCCATATTTAGATAGTATCGACTGTCTTATTGACAATCTTTTTTTTATTTAATTATTTCAACGGTACAAACTATGTAAACGTTACTTTTTTGTCAAGCTCTCTTTTTGCACAATACATGAAAATTGAAAATACTCATAAATTAAATATGCCCGTAAATTCATTTCGCCAAAAATCAAATTCAGCTTTGTTTAATTCTTTTATTGGCAAAACCGTCGCTTTGTCCATACCTTCTATAGGAGGGTAGACTCCCGGTACAAGTACATATTCACCTACGTCATTTGCTAAAATTCTACCTGCTCTCTCACTGAGCCAATAGTCTATGAAAACTTTTGCGGTTTCGGAGTTTTGAGTTTTTGAAGAAATACCTATGCCTCTAAAAGTTCCCATAATGGGTTCTATTTTTGCCCAGTCTAAAGAAGATTTTTCATGGCTGACGATGTATTTTGGCATTGAAATGCCTATGGGTCTTTCTCCATTTATGATGTATGTAGGTGTCGGAGTGAATGATGATACAAACAAAGGTTTGTTTGCTGCAAGCCCTTTGAGAAAATCAACCCATTGTATGTAGTCGTCTTCAAAGACATGCTCTTTTAGTGCCACAAGCCACGAAATAGTCGTAGAATGTATCAAGGGGTCAGGCATTACTATCTTATTCATCCATTTGGGATCTGTGAGATCCTGATATTGCCTCGGGACATCATCAGGGTCTATCATATCACTATTAAAAATGATACTCACATACTCTATTGCAAACTTGTATATACCATCATTTTCTCTTTTTGCCCATTCGGGTAAAGTTGCTGCAGATGGAGATATATAAGGCTTTAAGATGCCTTCATTTGCCAACATATCCATTATTGGTATAGGTGCCTGGATGATATCTATTACAAAACTGTCTTCTTGGTATCCGTGCAAAATAGTGTTTAAAAATTCTGAAGTAGAAACCCTATGATAGTCGATACTCATACCAGTATGAAGCATAAAATCATTTAAAAGTGGTTCAATTGATGTAATATTTGCATAAAAGACAAGCTGCCTATCGTTTTTTGGTATGTTTTTAACGATATTGACACATATGAATGCCGTACAAATTATTGCTATTGTGATAATCAAAACAAACAGAGTTTTCTTTTTAATAATCTGCATATTATATTCCTTTTTTTAAATCTTTTTATCTATTTCATCAAAGACATTCTTTGCTGTTTCTGAAACTAAATTTATGAGACTCTCTGATTTTTTTAAAATAGTTTCTTTAAACTCTGTGTCTGTCAGCCCAGAAAGATTTATCTTTACGTTTAGATAAGCTGATTTTGCTGCTGTATCAGCGACCAACGCAGCCACACCAGCATCTGAGAGGCAGTTTTTATTTCCACATTTTGCTATTTTTTCAGCCAAAAAGACTGATTTTGTGGCGAGTTCGATAGTTTTAAAAGGTACCAGGATAGCATTCTTTGTTGTTGATTCTATCTGTGCGAGTCTAAAGTTTATTTCGTCATCTGTTTTCTTTGGCAATCTCGTAGCAGCCATCATGTCATAAAAAGCCTGTGTGTCATCATCTATGGTGCTTAAACAATCGTTTTTTAATTGCTGAGCTTCTTCTGATATTTGTTTTGCTTCTACGCACACGTTTTCATAGCCTTTTTTGTTTATTGTCAGGTTTGCAACCATGGCAGATAAAGATGCAGACATCGCTGCACAAAGTGCAGCTACACTGCCACCTCCTGGTGCTGGAGACTCTGTAGACAGTTCATCACAAAATGCCTCGAGTGACATATCTACCAGTCTATTTTGTTTTTGAATGGCATATTCAATGATTTTTTTATCTATATTAAACTCGGACAATTCGTCTAGCCCCATCGATTGAACAGCTGTTTCAATGATTCTTTTGTCTGGGACACCTGCAGATTCACCTAGCTTTTTTAGATAATATTTTCCAGCTCGGACGATAGCCTCTCTAGGTATCAAACCGACTAGCTCAGAGCCCGTTACAATGACCCCCCTATCATATGCTAACTGTCGCACTTTTTCTAAAACTACGTGTGGGGGAGTGATGTTGTAATTTGTGAGATTCATACTGATTTGAGCTCTATTGTACTCGTCAATATACCAGCCTACTGCTTTACAATGGTTAAACAGACCGGGCTCATAAATGCTGTTACCTTTTTCATCTTTTAGTGATTTTCCTTTTTCATCTTTTTTCAAAGTCCCTTTTTCTCTGATGATGTTTGCAATTTCAGTTGCCTTTTTTTTGTCTCTAGTGTTCAAATTTATATTGTATGCTATTAAAAAATCTCTAGCACCTATAACAGTCGCCCCAGATTTCTCATTGAATGCCTGTGGACCAAAGTCTGGTTTCCATTCTGGATTTTTCATTTTTTCGGGCAAGGCTTCATATTCACCTACTCTAATATCGGCTAAATTTTGTCTTTCAGGTTTAGTCGCAGAGTATTCATAAAGATATACAGGAATACCGAGCTCTTCGCCTACTCTTTTACCAAGAATTTGAGATAGCTTTATACATTCCTCCATATCTACGTCAGATACAGGAATAAAGGGGCATACATCCGTAGCACCCATACGTGCATGAGCACCTTTGTGTTTTGACATGTCGATCATTTCCGCCGCTTTTTTTATAGCCTGAAATGCTGCTTCCACTACGGCATATGGCTCTCCTACCATAGTAAACACGCTTCTGTTTGTATCTATTCCCGGATCAATATCTAAAAGATTGACATTTTTAACGCCTCTGATTTGATGAGCTATGGCATCTAATATAGATTTGTCTTTCCCTTCACTAAAGTTTGGGACGCATTCAACTAGTTTCATAATATCTCCTTCTTTATATTTTTCACGAATCTTCAATACTATTCTTATAGATTAATATCACTGACAAGTCTCTAAAACGGCGCTTTTTTGTCAATTATTATTTTTGAGTCTACTCTTTTTTGTATAAAAAATGCAGGTATTTTAATGTGAATTTGTATTGTAATAGAAATTACAACTATACAAAGAGGTAAAATGAAACGTATTTTCTTTATGACTTTTCTGTTATTTCCCTTGTTGTTGATATCAGAAAGCTACACTTTAGAAGGGTTGATAGATGTCGCCTTGCAGCAGAACACTAGCTTGAAACAGTCGCAGATAAACCTCGATATTGCGGGTGCAAGGCGTTCCTCGTCAAGAATAAATTTTCTCCCTGATATTTCGTCAGATATAGGTAGGACAGAGGATTTGTACAATAACACGTCAGTAAATTCGATGAGTTTCAGTGTTTCTCATCTTTTGTCTCTAAACTACGACGCCTATTTTGTCAATAAAAACGCAAAACATGATTTCAACTCTGCAGTCATTGCAAATGAAATACAGATGCAGAACACTATTTATGAAATCATACAGAGCTATATCTCCGTATTAGAGAATCAAAAAAGACTCGAACTTTTAGAAAAAAACATACAAATCCAAGAAAGTATAGTATTTGAAAGTGAGCAACTTTTTAGACAAAATAGAATCACCCAGTTTGAAGTCCAACAAAGCGAGATAAATCTCTTGAATTCCAGAATTTCAGCTCTCAGTGCACAAAACAGATTAAACCAGAGCAGAAACAGACTTTTTGATCTGATAAACATAATCGATGAGGGTAAAAAACTAGAGGAAGTTTATCTATATGAAAATGAAGACACTGTAAACTTTACTCGGAACATAGATTTTGAGCAAATATTACAAATCAGACAACACAATGAAACAGCAGCAAAGCACAGAACAAATATCACTCAGACGAAACTAAATTTTTACCCAGAAGTCAGGCTACGCTATAGCTATGGTAGAGGGTTATCTAGCGAAGACTGGTCTTTTGACGAGGGACGCACTGCTCATACGGTGGGGTTAAATGTTTCCTATTCATTAAACAGTTTGTTTAGGAATAGATATTCTATGAAAACAGCGAATTTGTTAGATGAACACTATAAATTAAATACCAATCAATTGTTGAAAGATATTTCCCTCAGATACAATCAATATTTAGAAGAATTAAATCACCTACAGCAAATGAATCTTTTGATGAAAAATATTTTGCATCAGACTACAACGAATCAAGCAATGGCACAACAAAGATATAGACTAGGGCTCACTACCCAGCTTGATTTGGATAGAGCAAACCGTGACCAACTAGAGGCGAGCATAAATATGGAAGTAAACCAGTATGAACTGATGCTAAAAAAGCTGAGTATTGACCACTTGTTGTCAAATGAATTAAGATTTATACACAAATAAACTAAATGGAGATAAATGATGATGAAAAAGAGAATAACGATATTTGTCATAATAGCTTTGGTTGTCGCAGCTAGTATATTTTATTGGCAGCATCAAAAAGGGAAAAATACGCTTTCATGGCGTATTTTTGAGGCATCAAATAGAACAATAATCTCGAGTATTACAGCTACAGGCACCATCAATCCTGTCATTCAAGTAAATGTAGGTACCGAAGTTTCTGGAAAAATAGAAAAAATTTACAAAGACTTTAATGATATTGTAAAGAGGGGAGAGCTCCTCGCAAAACTTGATACACAGACCCTAGAAATGGCTTTGGAAGATGCTCGTATAGAGCTACGTAAAAACCAAATGACAGCAAATGACAATCTGATAGAACTAAATAGAGCAAAAGAGCTTTTTGAACAGAACATGATAGCTCAGTTTGAATTGCAAAGGACTCAACTGACTTACGATATATCGATGGAAAACATAGAGAGGGCAAATTTTGCCGTTCAAAGAGCTGAGACGAATCTAAACAATGCCTTTATTTATTCACCGATAGATGGTGTGATCGTATCCAGAGCAGTAGATGAAGGTCAAACTGTCGCAGCTAGCTTGAACGCACCTACACTCTTTATCATCGCAAACAACTTGGATGAAATGCAAATTGAGACTCAGGTAGACGAAACAGATATAGGGCGAATCGCAAATGGTATGAGAGCTAGGTTTTCTATAGACGCCTTTGCAGATATGTTCTTTTTTGGAGAGGTTAGACAAATCCGACTAAATCCAATAGTAGAATCAAATGTCGTAACATACAAAGTGATTATTTCTTGTACCAATCCTGAAAAATTGATCATGCCCGGTATGACAGCAAATGTAGAAATTATTGTAAACCAAGTGGATAATGTGCTGGTGATACAGGAGAGGGCTCTACAATTTCGCCCCACAAAAGAAATATGGGAATCTTTTGGTCTAAAATGGGATGATAATCTCAGCGTAAATACTAGAGTTAGGATGCGGCAGCCTGTCGGAGCGGAATCTGTGCCTACTGCCAACATTTGGATTTTAACCGATGGTATACCTCAACCATTCCGTATAGAAACAGGCATTTCTGATGGTAGTTTTATACAAGTGCTTTCTGGGCTAGAGCCCGGACAACAGGTCATCACTGGGGTCATCCACCCTCAGGTGCAGTCAGCTGCTATTAGTGCCTTTGGAGGGGCTGGTGGTGGTATGAGAGTTATCAGGATGTAGTAGGAATCTATGAACAGACCAATAATAGAAGTAGAAAATTTACACAAGACATACGTTGTCGGAGACATAAAGGTTCATGCTCTCAGAGGAGTAAATCTCACAATAAACAAAGGTGATTTTGTAGCCATTATGGGAGCCAGTGGGTCGGGAAAAACGACGTTGATGAACTTGTTAGGGTGCATGGATGTCCCCTCAATGGGATCTTATCGATTGGACAATGTAGACATACAATCTATGGACGAAAACAGCCTCGCAGACATCAGGAACCAAAAAATAGGATTTGTGTTTCAACAGTTTTTTCTTTTATCTCGTACTACTGCTCTAGATAATACGGAATTGCCCCTTCTCTATAGAAAAGATTTAAAAAAAAATCAACGCAAAGAGATGTCTCTAAAAGCTCTTGAAATAGTCCAAATGAGTGATCGACTCGATCATCATCCAAACCAATTATCTGGGGGGCAACAGCAAAGAGTAGCAATAGCTAGAGCCATTGTAAACAATCCCGTGATTCTGTTTGCTGATGAACCTACAGGAAACTTAGACACTAGAACTAGTCTCGAAGTGATGAGTTGCTTTCAGCAGCTACATAAAAATGGCATAACAGTCATACTGGTCACTCATGAACCAGATATAGCAAGATATACAAATAGAATCATCACTTTTAGGGATGGTAAAATAAAGTCAGACGTGATAAACAATGAAAAGAATAATGCTGCAGATGATCTAAAAAACCTACCAGTGGATGATGAAACTGCTGATTAATGGAACTATAACAATGGAAAGGAGGTATATCTCAGATGTCTATTTTTGATATTATACGAGTTGCACTAAAATCTCTTTTAAAAAACAAGACCAGAACTTTATTAACAATGCTAGGTATCATCATCGGCGTAGGAGCTGTCATTACGATGTTGGCGATAGGTCAGGGAGCCAAAAGGATAGTCGAAGACCAAATTCAAAGTATGGGTACCAATGTGATCACGATCATGTCAAACTTTCAGCGTGGTGTAGTCAGAACAGAAGCAGGCTCAAACAATCGTTTATCTCTAGACGACATTGATGCTATAGCGGAAAATGTAGATGGCATAAATTATATTACCCCCGTGATCCGTACAGGCGGGCAGCTAAGATATAGAAATTATAACTGGCGAGGCGGTGGTTTTGGGGTAGATACGGACTATTTTTTTATCCGAAATCATGATGTGGAAGAAGGAGAAATGTTTACTCAAAATGACATTAGGTCTGGTTCAAAAGTCATAGTCATAGGCAGAACTATAGCGGACAATCTTTTCCCAAATGATACTCCTATAGGTAAAACGATTAGAATACGTAACACTCCTGTCAGAGTAGTAGGGGTGCTCAAAAGCAAAGGTCAAAGTGCCCTGAGCGGAGATCTAGACGATGTTTATTTGATGCCTTATACTACTGTTTTACAGAGATTTACAGGTAGATGGTCACCTCCACTCACAATAAATGTATCTACGATTACAAAAGAATCTATCCCTTTTGTCCAAAGAGAAATTAGGCAGCTTTTGATGGCGAGGTACAGAACAGCCACGGATGACGACTTTCTTGTAAATTCCCAGACTGATATGGCAGAAATGGCAAATAGTGTTTCTGAAACGATGACCCTTTTGCTCGCAAGTATTGCGGGAATTTCTTTGATAGTTGGCGGTATAGGTATTATGAACATTATGCTCGTCTCTGTGACAGAAAGAATTAAAGAAATTGGATTGCGGATGGCTGTAGGAGCGAAAAAAAACGATGTCTTGTTGCAATTTATAATAGAAGCTATCTTCATCAGTGTCATAGGTGGTATTATCGGTATTGTTTTTGGAGCCGTTGCTACGAATACTTTAGGCAATATCATGGGATGGAATACAGAAGTCACAGTATGGTCCATTATCCTAGCGGTTAGCTTTTCATGCATAATCGGAGTATTTTTTGGGTGGTATCCAGCAAAGAAAGCAGCAAATTTAAACCTAATAGATGCTTTGCGGTATGAGTAGAAAAAATAACAAAATGCCGATCTTCTATTAATATGTAGTGTTAGATTTACTGCTGACGATTTGATACAACACTCGAACTGGAAATGTTATAAATGGGGGTTAGGATCAACCAGCCGATTGATGCTACGACAATGGAAAAAAATGTGCATAACGCAAAAAAATACTTGTCATAATACGGATTCAAATAAACGTGGTTCAGCGTGAGGTTTTTAGAATGGAGAGTATTAGAGAACTATATAGAATAGGTCACGGACCTTCGAGTAGCCATACAATGGGACCCCAAAAGGCAGCTCATATGTTTCAAGAAAGGCATAAATCGGCTCATAAATATCGAGTTACATTATATGGTAGTTTAGCAGCTACAGGGAAGGGGCACTTTACTGATGAAGCAATCATAAAAACATTTTATCCAAAAGAAACGGAAATCATATGGAAGCCTATCGTATTTTTGCCTTTTCATCCAAATGGGATAGAATTTGAAGCTCTTGACGCCAATGATAAATTTATAGATAGTTGGCGTGTTTACAGTGTCGGTGGAGGTAAAATAACGGATGACTTGCATTATCTGCATCCAATAAAAACCCCATATAGGTTTAGCCACATGAGGCAGCTACTAAAATGGTGTGATGACGAGGGGAGGACTTTTTGGGAGTATGTAGAGCTTTCTGAAGGCAAGGAGATCTGGGACTTTTTACAGGAAATATGGGAAGCGATGCAGGCATCTATAACACATGGGCTAGAAAATGAGGGTGTCTTACCGGGAACATTAAAGCTAGCGAGAAAGGCATCTACATATCATGTAAAAACTAAAAACATGACATTAGTGTTTGGAAAACTAGGGCTTTTGTTTTCATATGCATTAGCTGTGTCAGAAGAAAATGCCTCTGGAAACAAAGTGGTGACTGCGCCTACATGTGGATCCTCTGGAGTATTGCCAGCTGTTTTAAAGTTTTTACAAGAGCAATACGATTTTTCAGAAAAAAAAATCCTAAATGCATTAGCTACAGCAGGCATTGTAGGAAATTTTATTAAAACAAATGCCTCCATTTCTGGTGCTGAAGTCGGCTGCCAAGGGGAGATCGGAGCAGCCTGCTCTATGGCTGCAGCTGCAGCAAATCAGCTGTTGGGTGGTAGTCCTGCTCAAATAGAATATGCCGCAGAAATGGGCTTAGAACACCATCTGGGACTGACATGTGATCCTATCGATGGATATGTGCAAATACCATGTATAGAAAGAAATGCTGTAGCCGCTGTAAGAGCTCTAGAATGTGCATCTTATTCAATTCTTTCAGATGGAAAACATAGGATACCTTTTGATACAGTAGTGACGACTATGAGGCGTACAGGAGAAGATTTACAAGCTCAGTATAGAGAAACGTCCACAGGTGGCTTAGCAGCAGAATGGGTGAATTTACTGGGGTTGTAACAACTCAATAAAATGTTATATTTTACCATATCTCAAAATACGCTTCTATCAAAAAAACTTTCATCAAAAAGATTTGGTATAGATTGATTTTCCTCTATGGGTACGGGGTCTAGGGGATCTCTTCCTATGCTCAGCACGATGTTTACCTCTATTCCGGCCATTATGTCTGTGCCGGGCACAGGTGTTGTGCCTATAATGAATCCGAGAGGTACATCATCTGAATAATGCTGAACTACTGAGCCCAGTTTCAATTCATATGATCTCAATATTTCACCAACACTCTGGTATGATACACCTTTTAAATTTGGCATAGATATGATTTTTGGACCCCTACTCGTGATTACTTGTATCGTTCTGTTTTTGTATATTTGTCTTCCTTTTGATGGACTTTGGGCGACTATTAAACCTTCAGTAAACTCATGATATTCGCTATCAATGATTTCTATTTTCAAAGACACACTTTCTAGATATTTTTTAGCAATATCTACTTCGACTCCCGCTAACTCAGGCACTACGACCTCACTTCTTCCTACGATTATTTTACCCATAACAAAATTAAAAATAAAGATAATACACGTCATAAAAACCAGAAAAAGTAGAGTGGCTATTAAAAATGCGGATAGATGTTTAAACATAATCGATTCCTTTTTGACAAAATAAAGGTTTGCTTATTATTTATCAATTTTTTTCTTAAGTTTTGCTGCAAAAGCACCATCCATGTGATGTTTGTGCGGAATTGTTTTTAAGAACCCATTTTCAGTAAAATCCTTTGGGATGTGTGTTTCAGCAGGGATAAGATCAAACTGAAAATTTGACTTCAAAAATTTATATATTTGTTCTTCATTTTCATCTGGATTAATAGTGCATGTACTATACACTAAAACGCCGCCCGGTTTTACAAACAGGCTAGCAGCGTGTAATGCTTTTTCTTGCAGCTTGATTAATTCTGTTAGATTTTGTCTTTCTTGCCATCTCAGTTCAGGTTTTTTTTGAAAAACACCCCAGCCAGAGCAGGGGACATCTATTATTACTCGATCGTAGATGGGGGCGATAGGACCAAATTTAAAAGCATCCTCTACAACAAGCTGTACATTTTTTGCCTGTACCCTTGACAACGTTTGTTTCATTTCCTTGACTTTGTGAGGTATCTTGTCCACTGCTATTATTTCGCCTGTATTTTGCATTAATTCTGCGATATATGATGTTTTACCACCTCTACCTGCAAAGAGATCTAGGATAGATTCATCGTGTTGTGGATCTAGCAATTCTATCACCAGCACTGCCGAGATATCTTGGATTGTAAAATAGCCCTCATCAAAGGCTACATCATTTAAAACTAGGCTAGCATCATCTGAAATCAAAACATTCTTTGATGCTATACTTTCTGATAAAAGTACACTTTTCTTTTCGAAATAATTTATTAATTTTTGTTTGTTTGTTTCCAATGAATTTACTCTCATATATAGCTTTGGCGGTTCATTGTAATACATGCAAAGATATTCTACCTGGTCGACATCCCAGTATTGAAGCAGTTTCTTGATTATTTCTAAAGGAAAAGAGTATTCTACAGATATTCTTTCTGCGTTATCTAGTGGGTATTTTATTTGTGGGTTTCTCTGATATTCCCTTAGTACAGCATTCACAAAGCCCGCGATTTGATCATTAAAATTTATCCTAGCTATTTCTACGGTTTCATTTACAGCGGCATGTTCAGGTATCCCTTTGCAATAAAGCAGTTGATACATCGCTAAATACAATAAAGATTTTATCTTTAAATCAGTGTTTTGGTATTTATCTTTGTCCACATATTGACAGATGATATAATCCAGCTGTAGATGAATCTTGATTACACCACGAACTAGGTAATACAGCAATTCAGAGCTTTCATTACAGTTATTTATTTTCTTTGCAGATTGAGTCAGAAGTTTATCAGAAAACATGTTGTTCTTTAAAACTTTCACAATGATAGACCATGCTTCCTGCCGGATGTTCATATTTCATTCCTTTTTAAATATATGTGTTTTATGCAGCTTTTTACCACATCTTGGGTTGATATTTTCTCTGTTATTTTCACGCTTTGTAAAGCCATCCTTATTTCAAAATTTTTATAACCCAATGAAACCAACGCAGTTTCTACCTCTGACCAGATTTCATTGTTTAAACCTAAATCTGGAGAAAATGTTACAGATGATGTTGTTTTTTCTATATCAAGGTCTGCGATTTGTTCTATTTTATCCTTGAGCTCTATGATCAATCTTTCTGACGACTTTTTTCCCAGACCCGGTGTTTTGGCTATAATATTTGAGTTGTTGGTCATGATTGCCTTTATTAAGTCTTTGATAGATATCGAGCTCAGTATCGCTAGGGCTATTTTAGGACCGACTCGATTTATTGTGATTAATAGACTAAAAAGTTCTTTTTCTTGCTTTGTGAAAAAACCAAAGAGTCTAGTCCCTTCTTCATTATGAAAAGAGTAAATATACAATTTTATTTTTTCAAACATATCTGGCAAATTGTCAAATGTAGATAGTGGTATCTTTAGCTCAAACCCGATCCCATTACAATCAACAACCACTGTATTTGGTGTCTTTTCTGTCAATATTCCATCTAAATATGAATACATTTTGGTTATCCCTTTTTTTATTAATTCAAAAGACCTATTTTATTAAAAAGGCACATAGCACAAGCCAGTCCATCTGCGGCATCTTCCTTTGCAGGTGTCTTTAGGTTTAATATAGATTGAATCACATATTCTACTTGTGATTTGCTAGCACTTCCTTTTCCTGTAACAGATTTTTTTATTTCACGTGGTGAATATGAGTATATAGGTATCTTTTTTTCTGACAGGCAATACATGATAACTCCCCTGACATGCCCTAGTACAAAAGCCGTCTGTACATTTTTTCCATAAAATATAGATTCTACTACTGAACAATCGGGCTGATATTCTTCTATTAATTCTTTTAGCTTTTCGCTCAAATATAAAAGCTTGCTTTCTAAAGAGAGCTTCTTGTCTAGTTGGATTATACCACTGCCAGCTGCTAATATTTTTTTTTTCTCTGTTTGTAAAATCCCATAGCCGCATTTTTTGCTGCCCGGATCTATTCCCAATATTATCATTGATAGCTTTCCTTTGGTAAACTATACTATTAATACAGAAAAAAAGACAGTAGTAAAAATCTACTGTCTTTGTGTACGCCTTTGTCATATATGGCAGGACAGGCAGGTCTCGAACCCGCAACTTTCGGTTTTGGAGACCGATGCTCTACCGATTGAACTACTGTCCTGCAAAAAAAATATTTTTGTTTCCGAGCTTTAAAAAGAGAAAAAGTGCCTGCTCTCTTTAAAAAGCACCCCAAACCAAATATCATCTGGTTTGTTTGTGTAAAAGATGCTTTCTACAAGTCGGACAGAATTTTTTAAACTCTACCCTGTTAGGGTGTTTTCTCTTGTTCTTTGTCGTCGTATAATTTCTGTTCTTACATTCTTCACAAGCAAGTATAACTAAATCTCTCATTTTTGCTTCCTAATTAATTTACGATCTCACCCACGACACCAGCACCGATGGTTTTTCCACCTTCACGTATAGCAAAGCGGAGTCCTTGCTCCATTGCTATAGGCTGAATGAGCTCGACTGATACTGTGATATTGTCGCCG
>Ga0099364_10004035_pt1 | contig 22345 bp, 10 predicted proteins | sample TergutTh196P3_FD_73070 | JGI IMG/M metagenome (GOLD analysis project Ga0099364, IMG submission 73070) | Microcerotermes parvus P3 segment gut microbial communities from Pointe-Noire, Republic of the Congo - Th196 P3 | ecosystem: Host-associated > Arthropoda: Insects > Digestive system > Gut ...
GTCATGGGACTGGTGGAACGGCAGCCTGAACAAGGAGGGCGAACGGTCATATACTACCGAAACGATGAAATATTATGTAGATTTTGCCGCCGAAGCGGGCTTGGAATTTATGACGATTGACGCCGGCTGGAGCGGAGGCGATATAACGGTCTGTCGCGACAATGTGAATGTGCCCGAAGTGGTCGCTTATGCTAAGACGAAAGGCGTAAAAGTATTTATCTGGGTGGGCGGTACCAACGTTTGGCGTATGATGGACGAAGCATTCCCGCTGTATGAAAAATGGGGGGTGGCAGGATTGAAAATCGACTTCATCTTACGCGACGATCAACCCGGTATTGATTTTTATTACAGGGTAGCCGAAAAAGCTGCCAAGCATAAGTTGATGGTCGATTTTCACGGATGCACCAAACCCTGGGGATTACAGCGGACCTATCCGAATGTGGTTGGCTTCGAGGCTACCTTAGGGATGGAAAATTCGTTAGTCGGTGTCCGTGATAATCCGGTCAATCGCTTGGTTACCCCTTTCACGCGCATGATAGGCGGACTGTTGGATTATACGCCCGGCGCATTTGAAAATGTCACACGCGAAGAATTTGTCGGACGTAACACCAAGCCCATGGTAGTAGGTACACGCGCACATCATCTGGCTATTTATGTGGTGTTTGAATCGCCTTATCACATGGTTTCGGATTGGCCTGAAAGATATAAAAACGACCCCTGCTTCGATTGGATTAAAAAAACGCCTTCCAGTTGGGATAAGTCACTTGCGTTGAATGGATACCCGGGCGAATACCTGACTATTGCACGGAAAAAAGGCGATGACTGGTACCTTGGGGCAATGACCGACTGGACGCCGCGTGACTTTGAAATACCACTCACTTTTCTTGAAGACGGCAACTATATCGCAGAGATATATGCGGATGCACCGGATGCCGACAAATATCCCAAGAAGGTAAATATCAAAACTTTAAAAGTCACGCCAAAAAGTAAATTCAAAATCAGTATGGTTTCAGGCGGGGGCGTGGCGGTTCACTTTAAAAAAGTAAAATAAGAACGAACATGAAAAACCGCTGTCTGACAACATTTTGTTTGTTGATGATATTATTGTATCCGGCTCACGGCATTGAAGAAGTCTTTGAGGTCAGTTCGCCCAACGACGCATTGAAAATCAAAGTGAGTATCTCGGATGCAATTTATTATGAGGTCTTTCATAAGAACATGGCGCTCATTATACCTTCAAAAATATCCATGACGCTGGAAGACGGGCGAATAATCGGACTAAATGCGACTATAAAGGATACTGAAAGAGAAAATGTAAGCGAAAAGATACCCCTGTTATTTGGTAAGTACACCTCACTCGACAATACATATCACGAACTGTCTATTCATTTTAATGAAGGTTATTCGTTAATTGTCAGGGCTTACGACGAAGGTGTAGCATACAGGTTCGCGACAGAACTCGGCGATACGGTTATTGTGAAATCCGAAGAAGCAAATTTCAACTTTGCCGGTTCGCCGACAGTGTGGTTTCCGGAGGCCGACGCTCTCATGCGTTCATGGGAGAGGTCCTATCAATACTACTCTTCTATCAGAGAAATTGGCGCCGGGAAGTTTTCGATTACACCTGCTATGTTTTCATATCCGCAATCCGGTATTCGAGTCGTGATAGCCGAATCAGACCAAACGGATTATCCGGGCATGTATGTTCAACCTTCCGGTGAAAATAGTGTAGCAGGAAAATGGGCCCACTATCCAAAAACAGTTTCTGACCCCGAAAACATGTATGCTTATCAAAGGGTTCTCGAAAGGCATGATTACCTGGCAGTGACGTCAGGCGACCGTTCCTATCCGTGGCGAGTCATCATTGTCTCATCGTTAGATAAGGATTTGTTGAATAATGACTTGATTTTTAAACTGGCGAAAGAGCAGCAATTTACTAATACCCAATGGATAAAACCGGGGCGAAGCGCTTGGGAATGGTGGCACGACGGTATATTAGAGGGCGTCGACATACCGTCGGGACCCGGTAACATGACTTTTGAAGTTTATAAATACTATATCGATTTTGCCGCAAAATACGGCCTTGAATATCTGACATTAGACGCAGGATATAATACAAGCGTTAGGCAGGTATGTAATTATGCAGCATCGGTAGGAGTAGGGGTTTTTGTGTGGGACTATATCAATTTACCCGTGTGGAATCCCAACCGTATCACCGAAATGAAGAACAACGGTGCGGTAGGAATGAAAGTCGACTTGATAGAACGCGACGACCAGGTCGCCATGAACTGGATCGAAAAGTTGGCTAAAGACTGCGCAGACAGGGAGATGATGTTGGTACTGCACGGTTGTCCCAAGCCTTCGGGCTTGCAGCGCGCCTATCCTAACATTGTGAACTTTGAAGCCGTAAGGGGGGCGGAGTGTAACAAATGGGATATGACAGCCAATCCCGATTATCATTTGCAGTTTATATTCATCAGAATGTTAGCGGGCCCGCTTGATTATACGCCCGGTTCAATGCGAAACGTCAACAGATCGAGTTTTTCAACGATAGCTAACGGTATCCCTATGAGCATGGGAACGCGCTCGCATGAGCTGGCTATGTATATCCTCTTCGATCAACCGCTTGCATATTTATGCGATTCCCCGGTTGAATATCCCAAATACCCCGACATCATGAATTTTCTGTCAAAAACGCCGACTGTATGGGAGCAAACCATACCGCTTGCAGGCGAGGTGGGCGCTTTTGCTGCCATCGCCAAAAGACATGGCAAAGAGTGGTTTGTAGGGGCCATGACCAATTGGAGTGCGCGAACTATCGAGATTGATTTTTCATTTCTTCCCGCAGATAGTTCCTATACTGCCGAAATCTACAGAGATACCGAGCAGTCGGCGCGCGATGCCAAAAGTTATGCCTGTGAAACAATTATCGTAACGAATCAATCAAAAGTTACATTTGAACTTGCATCAGGCGGAGGGGTTGCCATGCGATTGTTTGATCCGGCAGGTGTAACAGCAGAAGTAAACGATTTTGACAGTAACCGTTTCCAATTCGATGTAGTGGTTTATCCTGACAACAACAGGAGAGACCTCAACATTAAATCGGAAATGGCATACGACATGATTACCGTCTATGACCTGAAAGGTGTTGTGATGATAAAAAACCCGTATAACAAAGCGACAAATCATCAAAAATTAAATATCGGCTCTTTGAAGGATGGCGCTTATATCGTTCAACTTGAAGGAAGAAACGGCAATCATGCAGTTAAATTTATCAAATAACACATGGCGTGTTTTATAGTTTTTTTTAATTTTTTAAAATGAGAAACAGTATGATGAGATGTAGATTTTTATTAATCGCTATTTTGGCGCTTACAAGTCATATAATGCAAGCGCAAAATGTAACTGTCACGGGACGAATTATTGACAAAAGCACTAATGAACCGTTGATTGGCGTATCTGTTGTTGATGTTTCAAGAGGAACAATAACAGATGCAGACGGAAATTATTCAATATCGGTAAGAACAGACGCTACCCTGAAATTTTCCTATATTGGATATACCACAGTGGAAATTCCTGTAGGTAACAGAACAAGAATCGATGTGGAAATGGAAGAAATATCAACGATTTTAGACGAAGTTGTCGTCGTTGGTATTTCGATGCGGAGGGCAGACCTGACCGGAGCGGTTGGCAGCATTACCAGCGAAAAGTTACTCGAAAGGCCTGTTGTTACTATTAATACTGCATTACAGGGACGTATGGCAGGAGTATATATCTCTAATAACCCTTCCCCCGGTTCCGATGCAAGCATAAGTATACGAGGCAGTAATTCCATTAGCTATGGTACTGATCCTGTGTATGTAGTGGACGGGATCGTGATGAGCAGCGGCCTTCGGGCTATTAATGTGAATGATGTGGCCACTATTGATATTTTGAAAGACGCCTCTGCAACGGCTTTATACGGATCACGCGGCGCTAACGGCGTGGTCGTCATTACAACCAAAAAAGGAAAGAAGGGAGGCAGAATTTCTTATGACGGATGGTACGGATGGGAATCGTTTAGTAATGATATTCCCAGGTTGAACGCGAAGGAGACGTATGATTTGCGTGTGGATGCTTATACCAATTTGTACATGGACCAAAACCCCGACGCCAATCGACAACAGTATATCACCGATATAACTACACGTGGCAATGCAGCCGCTATTTTTGAAGAATATGAGTTCGATGCTATATCGCAAGGTAAAAGTTACGACTGGCTAAAAGAAGTGACACGCGGAGGATGGCAACAAAATCATTCGGTCAATTTTTCGGGCGGTACAGATAATGGCAGCTATTATTTAAGTTTTGGCTACCACGAACAGCAAGGACTGATCAAAAATTCGGATGACAAACGGTATACCGGAAGGATCAACCTTGAACAACAAGTAAAACCCTGGTTGAAAGTAGGCTCAAACTCATCTTTCACGCGTTTGATGACAGGATCGGTACAAGGTAGCGTCTTTAGCCAGTCATTTGGAGCGAACCCCATGTATGAACCTAATGATGTGGATGTTTATATGATGTGGGGGTCAAGCAGTCAAAGCAGTTCGCATAATCCGATTAAATCGCTTACAATTGACGATAACAGTTTTCAAAACCGGATCAATACAACCAATTATATCAACATCACCCCTTTTAGTGAGTTAAATGTCCGCGCCGCTTATTCATTGGACTATCGTAACCAGACGTCTTATTCCTATATCCCCCAAGATATCGGACAATCACTGCAAAACTCCTTAGACGGGCGGGCTTCACATTCGAAAAGCCAGTATCTGAATTGGCAGTGGGACATCTCAGCTACCTACACCAAGACCTTTGCTGAAAACCACAAGTTGTCGGCATATCTTGCCTTCAACGCCTCTGAGAATAATTCCGAATCAAATAGCGTTCAGGCAGATGGATTCCCCTCGGACGAGTTTTCATACTACTATCTGAACGCCGCTACAAAGAAGGCTGATTTCTCGATATCTTCGGATTTTCAAACCAACGCTATCGCCGCTTTCATGCAGCGTTTCAATTATTCATTCGCAGATAAGTACTATGCTACCCTGACCTTGCGTCAAGAGGGCTCATCAAGGATAGCCAAGAAAAACCGCTGGGGCTTATTCCCCGCATTAGCGCTTAGGTGGGCGATTGCCGAAGAGAGTTTTATAAAAGATTTGAATATATTTAATCAACTCAACCTGAGAGCGGGTTACGGAATTGTCGGTAACCAGAATATTCCCATGTATGCTTATATGTCGTTATATCGTCCATCGGTGAGCGGTACCACAGTCTCCTATCGTTCCGATGGCAGATTAGGGAATCCCGACATACGATGGGAACAACAAAAACAACTCAATATCGGATTGGATATGACCGTATGGCGCAACAGACTATCGCTGAGCGCCGACTATTTCAATATCAACAACGATGATCTGTTGATGCAGCGCACCCTGTCAACGCTGACAGGTTTTAACAATACGATAGCCAACGTTGGAGCAATGACGAATAAGGGGTTTGAGTTTACTGCTAACGCCCGCCTCGTTAGTCGTCATGATTTTACCTGGAACGTGAGCGGCAACATATCGTTTACAGAAAATAAAATTACCAAATTGTTCGGCGACGTGAAGGCTATTTATTCTTATGGCGGTTTTACCAGTTCTGAAATACAGCGGACGGGTAACCTGTTCGTCGGAGAATCTATCAACAGCATTTATGTGTGGAAATATGATAAAATAGTGCAGGAAAGCGATATGGGAAGGATTTCGCAGATGAATCTGGCCGGCAGAACCGTCCGTCCCGGCGATATTATGGTTGTTGATACCGACAATAATAATATCATTAATGACGAAGACCGTTATGTAGTAGGCAATACAGACCCCAAGTTTTATGGCGGATTTTCTACCGACATCAGATATAAGGGACTTGGATTGAACGCTATCTTCACTTATTCACAGGGGCTTAAAAGAATAAGCGGCAGATATGAGGGGATGATTAACAGTTCCGGATTGTCTGTCGCCCACACAGATATGTTGAAACGCTGGACTCCGGAGAACACCGATACCAATATCCCCCGCGCATATGCTGCAAGCGGTCGTTTTGGTTTTGGCGAGGTCAACTGGGGCGTTCAGGACGCTTCTTTTCTGAGACTGTCAGTACTAACGCTGTCATACGATTTGCCGGCGCGCTTGTTATCGAAGATCAATATCGGTAATACACAGATTTATCTGACCGGGAACAATGTTTTTTGCGCAACCAAATATAAAGGTTACGATCCGGAAGGGGGCGATAGCTATCCTACCTCACGGATGTTTGTTACGGGCATACGATTAGATTTTTGACATATAATAATTAATAATCTTATAAAATATAAAGATATGAAAATCAAGAATATACTTATATTATTAGCGCTATTAATCAGTGTAGCGGGTTGTGACGATTTTTTGGACAATAAACCGAAAACAGCGTTGACGCAGGAAGATGTATTTAACGATTTGGATAATGTTGAACTTGCTATTGTCGGGTACATCAGAAATTTAAGGGAAACACAAAAAGAAAGAGACCATTTTATTTTTCAGTTAGGTAGCGACGAAGCAAAACAAGGCGTATGGCAGGTAAGAGAAAACGCCGAACAGGCTGCTTTTGATCGTTATAACGCCCGAATGAGCCCTGATAATTCCGCTGTTTACAGGCAATGGAACCTTAGATGGCCTACTATCGGACAGCTTGCGCAAACGGCCTACGCCATTGAAAATTCCAACGCCGAAGACATCGGCAGGAAAAACCTGTTATATAGCGAGATTTGCTTTTGGCGCGCCATGTCCAGTTTCGAACTGTGTCAGTTCTGGGGCGATATTCCAATTCTCGACCTTAACCAGATGATTGAGTACGGGACAAGCCGTAGACCTATAAAGGATGTTTATACTTTCATTATCAACGACCTGGAAACGGCCATCCAATATCTTCCCGCAACACAATCCGACAAATCGAGACCTACATCGGGTATCGCTAAAGCGCTGCTTGGAAAAGTCTATTTATATGCGTGGGAAGAATCGGGCGTAAGAGATTATGAGAAGGCGCTTTCCTATTTTGAACAAATAACATCCGGCGCCGGGTATTCCTTAGTCTCAAGTTATGCCGATTTGTTTGACGCCTCATTACCCACCTTCGTCGAAAATTCCTCAGAATCAATCTATGAGTGGCAATTTCAAAACGTTACAAGCGGCGGTAATGCAAGCAGAATACAGTGGCAGGCCGGCTCGAGAATGATGACTAATCTCTTTCCAAACTGTTATTTTGGCGGTTACGATTTGTTAATGCCTACCGAATATTATTATAACATGGTGAGCGATGGAGGTGTATGGGAGGAAGGCGATCTGAGAAAAGATGTAAGTATCAGGTATGACTTCGCCTATAAAGTGCCTGATACCTCAAATCCAGATTCCATCTGGATACCGGATGTGGTTCCCGGATCGTGGGGAGGCGATGAATTAGACCCGCATTGTAAAAAATATGAAGATTACAGAGGCGATGGCGTATTGAGTTTCTATTATTCGGGTAAAAATAAGCATTATATTCGTTTAGCTGACATCTGGCTCTGTCAGGCCGAGTGTCTGAACGAAACAGGACGAACATCCGAAGCAGTTGCAATCGTCAACGATAGGATACGTACCCGCGCCTGGGGCGGAACGCTGCCAGCCGATAAACGTTGGAACAGCGGTATGTCGCAGGCAGAGTTCAGGACAATGGTCATGGACGAACGCATGCGTGAATTAGGATTCGAAGGATGGCGCCGCATGGACCTGATCCGTACCGGAAACTTTGTTAAACTAATAAAGGAACGTAACCGCTGGGCGCAAGAAACGAATGAGATACAGGAATTTCACATGAAATACCCCATTCCTTTGCAGGAAATAATGAATAATGAGGATATTAATGAGGAAGATCAAAATATAGGCTATATTAATTAACGATAATATCATTTCTCTAAAACTGAAAAAAGACGATGTCTGGGAAGCGAAATTTTAAAAATATATAATACCTAATTTTATGAAAATCAGATTTTTACTTTTTTTATGTGTTTGTCTTTCTCTTCATTATGCCAATGGACAAAACACGATTCAAATAACGACTGATAATATTAGCCTTATTTATCGAACAGGGAATAACGGGCGTTTATATCAGATTTATATAGGGCCTAAATTGAAATATGACATGGATTTCTCCTATTTAACTAATCTGGGTGAAGCCTATATTTCAAATGGGTTGGAGGATTATTTTGATCCTGCCATACGCGTGCTACATAACGACGGTAACCCCTCTTTGCTACTGAAATATGTATCGCATGAGACAAAACAAATTCAACCGGATGTGACCGAGACAATCATTCACCTGCAGGATGACAAGTATCCGTTTGAGGTGAGGCTGTTTTTTATCACCTATTCAAAAGAGGATATAATAAAGATGTATACGGAGATTGTGCATCGTGAAAAAAAACCGGTCACACTCTATAATTATGCTTCATCCATGCTACATCTGAATGCCGCTAACTATTATCTGACCGAATTCGCAGGGGATTGGGCGAAAGAAGTAAACATGACTGAAACGCAGTTGGCCTTCGGCAAGAAAATATTGGATTCGAAGTTAGGCAGTAGAGCCAATATGTTCAGTAGCCCGTTCTTCATACTGTCGCTCAACGAAGCGGCGCACGAAAATCGTGGCGATGTCCTTTTCGGCACAATCGGCTGGACCGGTAATTTTAACTTTACATTTGAGGTTGACCAGACTAATAAACTGCGTATTATCTCAGGAATCAACCCGTTTGCCTCCGAATATGCGTTGATGCCTAACGAGGTCTTTCGTACCCCTGAATTTATTTTTACGTACAGCGCCGAAGGAAAAGGGAAGGCAAGTCGCGATTTTCACCGGTGGGCGCGTAAATACCAGTTGAAAGACGGTGAGCAATCACGTCTGACATTACTAAATAACTGGGAGGCAACCTATTTTGATTTCAACGAAGAGAAACTGATTACCATTATGGATGAGGCCGTCAAATTGGGTGTGGATATGTTTTTGCTTGATGACGGGTGGTTTGCTAATAAATATCCGCGCAGTAGCGACCGGCAAGGGCTTGGCGACTGGGAGGAGACGAAAGATAAACTTCCGAATGGGGTAGGAAAACTCGTTGAAGAAGCGACAAGGAAAGGAATAAAGTTCGGTATCTGGATCGAACCGGAGATGGTCAACCCAAGAAGCGAACTGTATGAGAAGCATAAAGACTGGGTCATACATCTTCCGAATCGTGACCAGTATTACTTTCGCAATCAGATGGTATTGGATTTGAGTAATCCGAAAGCGCAGGATTTTGTGTTCGGCGTAGTAGATAATCTGATGACGAAATATCCGGGAATAGCCTATTTAAAATGGGACTGCAACAGCCCTATCACAAATATCTACTCTCCTTACCTCAAAGATAAGCAATCGCATTTGTATATTGAACATGTTCGCGGGTTGTATGCTATCCTTGAACGTGTAAAACAGAAATATCCCGCACTGCCGATGATGCTGTGTTCAGGGGGTGGCGGACGCTCGGATTATGAAGCCCTGAAATATTTTACGGAGTTCTGGCCCAGCGACAATACCGAGCCGGTTGAACGTATTTTTATACAGTGGGGTTATTCACACTTCTTTCCGGTAAAATCAATGGCGGCGCACGTCACAAGTTCAGGCAAACAACCGGTTAAATTTCGTGTCGATGTAGCGATGATGTGCAAGTTGGGATTTGACATACGTATCCATGAAATGCAACCCGAAGAACAAACCTTTTGCCGCGAAGCCGTCAATAATTACAAACGTTTGGAAAGCGCCATATTAGATGGCGACATGTATCGCCTGATGTCGCCTTACGATAGCGACCATGCAGCTGTCATGTATGTAGAACCGGGCGGCAAAAAGTCTGTGCTGTTTGCTTTTGATATCTATCCGCGTAACAACGACCGTACACAACCCCTTCGACTGGCAGGACTTCATCCCGATAAAAAATATGAATTGAAAGAAATCAATGTAGCGCCCAGGACTAATGTCCGGACGTCTTACAACGGAAGAACTTATTCAGGCGATTTCCTGATGAAAGTAGGCATCCCTGTGTTTTCGACCCGGCATACGGTCAGTCATGTGATTGAAATTATTGAAGTAGATTGACAATTTGAAATCATGAATTTATTTAAAAAAAACATTAGTAAATAATTAAAACAAAAATGAGTATGAAAAAATTTATTACAGCAAAACTTAAAAGCAGGAAAAACATAACTTGTTTATGTATTATCCTTTTATCATTATGTTCGATAATGACCTTTGCCCAACAAGGTATTAATATTACCGGAACTGTGACCGACAATGGTGATCCGTTGCCGGGTGTTTCTGTCAGAGTAAAAGACACTACTATCGGTATGTCAACAGATGTCAACGGCAATTATTCCTTAACAGTTCCTTCAAACGATGCTGTTTTGGTATTTTCATTCATCGGATATGTCACACGGGAATTGACTGTGGGCAACCAACGAATAATCAATCTTGAGTTGATTGAAGACACTAAACAAATCGACGAAGTGGTAGTGATCGGGTATGGCACCCAAAAGAAAGTGAACCTGACCGGAGCTGTTTCTACCGTTACAGGTAATGAATTAGTAAAACGACCTGTGACTAATCCGACCACCATGTTACAGGGACAAGTCCCCGGATTATCCGTAGTACAGGGCACAGGACAGCCCGGCGATGAGAATGTCACACTTCGTATTCGCGGACAGGGAACTTACAGTAACGCAGGTTCCGACCCTTTGATCCTCATCGATGGCGTCCCCGGCAGTCTTACCAACCTGAACGCCTATGATATTGAGTCCGTATCCGTTTTGAAAGATGCAGCTTCAGCATCTATTTACGGAGCACGGGCGGCTAACGGCGTGATATTGGTAACTACAAAAACCGGTAAGGAAAATGAACTGAAGGTCAACTATCAGATAAATCTTGCAGTACATACCCCTACCCGTTTGCTGGATTTAGTGACCAATTCGGCCGACTATATGCGTCTCTACAACGAGGCGAAGACCAATTCGGGAATAGCCAGTTCGACAACTACTTATCCCGATGATGTCATTTCCATGTACGAAAATGCTACCGACCGCAACCAATATCCTAATTTCGACTGGCAAAATTATATGTTCAACTCAGCCTTAGTGCAAACGCACAACCTTTCGCTGAGCGGCGGTAGTAAGACGACCACCTACAATATCGGATTGGGATATGTTAATCAGCCGGGTACCATGAGAGGATTTCAATTCGAAAAATACATGTTTCGAACGAACATTCGGTCGCAAATGAAAGATTGGATAACAATAGGTTCCAATCTGGCGCTCGAACGCGGCGATAGAATTCAACCTCAAAATGGACAAGAAGACGCATACCTGTCGACGCTGGCGCAACCCCCTACTTATGGGCCATCACTGCCCGACGGCTCCGGCAGATACACATACAAGGCCTACGCGCACGAATACAACAACAAAAACATGGGTGCCATTATTGGCAATAATGCAAATAATGGCATTATCGCTTATGACATCTCCGGTCAACTGTGGGCAGAGGTGAAGTTGTTCAAAGGGTTAAATTGGTATACCAAAGGCGCTATCAATTTCACTGATAATACGCAAAAAGTATGGCGTCCGAAAGTGCCGCTATACAATTACCACACGGGCGACTACTCCGCCGATTTAGATGTAGGAACAATAGGACTGACGGTTACGAATAGTCGCACATGGTATACCAATCTGTTTTCGTACCTGAAATATGACACCTCCATAGCGCAAAATCATAACATAGGTCTACAGGTCGGATATAGCCAGGAGACTAACCGCTACGATAATCTTCAAGGATATCGCCAGGAATTTTTTTCGGAACTGTACGAACTGAACGCTGGCGCGAGTTCACTGCAAACCAATAGCGGCTATGCCTACCAATGGGCTATTCTGTCGTACTTCGGACGACTTAACTATGATTATATGGGGCGCTATTTGTTTGAAGTTAATGCCCGTTATGATGGGACATCGCGTTTTCACGAAGATTACCGCTGGGGATTGTTCCCCTCATTTTCGGCGGGTTGGAGAATTACCGAAGAAGATTTTATCAAAAATCTTAATTTCACCTGGCTCAATAACTTAAAATTCAGGGGGTCTTATGGTTTGTTGGGTAATCAGAACGTTTCGGTTAGCAGCCGACCGTATCCATCCCAGTCATCCCTCTCATATACGGGGAACTATCCGTTCGACAACAGTAATTTATCTACGGGAGTAGCCGGTACATCTTTCACCAATGAAGCCATCCAATGGGAAGCCACATCGGTTTTTGATATTGGCGTTGATATTACTATATTCAGGGGCCTTTCCCTAACCTACGATTATTACAAACGAAACACAACCGATATACTTCGTAACGCGCAAGTATCAGCCATGCTGGGGCTGAGTGCGCCTGTTGTGAACGCCGGAGCCATGGTGAACTATGGTCATGAAGTCTCGGTTCGATACGACGGATATGTGTCGGATGGAAGCCTAAAAGGACTTAATTACGGAGGAGGAATATTTTTCAACAAAAACAAAAATGAAGCCAGTAATTTCGGGGTGGATGAAATCAGTGGAAATTATATCTACCGGAATGGTGTACCTTATGGCTCTTATTATTTACTTGATTGGATCGGCATATTCCAGACCGAAGAAGAAATTGCTAATTCGCCCAGACAATTCAGCGATAACGTTCGTCCCGGCGACTTGAAATACAGGGATACGAACAATGATGGTGTGATCAACAACGACGACAGGATCGTCATCGACGGTCGACATCCCAAATTTGAATATTCATTCAACCTTTACGCCAACTGGAAAGGATTCGATTTATCAGCTTTTTTTCAAGGAGTTAACGGACGGAAGTTCTATGTCAACTCATGGGGTTATCAGGCTTTCCGTCAAGGAGCCGTACCTACGAAAGAGTGGCTTACCGATCGCTGGACAGGACCAGGAACATCCAATACACTACCCAGAATCACCTTCAACGAAACAGGCGATTCACAGAATAGAAGGGGTAATACATGGTTTCTACAGAATGCTACGTATTTGCGGTTGAAAAATCTGACCTTAGGGTATTCCTTACCAAAAAATATCATCTCGAAGATTCGTTGCGAAGAAGTCAGGATATATTTCTCAGGCGATAATCTGGCGCTTTTCTCGAATTATAAATACCTTGATCCCGAACGCGCCGGCGACGGTAATTTTGCTCAATATCCTGCAAACAGGATTGTGTCTTTCGGTCTTAATGTTGAATTTTAAAATCACATGAATATGAAAACTAAATTATTTATCTCTTTACTGGCTGCATTGATGTTGGCCTCTTGTACCGACCTTCTTGAGTTGTATCCTTTGGATAACATATCTACAGGCACCTTCTGGAAATCGGAAACGGATTTTGAAAACGCCCTGACGTCCTGTTACGGGAGATTGCAGAATGATAATTTTTGTCAGTTGCCTTATTGGGATCTGATGACCGATAATGCGTATGGCCAGCATAATAACGGGTCAGCGAATACCATTGCACAAGGAAATATTGACACCAATACAGGCGGATTTGTCTCCGGAGTATTCAATAATTCATATTCAAGTATCGCCCGCATCAATATCTTTTTAGACAAATTGAAAGATTTCGATGGTATGAGCGCTACTAAGAAGACGCAGTACGAAGCAGAAGCTAAAATGTTACGCGCTTTCTTTTACAGCTATCTTTATTTTTGTTATGGCGATGTGCCAGTAGTAGATGAGCCTTTGACATTAGAAAACCAATATGTGGCTAAGAGTCCGGCTGCCGAAGTGCTGAGTTTTCTCATGTCTGATTTGGATTTTGCAATTCAAAATCTACAAAATGTCACCTACAAGGAAAGCGGAGGTCGCTGGACGGTAAATGCAGCTAAAGCGTACAAGGCAAGGGTATTGATGTATGATGCTTATGACAGCGGCGGAAATGCTATCGCCTCAAAAATGCAGGAAGCCCGCACACTTTTAGACCAGGTCACAGGATATAGATTAGCCGATGATTATTCGGATAATTTTCAAGACCTGAAACAGGAAGATTGTCCCGAAATCATCTTCTCAATAAAATTTCTGGCTCCTAATAATTACTCAGGCTCTGACATGTACTATGCCGACTGGGTTTGTGCATCCCCCTTAGCCAATCTGATAAGTCTGTACGACATGGCCGATGGTTCACCGGGGACGCCTGTACCCTATTCCGGAAGAGGCGTGATTGATTATGCCGTCTTCTCCAATGCCTCATTGGACGAACGCGAACCCCGCGCCTGGAAATCATTTTTTATCAATGAGTACAGGATAGGCGGTAACTCGTATATCCCAAGCAACAACCGGCCCATAGGGACAGGATTGGCCAAATTCCTGTCGCCCAATCTTACCCCGCCTTTTTCCTACAGCGCTTACAGTCAGCAGGATTGGGTCATACTGCGTTATGCAGATGTCATGTTATTGCAGGCTGAGATAGAAAATGAACTGAACGGCGCCTCACAGACGGTTTACGAAAACATCAACGCCATTCGTCTTCGCGCAGGCACTTCAGCGCTTCCTGCCGGTCTCTCAAAGGAAGAGATGCGTGAACGTATCCGTCGCGAACGACGCGTCGAAATGTGTTTCGAAGGACAACGTTATTTTGACCTGAAACGCTGGAAAATAGCCAAAGAAGTGCTCAATGCGGTAGTTGACGGTTTGATTACATACAGATTCGAAGACAGACATTATCTGTGGCCCTTGCCGCAAACTGAAATTGACAAGGCAAACGGAGTTTTAGTGCAAAATCCTGATTACTAAAGATTGTTTATGAAAAAATTTTTTATATTATTTACTTTTATTTGGGGTTGTCAGGTTTTATTTGCCCAAGCCATAGAGCGTCCCCGCCCGGCAGAATGGAACCAATTAGTTGATGGCGCCCGGTTTATCGACCGTTTCCTGCCGATGCCCGCCGGTACTTTGTCAGGTGATACCTGGGGCGCGAAAAGCGTTGTTCCACGTTATATTGATAATGGAATTGAAGATAGTAAGTGGTCGTATTGGGGGGGAAATATCATTCGTGGCGATGATGGAAAATTCCATCTTTTTGTGTGCGGGTGGCTCGAAAACTCGCCCAGAGGACATGCCGAATGGGGAAATTCCCTTGTATTTCACACCGTTAGCAACAACTCTATCGGCCCATTTACAGTAAAAGAAATTATTGCCAAAGGACACAACCCTGAGGTTTACCGCCTGAAAGACGGACGTTTTGTGTTGTATGTGATCAACGGGTATTATATCGCCGATAACCTAAATGGACCATGGATATACGGGAAATTTGATTTCAAACAGCGCGACCGGAAGATCATTGAAGGATTATCCAACCTCACATTTGTACGTCGTGAAGATGATTCGTACCTGATGGTTTGCCGCGGAGGAGGCATCTGGATAAGCCAAACAGGGCTTTCATCTTATAACCAAATAACCGATAGGCGGGTTTATCCACCTGTGGAAGGAGCATTCGAAGACCCCGTGGTTTGGCGCGATCATGTACAATATCATCTGATCGTCAATGATTGGTTGGGACGTATTGCATTTTATCAGCGCTCGAAGGACGGAGTGAATTGGGTGACCGATCCCGGCGAGGCGTATATGCCGGGTATTGCCCGGCACGAAGACGGCAGCATAGAGGATTGGTTTAAATACGAACGAATCAAGATATTACAAGATGAATATGGACGCGCCATTCAGGCCAATTTTGCAGTGATTGACACCTTAAAAGCGGAAGACCAGCCAAATGACAATCACAGCTCGAAAAACATTTCCATACCGCTTAACCCGGGCATTCTACTGACAATACTCGACAATAAACCAATCACTTCGAAAACAAATACCATTCGTGTGAAGATAGCTGCCGAACAGGGTTTTAATCCGCAAACAGAAATAGATGTCACCTCGTTGCGTTTCGGCGCATCAACAGAAGTAAACTACGGGAGAGGCTGTAAAGCCTTGAAAACAGAAAATGCAGGGTCTGACCTCATTGTTGTTTTCGACGGGAAAGGAAACGGTATAACCGATGATGAATTTGCTCCCAAACTGATCGGCAAAACAAAGTCGGGTAAACTTTTGTACGGATATGCGCGCTTACCCTATATCAAATATATTGAACCCATTCTATCGGCTCTGTTGCCGGTATTCACCCCAACAGCAAATGGCTTTGAGCATGATATAGAAGTGCAGAATTTCGGACAGGTTGCCTCCGAAAAGACAACCTTGAAATTAGAATACGAAAAGGACGACAAGATGATGGAGATTGGGACTGTGGCCGTACCGGCGTTGAATCCTTATGAGAAAACGAATGTAAAAATATCCTCCGGCGGAATTTTCGAGAAAGGGAAAGAGTACAAGTTTGTAGTAACCATCCTGTCGAAACAACAAAAGGCGTCCACCCTCACATTGAATGTAATCCCGATAAAAGAATAAGTAATGATGAACACAATAACTTTTATTAAAAACCAAATAAACAGAGGAATAGTCTTACTCTATCTGATATCACTACTGTCATGTGTAAAAGAAGAAACGAGTGATCTAAAACTCTGGTATACCACGCCGGCTACCGAATGGTTGAGAGAATCGCTGCCGATTGGCAACGGATACATCGGCGCAGTAGTTTTCGGAGGAGTAGAACAGGAGAAAATACAAATGTCCGAAGGCTCGTTGTGGGAAGGCGGGCCGGGCAGTCATCCGGACTATAATTACGGAAACCGCCCGGGCGCATGGAAATCGTTAGCCGCTATCCGCGAACTGATTCAGGAGAACAAGATGAAAGAAGCGCATGCCTTGGCCAATGAACAAATGACAGGGATTATTAATCCGTTAGCAGGACTTCAATATGTTGATCCGCATCCGTTAGCAAGAGACCTGGCGCAGCTTGGCGGTAATAAATGGGGAGATTTTGGCTCCAACCTGACAGCAGGCGACCTGTTAGTCGATATTGCAGGCGAAGGGACGGTCGCCGACTACTACCGCGACTTGGATATTGCCAAATCAGTTGCTCATGTCAGGTATACGCAAGGTGGAGTAAAACATCAACGCACTTGTTTTGCAAGCTATCCGGGACGGGCGATTTTTCTCAGGTTTGAAAACGATAACCGCGGAGGAACGGATTATACATTCAGTTATAATTGTCCCCATGTCAAACTAAATGAATCATTTATAGATAACACTTATCTTTATGAAGGACAGGTTAGGAACAATAAATTGGGCTTTCAAACCGCGGTTCATATCATGCGTACGGACGGTAATGTCTCTTTCGACCAGGGAAAGGTATCTGTTAAGGGAGCGAAAGAATTATGTTTGATGGTATCCTTAGCTACAGAATATGCGCCTGACTATCCGCACTATCGCGCCAAAGGATGGAAAGCGATTTTACCTTCCGTGATAGCCGTAGCAAAAAATAAAACTTTTCAGCAATTTCAAAAGGAACATATAGCTGATTATCAAAATTTATTTAACCGAGTGAGCATCGACCTGGATAAGACCACAACCAGCGACGCACCGACGGATGAACGGATTGCGGCCTACCGGAATGGAGCGCCCGACTACCATCTGGAAGCGTTATTTTTTCAATTAGGGCGTTATTTCCTGATAAGCAGTTCACGTCCGGGTACATTGCCCGCCCATTTGCAGGGTAAATGGAATAAAGATATGGAACCGCCCTGGGCTTGCGATTATCACACCAATATCAATATTCAAATGATCTATTGGCCTGCCATGATGACCAATCTGGCAGAATGTAACCTTCCGCTTGTAGCATGGACGCAACAATTAGTTGAACCAGGGAAAGTGACCGCCCGTGAATATTTTAATGCGCGCGGATGGATGGTACACACCATGAACAATGCATTTGGATATACCGCGCCGGGGTGGTATCTGCCCTGGGGGTATTACCCTGCCGGAGCGGCTTGGGTGTGTCAACACCTATGGGAACATTACGATTTCACAAGAGACGTTGTTTTCCTGAAGGAAGAAGCATATCCGGTAATGAAAGAAGCCGCTTTGTTTTGGTTTGATTATTTAGTAAAGGATAAAAACGGAGAATTGGTCTCTTCGCCTTCCTATTCTCCGGAGCATGGGGGTATTTCAGGCGGCGCGTTCCAGGATCATCAGGCGGCGTGGGATTTACTGAATAATTGTGTGAAAGCGGCCGAAGTTCTTGGAATCAATGATGATTTCACCCGCATTGCCATTCAAAAGAGAGACAGTATCAGTAAACCTAAAATAGGCAGATGGGGACAACTCCAGGAATGGATTGAGGATATAGATGACCCCGATTACCGGTATGGGCATATTAATCACTTGTTTGCAATTTATCCCGGAAATCAGATATCTGTAGAAAAAACGCCTGAATTAGCCAAGGCTGTTATCGTCAGCTTAAATGCGCGTGGTGATGCAAGAGGGGGTTGGCCGGCAGCGTGGCGGTCGTGTATCAGAGCCCGCGTAAAAGATGGCAATTATGCGTATAAATCATTACGCCCCATAGTCCGTTTGAATAATTACGCTTCTGAACGCATGGTATTTCAGTTAGACGTAGATATGGGAGGCTGCGCCGCAATGACGGAAATGCTGCTGCAAAGCTACGCCGATAAGATAGAAATCCTTCCGGCCATACCTGATGATTGGAAAAATGGCGCTGTCAAAGGACTTTGTGCACGGGGCGGTTTTGAAGTGGATATGGTCTGGAAAGACGGGAAAATGACAGAAACGACCATTCACTCCAAAAACAATACCGAACAATCTATCCCTGTCAAAAGCGGAAATATTGAAAAAACGATTACATGCAAGCCGTTTGAAACTGTACAGTTGAACGAAAAATTGGAGAAAAGATGAATAGAACCACATTGTATATTGTTGCATTTTGCTTTTACCTGATGACAATCCCATCGTGTGTAAAAGAAAAAGCGGACGCACTTAAACTTTGGTATAGCGCTCCTGCTTCCGACTGGATGCGGGAAGCGCTACCCATTGGCAATGGATATATGGGCGCCATGGTCTTTGGAGGCGTTGAACGTGAACAAATCCAGTTTTCAGAAGGCTCTTTATGGGAAGGCGGACCAGGGAGCCATCCCGATTACAATTTCGGAAATGTGCCGGAGGCATGGAAAGCGCTGGAACAGGTAAGAAATTTAATCAAAGAGGGAAAATACACCGAAGCGCACGCCATCGCCAACAGAGAATTACGAGGCGTAATCAACAGGACGACAAGAAGTAGTTCGTATGGCGATTTTGGCGCAAATCAAACTGCCGGCGATATTTTCATCGACGTCGCTGGCAATGGCGAGACGACAGACTATTATCGCGACCTGAATATCTCGGATGCAGTGGCTAAAGTCAACTACACACAAGGAAATGTTAAACATAAACGGACTTTTTTAGCCTCCTATCCGAAACGTATCCTTGTCGTGCAATTAGAAAATAATGCCTCGAAAGGAACGGATTATTCAATAAGTTATGTTTCGCCCCATGTCAAAACCAACGAATCATTTGTAGACAACACTTATTTATATGAGGGTCGTTTGAACACTAATTCACTTGAATATCAAACGGCGATTCATGTATTGAATACGGATGGCGAGACGTCCTGGTCGGAGGGTAAAGTGACCGTGAAGAATGCCCGGAAATTATGTCTTGCCGTAACGGCGGTTACCGCTTATGCCAATCACTATCCCGACTATCGGGCGACAGGATGGAAAGAAATCATTCCGAACATCATTGGTAACATAAGGAAAAGTACATTTAAGACATTGCTTGCCGAACACTTGATTGATTACCGGCAATTGTTTAGCCGCGTAAGCCTGGACCTGTCGCCGAGTCTGGAAATAACGAACGATCAGCCTACCAACGAACGTGTCGTCGCATATCGTGACGGAGCTTACGACAATGGGCTGGAAGCGCTCTTTTTTCAATTTGCGCGATACCTGCTCATCAGCAGTTCGCGGCAGGGAACCCTGCCTGCACACTTGCAGGGTAAATGGAATAAAGATACCAACCCGCCCTGGGCTTGCGATTACCATACTAACATTAACGTTCAAATGAACTATTGGCCGGCACTTCCTGCCAACTTAGCCGAATGTAACATTCCCCTGGTCGAATGGACAGAAAAATTAGTAGAGCCCGGACGGGTAAGCGCAAAAGATTTTTTCAATACCCGAGGCTGGGTAGTAAATACCATGAACAACGCTTTCGGGTTCACTGCGCCCGGCTGGGGGCTTCCCTGGGGATATTTTCCGGGGGGCGCCGCATGGTTGTGTCAACATGCATGGGAGCATTTTGATTTTACTCAGGATGTGACTTTTCTGAAAGAACACGCTTACCCCGTGATGAAAGAGGCGGCGTTGTTCTGGATGGATTACCTGACAGCGGACGAAAACGGGGAATTAGTATCTTCACCCTCCTATTCGCCTGAACATGGCGGCATATCGGGGGGCGCATCAATGGACCATCAGATAGCATGGGACCTGTTCAATAATTGTGTAAAGGCGGCAGAGGCGCTTGATATTCATGACGAATTTACGCAACAAGCGACATCCATGCGCGACCGTATCTGCAAACCGCGTATCGGGGGCTGGGGACAGTTACAGGAATGGAAAGAAGACCTGGATGATCCGAATAATACACACCGGCACGTATCCCATCTTTTTGCACTTTACCCCGGACAACAGATTTCGATCGATAAAACGCCCGAATTGGCGCAAGCTACCCGTGTAAGTCTGGAAGCGCGCGGAGATAATGGCACTGGATGGTCGCTGGCATGGAAAGTCAACTTCTGGGCGCGACTAAGGGAGGGCGACCATGCGCACAAACTGCTGAAAAGAATGATTCAAGTCACCGATGTTACACGTATTGTAATGGAAAATGCCGGAGGAATTTATCCCAACTTGCTTGCGGCTGGTCCTCCTTTTCAGTTGGACGGTAATATGGGCGCAGGTGCAGGTATTGCCGAGATGCTCCTTCAAAGCCTCGACAATACAATCATTCTACTGCCTGCATTACCGGCGGCATGGCCCGACGGTAATGTCAAAGGGCTTTGTGCAAGAGGTGGTTTCGAAGTGGATATCGTTTGGCGCGACGGAAAACTAAAAGAAAGCGTCATTCGTTCTAAAAATCAAACTGATAAAACTATCACGTTGAAATATGGCGACGTTGAAAAACAATACGCCTGTAAACAGTTTGAAACTATTCGGTTTAATGCTAAATAATGATTGTCTCTTTGCGTAATTTGCGGTTAATATAACTTTTCGGAGGAGGAATTGCTTTTTTTTGAAAAAATTTGGAGGATTAATATTAATCATCTATTTTTGCATTATTATAAAAGTTGAATTTATAACATTATTGTAAAATTTTATTAATATACATTATGAGAAATCATTTTTTTATCAGCCTTTTTGTGATGATGCTTGTAGGTTTTCAGGTAATAAACGGACAAGCAAAGTATGTGTTTTATTTTATAGGCGACGGCATGGGAATCAATCAGGTGAATATGACGGAAGCCTATCTTTCCGCCCTGATTGGAGAGCGAGGCTCCGCTTCGTTGTTGATAACTCGGTTCCCGGTAGCCTCAATGGCCGCCACTTTTTCGGCGAATAACGATGTGACCGAATCAGCGGCCGCAGGAACAGCGCTGGCTACAGGAACCAGAACAAACAACGGGCATGTTGGCGTTGACCCTGAATTGAATCGTTTGGTATCAATCGCTGAAAAAGCTAAAAAAGCAGGGAAAAAAGTAGGTGTCACGACTACTGTTACCCTCAATCACGCAACGCCGGCTTCGTTTTACGCACATCAGCGCGACCGTAACATGTATTATGAGATTGCGCAGGATTTGATTCTATCCGGATTTGATTTTTTTGCAGGCGGGGGTTTTGAAAAACGGGATTTGTTGTTCGACAACACGAAGGCGCCCGATATTTACCCGTTGATTGAGCAAGCCGGCTACTATATTGCGAAAGGGTATAATGACTTCAAGGCCAATGCCGGCAAGTCGAAAAAAATTGTACTCGTTCACGAAAACTGGGAGAAAGTAGACGGGATACCGTATGCTATCGACCGTACAGAAAAAGACCTGACACTGAAGCAAATAACGGAGGCGGCTATTGAAACGCTTACGCGAGATAACAACAAAGGATTTTTCCTGATGCTCGAAGCCGGACGTATCGACTGGGCATGACATGCGAACG
>Ga0099364_10004036_pt1 | contig 22344 bp, 17 predicted proteins | sample TergutTh196P3_FD_73070 | JGI IMG/M metagenome (GOLD analysis project Ga0099364, IMG submission 73070) | Microcerotermes parvus P3 segment gut microbial communities from Pointe-Noire, Republic of the Congo - Th196 P3 | ecosystem: Host-associated > Arthropoda: Insects > Digestive system > Gut ...
GTTTGTCTTACATGTAAATTTAATTTAATTTTGTAACTGCTCAGTCCCCCTATGCTAAAACCTTCCAAGCCTCGCCATTGCGGCCTCCGAGCCGCAATCCCCTCGAAATCCGCAGGGGATTGCGGGTCAAGCCCGCAATGACGCGGAAGTGAGGGGTTTGGCGCGAAACTTCAATGCCTGTAGTTGCAATGGTTTGGAGTTTTCGAGGATGCTCCCGCAATGACGGGAGGGGGTTCTAAGTAATTACTTATCTAGTTATTTATCGGGGTGGCGCAAGTGAGTATTAAGAATTTTGCATTGTTGATTTTAGCATTCGCGGCGGCGATTTTTGTTGTTATCTTGTTTTTCAGGGTATTGTCGATCCTGTTGTCAATACTTTTCAGTATCGGCATGATTGTATTATTGGCCGTTATTGTTTTAGCTTTGATTAAAAAAGCGTCGGGGAGGTAATGGTTTGAAAAAGCTAATCAGCGGAAAAGTTCGTGATGTATACGAAGTTTCGGACGACAGGCTGGTTATTGTCACCACGGACAGGATTTCCGCTTTTGATGTAATCCTGTCAAAGCCTGTGGAAGGCAAAGGAAAGGTGTTAAACGCCGTTTCATTGTTTTGGTTTGAGTTGACCAAAGACGTCATACCCAACCACATTATTTCAAGCAGCCTTATGGATATGCCGGAGTACTTCAGGAAAGACGAGTTTGAGCAGCGCGCCGTCCTGGTAAATAAACTCAAAATCCTGCCCTTTGAATTTGTGGTAAGGGGATATATGTTTGGGCATATGTGGCAGGCATACAGTGAGGGCCGGGAATTTTGCGGGTACAGGCCGGACGGCGATTATAAGCTAGCCGAAAAGCTTGACGCCCCGCTCTTTACGCCCTCGACGAAAGCGCATACGGGGCATGACGAATATGTTCCTGTAAGTGAGGTCGCCGCTTCGCTCGGCGACGCAATGACCGATAGAATAAAAGAAGTCAGCATCAAGCTTTATGAGTTCTGCAATAGTTACGCAAATAGCAAAGGGCTTATCATCGCCGACACTAAATTTGAGTTCGGGCTTGATAAAAACGGCGGCCTTTTTCTTGCCGATGAGATATTCACGCCGGATTCAAGCAGGTTTTGGAGCCTTTCCGATTATAAAACGGGAGTATCGCCGAAAAGCTATGACAAACAGTTTGTCAGAGATTGGCTATTGAATAACAAAATAGACGGCAAGATGCAATTTTCCGCCGTGCCTGACGATGTTTTAAGCAAAACGGCGGAGATTTATATGGATTGTCTGAAAAAGCTCACTTCCGTGACTGTTGAGGGTTAGCGCGTGAAACTGACTTTTACGAAAATGCATGGCTGCGGCAATGATTATATTTTTTTTAACTGTTTTGATACGGAAATTGATTCGCCCCGGACGCTTGCCGTATCGCTTTCGGACAGGCATACCGGCGTAGGCGGCGATGGCATTGTGCTGATTTTGCCCTCTGAGGCAGCCGACGCAAAAATGCGGATGTTCAACATTGACGGGAGCGAGGGGAGCATGTGCGGCAACGCGATCCGCTGTGTGGCAAAATATCTTTATGACAGCGGGATCGTCCGGAAGCCCGTTATGAGCATAGAGACCCTGAGCGGCGTCCGCAGCCTTAGTTTATTCACGGAAAACGGCTCCGTATCTACCGTACGGGTCGATATGGGGCGGGCGCGGCTGCGGCCGGCCGACATACCCGTTTTGCTTGATGGCGACAGCGTAATCGCCAGAGAAGTAAGCTTGGGCGGCGTCAAATATAAGATCACATGCGTATCAATGGGCAATCCCCATGCAGTGGTTTTCCGCGACGACTTAGACGATCTTGATTTAGGCAAAATCGGGCCGCTGTTTGAAAACGACGCCTTGTTTCCGGACCGGGTAAACGCGGAGTTTATTGATGTTATAAGCAGAAATCATTTGAAAATGCGCGTATGGGAGCGCGGCAGCGGTGAAACGCGGGCCTGCGGCACCGGCGCCTGTGCCGCCGCCGTGGCGGCTGTTTTAAACGGATACTGCGATATGCATACAGACATAACAGTGCGGCTCCCCGGCGGCGATCTGACCATCCGCTATACCGATGAAACTGTCTATATGACGGGAAATTGCGTAAAAGTCTTTGAAGGGGTTGTTGTTTGCGACCGGCCCCGAATTGATACCTAAAAAACGGCAATAACTGTTGACAACGCGAAAATTCTATTGTATCTTATTTCCAGTGACTTAGGGCGTGTTTGAAAAATCCTCACATTTGTTAAAATTCCGCATTCCGCAATTTTATCAAAAGCGCTGATTTTTCAGACACGCCCTAATGAACACTAAATATTATTTTTAGGAGGAACAACAAAAATGAAAAAAAGATGGCTCGCACTCACTCTGGCAATCATTATGGCGCTTGCTTTTGTCGCCGCGTGCGGCGACAGCGGTACCGCCCCCCCTGCTCCAGCGACGGACGCGCCGCCCGCGGCGACCGGTTCTCCGGCCGCACCGCCGCCTGATGCGCCCCCTCCCCCGGCCCCTGCAGACAGACCGGCCGACTTTGACACCAGAACAGAGATCGTAGTTGGCGCCGCGCGCCCGCATTCAGGCCGTTTCCAGTCATTTGAAGACTCCGGGTTTGGCGTCTTCTATCAGCGCTGGGTTGACGACGTCAATGCCAGAGGCGGCCTTTATGTTGCCGAATACGAAAGGCAGCTCCCGATCCGCCTGATCCGCTATGATGATACCTCCGACATGGCGACAATGCTCATGCTCACCGACAGGCTGATGTTTGAAGATCAGGTAGACATCCTTCTCCCGACCTGCAGCAGCGGATTTATCGCAGCTCAGGCCGAGGTCGCAAACGCCAACGGCTTCTTCCTCTTCAGCGCGGAAGGCGGCGCGAGCGAAATAGTTAAAAACTATCAGGATTTCCCGTACTTCTTTGTCACTAACAGCCACTCGGCGCATCAGGTACCCGCTCTTGTTGAGCTTTTCCAAGCCAACAACATCACAACGGCGTTCGTAGTTCACCTCAACGACCAGCACGGCATGGAATACCTTGACGCCGTCAATGAGCTCTTCCCGCCTGCCGGAATCGAAATCTTACAGGTTATGAGCATTGCCGCGGATCAGCCGGACTACACCCCGATTATCCAGGCTGCTATGGCCAGCGGCGCTCAGGCTTATCTTCAGTTTGCCTATCAGGGGCAAAACTACCCTGCAATCGAAACCATGATAGCCCTCAACTACAATCCTGAGTTCCTGCTGTTCAGCGTCGGCGTCAGCCGTGAGGAAATCATTGAAGTATTTGCGCCCAACGGGCACGAGATTGCCAACGGTATTTTCAGCTGGTCTGTATGGGCAAGGGACAGCCACCCGGCCACAAGAGAGTTTTATGACAACTGGAGACGCGACAACCCCGGCATGATTTTAGACTTTTGGACACATCTGCAATATGACATCATCTTCGATATTCTCGAAGAGGTCATTATCGCCGTCGGCTCGCTTGACAACACGAAAATAGCGGAGTACCTGAATTCAGGCGTCCGCTTCGAAACCCGTGTCGGCCCGATGTGGTACGAAAACAACTCTGTAGCCAGAGAAGCCTATCTGGGCAATATCGGCCAGTGGCAAGACGGCGAATGGCAGCTGATTGACGGCAGCGGCAAGACCGCCGATCCCATCATCCCGAAGCCGCCGTGGCCATAAACAATAGAAGTTAATCCCCTGCATAAAAATTTGGCGAAAGGCCGCCTGGAGAGGTATCAAATCAGAATAACCTTTTCAGGCGGCCGCGCGCATAGGAGTGATATAAGCTGACTACGTTACTAAACATACTTATTGGCGGACTCATTATGGGCGGAATATACGCGCTCACTTCAATGGGCCTCAATTTGCAGTACGGCGTGGCAAAGGTTCTGAATGTGTCGCACGGTGAATTTATCATGTACGGCGGTTTTATTACATGGGCGCTGTTCGGGCTTGGCGTACACCCCTTTATCGCGCTCATTTTGATTTGCCCGATAACGTTCTTCGCCGGATTTATTCTGCACCGCACACTATACGAGCGGCTGCGGACCGTGTCTAAAATCCCTGCGGTTTTCGAGAGTAACGCGATGCTGCTTGCTTTCGGCTCCATGTTTATTTTGCAAAATGTCGCAACCCATTTATGGGGGGCCGACGCTGTCGGCTATGTGTTTATGGCGCGCCCGGTTAACATTGGGCCAAGCGTATTTCAGGCAAACCGCCTTCTGGCTCTTGCTTTCGCTATTGTTATTGCAATCCTCTTTTATCTGTTCACTATTAAGACGCGTCTTGGCAAGTCAATAAGGGCAACTTCGCAAGACCCTGTCGCCGCCAGACTTATGGGCATAAACATTAAGACCATCATGGCAGTCTGCTTCGGCATAGGGGCAATATTGGCGGGAATCGCCGGCACCCTTATGAGCATGTATCAGGCGCTTTTTTCATCAATGGGCATGAGCAACACCATAATCGCCATAATAATCGTCGTGCTCGGCGGCATGGGCAGCATACCGGGAAGCCTTATCGGCGGGCTTATTCTCGGAATTGTCGGTACCACGGTTGTAACTTTTCTTGACCCAAGCCTTACGCTCGTCGTTTTTTATGGCATCATAATTATTTTGCTTCTTGTCAGGCCAAAAGGCCTGCTGGGGAGGTGAGCCGTATGATTACACTTAAAACACCTGACGGAAAGCTGAATCTGCGGGAGATTGTACCGCCCGTCATAATGCTGCTGCTGATTGTTTTCGTGGCTTTTTGGCCGTCTTTTGACGAATTGATTGTTATCCGCGGAAACAGGATGCTTCCCCTTGTCATTTTGGCCGTGAGCTGGAATCTTTTTTCCAGTCCGACCAGATATATTTCTCTCGCGTCAGCCGCCTTTTACGGACTCGGCCTGTATGTCGCGACATTTACTTTCGAGTTCCTGCCGTTACCGGTTATGGCCCTGTTTGGCGGCGCGGCTTCGTTTGTCCTGGCTTATCTCATCGGCTCAATCACGCTGAGGCTCCGAGGCGTCTACTTCACGATATTCACATTCGGCGTGCTTGAACTGCTCAGAAACCTTATCAACTGGATTTTGATGAGATTTACAAACAACATCGGAAGATTTGTGCGCACGGACATGTCCGCCGCGCAGCTAAACCTGACGGTGTATCATCATCTGCTTGGGGTACTCGTTATCCTTGTGATTGTAGCGTTTATTATCAAAAGGTCCCGATATGGAAAAGCGCTTGTCAGCATAGGCGAGAGCGAGGATGCGGCTGCCCACGTCGGAGTCAATACCACTCTTCTCAAAGTGACCATGTTCGCGGTAAGCGCTTTCTTCATGGGCGCGGCGGGGGCCGTTGTCGCCATGACCCGCAGATACGTGGACCCGACCACCGCTTTTAACATGGACTATTCTTTTCTGCCTATCCTGATGGTTATATTCGGTGGTACGCGAAATATCGCCGGACCGATCATCGGCGCGATCGTTTTCACCCAGCTCCAGACTGTACTTATCACAAGATACCCAATCGTTTATCCTATTTCAATCGGCCTTGTTATGATTTTGGTAATACTGTTTCTTCCCGGCGGAATCATCGGACTCGGGTATAATATCTTTGAAAAGATCGCGGCCAAAGTGAAAAAGCGGATAAAAAAGGAAGAGGTGGCGGATTATGACGATGCTTAAGGCCGATTGCGTCTGTAAGAGCTTCGGCGGTCTCACCGCCGTCAGCGGAGTTTCCTTTGAGGTCAATAAGGGTGAAATCATTGGCCTTATCGGCCCTAACGGCGCCGGAAAAACGACGTTTTTCAACCTTGTCTCGGGCGCCTATCAGGTCGATTCGGGAACAATAACATTCAATGGCACAAAAATCAGCGGCAGAAAGCCAAACTACATATGCCGGCAGGGTATTGGGCGCACGTTCCAGATCGCAAAAAACTTTCCCGGCATGTCAATTCGCGAAAACGCGATGATGGGCGCCCTGTTCGGAAAAAAGGGACAAACACGCAAGCAGGCGGAACATGAAGTCGATGAAATCCTCGAATTTGTCGGCTTGGCGGATATGGCCGGCCGGCGGGTGCCCGACCTCACGCTCGCGGGGCAGAAGCGAGTCGAGATGGCCAGAGCGCTTGCTACGAAACCTACGCTGCTGATGCTTGACGAGACGATGGCCGGACTCAACCCGACAGAAGTTGAGGAAGCTATGGAACTCGTGAGGAAGATCCGTGACTCAGGCGTCACAGTCATTATGATCGAGCATGTGATGAGGGCTATCATGAACATCTGCGGTCGGATAGTCGTTTTGCATCACGGCGCTAAGATCGCCGAGGGGACGCCGGAGGAGATTTCAACAAACAGCGCTGTGATAGACGTGTATCTCGGCAGCGGCGGGGTTGCGGCAACTGCGGATGAATCGTGCGCGTGTTAACTTTTTATGGAAAGGTCATAAGATATGGCTATGCTTAATATTGAAAATATGAATTGTTTCTACGGAAACGTGCAGGCGCTTTGGGATGTGAGCCTCAGTGTTGAAGAAGGCGAGATCGTCGCGCTGCTAGGCGCAAACGGAGCGGGAAAGACGACGCTGCTTAACGCGATAACCGGAATTATCAAGCCGGCTTCGGGTGAAGTCAATTACATGGGCCGCTCTATTGATAAGCTCAACTCAAGTGAGATCATCTATGAAGGCATATCCTACTTGCCTGAAGGCGGTAGGCTCTTTCCTGATATGACGATATACGAAAATCTTGAATTGGGGGCATACGGCAAAAAGAACTGGAAACGCAGAAAAGAGGTCATGGAGCGTGTTTTCGTACTCTTTCCCAAGCTGAGCGAGCGCCGCAAGCAGCTTGCCTGTACGATGAGCGGCGGAGAAAGGCAAATGCTGGCGATGGGCAGATCGCTTATGTCCGAGCCTAAGCTGGTTTTATTTGACGAACTCTCGTATGGACTCGCGCCTATTATCGTTGACGAAGTATTCAACATCGTGACGCGCCTGAAAGAAGACGGGATAACGGTTATGCTCGTCGAGCAAAATGTTCTTCAAAGCTTGCAGATCGCCAACCGCGCCTATGTTTTGGAAAACGGACGCGTCGTACTAAGCGGCGACAGCGTATCGCTCCTCGAGGACGATTACATTAAGAAAGCTTATTTAGGCATGTAATCGTTGACAACATGGCTATAAATGCGATATAATCATCAGCGGTGATAAACAATGACGTTTATCGGCAGGTCGGCATGTAGGCGATCTGCCGGCAGACGTCATTAATCATTCATTTAGTTTTGAGTGCGGAGGGCAAACAATTATGTCCGGACTTTTGCGGTCAATAGACGCGCGGCGGATAACCGACGCGGTTGCCGGGCTTTGCGTAGAGGCTAATGTATTTATTGGCGATGATATAGTCTCGGCGATGTCGGCGGCAAAGGCTGCCGAGTCGGCCCCTCTTGCCCGGGACGTGCTGGATACGCTGCTTAAAAACGCCGAAACCGCAAGGCGTGAAAGGCTGCCTGTTTGCCAGGATACCGGTATGATGGTCGTATTCGTTTCAATAGGCTCAAACGTACACATCGTGGGGGATATCGACGGCGCGATAAACGAAGGGGTCAGGCGCGGATACCGTGACGGGTATTGCAGATGCAGCGTGGTGCGCGACCCAATAAATCGAACCAATACGGGCGATAATACGCCGGCCGTGATATATTACAGCTTTGCCCCGGGCGATGACTTGAAGATTACCGTTGCGCCAAAAGGATTTGGCAGCGAGAATATGAGCGGCGTCCGTATGCTCAACCCATCAGACGGGCTTGACGGCGTCGAGGGTTTTATTGTCGAAACCATCCGATCCGCCGGATCCGATCCATGCCCGCCCATCATCGTAGGCGTCGGGATCGGCGGTACTATGGATAAGGCCGCGTTGATGTCAAAGCAAGCCCTCCTGCGCGGCGTCGGCAGCGTTCACCCCGACCCATTCTGGGCGGATATTGAAACGCGGCTGCTTGGCCGCGTCAACGGGCTGGGCATAGGCCCGGCAGGTTTCGGCGGCGGCACAACCGCGCTGGGCGTACATATTATGACATACCCCACTCATATTGCGGGATTGCCGGTAGCGGTCAATATCGGCTGCCACGCAACGCGGCATAAAACTATCATAATTTAGTGGTCTTGCGGGCAATGTCAACAGGTTAGCGAAAATGTCTGCGCAGGGGCGAACTGCGTTCGCCCGCATGGATTGGAAAAAACCCCGGGGACGCGGGCGAACACAGTTCGCCCCTACGGGAGGACCGCTATAAATAATCCTTAACCTGTTGACATTGGTCTTTTGGGGGGTAATTAGAATGCAAAATATTCAAGAACCGTTTACGGATGACGTCATTAAGAGACTGTGCGCGGGGGATCGCGTTTTATTGTCAGGCAGTATATATACCGGGCGCGACGCCGCTCACAAACGAATGGCGGAGTTTCTCGCCGCCGGGACGCCGCTGCCGTTCGATGTTTGCGGGCAAGCTATTTTTTACGCCGGGCCCTGCCCTGCCCCTCCCGGCCGCGTTATCGGTTCTGTCGGGCCTACCACAAGCCGGCGAATGGATGCGTACTCGCCGAGGATGATACAGGAGGGTTTACGTGTCATGATCGGCAAGGGTTCAAGAAGCGGGCCTGTAGTTGAGGCAATACGCAAATATACCGGGCTGTATCTTGCCGCAATCGGCGGCGCCGGCGCCCTGATTGCTCTGTGCGTAGAACGCGCGGAGGTAATAGCGTTTGAGGATTTGGGCACGGAAGCCATACACAGGCTTATTGTCCGTGATATGCCGCTTGTTGTAGCTATAGACTGTAAGGGCGGCAGTATATATTGAATATATGGCATACATTGGAGCCGGCGGCGGAGAGGGGAACCGGAATGCAAATTGACGAGCGGTTGATTAATTATCTTGAGGAGTTGTCTTGCCTTGCGCTCTCGGATGAAGAGAAGCGGCGGATATCCGGGGACCTGGAAAAAATTCTGCGGTATATGGAGCGCCTTGGCGAACTGGATACCGCCGGCGTACCCGGGCGAAGCCACCCATTTGATAATGTAAGCACTTACCGGCACGATGAAGCCGCGGCGTCATTTGACCGGGGGCTGATCTTAAAAAACGCGCCGCACATGGACGGCGGGATGTTTGTTGCGCCAAAGGCGAGAGTTGAAAGTTGAGAGCGATATGAGAAATATGAGCGCATTGGATATATCGGCGGCTATTAAGGCAGGACAGTTCAGCGCCCGCGAGGCTGTTGGCTACTACTTGGATTTGATTGAGAAAAATAATAACCAATACGGCGCTTTCCTTGCGGTTTCCGGAGAAAGCGCCCTTGCGAAAGCGGACGCCATACAGTCGCGCATCAGCGCCGGCGAGGATATATCACCTCTTGCCGGGGCGCCGATAGGACTAAAGGATAATATATCTACATTCGGGATTGAGACTACCTGCGCGTCAAAAATCCTTGGCGGGTATACGCCCGTTTATAATGCCTCCGTGACACAAAAACTTGAGAAGGCCGGTTTGATCGTCGTCGGCAAGCTGAATATGGATGAATTTGGAATGGGCGGTTCCAGCGAAACGGGCGTATTCGGCCCGGTTGTCAACCCAAGGGACGTTTCCCGCGTAGCGGGCGGCTCATCAGGGGGCAGCGCGGCGGCAGTTGCCGGTGGTGAAATACCTTTGGCGCTCGGCTCTGATACCGGGGGCAGCATACGCCAGCCATGCGCATTTTGCGGGGTAACCGGCATTAAGCCGACTTACGGCTCGGTGTCGCGTTACGGGCTTATCGCATACGCGTCGTCCCTCGATCAGATCGGCCCAATGGCGATGAATATTGACGACTGCGCTGCCTTGCTCTCGATAATATCCGGCCCGGACGAAATGGACAGTACGTGCATCATAGAAAAGCCCTTCTGTTTCGGCGAGCATTACGGCGACCGGCTGGACGGAATCACTATCGGGCTGCCGTTAAATTATCTTGGCGGCGGTATTGATGAAGACGTCAAGGCTTGCGTCCTGGCGGCGGCAAAGGAATATGAAGCGGCGGGGGCAATCATTGAGGAATTTGAGATGCCGCTTATGGATTATATGATTCCGGCATATTATGTCATTGCCTGCGCCGAAGCGTCTTCAAACCTGGCAAGGTATGACGGCCTGAAGTACGGATATCGGAGCAATGAGGCAAGCGCCCTTGACGAGGTGTACCGCCTGTCCCGCAGCGAAGGCTTCGGGCTGGAGGCAAAAAGAAGGATTATGCTCGGCGCCTTTGTCCTCTCTTCAGGTTTTTACGACGCTTATTACAAGAAAGCAATGCAAACGCGCGCACTGATAAAAGACGCGTACAATAGGCTGTTTGAGCGCTTTGACATGATCCTTTCACCGGTAGCCCCAACGACGGCGTATAAACTTGGAGAGAATATAGACGACCCTCTGAAAATGTATATGGGCGATATTTTCACCGTGTCGGTAAACCTTGCGGGGCTTCCGGCGGCTTCGCTTCCCTGCGGCTTTGACAGCCGGGGCCTGCCTATTGGATACCAGTTGATCGGCAAGGCATTCTCCGAAGAAAGCCTTATAAGGGCGGCGCGGGTTTATCAGCGCCGCACCGACTACCATAACGCAGTCTGAGATCTGAAAATAGAAGGTTATGAAACCGGGGGGATACACAAGTATGATATGGGAGACTGTCATCGGGCTTGAAGTCCATGCCGAGCTTTCTACAAGGTCAAAAATATTTTGTAATTGCACTACCGCTTTCGGCGGCGAGCCAAATACCCATGTATGCCCGGTTTGTATCGGAATGCCGGGCACGCTGCCCAGGCTCAACCGCAGCGTAGTGGAATACGCGCTGCGCCTCGGGCTTACGCTGGGCTGCGAGATTTCCCGCTGCTGCATGTTTGACCGTAAAAACTACTTCTATCCCGATCTGCCAAAAGCCTATCAGGTATCGCAGTTGTATATTCCGATATGCCGTGACGGGCGTCTGGAAATTGAAGCCGGAGGGCAAAAAAAAGAAATCCGCATACGGGAAATTCACATGGAGGAAGACGCCGGCAAGCTCATCCACGACGATATTAACAACTATACATTTATCGACTACAACCGCAGCGGGGTACCGCTGCTGGAGATTGTCACTCAGCCTGATTTCCGCGGCGCCGGCGAGGTGCTCGCATTCCTAGAGAAGCTTCGTGAGATACTTCTGTACCTGGGTATCTGCGACTGCAGGATGCAGGAGGGCTCAATGCGCGCCGACATAAACCTTTCCGTGCGCCGGGAAGGCAGCGAACCGGGCGTACGCACAGAAATGAAAAACCTGAACTCATTTAAAGCCATCGGGCGCGCGATTGAATATGAGAACGCGCGGCAGATTAAAATTCTGGAAAAAGGCGGAAAAATTGAGCAGGAGACTTTGCGCTGGGACGACGACGCCGGCGAATCATTCGCGATGCGGTCGAAAGAAAACGCACAGGATTACCGCTACTTCCCGGAACCGGATTTACTGCCGGTAATAGCCGGAGACGAATGGATAAACACAATTTATAATAACCTCCCCGAATTAGCGCATGAAAAAAGAGCTCGGTATATCGGTGACTATGGGCTTTCCCCATTCGAAGCGTCAGTTCTCACAGGCCATACAAACATATCCGCGCTGTTTGAAGACGTAGTGAAGCAAAGCGGAGATCCGCCGGAATCAGCCCATTTGATCACAGGTGAGATAATGCGGCTTCTTAAGCAGTCAAACACGCTGCCGGAAGAATTGTCCATTGACGCGCGCAAGCTCGGGGAACTTATCGGTTTAGTTACATCCGGTAAAATTAACCGCAGCGCTTACAAGGAAACCATTGAGGCAGTATTCACAAACGACGTTGACCCGGGCGAGTATATTGCCCAAAGGGGCTTAGCAATGCAAAAAGACGTTAACGTCATCGCCGAAGCGGTCAGCGCGGTTATCAGCGATAATCCGGGCGCGGCGGAAGAATACCTAGCCGGTAAAGAGAAGGCATTCGGGTTTCTGATGGGTCAGGCGATGAAGCGACTGAGCGGCTCCGGGAATCCCGATATTGTCAGGGCCCTTTTAACAGACGCACTTGATAATAATAGAGGATAATGGTATGGGAGACAGGATTTACCGCTTTTATACAGAAAAAAAGCCGGGTTTTGACGTGCTTGCAAAGTCCATCCAAAATGAGTTGTCGCTATCGCTTGGCCTGCCGGGAATATCGCTGCGGCTTTTCAACCGCTATGATATACAAAACCTGCCGGACGGCAGCCTGCAATCTGTAAGGGATACGGTATTGAGCGAACCCATGAGCGACCTCTGCTATGATGAACACCTGCCTCCGCTGCCGGAAGGCGCATTGCTGCTATATGTTGAATCCTTGCCCGGGCAGTTTGACGTCCGCGCCGATTCCTGCGAGCAGTGCATTGAGCTTCTGCTCGGAGGCGGCCGCCCTGTTGTGCGTACCGCATTGGTGTACGCGATCGAAGGGGCCGGCGGCGACGGGGTTGCCGAAAAAATTAAATCATATTTAATTAATCCGGTAGAATGCCGTGAAGCGTCCCCGGACAAACCTTCCTCACTGCTGACGCAAAATAGCCGGAAGCCCGGCGATATTCCTGTTGTTGACAGATTCATCAAGTTAAGCTCGGAAGCCCTTACGGCTTTGATACCGGAGCTTGGCCTTGCCATGCCGCTTGCGGATATTCTGTTTGTTCAGGAGTATTTTCGCAGGCAGCGCCGCAACCCGACCCTCACCGAGCTTCGGGTAATTGACACATATTGGTCGGATCACTGCAGACATACGACTTTCAATACGCTTATAGAGTCCGCCGATATTCATGATGAACGCGTCAGGAAGGCATACGGCCTGTTTTTATCGGTAAACGGCGACAGGCCTGTGACTCTTATGAATATAGCCACCGGGGCCATGCGGCGCCTTAGAGACGAGGGCGGGCTGCCCATGCTCGACGAATCTGACGAGATAAACGCCTGCACGGTAAAGGTCAGCGCGGATTTTGATCATGGCTCTGAGGACTGGCTTTTGTTTTTCAAGAATGAAACGCATAACCATCCGACCGAGATCGAGCCATTCGGCGGCGCCGCTACCTGCATCGGCGGCGCTATACGCGACCCCCTGTCCGGGCGGGCATATGTGCATCAGGCCATGCGTATCACCGGTTCCGGGGATCCGAGAAATCCAATAGAAAACACGCTGCCGGGTAAGCTGCCCCAACGCAAAATCACAACGACAGCCGCCGCCGGGTTCAGCTCATACGGCAATCAAATCGGGCTTGCCACAGGCTATGTGAGGGAATTATATCATGATGGGTACATTGCCAAGCGACTTGAGGCGGGCGCTGTCGTAGGAGCCGCGCCGCTGTCCGCCGTGCGCCGTGAGCGCCCGGCGCCGGGTGACGTTGTAGTGCTGCTGGGCGGACGCACAGGCCGGGACGGCATTGGAGGCGCAACCGGCTCATCTAAGATACATGATGCCGGAACGGTATCCGAGGGCGCCTCAGAGGTTCAAAAAGGCAATGCGATAGAAGAGCGCAAGCTTCAGCGCTTGTTCCGCGATTCAACTGTGACCGCTCTTATTAAAAAATGTAACGATTTTGGCGCCGGAGGAGCGGCCGTCGCTATTGGCGAATTGGCCGACGGGGTTGAAATCACACTTGATAACATGCCGGTTAAGTATGACGGGATGGACGGTACGGAGCTTGCCATATCTGAATCACAGGAGCGATTGGCTGTGGTAGTGGCCGAGAGCGGCCTGCAAAAGCTTATTAGCCTTGCCGGGGCGGAAAACATTGAAGCGACGGCAGTAGCGCGTATTACAGGGAAAAAGTCTCTTGTTATGACATGGCGCGGCCGGAAAATTGTCGATATAAACAGAGCCTTCCTGGACACAAACGGACCCCGGCGCCATGCAAAAGCACTCGTCCCGGATTATAGATCGCAAACGCAAGCCACAAAATCCGGCCCTCAAAAATTAAGCACACAAACCCCGACCCCCGACTCCCCTCTCTCCTCTCTCTCCTCTCTCTCCTCTCTCCTCTCTCCTCTCTCCTCTCACCACGCTCCTCTCCTCGCTCTCTGCGGAGATTTGAATTTCTGCTCGCAAAAAGGCTTGGTGCATCGCTTTGATCATTCTATCGGCGCCGCGAGCGTTTTTGAGCCGTACGGCGGAAAATTCGCCCTAACGGAAACACAGGTCATGGCTGCCCTGCTGCCGGCTTCGGGGGTACGCACCGCGTCTGTCATGGCCTATGGCTTTGATCCATATTTCACCGAAGCGGACCCTTTTTCCGGCTCGGCTTACGCTGTGGTGAGTTCGGTCGCCAAGCTTGTCGCCTCCGGCGTTTCTCCGGATACTGTCCATCTTTCCCTTCAGGAGTATTTCCCAAGCCCGGGAGACGAGCCAAAGAGGTGGGGACTGCCTTTTGCCGCTCTGCTGGGCGCCTTTGAAGCTCAACTGGGCCTGAAAATCGCGGCAATAGGCGGCAAGGATTCTATGTCAGGCAGTTTCGGGGATTTAGATGTCCCCCCTACCCTCATATCATTCGCGGTGGGTATTGCCGATGCGCCGCTGTTGATAAGCCCGGAATTCAAAGGTATCGGCAACCCCGTTTACTTGCTGGAAACGCCGATGGACCCGGACGGACTGCCTGATTACATAAAACTGCGCGCCGTATGGGACAAGTATATAGGGCTAATCCGATCCGGAAAAATCCTGTCAGCCCGGTCATGTGAGACCGGCGGGGTTTGTGGCGGCATATTGAAAATGGCATTCGGCAATATGATCGGTTTTACAAGCAATGTTGAAGAAATCCCTCTTGGCTGCTTAAAAAACGACGCCGGCGGCAAAGAAGTAACTCATCCCTTCGAGAAACGGACAAAGCAACTCTCAGCTTTCAATTGTCAGCTTTCAAATTGGCTCTCGATGCAGACAATGTGGGGCTCGATAGTATTTGAATCATGCGAAGAAATAGACGGCTTTCCCCTGTTGGGATACACTCAAGCCGCGCCGTCGCTGACATTCGGCAAGGACAATATAACGCTGCTTGAGCTATGCGTAGCCTGGCAAATTCCGCTTGAGGGCGTTTTCCCAACGAGAACAGACCAGCAGGGCGACGCCCCGCTGATCAAATGCGAAAGACGCCCTGAACCGCGAACCGGTGCGCCTATTGCCCGGCCAAAGGCAGTCATTCCGGTTTTCCCGGGGACAAACTGTGAGTATGATACAGCCGGAGCCATCGAAAACGCCGGCGGCACAACGGATACCGTACTCATACGCAACCTGACGCCGGAGATGCTAAGGCAGTCCGTTGACGAGCTTTATAAAGCGATATCCTCCGCTCAGATGATTGTTTTCCCCGGTGGTTTTTCCGGCGGTGACGAGCCGGACGGTTCAGGCAAGTTTATTGTGTCGCTCTTCCGCAATGAGCGGCTTACAGAAGCGGTCCACAAACTGCTCTATGAACGGGACGGCCTGATTCTTGGCATATGCAACGGTTTTCAAGCCCTTATTAAGCTTGGCCTTCTCCCCTACGGGCGCATTTCCCCCATGAGCGCAAGCTGCCCCACTTTGACTTTCAATCGCATCGGACGGCATCAGGCGCATTACGTCAGCACTATCGTATCATCCGCCTATTCACCGTGGCTTTCAAAATGCACTCCGGGTGAAATATATGTCCAGCCGGTTTCTCACGGAGAGGGCAGGTTTATTGCCGATGATGGCACACTGGAAAAGCTCGCGGCAAACGGCCATATCGCTTTTCAATATGTTGATATTGAAGGCCTTCCGTCTATGGATATTACATATAACCCCAACGGCTCAATGTGGGCTGTAGAGGGGATATGCAGCCCTTGCGGCCGCGTCCTCGGCAAGATGGCGCATACCGAACGGCACGGCGATCATGTCGCCGCAAATATTCCGGGCAATAAATACCTGCCGCTCTTTGAAGGCGGGATAGATTATTTTTTGTAGGTACTTAAACTCCGGGAAACTATTTTACGAGGTGATATAAATGTGCGGGATTATTGGCTATGCGGGAAACGAAGACGCCGTCCATATTATTTTAGACGGCTTGAAAAAGCTCGAATACCGGGGCTATGATTCAGCCGGCGTTGCGGTATATGACGGCGACGGCTTCACCGTTGTAAAGCAGCAGGGGAGGCTCAGCGGGCTTGAAGAGCGGCTGGCTGCCGACACGCTCGCCGGAACTATGGGAATCGGGCATACCCGCTGGGCGACGCACGGTGAACCGTCAGACATAAACTCCCATCCCCATCTGGGAACCCAAAACAAAATCGCTATCGTCCATAACGGCATCATTGAAAATTATAAGCAGCTCAAGGAACGCCTTGAAAAAAAAGGCGCCCGCTTCATTTCACAGACCGACAGCGAGGTCATTGCGCAGCTAGCGGAATACTATTATAACGGCGACATTTTAGAGACGGTCATTAAGGTTATCGGCAGGCTGGAAGGGTCTTATGCCTTGGGGATCATGTGCCTTGACGAACCGGATACGCTCATCGCCGTAAAAAAAGATAACCCCTTGATCATAGGCGCGTCCGATCACGGCAACTTCATAGCCTCCGACGTACCCGCAATACTAAAACACACTAATAAAGTATACTATCCCGACGACAAAGAAATAGCGATCCTGCGTAAGGATTCCATACAGTTTATTAACATAGACAGAGAGCCGGTCCAAAAAACCGCGGAAACGATCACATGGAGCCTTGACAGCGCGGAAAAGGGCGGATGGCCGCACTTCATGCTAAAGGAAATCATGGAGCAGCCAAAGGTTCTGCGGGACACAATCAATTCCGCCTTGATCAGCGGCGGGAATAAGAACGTGATTGACGGCGTTGATATAGGGCATTTCAATAAAATCATAATAACAGCCTGCGGCTCCGCGTATAACGCCGGCTTTGTCGCAAAGTACGTATTTGAGCGTTTATGCAGGCTTACCGTTGAAGTCGAACTCGCCAGCGAGCTGCGGTATAAAGACGCAAACATAGACGGACGGACGCTTGTTATCCTCATTAGCCAGTCGGGCGAAACAGCCGATACGATAGCCGCCATGCGGGAAGCAAAATCGAAAGGCGCCGTCACTTTGTCGATAGTCAATGTAGTAGGCAGCACAGTAGCAAAAGAGTCCGACCACTGCATCTACACAGCCGCAGGCCCGGAAATCGCCGTTGCGACGACGAAGGCTTTTTCCGCGCAGCTTGTACTTTTATATATCCTCGCCATACGGTTTGCCGCGAAACTGAAGCTAATACCGCCGGCCGCAGAGGATGAGTTTATTTTGAACATTACAGAGCTGCCCGAAAAAACGGCAAGCATCCTTGAGCAGGTGGACTCCATTCAAAAATATGCCTCCACATGCGTCGGGTATAAGAGCATATTCTTCATCGGCAGGAACATAGATTATGCCATCGCACTGGAGGGATCGCTGAAACTCAAGGAAATTTCATATATCCATTCCGAGGCGTATGCCGGCGGTGAGCTTAAGCATGGGACTATATCCCTGGTGGAAGAAAACACGTTGGTAGTCGCGATTTCAAATTGCGGGCGCCTATACGGAAAAATAATGAGCAATGTAGAACAAGTAATGAGCCGGGGCGCAAATGTGCTCCTCATCGGCAATTGCCCTGACGTCACGGAGGGAGAAAAGCTGTCGCTAATAAAGCTGCCGGAAAGCGGGGAGCTTTTTTCACCGTCTTTGTCAGTCATTGCCTTGCAGCTTTTCAGCTACTATGTGGCCGCCAATAAGGGCCTCGATATTGATAAACCGCGAAATTTAGCCAAGAGCGTTACGGTGGAGTAAGGGAGTTTTAGTCGGTTGCTGATACAAAAGATAACGCAAGGCAAAAACTATGCGTCATCGACCATATTCGACAGAGACCCGCAACCTTAGTACACAAAAGGTTGCGGGCCTCTTTTTTTAGATTTGCGGTAAGAAGGCAGACAGTACAAAACGCGTTACCCGCAGAGAAAAGCGAAACAACGCCGTTGTCTTTCAGTCGCATGAAGCAAAGCGGAAGATATTTCAAGAGTGGGAAGAGAAGCTTGCGAACTGGATAGCAAACGCATTTGAGCCGGATGTCATTGGCCTGATTTTCGTAGACCCCAATGCCGAGGCATTTACGATTCGCGTCAGCGCCGGTGTAAACAGACCGTATTACTATACGGACGGGGAAGGCCCGATGAGGTTTGTCAAGTAAATCATCGGCAGAAAGAGAATTCTGAAATCTTCTTGCAAAATTCGCGCTCACGCATTATAATAAACTTGATATTACGATTCGAGCGGGAGGTGTCGCATGGAGTTGATGACTGTCGCGGAAGCCGCAAGTGAATGGGGATTGACTAAACGCCGAGTACAAGCAATGTGTGAAACGGGCCGGATACAAACGGCGAAACGATTGGGTAATATGTGGGTATTTCCGAAAGATACGCCAAGGCCAATAGATGGACGCACAAAAACGGCAAAAGAGTTACAAAAGCAAACGCTATAGTAAAGGACGGTGAACTCCATGCCGCGTAACGAGGCGCAGACACGCTTTGAACTAATCAATCCCGCCCTACGCCTTCGCGGGTGGGATGAAACGAACATAAAAGTTGAAGAAAGCACTGGCGGCATTACTGTTATTGACGGAAGGGCCCGCCGTCGTAAAGGGCGCACGGATTATTTATTACGCCTTGAAGTCAGCAAAGACACGGAACCTGTCGCTATCGCCTTAATCGAAGCCAAAGCAGAAGACAAGTCGCCGGGATTCGGATTAAGCCAAGCGAAACGTGACGGGGATTGCGACCGCCTTAATGTTAAGTTCATATTTTCTACCAACGGACATCAATTTGTCGAATACGATAAATTCACAGGTATTACTTCCGGGCCTAAACCATTATCCGAGTTTCCGATAACGGCGCAGTTGCGTCAGCGTTATGAAAACGGCATGGGGTTCTCTCTCGAATCAGAAGCGGCAAAACCTTTATTAGTCAAATATTCAGGCGGCGAAGCACAACGCCGTTATTATCAAGATGCCGCTATCCGTGCCGTGTTTGAAAAAATTGCACAAGGTAACAATCGCGCTTTGCTTTCCCTCGCTACCGGCGCGGGGAAAACATTTATCGCTGTCAACATGCTAAAACGCCTTGCCGATGCCGGACAGCTTCGCAAGGCTCTGTTCTTATGCGACCGTGACGAACTACGGACACAGGCGGTCACGGCTTTTCGGGATAAATTCGGCGCGAACGCCGCTCCTGTGGAGAGCGGCAACGCACAAAAAAACGCGAGGGTTATCATAGCCACATATCAGTCGCTCGGAATATCAAAAGATGATGACGATGCCGGATTCCTCATGGAAAACTACCCCGAAAATTATTTTTCGCATATCATCATCGACGAGTGCCACCGCAGCGCATGGGGGAAATGGTCGCAGGTGCTTACCCGCAACAGCAACGCTATTCAAATCGGACTCACGGCGACGCCGCGTAGTTTAATAATCACAGGCAACAACAAAGAAGCCGAAGCTGACCGCAAAATTACTGCAGACAATCTCCGCTATTTTGGAGAGCCTGTTTATGAATACACCATGCTTCAGGCGGTAGAGGATGGCTATCTCGCAGCTTGTGAAATACAGCGAGGGCGTGTAAACCTTGATGATACAGGGATTACCATTGAAGAAGTGCTAAAGCACAATCCACGCAACTATATTACAGGGCAGCCCGTCACCGAAGAAGAACTTAAGAAGCTCTATCAAAAAACCGACTACGAATCGCGGCTGTTATTACCAGACCGCATAATCGCCATGTGCGCAGATTTATTCCGATATCTTGTGCAGACAGGAACACCGGAGCAGAAAACCATAATTTTCTGTGTCCGCGATATTCACGCGGAAATCGTGGCAACCGAAATGAATAACCTATACTCTGCGTGGTGCGATGCAAACGGTCACCGCAAGGCAAAAAACTATGCTTTCAAATGCACCGCAGAAAGCGGCGGGAGCGACTATATAGCTGATATGAAAGGCTCTAATGCAGATTATTTCATCGCATCGACGGTGGAACTGCTTTCAACGGGTGTTGATATACCCGCCGTGCGGAACATTGTGTTTTCAAATATGTACGTTCGCCCATATCGTTTCATCAAATGGTCGGGCGCGGAACGCGGCTTGCGGAAAATAAGCTAATGTTTACTATATACGATTATACTGATGCAACAAGGTTGTTTGGTGAAGAGTTCGCCAGTAAAGAAACTGCAACGCGCGATCCGGGCGATACGTACACAACAATTGATTCCCCTGTTATTATTACCGCTGACGGCTTTGAAGCTGAGGTTTCCGATGCGGGGCGCTATGTTGTCACCGAAGAAAACGGGCAGATAAAGCGTATAACCATTGAGGAATTTAAGCAGGGCTTAGCGCGTCAGCTCATCACCAATACCGCTACTCTTGACGACTTCCGAGCGAAATGGATAAACCCGACCGAGCGGCGCGGCATGATTCAAGACCTCGTTACCGGCGGCTATTCGCCTGAAATCGTGCGGCAAGTCGAGGGCATGACCGATTACGATTTATACGATGTGCTTGCCGACCTTGCCTACGGTGTAGCACCGCATAAGAGGGCTGACAGGGCGTTTAGCTTCAGTTACAAACAGCGCTCGTGGTTTGAAACCATGCCGGAGCAGACAAAGGCTGTCGTGCTTGCTATTGCGGCGCAGTTCGGGAGAGAAGGCACGGAAGCGTTTGAAAATCCGCAGTTGTTTAACGTAGAGTCAATACGAACAGCGGGCGGGATTAACGCACTTAAAATGGGCGGCAACCCCGCTGACTTGATAACCGAAACCAAGAGGAGGTTGTTTGCCGCATGAGTTGGGAGAAAGTGCGATTGGGGGATGTTTGCGAATTTGAAGGTGGCTCACAACCTCCAAAAGCTACATTCAATTACTCTCCGCAAGAAGGTTGCATTCGTCTTATTCAAATACAGGATTACCGCCGTGATGATATGGCAGTTTATATTCCCGCTGAACTTGCACGAAGATTTTGTAAAAAAGACGATGTGATGATTGGTCGATATGGACCTCCTGTATTTCAAATATTACGAGGTCTTGAGGGTGCTTATAATGTTGCTTTAATGAAAGCTTACCCAAAAGACAAAAAGAAGTTAGATAACGGATTTTTGTATTATTTGCTCCAAGAAGAAAACATCCAAAATGCTGTGATTGAGCAATCACAACGCTCTGCGGGACAAACAGGAGTAGATAAGGATTTTATCGAAAATAGAATTATTCATTTACCCGATGTAGACTTGCAACGTCACATAGTTGTAGAGATTGAGCGTCAGCTTGCCGCTGTGGAAAAGGCAAAGCATGCGGCGATGGAGCAGTTAAAGGCAGCGCAAGCGTTAAACGCGGCGTATTTGCGGGAAGTGTTTGACGGTAATGATTGGGACACGGTTGAATTAGGGGAAATATGTACTTTAGTTAATGGAGATGCGTACAGAGATTCTGATTGGAGCGCAGTAGGCACACCGATAATTCGCATACAAAATCTTAACGACCCCCTAAAGCCCTTTAATTATTGGGCTGGCTCGCATGATAATAGGGTTGTTATCAACACTGGAGATTTATTATTAGCATGGTCTGGAACGCCGGGAACATCATTCGGTGCCCATATATGGGAACGTGGGTGTGCCGTTTTGAACCAACACATTTTTTTAGTAAAAATAAAGTCCTATGAAGAACCTTTATGGCTTAAAACAGCAATAAATCAAGAGCTTGACGCAATGATTGGTAAAGCGCATGGTGCAGTAGGATTGCGCCATATAACAAAACGAGAAACCGAGAAACTAAAAATCACTATACCACCCATTGACGAGCAACGCCGTATTGTTGCAGAGCTAAAGCAACATGAAGCTAAGTCAAAAAAAGCTATCGCTGCAATCCAAGCCCAACTGGACACCATAAACGCCATGCCCGCAGCGATACTGCGCCAAGCGTTCAGCGGGCAAATGTGAGTGGCGGAAAAAGGCAATAAAACAGTTCAAAGAATAAGCAGAACGCTTAGTTTCCCAAGCGCCCTACTGTAAATAATACCAAACCCTGCCTAAGCAGTTGTAATGGATGTCTAAGCTACGCCATTATTATACATCATCAGAATAGTGATTGTCAATGTTTTTTGTATCATCATCGGGTTTTTTCTGCTTTTTTGGCTTGCTAATTAAGTATTGTCGCCTTACTTGATTGTCGATGGCATCCAAATCATTATTTGTGAGTGAAAGGATTTTACCATTTTTGTACATTGGTTTTTCAA
>Ga0099364_10004037_pt1 | contig 22343 bp, 14 predicted proteins | sample TergutTh196P3_FD_73070 | JGI IMG/M metagenome (GOLD analysis project Ga0099364, IMG submission 73070) | Microcerotermes parvus P3 segment gut microbial communities from Pointe-Noire, Republic of the Congo - Th196 P3 | ecosystem: Host-associated > Arthropoda: Insects > Digestive system > Gut ...
AGATGCCCTTCTTGACATGGGAAGAACTGCCCTTAACGTTACCGGCGACCTGGTTGTTACCACGGTGGTAGCCAAGAAAATGAAAATGGTTGATCTGTCCAAACTGGAGAAATAAAAGGAGATGCAATGATGAACGAGAAAGACTTATTTTCAAAGTGCAGTACGGACGAAGGATATTTTGGCCAGTTTAGGGCCATTGGAGACCGCTATTATACCATGCCGCTGATGGAATCCATACCCGGCAAGATCATGCGCTATGGAGGCAAGGATTGCCTCATGTGGTCCATCAATAACTATCTGGGTCTGGCTGAAAATGAAGAGATTAAAAAGACGGCCGGAGACGCTCTGGAAGAGTGGGGTGTAAGCGGCCCTATGGGTTCACGCATGATGAGCGGTAACACCGTTATTCACGAGGAGCTTGAGCAATTGCTGGCCGATTTTTCTCAAAAAGAATCATCCATACTTTTTAATTACGGCTATTTAGGAGTCCTTGGAACGGTTTCTTCACTCATCGGTCCCAACGATGTGATTATTATTGACAAGCTTGATCACGCTTCCATAGTAGATGCGGCATTGGGCGCTGTATCGGCACGCAGGCAGGTACATGCTTTCCGGCACAATAACATGAATAGTCTGGAAAGCATACTTAAAAGCGTCAATGCAAACAGGAAAGCAGGTGTTTTAATCATCACCGAAGGCGTGTACGGGATGACCGGTGATCTTGCAAACCTCAAGGATATATGCGCGCTCAAGGAGCGTTACAATGCACGGCTTTTTGTTGATGATGCGCACGGTGTAGGCGTAATGGGTCAGGAGGGCCGGGGTACGGGAGAGCACTTTGGCGTTCAGGACAAGATAGACATATACTTCGGCACATTTGCCAAGGCTTTTGCTTCTATAGGAGGCTTCTCTGCTTCTTCAAAGGATGTGGTGGAATGGATCCGGTACAATGCACGGACCCAGGTTTTTGCAAAATCACTTCCCATGATATATATAAAAAGCCTTAAAAAGACACTTGAATTGGTGCAAGGCGGCCATGAAAGAAGAAAAAAAATGTTTGATATAGCTGCAAAACTTTCAAAAGGTCTTAAAGAACTTGGCTATTTTGTGGGGAAAGTAGAATCTCCCATTGTACCGGTCATTATCCCGGACGGCACGAATAGTACAGCAATGGAATGGGTACGCTATCTGCGGGATAAAGGCATGTTCGTCAGCGCCGTTGTCTATCCGGTGATCCCCAGAGGCTTTGCGTTATTCCGCATGATTCCGACTGCATCGCATGACGACGAGGATGTTGAGAAAACAGTAGCCGCCTTTAAAAATCTCCGTGATGATAAAAACCTTTCGCTTTCCGTTCAGGCAGAGGAGATCGCAAGGCTTTACGGCGGCAGCGGATCTTAATGACGAACACGAAAAAAACAGCGCTGGTAACCGGTGCATCGGGGGGCATAGGGCTGGCGACAGCCGTTGCCTTGTCTCAGGCAGGATATAAAGTTTACGGCACATCCCGTAATCCCACAGAGGTCAAAAGACCGGAAGCACAGGGTATTGAATTTTTGCCGCTTGAACTCAGTGATAAAGACAGCATTAAAGCGCTTGCCGCAAAGCTTCCCCCACTTGATGTACTGGTGAACAATGCCGGCTCAAGCCTGATGGGCACTGTTGAAGAAACACCTCTCAAAAAAATGCGTGCGCTATACGACATGATCTTTTTCGGCAATGTCCGCCTCATCCGGCATGTGCTTCCGAAAATGAGGGAAAGAGGGCAGGGACTCATTATCAATATCAGCTCTCTTGCAGAATTAATGCCCGTCCCCTGCGCTGCCGTATATGCCTCCGCAAAAGCTGCGCTGCATACACTGGGGAACGGGTTGCGGCATGAACTGCGGCCTTTCGGCATCCATGTTGTTACCGTGGCGCCTTCTTTTGTAAAAACTGACATTTATCAGGAGCGGCTGATCTGCGAAGGATCGATCTATGCGGATATGATTAAATCTGCGGGAAATGTCAGGGATGCGGGCATCAGGACAGGCTGCCCGCCGGAAGATGTGGCTAAGACCATTCTAAAAATTATTAAGAAGAAAAACCCTGCTTCTTTTTATCCCGCAGGAAAAAAATCGGGACTCCTTTCATTTGCATTCAGATGGCTGCCGGAAAAAATGAGGGAACGGGCGGTACAAAAGCGATTTAACTTATGCTAAGATGACATAAGGAGGATTTTTATGAAACCGGTCATCAGCGGCATACAGCAAATAGGCGTGGGCATACCCAGTGTATACGAGGCCTGGGAATGGTACAAACGTATACTGGGCTTTGACCTGCCCGTTTTTGACGATCCGGGCGTAGCCGGAAAAATGCTCCCATACACAGGCGGCCAACCGCATAGCCGTCACGCCATACTGGCGCTCAACCTGCAGGGCGGCGGCGGGATGGAGATCTGGCAATATACGTCACGGGAACCTCAACCTGCCGCATTTAATCTACAGCTTGGTGATCTTGGGATCAATGCCGCAATCGTCAAAACCGGTGATATTGACAAGGCTTATGCCTTTATGAAAGAAAACAATGTGCGCGTAATAGGAGATATAACACAAAATCCTGAAGGTAAGCGAGCTTTTTTTATACTAGATCCCTACGGTAATATGCTCTGTATTGAGCAGCAAGCCGGTTGTTTTTTGAACACCAATGCCGTAACAGGCGGTATAGCCGGCTGCATAATCGGCGTTTCTGATATAGATGTGTCGATACGTTTCTACCGTGAAATATTGGGCTATGATCAAGTATTATACGACGAACATGGCGTATTTGACGATCTTGCCCCCTTGCCCGGCGGCGGCGCAACATTTCGGAGGGCAAGGCTGGGCCATAAAGAACCCAGGCGCGGCGCTTTTTCCCGTCTGCTTGGCGCAACACGAATAGAGCTGGTGCAGGTAGAAGGCCGCAAGCCGCCCAGAATATATGAAAACCGTTATTGGGGAGATTTGGGTTTTATTCACCTGTGTTTTGACATCAGAGGCATGGCAGATATGCGTTACCTTTGCACCGAACAAGGGCATCCCTTTACGGTAGACAGCAACCCGGACGAAGGTTCTTTTGATATGGGCCAGGCAGCCGGGCATTTTTCGTATATCGAAGATCCTGACGGTGCGCTTATCGAATTTGTAGAAACACATAAAGTCCCCATATTAAAGAAATGGGGTCTGTATCTTAATCTGCGTAAAAGGAACCCAGAAAACCCCCTGCCGGACTGGATGTTAAAAGCAATGAAATTTAACCGAAAAAAATAGCAAACCCCGCCAGTAAGCCAATAATGATTAACATGGATACACTAAACCAAACAGGTTATTATATTACTGTAACAGCCGCCCTGATTGTACTGTTTTGCCTTTCGGTGTTTTTTGCCCTGTGCGAAACATCATTTTCATCGGCGAACCGTATCAAACTGAAAAACATGGCTGATAAGGGCAAGCCGAAACGGCGGGCAAAACGGGCCCGTCTTGTTTTAAAATTGCTGGATGAATACGACAAACTGCTTTCTTCCGTGCTGATTGGGAATACCATTGTAAATGTGGTAACATCCGCCCTTGCCACGGTACTGTGTATCAGGTTGTTCGGATCCAAAGGGGTAAGCATTGCTGCGGCAATTGTTACTGTAACTGTTCTGATTTTTGCAGAAATTTCTCCCAAGACCCTTGCGAAAGAAGTACCCGAATTAACCGCATTTCGCACCGCGCCGTTACTGCGGTTTTTCATGTTGATTTTTACCCCGTTTAATTATCTTGCCTCAGCCTGGAAAAAAGTAATCATAAAAATATTTCCGGTAAAAACAGACAGAACGGTAACCGAAGATGAATTGTTAACATTTGTCAAAGAGGTCAGACAGGAAGGCGGAATCAACCGGCATGAAGAACACATGATCCGCCAGGTAATTGAATTTGACGACATGACTGCGGCAGAAATCATTACCCCCCGCATTGACCTGACTGCAATTCCGGAAAATGCTTCTGCCGAAGAAATCAACAATGTTTTTGCCGAAACTCGTTTTTCACGCTTGCCTGTTTACCGGGAAACCATTGATAATATAACCGGTGTCATACTGTTCAAAGACTTTCACTATGAAGTATTTATACAAGGCAAACCGCCGTCAGAAATAATTAAACCGGTACTTTTTGTCACGAAAACAATTAAAATACGAAAACTACTGCGAACATTGCAGGAAAAACAGGCCCACATGGCCGTACTGGTAGATGAATTTGGCGGTACACTGGGAGTAGTCACCATTGAGGATATTATCGAAGAACTGGTCGGCGAAATATGGGACGAGCATGATGAAGTTGAAGAAGAATTTATCAGGAATGAAGACGGGATCCTGACTGTTCTGGGCAGCGCAAATTTACACGATATGTTTGATGTTATCGCCAACACATTCAGTATAACATTACCGGAAGAAACCGCCTCGCTGCAAAACACCACAGTCGGCAACTGGGTATCGGAAACTTATGGCAGCTTACCCCGTTCAGGAGACCGTTTTGAATGGCACAATCTGCAGATCACGGTATCAAGAGTTCAGCGTCACAGGGTTATGGAGGTACAAATTAAAAATTAAAAGGTAAGAGGTAAGAGTGAAAGATCGTGCTTGGCAAGCTTTTTACTTTTTACCTTGTATCGCTTCTTCGTACAATTCCACATACTTTTTTGCGGATTTTTCCCACGAAAAATCCTGTTTCATGGCACGCAGGCGCATGGCTTCAATGTGGTCACGCTGGTTGTACCAGGCCCAGACTGCCCAGCCGACGGTGTTATAAATCGCCGTAGGGTTCAATTCGTCAAACATAAAACCGGTTCCCGATCCGGTTTGTTCATTGTAATTTTCCACTGTATCAATAAGGCCGCCCGTTCTCCTTACAATGGGAAGGGTACCGTAGGCAAGTGAATACATTTGATTAAGGCCGCATGGTTCATAACGGCTCGGCATGAGGAAAAAATCAGAACCGGCTTCAATAAGATGGCTCAATTCCTCACTGTAACCTATAAGCGCCCTAAAATTGGGCAGCCGGGATGAAAGATTGTTTATTTCATGTTCGCACCAGGCTTCACCGGTACCAATCAGTACAAGCTGCAGATTCATGTCACGGCAAACCGGCCAGATGCAGCCGTAACCGGGGCCAAACAACTCCCCTACCCCTTTCTGCTCGGTAAGACGCGTTACCATGCCAAAAACGGGAATTGCCGGATCAACGGGAAGGTCAAATCTTTTTTGCAAAGCTTCTTTTGCAAGGGCTTTGCCGGTCATATCGGCGGCAGAATATTTTTTAGGGATAAGCTTGTCTTTTTTGGGGTTCCAGACATTTGTATCAATGCCGTTGAGTATGCCCGAATAATCGGCGTAACGGTAACGGAGTACACCGTCAAGACGAAACCCGTGTGCCTGGGTCATTGTTTCTTCGGCATAATTGGGAGAAACAGTGTTGAGTTTGTCGGCGCTGTACATACCGGCTTTAAGAAAATTAAGCATATTCCAGTCTTCAAAACCGGCATTGTAAAACACATCCCAGCCCAGGCCCGTATAGTTAAAATTATCTTTGTTATAAATACCCTGGTAACCAAGGTTGTGTATGGTTAATACCGAGACAGTATCTTCAAAACCGCCCAGACTGCCGCTTACCCTTTCGGCATATTTTAAATACACCGGTGCAATGGCAGAAGACCAGTCATGGGCATGGATCACATCAGGGTACCAATTGATTTTCCTGCAAAGCTGAAAAGCGGCGCGGCAAAAAAATGTAAAGCGGCGGGGGTTGTCCAGAAAATCCGGTTCACCGGGAATCCCATAAATACCGTCTTTGCCAAAATACATTTCATGGTCAATGAAGTACACTTCAACAGGGTGTTTCTTTGCCGCACCCGGCAGGGAAGCAGTATATACAGCGCTCCATTGTTCACTGCCTCCGATGGGAACCCCCAGTGCACCGGGCAGTAATTCAAGACTGCTTCGGTCTATCGAATAATAACGGGGGATAACTATTTTAACATCGTGATCCAGCCTGGCCAGACTGATAGAAAGCGAGGAAACCATGTCGGCAAGGCCGCCGGTTTTGGCAAAGGGAACAGCCTCGCTGGTAACCATCAGTATTTTCATATTAAAAATTATCCGCCATGACTATATTGTTTTTTCCAAGTATATCAAAACCCTTTTCATTATCTTCCAGTTTGAAGATCACCACCGCCTTGCCCGGTGTACCTTCAAGTGAAGCGTACAGGTACTCGATATTTACTTCCGATTTTTGAAAAAGTTCCATGAGTGCGGCCAGGCTGCCGGGTTTATCGTCTATCTCCACAGCGGCAACAGCAGTCTTCCGGGTTGTAAAACCTGCTGCTGTCAGAGTCTGTACCGCCTCGTCAGTCTTGTCAGCAATGAGACGGAGAATCCCAAAATCGGCAGTGTCAGAAATACTGATGGCACGAAGATTAATCCCTGCCTGGGCAAGGGTCTTCGTCACTTCACAGATACGGCCGGTGGAATTTTCCAAAAATACAGAAATTTGCTCAATCCCCATTATTTACTCCGTTAAAACCAGTTTACTCTTATGCCAAAAACCCACGGTCTAAAAACAGTTTTGGGCGCGGTTCTGTCATCCGAAAATGTAAACCACAATTCCGGCGAAATATACAGGGAAAACCTTCTGAAATACTTCCACTCGGGATAGAAATACTGCATGTCAATAGACGCAATATCCCACTGCCCAACCACAGCGCCGATATATACATGCGGTCTTTCATCTTTGGTAACATACGGGACATCACTCATACCAAAAAAAGAAAAATTTGCGCCCACGGCTACGTTCATGGAGTAAAATCCCCAATCAGGCCCGAACATGTAATCGAACGGCAGATAAAAAATATTTGCCAGCAGCTTAATGCCCAGGACATGGCCGGTATAACGCCCTCCTGCCGTAGTAAAATTGTGGCTTATAGCGCCCGCAGGCGGCGCATACCCCCATTGGAACTGAAAACGCACATTATCATCAAACAGGCTCAAACCTGCACCAATATCAAAATAAGTGGCGCCAAAAAATTTCAAATCAAAATATGCGCCCCGTAACCACGGAGGAATTGAATACCAGAATTTATGAAACGGGCGCAGGACTACATCCACATCTGCAAGCCCGATATCATCTGTTGCTATACCAAATACGGGGAGATTTTCACGATGGGAACTTCTCTCGAGCGGGAAAAGCGCCTCAACCAACGGGGGTGTTGTATCTACATTGAGCAGTATCCTGGTGACAGCTTCTTCTCCGTTGCCGAATACGGCTCTGATTAAAACCGGCTGCGGCCCGGAAGGAAGTATGCCTGTCTCCAGGCGGAACCTCCATTCGCTTCCGCCGCTTGCCTTTTGAAACGAGCGGCCATTGTCATAGCTGAATTCAACATGCCTGACAGTCAGACTTTCCCTTAACTCACGCGATAAACGCCTGTCAAGATTATATTCGGGAGTTGCAATCCACGCACGGCCGGCCATCCAGGGACGTCTCGTTATGTAATTACTGTCCAGGTGGCTTTCTACCTGCAGTGCAGGTCCGTAAAGATTATAATGTACCGTGTGAACAGGACTGGAAATAACCTTGCCTGTATGTGAAAAAAAGACTGCCGAAATTCTATGTGATTCTTCAACACCAAGAAATGATTCGGGTATTTGATAGTAAAACACCCCATAGCGGTCAACAGGCGCCCGCCCCAGTACCTGGCCGTTCAGCATAACATCAACAACATCAGGCAGGAATGTTCCGCTTATTATTCCGGTAAGATCAATGGGACCGGTGTGAAAATCACCGGGCATTGGGTTAAATATAGCAATCTGGGCATTGTCGTCATCGGCATCATAAATAATTCTCCGTGAAACAACGGTTTCATTGTCGGCAAAGTCTCTTGCCATAACCCGCAGAATATATTCTCCCCGGGGAAATCCAATAAGATTCATTTCTTCAAAAATTACAAGCTGGGCGGGTATCTCAAAACTCCGCTGGTAACTGGGGTTTTCGGCACTGATTATCTGAAATGTAATGTTTCTAAGATGGATATTATCCGAAATTCTGCCTGCCATGTACATAATGGTTCCCACGCTCTCACCGTTCTGCGGAGAACTCATGTACAATTCCGGCGGGGTATTATCAATGTTTATCATTGCATTTGAGAAAGATTCAATGCCGTAGTTATCTATAGTCCGTATCAGCATTGAGTGAGTACCGTCGTTGTACATAATGGTGTTAAGGGGAAGTTCCCAACTGCCGTTATCATGCAAAATTGCATTTTGCCATGTATTATTATTGTCCATGGATATGGTAACACTCTGTATACCGTTGGCATCACTGGCAAACCCCCTTACCATAATAGCACCCCTGTTATAACGGGTTATTACCGGAGCCATAACTCTTGATTCGGGAGGTGATGTACTGACATTAATCGTCCGGGTATTTGTCCTGCTCCTTGTCCCCGATGAATCGGCTGTATACATTTCAAGTGTATACTCACCATCGGTGAGGGTTGAGAAATCTACGGGAATATTGAATCTCCGATTCGTTGCAAATTCAATAAATGGTATATCGGGACCTGATAAAAAGGCCTGTGCTGCTTCTCTGGCTTCCCTGCCCGCTGCACCGGGCGAAATGGATTCAAGTTTTGGTCCCAATAATCGCCAGTAAACACTCCGAATACCTGCATTGTCAAAGGCTATACCGGATATATCAAAGGAGCGGGTAATAACTTCGCCGTCAATGGGAGAGTTGATAATAAGTGTCGTACCGGAAGGATCGGGTGTTAAATCATTTTCCGGAAAAACGGTTACCGCAGCCTGGTTAGAAACTCCGGTTCCGGGCCTCCGGTTTTCCACAAAAAACAGGCAGGGTAAAACACTTGCAAGGCCGGTATTGTCAACGGCACGGATAAAAAAAACAAGCGGCCCGTTCGGCTTCCTGCCGGTTCTCAGTTTAATGGAAAAATCACCCCGGTTTCCTACCGAAAGCGAGGTGAAATTTTCGCCGTCATCGCTGTATTCAAGGGATTTGATCCCGTTTGCGTCGTTCGCTGTTCCCCGGACGGTAACGGTCCCGTTCAAAATATCGCCTACTTGATGAGATGTAATGGCAATATCCGGCGGGGTTGTATCAAAATAAAAATTTATTGTCTGTACCGGACCGGTGGTTCCTATATCATCAAAAGCCTGAACACTAATGCTGTGCATACCGTCCGGCAGCCCTGAAAAATCCATCACGTTATTCCAGTATTCATTGCCGAGTGTTTCGACCCATTCATTGTTGTTCAGGCGTATCATTACTCTTTCAACGCCGAAACGTCCGTGGGCGATACCAAGAGCATTAATATTCCGCCGGATTACCGAATTATTTTCCGGGTATATCACCCGTGCCGTCGGAAGGCCGGCATTGGCATTGATTCTTATGTTAAATGGTCCGGAAATAGACTCATTTCCCGCACGATCACCGGCATACACGATATAGTTATACCGGCCGTCTCTTCGCGCAGTGATATCAAATTCATGCCCCCAAATTTCTCCTCCTTCGGCTGTAGCCGATTCCTGGCCTCCACGCGCCAAAAGCCCTGAAGAAGGAAGCGCCAGCAGGAAGAGGAATGTAATTATTTTCATTGCAGCTATCATTAAATTCTCCCCTCCCTAGAACAGGCTTATCCGCCAGCCGATACCTATCCTGAACTCCATCATTGGTGCCCAATGCGCCGCTGATGGCAGGAACCAAATACCCGGTTCAAGATACATAGAGAATGTTTTAAAATATTTCCAATTGGGATAAAAATAACCCATGTCTGCTTTTATCATCTCCCATTGACCAAGGAACTGCCCAACCCATACGGGATTGGGAAGCATTTCGTAAAAATACATAAATTGGGCGCCAAGAACAAGGCTGGTATTCCAGAACTCCCAGTCAGGCCCAAACCAATGTGACAAGTTTTGATTGTATACATTGGCAAGTACCTTCCCGCCAACAGTATGGCCGGTAACACGGCCATCAGTGCGCGGCGCTTCTCCAAAAACAGCCTGTAATTTAACATTGTCATCAAAGAATGTCAGTCCAAAACTGGCAGACCAGAGCGTTGCGCCAAAAATACTTGAATCAAAATACAAACCCTGAATAAAGGAAGGTACGGAGTAGCCGAATTTGTCGCCGGGACGCAGGGTAATCTCTACCCTGTCCATATCATATTCATCCAAAGTTGATCCATACACAAGGACGCTGCTTCGGAAAGCGTCGTTTTCAACCGGTCCTATAGTGGTAACAACAGGAGAGCGGGTGTCTACAACAAGGAGCAGGCGGCGAACAGCTATGCTTTCATCATGAAAAGTTGCCTTGACTATAATAGGCAGGGTGCCGCCCTGCAATTCACCGGTTTCCAGCCGGTAGCGCCAACTGTTTGTACCTCTTGCCGAAGAAAATGTAACCCCGTTATCAAGACTTATTTCAACATTCTTTACCCCAAATAATTCTCTCGCCTGATTTCTTGTAAGGTTTTCTTCGTTTTCGGGGCGAATGTAAAAAGCACGGCCGGTAATCCAGGGGCGTTTTGTAACTACATTACCGTCCCGGTGACTGTCAACCATTACTACCGGCCCGAAGTTATTTACTCTAACATGGTTGTCAAAAGAATTTATACGATCGCCATCCGGTGAAACAAATGAAGCCGAGAATGCCGCAGGATTATCCGGCCAGATCATATCTTCGGATAACTCATAACTGAAAATCCCGTAGCGGTCAACATTGACTTCGGCAAAAATATTACGGTTCATCATCAATGTTACATTTTCGGGGATAACCGCGCCGCTGATTCTTCCGGAAACAATAACCTGACCGGTATGTTCTATTCCGGGCATGGGATTCATAATTGCAATTTCCGAAGCTGCCCTTGCCTTAATAATGGATATATTACGGACGATGGCAGTTTCATTATCCGCATAATCAACGGCGGTAATTTTAACGGTATAAATACCGTCGGGAAATGCCTCTGTGTAAATTTCTTCCCTAAAGACCAAATCATCGGTAAGATCATATGAAAATTGTATGCCCGGATTATGTATGTTTACTATCTGAACAGATACATTTTTAATACCAATGCTGTCATATAATTGTCCGGCGACAAAAAGCGTATAACCAATATTATCGCCGTTAATGGGAGATCCAACATCAAGTACCGGAGGAGTATTGTCAATATTTATAATACCGGAAGAAAAAGAAGTAATTCCGTATCTGTCTGTGGATCGAATCAACATGGTGTATGTACCATCGGTATAGATCTCTGAATTCAGGTTATAGCTCCATACAGTACTGCCTCTCGGATCGCTGGTAAAATCCGCCCGCTGGTAACTGACACCATTGTCCATCGATACCAGTATTTCGGAAATACCGTTGAGGTCATAAGCGGTACCCCTGACACGCACATTTTTCTTCACCCAGCCGTCCATTGCCGGTTCAATGACAGTCGTTCGGGGCGCAGCTGTACTGACCTTAAATATTATTGTCAGAATATCACCCTGATTACCATAATAATCTTCGGCGTATATTTCAAGAATGTTTTCGCCGTCATTTACATCCCATATCGAAACAGGGATTGAGTAATGCTGCGTTGTATCAAGACTTATGTAGTCGACCACCGGGTTCTTGTTCGTATACGTTCTTGCAACAGTATCCCAGGGGTTATCCGGAGTAAGAACACGGTAGAACACACCGGAAATACCGACATCAAGATACGCCAGACCGGATATGGTAAAATCACCGGTAATTACATCCCCCTCGCGGGGAGCGTTATGGATGATTTTTGGAAAGGCATCGCTGTTGTCAAAAATAAAATTGGGTGTGGCATCGACAATGTTTCCCGCGCGGTCAACTGCCCTGATGATTAATTCCTCACCGGCATTGTGAATTGCGGTAAAATCGGCATAATAGTTAAACCACGCCCTGCCGTATTTTCTGGTAAAATTTAAATTGGTAAAATCAACGCCGTTTGTCGAATAGCTGACTCTTTCCAGCGGAACAGTATAGTCGATAACACCTGCTGCGGTTGTTGAACGCTGTACTACGCCAAACCGCTGCGCAGGAGTCAGAAATTCAATAACAGGTAAAGTACTGTATTTATTTACCGGAACATACAAGGGTACATCGGGCCTGTTACCGCCTCTTGTGGTGCGGAATTCAATCTGCACCGGGCCGTCCGGAAAATTGGAAATATTTATTGTCTGGGTAAATTCCCCTTCGGAATCTACATTAACCACTTTCCACGGATCATCCCAGCGGAGGCGGTATTCCACCCGGTGACCGGGCTGATAATCTTCTACAAACCCTTCATAAGTAATCATATCCCTGACCCACGGGGTCCGGTAATCTCCGTAATCGTCCCAGTGCCGGGGGTAATCAAAGATAATGGGCGATTCAACAATCCGGACACCGGGCGGCGGTGCCTGCCTGTTTACCCTAAGGTCGACAGCCTGACCTGTTTGTTCTTCTTCTTCTGCCGCCCAGAACCGCATGGTAAAAGCGCCAACCATCCCTTCGGAAAACATTTCCGGATCTATACGGAAACTCGGCTGCGCCTGCGCATATTCAATCACATCCGGTTCAATAATAATATGTGAGGGAAAAAATCCCGGCAGAATACGCCCGTAAATAGGCTGGTCATAATCCAGTTCCATCCTGCCCATGCCGGTAGGCGGTGTTGGGTGTTCAATAATTAATGTAGGAGACCGGTTCCTGCGTGTATCCCGGAAGTGTTCGGTAACAATGGTTGTATTACCGCTTTTGTCGACCGCAGTGACACGGAAAGGAACGGGCCGGTTGTTTGCCAATGAAAAGAACACTTCCACTGTCCAGAACGGATCGCCGGGACGCAGGGGAATGTGGTGCAATGTCCTGTTTCCCCTGATTTCTGTTGTAGTACCAGCTAACTCTTCGTCCACTTCGCCGGGCCATTCAAAGTAAAATTCTGACAGGCCAACCCCGCTTATGACTCGACCGGTAACCTGGGTCCGCCAAAAACTGTCTTCCGTAGGAGAAGGCGAGAGAATATGAATTTCCGGAGCGCGGTTATTCACATAAAAAAGGATGGGCCGTGTCTCCGAAAACCCCAATCTATTGACAGCGCGAAGAAAATACACAACCGGACCGTCCGGATACCTCTTGCTGGGAAAACGGAACTGGAAATATCTGGCCGGATCATTTTTTCCGCCGGAACTGGTCGAAAGGTTTGAAAAAGTCAGTCCGCCGTCGGTACTCATGGAAAGCGAGGCGATTCCGTTGTGATCGGTTACCTTACCGCGAATCCTGGCAGTACCTGAAATATAATCGCCAATTTCATGGCTTAATAGTTCAATAGCCGGGGGTTGATCATCCAGGTAAAAACCCAGAGAAAATTCCGGCCCTTCCAGGTCATTTAAATCAGTTGCTTTGACACTGACGGTGTGGTACCCTTCATTTAAATCCTCTGCAGGAATAAAATAGTCCCAGTATTCACGGCCATCCAACTGTTCCCATGGGCCATTGTTGATTTTAATAAAGAGTTGTTTCACGCCATAGCGCGCAGTAGCGACACCGACAATATCAATATCACTGCGAATGACTTGATTCGGTTCCGGGTAAACAATCATCACTTCGGGAAGGTTTGCCGTAGGATCTACCCGGATATTGAAAGGACCGGATACGCCCACATTTCCCGCAGCATCATGTGCGTTAACAATAATATTGTAAGTACCCGGACGCAGACGGGAAACATCGAATTCTGTCCGCCATATATCCTCACCTTCAGCAGTTTGGGTGGTAATTTGCCTGCCGCCGCCGGCCTGGATAAAAACCGGCAGGAAAAACATTAATATTACCAGTAATTTATATATCCAGCGCATTATATGCTCCTTGACAAATTACGCGTTCTTGCCCTATTCTGTCAGGTTTTTTGCGAAATTTACTTTTTTCGGCTTTTTTAAGCCTGTTTTGCATCTTTTTTACCTGCTATAAATTAAGAATAGTACATTTCAAAAAAAAAGCAAGGATTCTGTAAAAAAAATCAACCTGTTATCTGTTATCAGCCTTCACCCGCAGGTCAAGTTCAATGTCCCAGTCGAAAATTTCACGCAGTTCTTTGAGAGCAGCAAGACGGATAGCCTTGATCATTGTCCCGCTTTTGCCTATAACTATGCCTTTTTGGGATTCACGTTCAACAATTATGAAGGCTCGTACCCATAAGCTGGTACCGGTCAATTGGGTGTCGGCGATTTCAATTCGCAGGGTATGGGGCAGTTCTTCGCGGAGGCGGTTAATTGCCTGTTCACGGATTATTTCCGCAATACGAAAATCAACTTCCTGATCGGTGTAAAATTCCTCGCCGTAGAACGGCTCGCCCTCAGGAGCAAGATCGAACAGCGCAGCAAGCAGCGAATCAATGCCATCGCCGGTAAGAGCGGAAATCTCAAAACAGCGTTCTGCGGCAAGATCGGGAAGGTGCTGCGCAAGAAAAGCACGGGTCATATCGGGATAGGCAGCAGCGTTGTGACGAACATCATTCTCCCGTGGAACCGGCTCGCCCGAATCGATTTTATTTATGGCGGCGATTACTTTTTCTGAGTGAGGGGCAAGACGCGCAGCTATTTCCGTTTCTTCCGGACCGGGGGGCCTCGTTGAATCAAGCACATACAGGATAATGTCGGAATCGCCCATCGCCTGATCGGAAATATCCATCAATTTTTTATTTACTTTTTTTTCTGAAAGATGACGGCCCGGTGTATCAATGAACACCAACTGTCCGCCTGCGCCAAAAGAACCGCCTTCCCTGTTTACAATACCGCGAATGGCATTGCGCGTAGTCTGCGGAACGGGACTGACAATCGCCACCTTTCCGCCGCAAACCTGGTTAACCAATGTTGATTTCCCCGCCGAAGGCCGCCCAACCACAGCCACAAACCCCGCTTTTTTCATTATATTAATCTGCCTTAGGCTCTTTGGCGGGAAGCTTGTTCTCCTGCCTTTATGTAGACCGTTGTGTTGGGCGGGACAGATTCGGTAATCCACACATTTCCGCCTATGGTGCTGCCCTTGCCAATAACCGTTCCCCCGCCCAGAATAGTCGCGTGGGAATATATCGTTACATCATCCTCAATGGTCGGATGCCGCTTTTGGCCGCTTTCTTCTTTTTTGACTGAAAGCGCCCCGAGTGTAACACCCTGATAGAGTTTAACATTATTACCGATAACCGTTGTTTCACCGATAACCACACCGGTGCCGTGATCGATAAAAAATGATTCGCCGATTTTTGCGCCGGGATGGATGTCTATGCCGGTATTTCCATGAACCAGCTCGCTCATCATGCGGGGGATAAGGGGTACCTGTGTCCTCCAAAAATAGTGCGCCAGGCGATGAACGGTAATTGCCTGAAACCCCGGATAGGAAAGAATCACTTCATCAACGCTTTGAGCGGCAGGGTCTCCGCGAAAATTTGCCTGCATATCCAATGATAAAGCATGGCGTATGGAAGGAAGCTCTTCAAAAAAACTTTCTACGATAAGCTTGGCTGCTGCGTAGCATCCGCCGTGGCCGCAGCTTAACGCACCAAGACGGACAGAAAATACAATGCTTTTTTCCACTTCACGGATTAGTTCACGCGCCAGATGATTAACCTTTTCCGCCGTGATAAGCCTGAGGTTGCTGTGATCCAGATCATGATTCTCCCTGTATCCGGGAAAGATGAGCTCTTCGAGCCCTCGTACAATACGGGCGATATTTTCCCTGCCGGGCAGGTTCGCACCGCCGGAATGGTTCACCATGCCGTAGGATTGGTAATTCTCCATCAGCAAGTCTATGCTTTTTTCGATTCTGTTCATGGGGACAGTATATCAGCAACACCTTGCCAATTCTACGGTATTATTAAAATTCCACCTTCAGCCTCAGCGGGATGCCAAATTCGATAATGCCGGCCCTGTGACAGGTGATCCCGGTACCGGGGTCGTCATAGAAATACGAACTGAGCCTTAGTGCTATACCGCCTTGCAGTGTAGCCTGCATATTCTCCCTTTCGGTAATAGTATACGTAAGTCCCGAATACAAACCAAAGTAATTTGTATAGGTCCGGGCATCATCTCTCTCCCATTTGAGTTTAAAAACACCATACTGATTGGCCGCTTGTACATCCGCAGCCAGGCTGGGGGTAATGGAATATTTCACTCCCAATGCATTATACAGGCCAAGGTAGCTTTCGCTGCGATCCCTCGTTGCAGAGCTGCGTTCAAGGTCGTTCAGATACCCCCGGTAGGCCCAGGAATTGGCATAAACAGCATTGGTGTCATCGTTAAACACCCCCTGCATACGGGCAAAAGTGATATTGTTGTTGAGGGTAAAGGCAAACCGTTCCAGGCCGGTATAGGAAAACCGCAGATCTATGCCGTTATAAAAAGGCGATACTATTTCCCCGTATTCGACACCCCAGAGCTCATCCATTTCTTCGGGTCTCATGTTTACAAGCCTTGTCTCCCTGTACAGGGGGTTTGTCTGGGTCCTCAACTCGCCTGAGTATCCAACGGAAATTCCAAAATCCTCCAATGGGGTAATATTCGCATACAGCCCAAACGCATGGTTCCTGATTACTTCACCGATCATGTTATGCATTTCTACCGCCTGGGGTTTGCTTAATAATGACTCTGAGTGTTTATAGACAGCCGCAAGACTGAACAATTCGGCAATTTCAGCGGATTCCAGCCGCAAGCCAAAACTAAAATTATTGGTAAGTACCGGCGGATGCACGGTATTATAGTCAATTAACCGTGTTTCATCAAAAATACCAAAAGGGGTATCAAAGGGTTCCGAAGTACTGCTGAACAGACCGCCGACCGAAGCGGACAGGGTAACCGGCACAGACACCAGCGGCCCAAAGTCCAGGTCAACAAGCACGTTCAGAGGCTTCCGTTTTTCCATACCCGCAGGTAAAAACAGATTGTTTGTGTCCGTTGACCAAAACCGGGCAAAACCCATATTCATTCCGGGCTGGCTGTAACCCCAGGGGAATTGCGTCGTATCAAAATTGTTCCCTCCGGAAAATACCGGGTTTCGCTGCCATTCCGGCTGCATAATCCCAAAACCGTCCAGTCTTGTTGTCAGCAGCTCTTCAAAATTATGGTAATAGGCAATCTCCCCGCGCTGTACCTGATTACCGGCAAGCACCCTGACCCAGGGGGCCGGTCGCGCCCAGGCCTCCCAATCCCAGATGTCAAGGTCTTTCCAATCGCCCATCGCGGTAGTATCAAAATTGCCCCGTAACTGCAAAAGGCCACCAAGTCTTTCGCCGGTGTAGGAAAGGCCCAGCCTCCCCCTTATGCCGTTATCAAAAGCAGAACTCTGAAACCCGGTAATAGTGCCGTCCGCCTGGAACAGGTAGGGACTCCCCTGCTGGGCCGGAGTATTCGATCCATAGTCTCCGGTAAACTTCCTGATGTACAGACCGTCCACCAGGGTGTCCACCGTTACCGTAAATGGTTTTTCAGCAAAAACGCCGCTGCAGGCAAAAAATATCAAAGCACATGTTGCCGCTGTTTTCTTCATGTTTTTCTCCTGTGTTATACCGCTTACGGTGTATAAGGCGCCGTTGCCGCCCCAACATGCCTTTGGCCTTGTGTATTGTTAAAAGTATTGCCGAAAAAGTCCTGGGTAATAATTGGTTGGGCGGGATTCCATGCGCCGTCTGTCGCCGCAGTATTGCCGCCATTGGGAATAGCCCTGCCGCCGGTCAGGACCGGAGATGAATCGTCTACCGGGGCGAACAGGCTTGCGCGGCTGCGCAGCCGCTCTCTGCCGGTAAATTCCATCAACTCCGCCGGATTCGTATATGCAGACGCGGGAAGTGTATCATCCCGTTGCTGCCTCAGTTGGGCTGCCACGCCGGTCTGCTGGATTCGCAGGTTGGGGTTCACAAACCGGTTGTTGTTTTGCCCGATGATAACAGAGCTTATGGTATTCGTTGTTCCCCCGTGATGGAACTTTGTTTGAACACCTTCAGCGGGATTAGTCTCGTAGCCCCACAGGATGTTATCGGCAAAGCCCTCGGGGTTATTGAGGATTCCCGACTGGCTGGGGCCTCCAACACCGGCGTTACCCCGTGTTATATATACCGTCCCCGCCCCTGCTTTAAGCACGACATTGTTGAAAAACCGGACATAGTTATTAACCACACCACTGGAATTTGATCCAAAAAGGGAAACGGTATGGCCCGGCCCGGAATAAATAGTGTTATTGTAAATAAGCGGTACTGAACTCCCGCCTGACCCGCGCGAATGGTGGAAAACCTTTTGGCCGTTCTGCCACTGGGTATATGAGTTTGCGGTGGTACTCACGCCTTCCGTAACGGTAGCCATGAACCGGGCGCCGCCGCCGTCATTGGCGCTGATATTGTAGCGGTATACCGGATCGGTAATATTTGACATAAACAGAATCGACCCGCCGGCATTGTGGTGGCTGTAGTTGTACTGGTAGATAACCCTGTCGGAGCCAATGTCAATGTCCCATGCCTCACCGTCCTGGTAGCCGTAAACAATCCCGTATGCTTCATTAAACTGGAATGTGGTGTCGCGGCACGTCATTGCCCAGACCCCGGCATAGTTCGACGTGCCGGTATTCGGGGCGGCGCAGGAATCTTTGATAATATTATGTTCCACGAGGCCGTTCATGTGGTTACCCCGCGCATTCAGCCCTGAGCTGTACTGAATGGCATCCAAAACAATGCCGTCTCCGGCAACATACTCAATGAAATTCCCCCGGAATACCACATTGCTGTTGACGGCTCCTGAGCCGTCGGGAACGGATTTATTCCGTATACCTGCCAGGGCGACCCGCCTGACGATATTGTGCTGGAGGAGAACCCCGTTGTAACCGTTATTGCCCGGGCTGATACTGGCTCCGTCCATGTTATAGGGCATACCGTACACAATGATCCCGCCCGTTATCTTGAATATCGGGCTGGGTGTGCCTCCGCCCAGAGCTAAACCTCCGGTGGAACTGGCGCCAAAATTGCCGCCGCTTCCGGAATTGTTATTATGCATGGACTGTACGTCATGCACATAACAGTGTTCAACGATGACGTTATACGTTTCATGCACTTCGGGGATTACAACCTGCCGGAAGTCCGGGTTGTTCCTGTTGTCTCCCCAGCCCAGTATCGCTATACCCATAAGGTGCTTGGGTACGTGCTGTGCATACCAATGGTTGGGTTCAGCAATCGGATCCGCAAAAGTATTCGTAACTTCAATATTGCGGATCCACCAGTGGTGCTGGTTAATCAGCGTTATCGCGCCGGATGAAAACCAGCGGTTGCTTCCCGGAGGGGGTGTGCCGTTGCCGTTGATAATGGGCCGTCTGGCGGCACGGTACGACACCTTGGGGTTATCTGTATCAAAATCTTCAATGTGGTACAGGTCTATGACAATATGGTTCATGTAGGAGCCGTTTCCACGGGGCCAGAGCATGCCGACTGTAGGGCTGTCGCGCAGCGTTGCCCAGTTATCCGCAGTAGTGGACTCGCCGTTCCAGATGCTGTTTGCCTCGAGTAGGATATGGTCCCCCGGCTGGAATTCCCTGCCGTTGGCGTTCACAAATGTGCGCCAGGGGGTAAGGGGGGAACGGCCGTTAAAATTGTCATTGCCGTTCCCGCCGTCAATATAATACGTTGCCCCGGTAACAGACGGTCCCAGGGATACCAGATTCCCCGTTCCCGGCACTTCGGTCAGGGTTTTTCGGCCGCCAATGAGCGAGCTGAATTCATCGTCTGTCAGGCCGCCTTCTTCAATAGTTTCCCCCGGCAGAATGGTCATTGCCGGCTGCATGCATCCGGTAAAAAGGAAAACTGTCAGACACAGCGCAATGAATGCGTTTACCATGTTTTTTCCGTTCATATACTTCTCCTTATCCTATTGTTGATTGTCCCAGAAACTTCGTGTCCATTCGGGTACACTATTAACCGCAGTGCTGGTATGGCCAGGTTTATAACTGTCCACAAACAGGGTTATTGCAGGGCCGGCAGTCGTTTCCCGCACCATTGCCTGCGGCGTAGCGGCGTTCGGGTTCGGGTTAGCCGATGCCACCATGTACACGGCTGCGGCGCTAACTTTTGTATTGCCGGTTCCGCCTGTTTCATTACGGTTTCTCATGGCTTCATTTGCAGCATCCATGCCGTAAATTGTCCCCCCGTTTTTCTGAAAGGTGCCCGATATTACAACACCGCCGGCGCTGGCAGCGGTTACCGTCCCGGTAACCCTGTTGCCGCTTATATCACCGCCCGTCATAAAGAACGCCGATTGGCCGTGGTTTTGACCACCGGTGGTGGCAGTATGATCCGCCACGCCGCCCGCTTTTGGGGTTGTTGAAGCTGCGGTGTTGGTGAAATTAAATGTATTGTTCGTAATGGCGCCCCCGTGCATGACCAGTACCCCGTACTGGTACAGATACACCCCTCCGGCGCCGCCGTGGCTGCCTGCGTCGGCAATACCCATATTCACGGTGTTACCGCTGACATCTCCGCTGTTGATCAGCATGTATCCGCCAAAACTGCCGCCGCCGACACGTATGGCGCCGCCGCGTAAAGCACCATCGTTGCTTGCGGCGGAAAGCACATTATTTCTGAGAGCGCCGCCGTTGAGAATAACCTTGCCGCCGTCGTTAATCGAAATCAGCGGAAAGCGATTGGAAACATTGCCGCTGTGCTGCATGATAACATGACGATCAAGAACAAAGGTAATCCCGTTACGCAGAATTATCCCTTCCTGGTCGCCATTTACGGTAATGGTATAGTCCGTGTTATTACCGGTTATGGTAGTAACGATAACTGTCGGGGGATTAGCCCGACGGCACTCTGTGTTTGTCTGTTATCCAATGTGTCTAACTGTTATTAAGTCTATATCATATAAAGAATTAAGTCAATACCCTTGTTATTATTTGTGTCTATATGTTCCTCTTTGTGTACCTATATTTATTTATTTTGCTGTCATATATGCTGTCAATTTAGCATGATTGCACATAACGCAAATGAAAAACAATGTTTTTTCACATCACAGACACTATAAAAAATACCCCCGAATGTAGCTTATACAAGCCCGTAGAGCAACGGAAACACCTATTGCCGTATCATTTCACCTTGAAGCCATTAAAAGCTCTCTACAAGCCATTTTCACATTTTTCAAAATTAAAATTTGCATGACATTAAAAAGCTCTTTTCCAGAGCAACCGCCTACAGCGGTTCGGGCTATGTCCGAATAAATTAAATGGACAAAATTGCTCCGTTCCGTTTCACTCCACTACGCAATTTTCTCAAATCATTAACGCCGCCCTTTTTGTGCCGCCTTATCACGCAATAAAAAATAACCGCAAAAGCCGGGACAAAAAAGTCCGGCTTCGTAAAAATAAAACATGGCGTATAACACAAAAAGCATAGCCCCAACCCTGCCATTTATCCAAAAGGCATAAATCCAGCGGGTCAAGCACCGCCCATGTTTTAACATTATCCGCAAAGTAAAGCACCGGACTTTTTAGCCCTGCATTATTCGACTATAAAAAATATCTGTAAAACGGCACAAAAACCCCGGCACCCCATCCCTCGAAATTGTTACATAGCCGTCAATGAAAAAACACCGTGGGGAGCGGGGAGTAATCCACCCACCCAGGAGCCGCGCAACCTTCAAGCATTGCGTACTTCGGCGGCGGAACGGAAGGTTTTTGCATTGTACAAAAAACATTATCCTCAAAAACCCAACGCCACATAATTGTCGGTATACGCTTCGCCGCTTAAGGCGGCTCGGGGTTCATTCGGCTAGGTCAGTCGCTTCGCTCCTTCCCACGCCTCCTTCACCCAAATTGCCAGCCCCCCGCAATGCTCCGCATTGCTTTATAGGGGGGCTGGCAACTTCGCATACCTTTGCCCAATTATGTGTCATTGGGCGGTAATCAAATAGAAATTGTCGGCTGAACAAAAACCTTCCGTTCCGCCGCAGCGGGTCGTAATCCGCCCACCCTGGAGCCCCGCAACCTACAAGCTAAGCGTACTTCGCCCCACGGCTTCGACAGTGATACATCCCCGAAAACTCCGTAGCCGTTACATTCATCCGCAATAACCGCCCGTCCGCAAGCGGACAGGCGGCGTTATCCACCGTGAGGAATTTACCAGCTAACCTGTTAGGCGATGCATTTCCCCCAAGAGCATTATCCCCAGGCCTTTTGCCTTATCCCCAAAGACCCGCCCGCCCTTCGGGCAGACGGGCATGGTTCACAAAGCATTATCACAGCAGCAAGAAACACCTACGCAAA
>Ga0099364_10004038_pt1 | contig 22336 bp, 20 predicted proteins | sample TergutTh196P3_FD_73070 | JGI IMG/M metagenome (GOLD analysis project Ga0099364, IMG submission 73070) | Microcerotermes parvus P3 segment gut microbial communities from Pointe-Noire, Republic of the Congo - Th196 P3 | ecosystem: Host-associated > Arthropoda: Insects > Digestive system > Gut ...
CCGGCGGACTTGTAGGAAATAACATTGATAACAGCAGAGTGGAAAACAGCTACGCTACGGGCAGTGTCAGCGGCAATGTCTTAGTCGGTGGTCTTGTGGGACAGATCACTGGCACTACCACATCAGTGGTGCAGAACAGCGTTGCCTTGAATTCGGTGATAGAGAACACGGGAACGGCATCCGGTCGTGTTGCTGGGAATGCCTCCGGCACCCTTTCCAACAACTACGCCAACGCAGATATGCTCGTCAACAGTGCATTCGTTACAACAGGCACACTGGCCAACAAAGACGGTTTAAATATTGGTGCAGGCACATCAAGCGGACAATTTAACAACATCAATTTCTGGTATGAAATAGGCTGGGATTTATCTGACACCAGCGCTTGGGAGTGGGGCTCTAACAACCTGCCAATACTGCGAGGCTTGGGGCCGCAGAACCATAGGGTAATATCGTATTTGGAGAACGCAATAAACAATGCCGCATCGGGGGCTACTATTACCTTACCGCCCGGATATAATACAAATGTAGATGCTGCGATAACCATAGATAAAGATATTACCTTAACTACATTACCCGGCGAAAATGCAACCATTCTCCGCCCCCGAAGCGGCAGTTACCCTGCTCTTGATGTAAAAAACGGCGGTAAACTTACTCTGGAAGGCAATGGTGTAGGAACTCTAACCATAGCCGTATCAGACGGTGCAAGCAGCAGTGTTAACGATCCTCTCATTAATGTAGAAAGCGGAGGCGAACTTTTCATTAAAGATGGCGTAGAGATTACAAAAATTCCTAGTACTTCTGCTAATCGTGCGATTGTTACAAGCGGCACTGTTACCATGACAGGCGGAAAAATACACAAAATGAGTAATGTCGGAGCGGTTCAAATTAACGGTGGAACATTTACCATGAGCGGTGGTGAAATCAGCGGTAATGTAGCTTCCGGTAGTGCCCTTGGCGGCGGTGTAACTATTAATAATGGTGGAATCTTTTACATGAGCGGCGATGCTCTGATCAGCGGCAACCAAAGCGGGGCTAACACTGACGGAACCGCCGGCGGAGGAGTGCAGGTTAGGACCGGCGGAACATTCATTATGTCCGGAGGGACAATCCAGAATAATTATACTAGCAGTAGTGAATATGGGCTGCAGGGCGGCGGTGTATGTGTCAGAGGCGGCGGCACTTTTAATATGTCTGGCGGTATAATCAGCGGTAATTATATTACCCGTGACGATGGACTAGGCGCCGGCGTATTTGTTGTAAACAACGGCACATTCACAAAAACCGGCGGAACCATTTACGGCGTAGATGCCGGAACACCAAACTGGAACAGAATCACGGATAATCCCGCTTCCGGCGCATATCCCGGCCAAGGCCACGCCGTGTATTGGAACAGAACAGGCGCTCCCCAGTTCCGCGACAACACTGCCGGTGAGAGCGATGATATGTCAACGACTGATGCAAGCAGCTGGGAATAGTTCAGAGAGCAGAGAGCAGGTAGCAGGTAGCAGGTAGCAGAGAACAGGTAAGGCGATTATTTGTTGCTTGCCTTTGGTTTAGATTTGTGTTATTATATATAAGTGAGGATATTTAAAAATACATGGTTTTCTAGGTTTGCCGGCAAAGAAGGCATCACGGATGATGGACTAAAAGAAATGGTAAGCCAGCTTGAGGCGGGACATGCTGTTGTCGATTTGGGCGGAGGAGTCTATAAGATGCGTCTTGCCCGTTCCGGAAAAGGAAAATCGGGCGGTTATCGGATAATCGTGTTTTTCCGAAGAGGAAGCCGTACTTTTTATGCTTATGGCTTTTCAAAAGCTGAAATGGACAATATTAATGCTAGACAGCTTCGGAATTTCAAACTAGCGGCAAAAGTTATTTTTGGTTATTCCGAAAAAGAACTTGACGAGCGGGTAAAAACCGGCTTGTTCATTGAAATATAAAGAGGGTTACTATGAAAACATATCGTGATGAAATTGCCAAAGTGTGCCATGAAATAGTGAAAGACGGATACCATTCCGGCAAAATAAATGATGCCGAGATGAGAGAATTTGAGGCAGATTGCTTTGTTCAGGAACCCAAAACAATGTATGTAGCCGAAAATCCTAAACTGGAATACGCTGCAGCCGCCAATGTATAAACACTAATTACTAACAAACAACAGCTCCGCGCCTCTGCGCCTCTGCGCGAGGAATGGATATGCAACAAGATAGCCAAAATGTTGCATCATGCTGTAAACAGTATAATACAATACATGGAGAAAAAAATGACAGCAAATGCTATTAGACTTTCTGATGAAATAATGAAAGTTGCTATTACATATGCCACAATCAATTCACGGTCGGTTCCAAAACAGATAGAGCATTGGGCAAAGATAGGCAAAACAGCCGAAGACAACCCCGATCTTCCATACGAATTTATCAAAGGTGTTCTTATAGCAAAAAACGAAATGGACAATGGTGAGGTTTCAGAGTTTGAGTATAGGAATAAATAGTGCAGAAAAAGCAGAATATTGGCTCACATGAGAATTTCTACAGAGATTTAAGTTAATACCACTTTTTTCAGGTAGCAAATAGCAGATAGCAAAGCTAACAAACAACAACTTCGCGTCTTCGCGCCTTAGCGTGAAGGTATTTGTATAGAGCCTATAGAATAGCTGATTTTTTACCGAAAATATAGTATATTAATATAGAAACATAATGAATAAAATCTGCCTTTTTACCATTATTTTAGCTTTTCTCGCTGCTGGGGTCTGGGAGCAGAGTTTTGGTTGGGGTGTTTCAAATTAATGCAGCAGGAACAGCAAGCTGAGGCACAGGAAGCTAAAAATCATACAGCTTCAGAAACTGTAGCACATAATTTATATCCTAATGAAAGTTTTACAAACTCAACATCTAAATTACAGGCAATTAATAAATTTACTAGAGACATGGAGATACCCAAAAATGTGTATTTAGCGGAATCTAGAATTCCTTGCACTAAAGGTGACGCGGATAAATTAATAAAAGAACTTCGGCAAGCCGGAATACTTTCACGACAAGGAAACTCCGTATATCTCACTCCAGAGCCGGGTCGATATAGGGAGAGGTCTTTTGATGCCATTGTTAACGGTGTGCCTTATGAATTTAGAAATATTACTGGTCGTGCAGATAAAATAGAAAGAAGGTTTTCCGAAGCTAAGGAAAAAAGCAGCAGCATGAATGTGTTTATAAATATAGACACTGATGTTAGTTTAGCGGAAACCCGCCGAAGAATAATATCGGTCATTGCTCGTCACCCAGAATATACCGGAAAAATAATTGTTTCATTTGGAGGCGATAGAACATATTTTTGGGAAACCAAAGATTTAAGGTAAAAAAAATCCCTGCCGTGAGGCAGGGGTAGCTACCCGGGACGTAACTTAATACTAACCCCAGGTACTATAAACGTACCGCATTTCCCCGCCCTTGTCAAGTTTTTTTGACTTTTTCGCCCTTAGATAGCAAATAGCAAAACTAACAAACACCAACAAATAACAGAAATTTGTCGACAAATTTACTCAAAAAAAGTTGCAAAAAAAGTGAAAAATTCGTAAAAAAAGGCTTGACAAATTCTTAAAATCTGTCATAGTATCGATATGAATATAACAACAATACCAAGGATAATTCAAGCGAATATCCAAAGAAATCCAGACCTTGTTGCCCAGTACAGCAAGGATGCTACGGGGGTTTTCCAGCCCACCACTTTTGCCCAGATGTATAGGGAAATTTTGGCCTATGCCGCAGGATTGCGGGAAGTCGGAATAAAACGGGGAGACCATGTCGGGTTCATTTGTGATAACCGGAAAGAATGGCTCATTACCTCCATGGCCCTGCATTGCCTAGGTGCCGCCGATGTTCCCAGAGGCTGTGATACCATGGCAGGAGAGCTTGCCTATATCATTTCCTTTGGAGATTGCAAAAGCGTTGTTTTGGAAAATGAAGCCCAGTTGGCAAAGATTTTAACCCAGAAAGATAAACTTTCTTTAGTAGAAAGATATATTATGATCGATAATGATTTTGACAAAGAGCAGTACAAAAATGATCTATCTGGCGCCAAAGTTTATGGTTATACAGAACTAATGGAAAAAGGCAAAGCTCTTACCGCAGATGGCACAGACGGCATTAAGTCAATCGAAGCGGAAATTGAACAAGGTAAACCTGAAGATATTGCCACAGTTATTTTTACATCCGGCACTACAGGTGAACCCAAAGGTGTTATGCTTACACATAAAAATATTTTGAATCAGTCAGAACATGCCCCTCCGGTAATTACTAACGGAGCAGGTGATATTTGGTTAGCTGTTTTACCAGTTTGGCATTCTTTTGAAAGAGCGATACAATACATAGCCCTTCAGCCCGGCGGCGCTCTTGCTTACTCTAAGCCTGTTGGTAAGATCATGCTTGCGGACTTGCAGGCTGTTAGACCTCAATACATAGCCGCAGTTCCCCGTATTTGGGAAGCCTTAAAAGCAGGCGTATATAGAAATGTATCAACAGGCAGCGCAGTAAAAAGAGGAATATTTAACTTCTTTGTTTCAGTAGGGACATTTCATGAAAAAATGAAAAACCTTCTTTTAGGAAGGATACCGCAGTTTACCCGTCGTTGTGTGCCGCTGGATATGCTTGTTTCAGTCATTCCGTTTTTGCTTCTTTATCCATTACGCGGTCTTGGAAATGTATTGGTGTTCAAAAAAATTAAAGCAATGCTAGGCGGCCGGTTTGTAGCGGGCATCTCAGGCGGAGCGGCTTTGCCAACTGCGGTTGACAAATTCTTTGCCGCAGCGGGAGTATCCCTGCTTGAAGGATACGGCCTTACAGAAACATCTCCTGTATTAGCAGTACGATACTACAAACATCCAGTTACAAATACTATTGGGCCCCAGTTTACCAATATGGAAGTAGTACTTAGAGACCCGGATACCGGTAAAGAAGTGCCGCCCGGAAAGAAAGGCGTTCTGCATGCCAAAGGTGTACAAGTTATGCTTGGCTATTACAAGAAACCGGAAGAAACAGCAAAGGTAATTGATAAAGACGGCTGGCTTAACACAGGTGATATTGGCCTTAAAACTTTTAAGGGAGAGATTAAACTTACAGGCCGTGCAAAAGATACAATAGTTCTTCTTGGCGGAGAAAATGTAGAGCCCGTTCCAATAGAAAATAAAATCCGTGAATCTGATTATATAGATCACGCTCTTGTACTGGGCCAGGATAAAAAGTTCCTTGCCGCTTTAGTTGTTCCAAACCTGGAAAAAGTTGAAGCTTACTTAAAAGAAAACGCAATTTCTTATTTAGATGCGACAGGCATGTTACAGCTTCCTGAAGTAAAAGATCTTATTCAGACTGAGATTTCCGGTTTGGTAAATCAAAAAACAGGCTTCCGTGGTTTTGAAATGGTTTTCCGTTCCGCAATACTTCCAAAATCCTTTGAAGTAGGCGTTGAACTTTCCGGCAAACAAGACTACAAACGCCACTTTATTGTAGACATGTACAAGAAAGAAATTGAGGAACTATTTAAGGATTAATACTACACCCATGAACGCAAACAATGATTCTATCCCTTTCCGCCCAAAGGCCGTTATCTTTGATATGGACGGCCTTATGTTTGATACTGAAAATTTGACAGTGCCGTTTTGGGATATAGCAGGTAAAAAGTTTGGGTACAGCATCCCGCCGGAAATTGTCCTTAAAACAGTAGGGATTAGCGCTAAGCGGTCACGCGTAATTATGCTGGAAGAATACGGCAAAGACTTCCCCTATGATGATATCCGTAATGAATTCCGGCAAATCGTAAGAAATGAGATCGATACAAATGGCGTCCCAAAAAAGCCCGGTCTTGACTATTTGCTTGACCGTCTTTCCGCCGCTAAAATCCCCTTTGGGCTTGCAACTTCCACAAGGCGGGAAACTGCGCTTTTTATGCTGGAAAGGGCAGACGTACTGGAAAAGTTTACGGCGGTAACCGGCGGCGATGAAGTGGAAAACGGGAAACCTGCTCCTGACATTTTCCTGAAAGCGGCGGAAAAATTGGGCGTTTCCCCCTCTGAATGTGCCGGGTTTGAGGACTCTACCGCCGGTTTGCGGGGGCTGTATGCTGCCGGCATAAAATCGATATTTATAAAGGATATGCTGGAACCCCCGCCGGAAGTCCTTGAAACAGTCTGGCTCCGCTGCCGTGATTTAAAGGAAGCGGCAGAATTATTGAATATTTAGCCTTCTACTTAACATTTCTATTGAAAAAACCTCGGAATTTATGTATAATTTATACATTAAGGAGAGCTTTAATATATTATGAAAAAGAGTATCGGATTATTGGCTTTAGTGTTAATTCTTGCCGCCCCTGCTTTTGGTTCGGAACGGGAAGACTTTTTTTCCAGTGAAGGAAGGAAGTTCTGGAGTGTTGGGGTTAATTTGGGAACATCCTTTGCAACGCCTCTTATAATTACCAACCTTAATTTTACCATTGCGCCCTTACCCAATTCATTTTTTGAATTTGGAATTGACGGTGGGTATTTGAATGGAATGGCGGGGGACAATATAAAGATTGGCGGGTTAGAGTATTCTTCTACATATATTTATGCCCGTGCCAATTTATTTTTCCCGCTTGGAAAAAGAGATTTTGATTCTTACGGCAGACCGCGGGAAGGCGGCGGAATGTATTTTGGTTTTGGATTGGGATGTATGTTTGCTGAATATGTATTCATTAGAGGTGAGACAGAACGCCTTGTAGGTTCAGTGACTACTCCAACATTTGATGGAGCAGCCGGCTTCTTTATTGGTCGTGGCCGTACATTGTTCAGGGCAGGGTACGCTGTTCGTACCACCATGGACTTAAATAATCTTATTGGCGTTAACCATAGGTTAATGCTTGGTCTTACTTATCGTATTTATTAAGGATTAAGGAGTTTGTTTATGAAAAAGATTGCGTTAATTATTTGTCCGTTAATTTTTGTGTTTGCTGCCTGTGCGTTGGAAATTGCCAATGTAATAGGCCCCAGCGGCGGATGGGTGTTTCATGATAAAGGAAGTTATAGTGAGGGATGGCGATATATGGAGTGCCGTCCAAATAATTTAGGTGAATTAGACGGAGATGATCCTGAATTAATTAGAAAAGCAATAGTGATGTGTGAAGATGCCCAATTGGGCGGGTGGCAAATATTTCCATGGGAATTGCCGGACAATCATCAGTTAAAAACATTGATTAGTTGTTTTACTTATGGATTAACGCAATTTTCACCTGAACCTCATTATTTGTCAGTAGTTAGGCATAAAACCGATCAAACGGCTAACGGTATAATTAATGAGGAAATAGAATTAGAAGATGGGAGTACGGAATATTGGCAGCCAATTATTATCCATATGAATTTTAACAATTCAGCCTTTGGTGAAGTTGAGATAGTTTACGATGGTCGTTCTTCCAGTGAAAAATATACCGGGCCTGTAAGGATTCGTCCAATAAGAAGATTTTAATTAAGAGGTGTGTATGAAAAAGTTTTTTTGTTTAATTTTACTGGTATCAATTTTACCGGTGCTTGTTACCTGTAAGCATGTTGATATGGTTGCTCAGGTAGCCGCAGAAGCGGAGCTTATTGATCAGCATACGGCAAATACAATTAGCCTTACCGCCAGAGCATTTGAAGCCGCCACAGAGAGAATAACTCCTGATCAGGAATATTTTATTGGCCGTGCAGTAGCGGCAAATATTCTTTCAACATACAGAATTTGGAATGGGAGTCCGGCTCTTACCAACTATCTTAACCTTATCTGCGCCGCTATTGTTGTAAATTCTCCGCAGCCATCTCTTTACAATGGTTACCATGTTGTAATACTGGACACCAATGAAATAAACGCTTTTGCTACTTCCGGCGGGCATATCTTTATTACACGCGGGCTTATAGATGCCGCAAAATCTGAAGAAGCTCTTGCAGGAGTTATTGCGCATGAGATTGCACATATTCAGTTGAAGCATGGCATTAATGCCATCAAAACAAACCGTGTAACTGAAGCGCTTTTACTCACCGCCACAGCAGGAATTGGAGCAATTACAGGTATGGACACGGAAGAACTGACGGACATATTAAATGAATCTGTCGGAGAGATTATGCAGACAATGGTAAACAGCGGTTATTCAAAAGAACAGGAATTTGAAGCCGATACTGCCGCAATGTATTTGATGGTCAGCGCCGGCTATGATCCATCCGGTTTAATTGATATGTTAACAATACTTAATACCGGTTCTGCAAGATCATCAAGGTTTAATAGAACTCATCCGTCTCCTGTACAGCGAATTTATTTTGCAAACAGAGCAATTCAAAGACTAGAAGTTGCAGATACCGTTCCGATAAGACAGCAGCGGTTTGACACAATTATAAATCCAAGAGTTTCGCAATATTAATGAGTAAAACCGCTCAAGACCAGCAAACCATCCCTTTTCTTAGCCGTGACCTTTCTTGGGTGGACTTTAATGAACGCGTGCTTAACGAGGGGCTTAGAAAAGATCTGCCCTTGCTGGAAAGATTCCGTTTCCTTTCCATTGTAACTTCTAATTTTGATGAATTCTTTATGGTACGGGTTGCCACGCTTAAACGAATGATAAAAGCGGGGAAAGGGGCGGTTACAGACCCTGCAGGATTAACTCCTTCACAGCAGTTAAAAATAATTTTAGAAAAAGTTCATGATATCATGAATAGAAAATATGAATGTCTTAAAAACGATATTTTTCCGGGTCTTGCAAAAAAGGGGCTTTCAGTTTTACGCCCGGATTCTTGTTCTGTTCCGCATTTGGATTTTCTGGATTCGTATTTTGTTGGGCAGGTTTATCCCGTTCTTACGCCTCTTAGGATGGAAGACAATAAACCAATGCCATTTATTGAAAATCGTACAATTCACGCTGCTTTTTTGCTGGAGTTAGAACAGCCGGATGAAACAGGAGAACTCCCAAAAGAGCAAAAAGTTATTGTCCCCTTACCTTCTGTTTTGGATAGAATTATTTGGCTGCCGTGCCAGCCCGGTCTGGCAGGCCAAACTGGTAAGGGTGATGAAGATAAGTTTGAGCTTGCTCTTCTGGAAGATATAATTGTAACATGGGGAGCGTATCTTTTTCCGGGGTATCGTATTAAAGAAAGTATTTTATTTAAGGTTAACCGGGATGCGGATTTTTCCGTGGATGAACAGCGCGATGAAGATTTTGTAGAAGCAATGGAAGAAGTTTTAGAAGGCAGGGACAGGTCAGATGTTGTCCGTATGGTTTATTCTTCCGGCAGTAAAAAATTACGGGATGAACTTGCAAGCAGATTTTCTTTAGATGCCGACTATCTTTATGAAGTTGACGGCCCTATTAATGCTATAGACTTTTTAGAACTTATAAATGTAGCCGGTTTGGAAGATTTAATTGAAAAACCTTGGAAGATATACCCGTCAACAGAGTTTAGTGAAGATATTCCCATCTGGGACAGAATCAGTCAGGGTGACGTCATGCTGCATTTTCCGTATCAATCTTTTGATCCTGTTGTCCGCTTTTTTAGGGAAGCCGCAGAAGACCCTCAGGTAATATCAATTAAGACTGCTCTTTACAGAGCAGGTGGAGCTATTCCCGGAGTTGGCTTGCATAAAAGTTCTTCTGCCTATTCGCCTGTTGTAAGGGCTTTGGAACAGGCGGCTTTGAATGGCAAGCATGTTACAGCAGTTGTAGAATTAAAAGCCCGTTTTGATGAAGAACGAAATATTTCTTGGGCTAACAGATTGGAAAAAGCAGGGGTTATTGTTGTTTATGGTCTTTCTCATCTTAAAGTACATTCAAAGGTATCCATGGTAATGCGCCGTGAAAATGATCGTATAAAACGATATGTGCATCTTTCTACCGGCAACTATAATGACAGAACTGCAAAATATTATGAAGATATTTGTCTTTTTACCTGCCGTGAAGATTTTGCGTATGATGCAGGTCTGGTCTTTAATATGCTGACAGGTTATTCTGCTGTTCAGCACATGGTAAGATTGGTAATGGCTCCAAAAAGTTTAAAACCCCGTCTTTTGGATAACATAGAAAGAGAAGCAAACAGAGCAGCCCATAAATATCCTTCTAAAATTATGGCAAAACTAAATTCACTTACGGATGTTGATGTAATTAAAGCTCTGTACGCTGCTTCTCAGGCAGGCGTTAAAATATTGTTATGTGTAAGAGGTATTTGTACATTAATTCCCGGTTTGCCCGGTGTGTCAGAGAATATCAAAGTGATCAGCGTAATAGATCATTATCTTGAACATTCCCGTATTTATTATTTTGCAAACGGCGGAGCAGAGGAATTGTACCTTGCAAGCGCGGATTGGATGCCTCGCAATCTGGAGCGCCGTGTAGAATTAATGTTCCCTGTCGTTGATGAAAAGATTCGTCAGGAATTAATTGCTATTCTTAACGATTGCTTCCGCGATAATTGCAATGCTTCTTTACTGGATAAACACGGTAAATGGACTCAAATTTCTCCAGCTAAAGGAGAAAAAACTATCCGTGTCCAAAAAGAAATGTTGTCTCGTGCGGAAAGAGCGGCTGAGAATACGGGGCCTGTAAAATTGGAATACAATGTGCGGCGCAGGCCGCCATCGGATAAATAAATTAGGAGGGAAATATGTTTCCGTTTATGTTTGATGAATACTATCTTATATTGGTAGTGCCAACTCTTATTCTTTCAATGTGGGCGCAGTTTAAGGTAAAATCCACTTTTGCAAAATATTCAAAAGTGCCAAGTGCGCGTAGAATCAGCGGGCAGGTTGCCGCCGCTCTTTTGTTAAAGTCAAGGAGTATTTTGAATGTAAAGATAGAATCCGTAGGGGGTTCTCTTACAGATCACTATGATCCGTCTAAAAAAGTGATTCGTCTTTCTCAGCCTGTTCACAATGAAACTTCCATTGCGGCAATTGGCGTTGCGGCGCATGAAGCGGGACATGCAATTCAGCACGCGCTTTCCTGGGGGCCTCTTGGGCTTCGTAGTTTTTTGGTTCCTGTAGCAAATTTTGGTTCAAGATTAGGCCCGTGGCTTGCCATTATTGGTCTTATTATGTCCATGCCATTGCTTACCAATATTGGGATTTTTGCGTTTAGCGGCGCTGTTCTTTTTTATCTTATAACTTTACCGGTAGAATTTAACGCTTCTGCAAGGGCAATCACTATTCTGCGGGAAAACAATGTATTAAGCCAGCAGGAACTTAAAGGAGTGCGGAAGGTTTTAACCGCCGCTGCGCTCACCTATGTAGCTTCCGCCTTAACCGCAATTATGAGCTTATTACGCCTTGTATTACTGTCCAGGCGGCGCCGATAAGCGGTTACAGAGAATCAATAAATACAGACTTCTCAATCCTCCAAAACTATGTTATAATTTTTTTATGACTATTTTTCCTAGCCGCCTACGAATAAAAACTCCTCCTAAAGTTGCAAAGGCAGATGAATATACGCTCCCCTCGGAACAGGATTTAGTACGGGCTGGAGCATTGTTGGCCAGGGAACGGAATTTTAAGGATTTGGCATCCAGCTTTGTGGAGCAGGCACAGGACATTTCCCATGTGGATTTGACTGCTTTTTACATAATTAAGGATACTGATGATAAAAAGAGTGATTTAAAGCTTTACTACAAGAGGGGGAGGTATTCCGTCCCGGATACAATTTCCGGTAATAGCCAGATGGTTTGCTTTATGCGCGATTGCCGTGAAGCCCTTATTTTCAACAATAAACAGGTTTTAAAGAAAGATGCCGCTTCCAAAAAAGAAGAAAAAATAGATGCGGCTCAGGCTTACCTAAAGGAAATCCTTATTAATCAAGATATGAAGAGCGGAATGGCTCTTCCTATTATAAGCTCGCAGCGGGAGATTGGCGTTTTGTTTGTGGGGTCTCAGGCTCCCTGTTTTTTTAACCGCCGCCGGTTTCACTTTCTTGATTCATATACAAAGCTTGCAAGCGGGGTTATGCAGACATCATTGCTTTTTACAGAGAACCGGGAGTCTAATCAAAAGATTAGCTCGCTTGAACGCTATCAAGAGAATGTTTTTAACTCGATGACTAATATGGTTGTTACAACTGATGCAACAGGGCATATATACTTTTTTAATGAAGCTGCAGCTCAGGAAATGGGAATGAAGGAAAACGATATTGGCCGCAGCCTGGATAATTCATTCCGTAACGCGCTTTCTTCCAATACTTTAAAGACAATAAATAAAAGTTTGCAGGAAGGAAATGAAATTCTGGGGCTGGAAGGGATATACCGTTCAGAAGAAAAAGAATTGGACTACTCGTTAAACATTACACCATTGAAGGGTCCGCGCGGAAAAAAAGAGGGGCTTACACTCCTCTTTACAAATCAAACCCGTGAAAAGGAATTAAAGCAAACTGTTCACGCAGTGAGTGAAGAAAGACGTGTTATCAAGGATATGTTTGCGCGTTATATGTCGCAGGAAGTTATGGCAAGCCTAATGGAAAGTCCGGACGATATCAAGCTTGGCGGCGACAAGAGGCAGGCAACTGTTTTCTTTGCAGATATACGCGGTTACACCAGCTTTTCTGAAGGGCGCGATCCCCAACAGATTGTTGAAATTCTAAACGAATATTTCAGTGAAGCGGTTGAACATGTGGTGAAATACAAGGGGTACATTGATAAGTTTATTGGTGATTGTATTATGGCTATATGGGGCGTTCCAATGCCGCCGGAAAAAGATGATGCAATTAACGCAGTCTCTTGCGCTCTTGCTATTCAAAGCATGGTACGATCTGCAAAAAGAAAATTTTTCCGTAAGGATGCCTCCCGTCTTCGTATCGGTATAGGAATTAATACAGGCCCCCTTGTTGCCGGAAATCTTGGAAGTATGCAGCGGATGGATTACTCGGTAATAGGCGATACGGTCAATCTTGCTGCCCGGCTTGAAGGAGTTGCAGGAGCTGACGAAGTTATTATTTCCAAAACAACGCGTGATTTACTTGGAAATATATTCGATCTAGAAGAGAGGCCGCCGGTTAAAGTCAAGGGCAAGGAAAAGCCCATACAAATATATCAAGTGCTTGGTTTGAAATAGCCTGACTGTTCGGCAGTTAGGTAATTAAATTGAAAGGAGCTGAAAAATGTTTACAAACATCTTGAATTTTATACAGGAATCAAATCTTCCTGCCTGGGTATTTATTGCTGTGCCATCAGCGGTAATTCTTCTTGGACTTTATCTATTTTATTTTGTACATACGCGGATTTTTAAATACCGCCTGCGCAGAATAATCAACGCGCAAGATTCACTTCAGGCTGAAGAAGCCCTGAAGAAATTCGTGTATCGTTACTCCCCTGAAAAGCTTGTGCGTTATTCAAAACGCATGGAAAGGTATTCACGGCAGATGGGTCCCCGCGTAGTCCGAGAGACAGGTCTTGCCGATAAATGGGTTCAGAAGCTCAGTTCAACATTGCCAACAGCAACCGATCTACGCCGTGTTCTCTTGTATTGCCATCCTTCATCGCTTTTTAAAGCGTATCTTGCAGTTGAAAGCCATCCGCGTCTTGGAAAACCCTTTCAAGCATGGATGACAAATGAAGGTGAAGAAAAAGTAATACGCCAGTTAGCTGATACATGCAGGGGTGAAGAGTTTGAGCCGGTTTTTGGAAAGATGTTTGTTGAAAATCACAACGCGCTTCTTAGGGAATTAACAGGCGAATCTGAATGGTTTGCGCGTTATTTTGCGTATCGGCTCCTTCTTCTTGACAAAGATTCCCTTGTAGAAAGAAGCTTAGAAGTTGGCCTTACCGATTCCCATCCTTTAATCAGAAAAATATTGACAGAAAGTTTTGAAGGCGACAGGGAAAAAATATGGGCAATACTTTGGGACAAAATGATCCATGACCCGGTATTTGAAGTACGGGAAACTGCGCGCAAAAGAATTGGCAGGGAATTCATAGACCTCTACGATCTTAAAGACAAACCGCTCAATGCCGAAGAAACATTCCGTGTATTGGAATTGCTTGATCCGGACTTCCAGGAAGATAGAACTTTTGCCATGTCTATCCTGCAGACTGAGAACAAAGAGCTTCGCTATCCTGCTGCGGCATTCCTGGAAAAATGCGGAGTTCTTGCCGCTATGCTTGCAAAGAATACACTTGACGATCCTGGAAATATTGAACACAGCGTCCGGCTTTTACAGGAAGCATTGGAAGTGAATGTTTCCGGCTTTCTTAAGGATTATCCAACAGGTGATGGCGGTCCTTTATTGGTGGTTGCTCGTCTTCTTATTGGTCACGGAGGAACACATGAAAATATTACGCACCTTGAAAAAAAGGTTTTTACTTTTTTCTTGGGTAAGAAACTAGATCCTTCAATCATAGAAATATATACAAAAACCCTGGATGCAATTTTAACCAAGGGGAATGTAAGGTCTTTTGAACTGTTAGCTGAAGAGCTTGCTCGCAGGGAAACTGAAAAGCAATATCTTGAATTGATTTTACCGCGTATTCCTGTAAAAGTTGAAAGTTTATTTGTTCCCATCCTTTTCCGTTTCCTGAAAAACCCTGCTTTTCCTGCACAGGAAGAATTAATACAGATCCTTGGGAATTTTAGCGCTGATGTTATATTGCCTGAAGCATTCCGTGTTTTAAATGGCAGTCGTACAGAATACCCCCACGGAATACGCATAAATGCCTTGAAAGTACTGGGGCATATGCACAAGCCTTTCTGTCTCCAGAGAATACTGGAAAGTCTTCCAACCTTAAGACCGGAAGAGCTTGAAGAATTTGCTAATATTTTTGCAAATTATCCAAAGGAAATGTTTGAAGAAAAAACAAAAACGCTTCTTGCATCGCCTGATTCAAAGATACGCGCGTCTCTTATCACGATTCTTCCCATAACAAAAAACGAAACCTTTATTAAGGAAGTTAGAGCCTCATTAAAAGATGTTGATCCTGATGTGCGGGTTGCTGCAATCAAGGCTCTTCTGGGTTTTGGTGAGATCAAACTTTTAAATCAGGAAACCTCAATGTTGCGCGATCCTGTAGAGAGGGTTCGCCTTACTACTGCGGAAGTTATAGCAAGACATGGTAATGCCGATGCATTGGAAATACTTAAAGCTATCACAGTTGACCCCAATGAAACTGATGTCGTAAAGATTGGCGTCATTACGGGATTGGGGCAGGCAGTAAACGCTGAAGGTATTCCTATTCTTATTGATGTTCTGGACTTGCTTGACGACTTCCGACAATACGCTGAAAAAGCTCTTGCAATGAGGGTTGCAAAAAAAGACATGATCAAACTGATTGAAATCTTCAAAGATGCAGAACCTCAATTAAGAGAAAAGTTAATTCCTGTTTTCAAAGAACAGGGAAGAAAGGCCGAGCCAATGATACTGGAAGTCCTGAAAGACGAGGTTGCCTCTCTTAAGCCTTATCTGGTTAGAATTTTGGAAGAGACAGGTTATGTAGATGAAGCAAAAAAACGGCTGTCTAACAGGAATATAGAAATCAGAAGGGAAGCCGCTCTTATGCTGTCTCTGCTTGACACATTACCTGCTTTCCGCGGCCTTGTCATGGCAGCCAAAGATCCAGACCAGGAAGTGCGAGTATGCGTAGTAAAAGCGCTGGAAAAACTTAAAAGCGACCATGGCCGCGAGATACTGGAAAAGCTTAAAGAAGATCCGGATAACCGCATCCGTAAATATACTCACTGGGCCTTAGAAAGACTTGAGTCCCTTGCGATGGAGTAAAGAAAGGGGGTGCATATGGCAGAAAACAATAAAGATCCTAAGGATGCTATTATAGAAGAGTTGGCGGATACTATTGAACGCCGGGATAATACAGCAAAGGGGCATGTGACTCGTGTAAAAAAAATTATGAAGGTTTTTTTAGAAGCAGTGGTTGCTAGTGGTTTGTACAAAGAGCAGACAGCTTCATGGGATATAGATCAAATTGTTACGTCGTCGCTTTTACATGATATTGGAAAAGGCGAAATTGACGATATGATTTTGCGTAAGCCGGGTAAACTTGATATGATTGAATATGAAGTTGTTAAAAGGCATGCCCTTCTTAGCGGTGAAATTATAAAAGGAATACAAGAAACAGCCGGCAAATCCGAGCTTTTAGATAACGCATTTACAATTGCCATGTATCACCATGAAAAATGGGATGGAACCGGTTATCCAAAAGGGCTTGCCGGAGAGGAAATCCCGCTTCTTGCGCGTCTTATGGCAATTATTGATGTTTATGATGCTTTGGTTTCTGAAAAACCGTACAAAAAACCGTTTACGCATGAAGAAGCATTGAAAATTATTAGTGATGCAAAAGGCTCCAGTTTTGCTCCCGAATTAACAGATATATTTTTATCAATTGCAGATGGGCTCAAGTAATCTCTTTTAGTACAAACATATTTTCTCTTGGTGCTACGCCCGGTGCGGCAGGTGTTTCATCAAATTCCATGTAGGAAAGTTTTGCCTCAGGGTCAAGTTTTGCAAGAGCGTCTGCTGCGCAGTTAACAGCTATTATGTTTTGTTCGGCGGGAGAAAACGCGCGGCAGGCAGGACATGAACACCATATTGATTCATGTCCTTTTTCTGGCAAAAGATGAAAGATGCGGGGTTGTGATACAATCTGCATTGATTGGGCAAAGAGGTTTTTTGCCCTTTCTTTAATAATTTTTGTTGTCTTGGGATTTGTTGGGCAAAAATGCCAACGGGATTTTCTTTTGCCCTGTTCCATGCGAAAAAGCCCGGAATTAAACATAAACAGCCGCCGTGGTAAAAGTAATGACAGTTCCCATCCGCCTGCTTCTATACATAATTCATACTTTTTTGCCAATTTGATATATCCGCTTTTTGCGCTTATTTTTTCATTCAAAGGAAATACTATGGCATCATAATTATTTTGAGCTGCCCACTTAACAATGTCCACCCGCTGCCCCGGGGTTGTTTTTTTGTCTATGAAAATTCTTTTTCTATCCATATCCTTATCATATAGCTTAATAAATTAAAATTCTATATACTATAAGCATGGACTTTGATGTTGCCATTATTGGCTGTGGGGTATCGGGGGCAAGTATAGCCCGCCGGCTTTCAGCGTATTCAATTAAAACCTGTATTCTGGAAAAAGCCGCAGATGTATCTTTTGGGACATCCAAGGGGAACTCAGGTATTATTCACGGCGGATTTCATCATAATAAAAAACACCTAAAAGCGCGGTTGGAACTGCAGGGCAACCTGATGTTTGATCAGTTAAAGCGGGAATTGAATTTTCCGTTTAAGCGGTGCGGTATAATTGTTGCCGCTTTGCATGAAGAAGAAATGAACGCAGTAGAGCAGCTTTATAGGCAAGGTTTAGAGAATAATGTAATTGGAATTGAACTTTGTTCCCGCCAAAGAATTCTGGAACTGGAGCCAAAACTTTCATCTGATGTAGTAGGCGGGTTATATGCTCCGGGCGGCGGCATTATAGAACCGTACCGCTATGTTTTTGCGCTTGTGGAATGTGCTCTTAAAAACGGTGTAGAATTATTTACAGATTATAAAGTTTGTAAAGCAAACCGTAGCGGTGAATACTGGGATATTCACGCGGAGGACGGCAGACTGGTCAGAGCGCGTTATGCAATAAACGCCGCAGGTCTTTTTGCAGATGAAGTTTCCAAATCTTTTGGTGCGGAGGATTATTCAATAAGCGCAAGAAAGGGAGAATACTTTTTACTTGACAGGCTTACCAAAGCGTGTCCGTCTAAAGTGGTCTTCCCAATGCCAACCGCAGTTTCAAAAGGAATGTTGATTATTCCAACTTTAGAGGGAACCGCTCTTGTCGGGCCTTCCGCCACTGATATTGAAGATAAAGAAGATCTTGCAACAGTAACAAAAAGCCTTGAACAAATAATCGTTTCAGGAAAGACAATGATTCCGTCTATCAGCCAAAATGATGTCATCACCGCTTTTGCAGGGCTCCGCCCGGTGTTGAACGCAACCAACAAATTACCCGGCAGTTGGACGGACGGTGATTTTTATATCGATGCTTCTGAGAAAGTACCTAATTTTGTACATGTAGCGGGAATTCAAAGCCCGGGGCTTACTGCCGCGCCCGCTATTGGGGAATATGTAAAAAATATTTTATTGGAGAAGGGTCTTTTATTGACAGAAAAACCGGGCTGGGATCCTTATGTAGAAGACAGGCCGTTATCAAGAACATTAACTCTTGAAGAATTGGATGCTCTTATTGCAAAAGATTCTTCATGGGGCAATGTTGTTTGCAGATGTGAAAATGTCAGTGAGGCGGAAATTGTACAGGCCATAAAACTTGGGCATACCACTTTAGACGGAATAAAATATTTTACAAGAACGCAGATGGGAAGATGTCAGGGCGGTTTTTGCACCTACAAGATTATCAAAATAATAATGAGAGAAACAGGCTTGTCATTTGATCAAATAACAAAACATGGCGGAAAAAGCCAAGTTCTTGCAGCATCGTTGGAGGCCGCATTATGAAAGAGTTAAAGTACGATGCGGTTGTAATTGGCGGCGGAGCGGCAGGAATGGCGGCGGCTCTTGAATTAAATGGACAGGGATTCTCTTGTGCAATTATAGAAAGAGAAGATCACCTTGGCGGAATTTTAATGCAGTGTATTCACAATGGTTTTGGTTTACATGAATTTAAAGAAGAGTTGACAGGCCCTGAATTTGCAGAAAGGTTTATTCAAAAAGTTGAAAAATCCAATATCGCCGTTTATTTAGATACAACTGTTGTAAATTTTTCTTTAGATGAAAAAATGGAAAGCAAAGAGCTTCATTGTGTTTCCCCTGAGGGAGCCATGATCATAAAATGCCGTGCCATTGTTTTATCTATGGGATGCCGTGAAAAAAATCGCGGTAATGTAAGGATTCCTGGCTCCCGTCCTGCGGGAGTTTACACAGCAGGGCTTGCACAACGCCTTATCAATATAGAAGGCTTTATTCCCGGCAAGGAAGTTGTTGTAATTGGTTCGGGGGACATTGGGCTAATCATGGCAAGGCGCATGAGCTGGGTTGGCTGCAAGGTTAAGGCGGTTGTAGAAATACAGCCGTATCCCGCAGGGCTTACCCGTAATATTGTGCAATGCTTAAAAGATTTTGATATTCCGCTTTATTTGTCCTGTCAGACAACAAGTATTTTTGGCAATGACAGGGTAGAAGGAGTTGAAGTAACGCCAATGGAAAATGGCGTGCTAATGACGGATAAGAGTTTTCGTATTGACTGCGACACTGTTCTGTTGTCTGTTGGGCTTGTACCTGAAAATGAACTTTCCAAAACGGCAGGCTTACAATTGGATGCCGTCACAAACGGCCCCACGGTGGATTCCGCTTTAATGACCAACATAGACGGAGTATTCGCCTGCGGTAATGTGCTCCATGTTCACGATCTTGTTGATTGGGTTTGCGAAGAAAGCAGGAGGGCAGGTCAGCACGCGGCAAAGTGGCTAAAGGGAGAACGGCTGCCATTACAAATGCGCTCCAAAGCGGGTTCCAATGTACGCTATGTAACCCCCGCAAAAATTGCGCCTGACAGGGAGAACCATATTTATCTGCGATCAATGATTGTAAAGAACGATGCCGTTTTGGAAGTCCGCATTGGTGACCTCATGATTCGTACAAAGAAAGAACGGCTTGTTCAACCTTCAGAGATGATCAAGGTAAAACTTGAGCCAAAAGATTTTGAAGGGTTAGAGTTGTCGCCGGATTCTATTTTGGAGTTTTGTATAATATGAAGGAATTAACTTGTATTGTTTGCCCTATGGGTTGTACTCTTGAAGTGAGGGAAGACGGCGGTAATTTAATTGTAACGGGGAACAAGTGTCCGCGAGGCGAAGTGTATGCGCAGGAAGAAATCCGTGCGCCTAAACGGGTTGTTACTGCAACTTGTTTAGTTGTAGGTAATACAAGCGTAACTCGCCGTGTGCCGGTAAAAACTTCCAATCCCTGCCCAAAGGAAAAAATCTCTGCTTTGTTAGATGGCATTTACAAAACAAAAGTCACCTTGCCCGTTAAGGCAGGAGACAAAGTAATATCAAACTGGCATGGCTTGGAAATTGATATAGTGGCTACGCGAACTTTATGATTTTATGTTCTATTTTGCATAATCATTACCTCGCACAGAGTGCACGGAGGCACAGAGGACACTGAGGAAGTGGCAGCTAGTCCCTGCATAAACGGCAGACTGTTGTGTTGTGACACAACAGCCAGCCGTTTACGTAGGGATGGTGATACTAATTTTGCTTTTTCTGTTTTAATCCAGTTTATTTTTCAGAGTTGTGCAACAGGCATGTTTGTTATGTGCCGTACTGTCGTACACCATTATTTAATTTTGGCATAAATTTTACTTATATGTCTCACTTTGAAAACTGGGTGTAGTGAAATCCCATGGAGCACTGTAGAAAAAAACCAAGATATCACCTTCTTTCCAACTGCCAGAAGCTCTACTGAAGAAACGCATTGAAACCGCGTTTTTTCCACTATTGTGATTCGCAAAATAATCATAACTGCCATCTGCGTTATCCCGATACCTGATATCTTCAGTGTTTACTGCTGCATTTATTTTTTTCTGCAATTCGTCATACTCCGCATGACCAAGCCCTGAATAATACAGTCCTATCTGATCTACATCCTGCATTACTCCAAATACCCGTGTTGGTGATGACCACGCCCCATAACCTTGATAACCACTCAACTCCGCAAGACCAGTGTTTGTAAATGCACTCTGGCTAATAGCGACTTTCGCCAATTCGTTTGTCGGCGGAGGTCCGCTTTGACGGCCTCCCACCAAGGCATTAATGTTACCAACCGAGACTCTGCTCGGCGAGGATCCTGTGGTCGCGCAAGCCACAAATGTACATAATGTTACCAGTGTTATAATGCCGATAAAAGTACTTTGTTTCCAAGTTTTCATAAAATCTCCTTATAATACTCATTAACCGCGCTAAAGAACGCCTCAATATTATCCCAACTTGAAAGCGGCGGAATGTCGCAGCCTGATGAGATTATAAAGTTGGGGTATTTCCCGCACTTGGATAACAATTCTTGTACGGCTTCTTTCATAGATTCCGGTGTACCGCCTCTGAACTGTTCAGCAGGAGAGATATTACCCATCGTTATAATGTTTTGCGGTATGTGACTTAACATTTCTTCCATATCAATTGCATTACCAAAATGGAAAGCATCCGCTCCGGTTGCAAGAATAGAATCAATCATCTGAATAGTAGAGTTTCCGCAGTTGTGATAAATTACGATAAATTCTTCTTCTTTTACTGCATCAGTTATTCTTTTAACATACGGCTCTGAAAATTCCCGCGCTAAATCCGGTGATAACATTCCTGTTACAGGCTCCGCCATTATAATTCCGTTTATGCCTGTCTTTTTGTACGCCTTTACATATTCAATTAAAAAGTCAGTTGCCTTATCCAATACCACATGCATCATTTCCGGTTCTTCATAGCAGAAAATCATAGCTTCTGAAACACCAACAAGCCTTCCCGCCAGAGAGAAGGGACCAATTATTCCGCCAAAAATAGGCCGGTCTGTAATTTGGGCAACTGCCTTTTCAGCAGCCTCCAAATAAACAGAAGTTCTACCCGCTCCAATTTTGGGAATTTTTAAAATTTCAGCACTTTCCAAATCGGTTACAATACTGCCAATAACAGTGGGTACCTCGCCGTCTGATACCTTAATCTCAGAGCCAAAACATTCCGCTTCCAGTGAAAGATCCATAAGGGAAACAGAGGCTGCGGTATCGCATTTGTCGGCAATCAGCTTCATACCACTTGACTGAGTATCGCTATTGGAAATTAAGTCTTTTACGGTTATCCCCATCAATTGAATACAGGGAAATGACAAGATTGGCAGCGGTTTTTTTACCTTTGCCTCTAACTGCTCTTGGAGCCATTGGCGCATATTTCTTTTCATGGCTAATATTTTAGCATAAAATAAGCGGGGAAGGAAGCCTTATCTGCGGGGCATCAGAGGAAATTATTAAATACGTCGTTATATATAACCGATATTCATAATATGATAAGAGGATGGTATACTGCCGCGTCCGGGATGAGGGCGCAGCAATGGCGGCTGGATGCCGTGGCAAATAACCTTGCAAATGTGTCTACAGACGGCTATAAACGGGATATAGCGGCATTTAAGGCTTCCCCTGAACTATTAATAAGAAGACAGGATGATGACGGGGTTTACAATATCCCCCCCTTTGGCTCCGGGGATGCCGCTCCAATTATTGGCAAGTTGGGAATGGGCGTTGAACTTAATGAGTTATTCACCAATTTAGACCAAGGCGCTCTTAAAGAAACCTTCAGTGATTTTGACCTTGCCCTAG
>Ga0099364_10004039_pt1 | contig 22334 bp, 22 predicted proteins | sample TergutTh196P3_FD_73070 | JGI IMG/M metagenome (GOLD analysis project Ga0099364, IMG submission 73070) | Microcerotermes parvus P3 segment gut microbial communities from Pointe-Noire, Republic of the Congo - Th196 P3 | ecosystem: Host-associated > Arthropoda: Insects > Digestive system > Gut ...
GGGGGGGGGGGGGGGAGGGGGTGGGGGGTTTTTTTTTTGGGCAAAAAATGAGGGGAACCCCCCCCCCCCCCCGGCGGGCGCCCCCCCCTTCGTGCGCGAAGGGGGCGGGGTCATCCCACCCGAAATTCCCCTCCTTGGAGGGGTGGCAGGCGTAGCCTAACGGGGTGGTTTATGCAAGCCCAAAACTTATTATTCCTTCCCTTACTAATTCCTAATTCCTATTTTCTAATTCCTACAGGGCGGGGGCAAACCCCCGCCCTGCTTGAAACCTTATTTTCCCGTTACCTTAATCCCGCGTAAGCCCTACCGTGATTTAAACGTATCGCACAGCGTGTCGCCGGAGCAGCAGGCGGTCGTCGTGCCTACTTTAATATGGTCCGCGGTGCAGACACTGCCGTCCTGATTATAGCAGCAGTTTACAGCGTCACATTCCACGCCGTCAAGCATATCCCATGAATGGGAGTTAGAATAAGGGTCCTTAAAATCACTTTGCATGATCTTGCCCCTCCTTATTTTTGTTGAAGAAATATACCGCAATCGCGGTAAAAATATTATTCGCCGTAAACCCCGCGGCATACAGCTTAATTTTTGGTCTGAATGGAGATTTAATTTGGCAATATACGCAATCGGCGACCTGCATCTTTCTGTCGCGGCAAAAAAACCCATGGATATTTTTTCCGGGTGGGAAAACCACGCGCAGCGCCTTATAGAAAATTGGCACAAAAAAATCCGCCCCGGCGATGTCACCGTGCTGTGCGGGGATACCTCGTGGGGGATAACGCTGCGCCAGGCGCTCCCTGATTTGCGGCTGCTGCATGGGCTGCCGGGAAAAAAAATTTTGATTAAAGGCAACCACGACTACTGGTGGTGTTCGGTCAGCAAAATGAAGCGCGTCCTGTCCGAAAACGGGCTTGACAGCATATATATCCTGCACAACAATTCCTTCACGGTGGACGGTGTACACATCTGCGGCTCCAGGGGCTGGATGTTTGAAAGCGGGGAGCCGCACGACGCAAAGCTGATAAACCGCGAAGCCATGCGCATCGACGCGTCAATCAGGAGCGTCGGGGAGCAGGCGGGCGAAAAGCTCCTCTTTCTTCATTACCCGCCAATATACGCCGGGCAAACGCTGGATTCCTTTATTGACGTGATGGAATTTCACGGCATAAAACGTTGTTACTACGGGCATATTCATGGCACCGGGCATGAGTGGGCCGTGCAGGGGGTTGTAAGGGATGTACGCTTCGCAATGATTTCTGCGGATTATTTAGGTTTTGCACCTTTACTGATTAACAATACTGTGATATAATATTAGGGTTAACGTGAAAATTTGGAGGGACGTACCAATGGGCTTGACATCGTCAACAAAAACAGAGGTAAATACTTATGTGCTGGAGATATCCGTCGGCGCGGATGAGCTGAAAGCGGCATCTGATATCGTTTTCAAGAAAAAAAGAGGCACGATCGCAGTGCCCGGGTTCCGTAAAGGCAAAGCCCCGCGCAAAGTAATCGAGCGTATGTACGGCGAAGGCGTTTTTCTGGAAGACGCCGTGAATGACCTGTATCCCGATGCCTACACCGCCGCTGTGGAAGAGGTCGGAATCGAGCCTGTTTCACGCGCGGAGGTTGAAGTCCTTACCTTGGATATAAACGATGGGTTTACCTTCAAAGCGACTGTCACCGTAAAACCGGAGGTGACTGTAACAGATTACAAGGGCATAGAAGCCGTGAAAACCGTCTACTTTGTCGAAGAAGAAGATATCGACAAAGAGGTCGAGCGTATACGCGACCGCAACGCCCGCATCATTACGGTGGAGGACCGCCCCGCGCAGGACGGCGACCAAGCTGTAATCGACTTTGAGGGTTTTGTGGACGGCGAGGCCTTTGAGGGCGGCAAAGCCGAGGGGCATACCCTCACGCTTGGCTCCAACTCCTTCATAGAGGGCTTTGAAAGCCAGATCATAGGCAAAAGCACGGGCGACGAATTTGATGTAAACGTCACTTTCCCGGAGGAGTACCACGCGTCTGAGCTTGCGGGGAAGCCCGCTGTGTTCAAAGTAAAATTGCATGAGATAAAACTGCGCGAGCTTCCCGAGCTTGACGACGAATTCGCAAAGGACATAAGCGAGTTTGATACACTTGAGGAATACCGCGCGGACATACGAGGAAAATTAGAGGAAGCGGCGGGACGGCGCACAGCCGACGAATATGAAACACTGCTTGTCGACAAAGTCGCCGAAGGGCTTGAGGGCGAGATCCCGCCGATTATGATAGACACCCGCATAGACGGACTGCTGCAGGATTTTTCAGCCCAGCTCCAGCGCCAGGGCATGACGCTTAACTTATACCTGCAATACAGCGGCATAGATGTGCAGAGTTTCCGCAAGACCTTCCGCAGCCAGGCGGAACGCCAAGTGAAGGTACGCCTTGCGCTCGAAAAGATCGCACAGGTTGAGGAGCTGGAAATCACGCCCGAGGAGCTTGAAGCCGAATATGAGCGCGTGGCGGGCATATATGAAATGGAAGTAAGCCGGGTTAAAGAGTTTATCGGCGATAAGGACGTAACCGCCGACCTGCTCTCGGGCAAGGCGATCGACCTAGTGCGCGACAGCGCGAAATCGGAGGAAACCACAAAGCCGATGAGCGCCCCGCCGCCGGAGCTTGCCCCGGTCGAAGCTGTTGCGGAGGAAAATTCCGATGCGCAAGATTTGGATGAGGAAGTTTCTGATGACTAAAAAAACTATGGAGGGCATGGCATGGCATTAGTACCAATGGTAGTCGAACAAACCAACCGGGGGGAACGCAGCTACGACATTTATTCCCGGCTGCTCAACGACAGGATCGTTATGCTCCACGATCAAGTGAATGACGTAACGGCGAGCCTTGTCGTCGCGCAGATACTCTATCTTGAAGGCGCGGACCCGGACAAGGACATCCACCTTTATATCAACAGCCCCGGCGGCTCTGTCACTGCGGGCATGGCGATCTATGACACTATGAACTATGTAAAATGCGATGTTTCTACAATCTGTATCGGCATGGCGGCATCAATGGGCGCGTTTTTGCTGAGCGCGGGGGCGGAGGGCAAGCGTATCTGCACGCCCAACGCCGAGGTTATGATCCACCAGCCATCCAGCGGCGGCAGGGGCGGAATGGCTTCCGATATAAAAATCCACGCCGATTGGATTATCAGGACAAAGCAAAAACTCAACCGGCTGTTAGCCAAGCATACCGGCCAGCCGATCGAGGTTATAGAGCGCGATTCCGACCGTGACTATTTCATGTCGGCGGAAGAGGCGAAAGAGTACGGCCTGATCGACAAAATTATAGAAAAACACTAGCGTTAAATTTAATTGAGGTGTTCTTATGTCTAAACCGGATAACCGCATACTCCGCTGTTCCTTTTGCGGAAAGATGCAAGACGAAGTCGGGCGGATGATCGCGGGCCCGGGGGTCTGCATTTGCGACGAATGTATTGACCTTTGCCAAAGCGTACTGGACGGCGAGGACCCTTACGAGGAGCGCCCGCCCCGCCGCCCCGAGCCGCCGCGCACAGAAAGCATCACCGTGCCGCAGCCGCGTGAGATAAAACGTGCGCTCGACCAATATATCATCGGGCAGGACAGGGCGAAAAAATCCCTTTCTGTCGCCGTATACAACCACTACAAGCGGATATTCTCGATGGACAGCTCCGATGTGGAGCTTCAAAAGAGCAATATCTTAATCGTAGGGCCAACCGGCGTGGGCAAGACCATGCTCGCGCAGACGCTTGCGAGGCTGCTGAACATACCGTTTGCGATTGCGGATGCCACCACGCTCACCGAAGCCGGTTATGTCGGCGAGGATGTGGAGAATATTTTGCTGCGCCTGATACAGGCAGCGGACTTCGATATCGAACGCGCCGAGCGCGGCATTATCTATGTGGATGAGCTGGACAAAATCGCCAGAAAATCCGAAAACCCATCCATCACCCGCGATGTCAGCGGCGAAGGCGTACAGCAGGCGTTGCTGAAAATAATCGAGGGGACGGTTTCCAATGTGCCGCCAACCGGCGGGCGCAAGCACCCCAACCAGGAATTCATCCGCATAGACACAACCAACATACTTTTCATTGTCGGCGGTTCCTTCGACGGCATAGAAAAAATCATCGACAAGCGCATAAACGCGGCGTCCCTGGGCTTCGGCGCGAAGCTGCCGGATAAAAAGGATCAGGAATTCAGCGCGCTTTTACAGCACGTTGAGCCGCATGATTTTGTGAAATACGGCCTTATCCCGGAGCTTGTGGGAAGGCTGCCGGTAATCTCAACGCTGGATTCACTGGACGAAAACGCCCTTGTGCGCATCCTCACAGAGCCGAAAAATTCCATAGTCAAGCAGTACCAAAAGCTGATGGAAATGGACAATGTCGCGCTGGAGTTCGAGGACGGCGCGCTGGTAGAAATCGCAAAAATGGCAATCGAGCGCAAAACAGGCGCGCGCGCCGTCCGCGCGATTATGGAGCGGATCCTGGCGGATGTGATGTACAACACGCCCTCCGACCATACAATTGAAGCAATCACGATCACGCGGGATGCCGTCCTTGGCACAGCGGACCCGATTGAACAAAAAAACCCCGAACGCAAGCCAAGGCCGCTCAAGCTTACATCAAGCGGCGGGCAGACGGAAGGCCGCGAGCCGCACCCAAGGCCGTCGGCGTAGCCTTCGGCAGGTTTCAGGATTTAGGTTTTAGGATTTAGGGAAGGGAAGAAACCATATAGCTAAAAACCTAAAAATGGCGGCTTGCGGAATTGATTGCAGCGAGTGCGGCTCGTATAAAGTCACGATGTACGGTGAAATGGAAGCCGCCGCTTTGTTGGTCGATTGGTACAGGAGCCAAGGGTGGATCGGGGAAAACGAAGGCGCCGCGGCGGTACTGAATAAAAACCCGCTGTGTAAAGGCTGTTGGGATATAACAGACGACTGCTTTTGGAAATGCGGATGCGGCAGTACCGATTTTCGTATATGCTGCAAAGAAAGGCAAATAAACCATTGCGGAGAATGTGCTGATTTCCCATGCGGGCATTACATAGAATGGGCGGGCTGGAATGAGTCGCATAAAAATGCGATGGAGCATTTACTGTCATTGAGGGAGAATATAAATTGACCAAAAAACAAGAATTCCTGGATATCTACAACACGCATATAACCGGGGAAGGCACGGACAAGCTGCTGGAATACCTGCAGTCAAAAGCCGGCGACTTCTTCACCGCACCCGCAAGCCTCCGCTTTCACGGCGCTTATGAGGGCGGGCTTGCCGAACACAGCGTCAATGTCTACCATTGCCTGAAAGAATATCTTGCCCGTCCGCGCGTCCGCGAGCTGTATAAAATCGAATACGACGACCGGTCAATTGCAATCGCCGGCCTGCTGCACGATATATGCAAGATAAACTCCTACAAGCCCGGTACGCGCAATGTAAAGGATGAAAACGGAAAATGGCAGTCTGTCCCGTCCTACGAATGGGATGACAGGTTGCCTTACGGCCACGGCGAAAAATCCGTGTATATCATAACCGGGTTTATGCGCCTAACCCGTGACGAAGCCTTTGCGATCCGTTATCACATGGGTTTTTCCGGCATTGAGGACAAGCGCAACATCGGCCAAGCGCTCGAACAGTTCCCGCTGGCTTTCGCGCTTAACGTGGCGGATATGGAAGCTACATATTTTTTGGAAGGCAAGAGGTAAAGCTAAATGGCGAAAACAGCCGTAATTATTTTAGCCTGCGCGGTTATTTTGGCGGGCTGCGGGGGCGGCGCGGATGTCGCGTCGGACGGCCTTCCCATCGCGAGCTGGGACGGCGCGGTCCTTACCGCTGAAGAATACATCTATTTTTTATGGTCGGCGCGCATGGAAACCGAGTGGCAGATGCTCATGAGCGGCACCTATGACGAGGATACAATCGGCGATTTCTGGAACAGCAGTGAGGACGGCGGCCCTACGCCGGAGCAAAGCATACGCCGCTCCGCGCTGGAAAGCGCCTTGCATTACGCCTCCCTTTACAAGCTCGCGGCGGACGCGGGGACACAGCCTGACGCCGAAGGCGCGCAAACCGTCGCCGATGAAATAGACGCCGCAGTTGCGGGGCTTGACCCCGACCCCAAAACGGCACAGCAGGAATTTTTGCGCGAATACGGCATGACCCCGGACGCGATGAAGGATATCTACAACCGCCTGGATATAATCGACACGTACCTGTTTGAAATAAGCACACAGGCGGTATTCTCCGACGAAGAAGTCACAGCTGCCTATAACGCACAGCCGCAGCTTTTTGAAGCTGTCACAGCGCGGCATATTTTAATAAGCACCGATGAAAGGGATGAGGACGAGGCCCTAACTCTCGCCGAAGAAATTCTGGAAAGCATACGCGCGGGCGCGGATATCGGGGAGCTGGCGGCACTGCACTCCGACGACCCCGGGTCAAAAAACAATAACGGCGAATACACCTTCGGGCGCGGTGAGATGGTCGAGCCGTTTGAGCAGTGGGCGTTTTCCGCGAATGTCGGCGACACAGGCATTGTGCAGACTACTTACGGTTTTCATATTATGCAGCTTATGCACCGCCCGTCGCCCGATGAGTTAAAGGATGAAATCCGCGGGTATCTCGGAAGCCAAGCCGCACACGCGCGTGTCAGCGAAGCGAAGGAAATGGCGGGAACCGTGTGGGAAATAAACGAAAGCGCTGCCGCGAAGGTGCCTTTACGCTAATCTCAATCTAAACCAGAAGCAGCTCCCCTCGCCCGGTTTGGACTGCACGCCGTAGCTTGCCCCCGTGTGCTGATCCAAAATTGACTTCACGATGGAAAGCCCCAGCCCTGTCCCCACCGCCGCGCGCTTATGGACTTTATCCAGCTTAAAATAACGGTCCCAGATATACGGCAGGTTTTCTTCGTCAATGCCTTCCCCGCTATCCAGGACTTCTATCGTAACATAGCGGCTGTCTATGGTTTGGCGGACCAGTACCCGACGGTCATCGCCGGTATAATGTATCGCGTTGGCAAGAAGGTTATAAACGGCCTGCTCTATCCGTGAACGGTCCGCGGATACCTCCGCTTCACCGTCGGCTTCAAACGCAATCTCATACCCGTCCTTTCCCGTGAACGCCGCGACCCTTCTTATAATTTCATCTATGCACTGTGTAAGGCTAAAGCGCGCCATAACCGGCGCGCTGCTGTTTTCCTGCAGCCCGGAAAGCTCCAGCATATCATTTACCAGCGCGGAAAGCCGCTTTGCCTCCTCCGCGATTACGCCGATATTTTCCGGCGTGTTCTCACCCGGGATATCGCGCATCATCTCGCTGTAGCCTGTGATCAAGGTCAGCGGGGTTCGCAGGTCGTGGGAGACATTCGCGATAAGCTCACGACGGATGCTTTCTGTCTTGCCAAGCTCCCTTGCCGCCGTGGTCAGTGTATGCGCAAGCCGTGCGATCTCGCTGTAGCCGCCCGCTTCAAACTCCGCGGTGTAATCCCCCTTTGCCAGCTTCCCTGCGGCGGTGTTCAGCCGCTGTATGGGCTGTGTGACCCTGTGCGAAATCGTCAGTGCAACGATAACCGCCGCTATTACCATAACCGCGCTGATGATATATATCTGATACCGCAGTGTATCTGTAGTCGCACCCACGGGCGAAATATTCGCGCTGACCATAATCATCCACGAGCCGCCGTCTTTGCCGCTTATAATATTGGCGTGCAGGATGCTCTCGCCCATACGCCTGCGCAGGCCAATTAGCTCGGGCCGGGCATAACGCCTGATGACCACGCCGCCTTTTTCCCGTATTTCCTCATACAGGCGCGCTTTTTCACCGGCGGAAAGGCGGAACTGCACGCCGCCCGTAAAATTGCCGGAAACGACCCACGCGCCTGTATCCAGTCCCCAAACTTCCACGTAAAGGTCCTCACGCACGGCAATCGCGCCCGAAAGCTCGTCCCACTGCCCCCGCGTTACATATCCGCCGATCGCCGCGGCATCCGCGCGTATTTCCCATGTTTTCACAAGCTTGTAAAAATCCTCCAGGAAAAGGATCTGGAAAATCCAGAGTATCCCCAGCAGGATCGCGGAGAAGCCGATCATACTGAGGAAAATGCGCAGCCGTATGGAGAGGTTTTTTGTTTTCATAATTTTTCTAATCTATTTTCTACACAATCAAACCTATACCCCGTCCCTCTGAGCGTTACGATACACGCGCCGTAAGTGCCCAGTGAACGGCGCAGGAGCTTTATGTGCGTGTCCAGCGTGCGGTCGTCCCCGTAGAAATCATAACCCCAGACCTCGGTTATCAGGCGCTCCCTTGTCAGCGCGATGCCCCTGTTTTTTATTAGGAAGGACAGCAGTTCATATTCCTTCGGGGAAAGCTCCAAGCGCCGACCGTCCACATAAACCAGCCGCGCGGTAAAATCCGCCTTCAGCCCCCGAAACTCAAAAACATCGTGGGCCGTTTCCCCCGCGCTGTTTTTGCCGCCGCGCTTTATTACGGCTTCGATGCGCAGCATAAGCTCTTTCGGTGAAAACGGCTTTACGACATAGTCGTCCGCGCCGGAGCGGAAGCCGTGGATGCGGTCGTACTCCTCCCCCCGCGCAGACAGCATAATTATCGGCACGGGGCTGTTTTTGCGTATTTCCTCCACAGCGGAAAACCCATCCAGCTCCGGCATCATCACATCCATAATTATGATATCGCAAAGCCCCGCGCGCGCCATTTCCACAGCTTCCATGCCGTTTGCGGCCTCGGCAGTTTGGTGACCTTCAAACTCCGCGTACTTTTTTATCAGCGAGCGGATACGCTCCTCATCGTCGGCTATCAGTATCCTGTACATTCTAACGCCACCCAAATAGAAAATAGAATTAGTAAGGGAAGAAACCGCAAATTTCGCACCTATAAAAAAGTGCAAATCTACAAAGGCAAGTATGCACATATCAAAAACAAGGAACGACGCCCGGAAGCGCCCGCGCACGTAATTACAGCGGAAAAAGTCTTTGATTTCTTTTATTCCTAATACCTTTTTTCGCGTTCAAGCCCTGGAGCCCGGCTCGGCTGGGTGATTGGGCGGATTATAGAACTATGCATATGACGTGCGCGATGAAGAGTACAAAGCTATGCAGTTTGTCGAAATGGGGGTCCGGGGTCCCCCCGGCGCGTTTTGGTTACTTTGCCGCGTTGCAAAGTAACAGCCCTCGCGGCTTAAGCGGCCTTCGGCAGGATTGAGGTTTTAGGATTGAGGATTTAGGAAGGGAAGCAATTTGTCGTGTCGTCCTTTTCCTAAAACCTGAAACCTAAATCCTAAAACCTGCGGCGCGCTGCGCCGCCAGCCACCCCTCCAAGGAGGGGGATTTCGGGCGGCAAGTTGCCGCCCCTACCCTAAAACCTAGAACCTAAATCATAAAATCTGCCGTAGGCTACAGTTAACTCGCAATTGCCGCCTTTTGCTGCGCAATTATATGCTCCGGCACTTTTTCCGTCAAAACAACATCCACGCTGATCTCCGCGCCCGCGCGCTTTACAACCAGGTTCAGCGTATCGCCGACACTGCGGCCGCTGAGTGCGGCGCGCACTTCTGAACCGTCCTTTACTTCCGCGCCGTCGGCTTTTACTATGATATCGCCGATTTGCAGGCCGTTTTCTTTTGTGACCGCGCGGATATATACGCCAAGCTCATTGACGCGGTAGAGGAACGCTGTCTGGTTGTCGAGGATCGGCAGGACATGGATGCCGATTTCCGGGCGGTCCGTAACATATCCATGCTCGATGATGTCACCCGTTACTTTTTTAACCGTGTTGACAGGGATCGCGAAGCCAAGCCCCTCTATAGTTGCGCCGCTTCTGTTAGGGCCGGAGGATTTGGCGTTTACTATGCCGATGAGGCCGCCGTTCGCGTCGAACAGGCCGCCGCCGGAATTGCCGGGGTTAACGGGCGCGGAGGTCTGGATAAGCGTCATGGCATAATCGCCGATTGTGATTTCGCGGTTAAGCGCGCTTATGATTCCGGTTGTCACTGTGCCGCCCAGAGCGAGCGGGTTGCCGATGGCAATAGCGGTTTCGCCGACTTTTATGGCGTCTGAATCACCGAAGCGGACAGGGCTTAAACCTGTAGCGTCTATTCTTATAACAGCAAGGTCGGTTTCCGGGTCAGTACCCACCAAAACCGCTTCGTATTCGGAGCCGTCCTTTGTGCGCACGGTGATTTGCGCGGCGTCTTCGGTTACATGGTCATTGGTTGCGATGTAGCCGTCCGCGCTGATTACCACACCGCTTCCGCCGCCTTGGGACGGGACCTCGCCGAAAAACGGGTGCATCCCCGAAGCTGTGACAGAAATTTCCACAACACAGTCGGAGACCTGCTCAACTATATCGGCAATCCCCGCTGCCGGGCTTTGATAAGTCTGCGTGGGCTCGGGCGCAGGCACGGGCTGTGTGCTATGATTTGTTTCAGGCAGGACCTGCACCGACACGCCTGCCTGTGACTGTACAGGCATTACGGCGTTTTTTGACATTATCGAATACACAGCGGCACCGCCCGACGCGCCGGAAACAACCCCTACCGCCAGCAAAGCCGCGATATATCCAAGCCATCTGCGTTTGCCGGCGGGTTTATTTTTTTTGTTTTCATTTACAGAAGGCGTGCTTTCCGGGTAATATTCTTCCGGGGCGGGCGCGCGCAAGCTGTTGTTATATGGCTGTACAGCGCCGGAATAACGGTAGTACCCATCCGGCCGCATACCGGAATACGGCGGGGAGCCTGCAGCACCCGGGGCGTTATTTCCGCCGGGGTTGTTATTGGGGTTATTGTTAGGATTGTAATTGTAAGACATATCTTTCCCTCCCGCATAATTGCAGTGATTTTTATGAGTATAACCATATTGTAAAGCTTTATTGTGATGGGAATATGAACATAGCGGGAAAAACAGTTGAATTATAATAAGTTTCGGCTCGCTTGGAAGTGTGCAATTCATAATTCATAATTCATAATTCATAATGCATAATGTATAATTAAAAACACCCGTCACAAAGCGATAAATCACTTTGTGCCACCCTCTTTAAAAAGAGGGTAAGGCTACAAAGGCAAGTAGGCGCAAACCTAAAATAGGGAGCGACACCGGAAGCGCCCGCGCACGTAAGAATAGCGGAAAAAGTTTTTGATAATCTTTTTTTCCTAATTCCTTTTTCCGCGTTCAAGCCCTAGAGCTTGGCTCGGCTGAGCGATCGGGCGGATTATAGGGCAAAGCATATGACGTGCGCGATGAAAGGCACGAAGCTATGCGGTTTGTCGGAATGGGGGTCCGGGGTCTCCCCGGCGCGTTTGCTTCTTTGCGCGGGCAAAGAAGAGCCTCCGCGGCTTGAGCGGTGAAAAATAGCCGAAGATGAAATCGCGTTAAAAACTCCCCCTGTCACTTCGTGACATCCCCCTCAAGAGGGGGACTTTGCCTCCCTCTCTGAGGGAGGTGGCGTCCGCAGACGCCGGAGGGAGTTACGGGCGGGATGACCCCGCCCCTACAGCCTTCGGCAGGATCTAGGTTTTAGGATTGAGGATTTAGGGAAGGGAAGATATTTGCCGCTTCGTCCTTTTCTTGAAACCTGAAACCTTAATCCTAAAACCTGCGGCGCTCCGCGCCGCCGTGCGTCCCCTACAGCGCACTATTTACATCAACTACAAAACCCGTGATATTGTAATTACCCGCTAAATAATGTACAATAATTACCAATAATCACTGTAATTCGGAGGCAGCTATGCTTGACACTGACATTCGATACAGCAAGGGGATAGGCGAAAAGCGCGCCGCCCTTTACGCGAAGCTCGGCATCGCGACTGTCGGCGGCCTACTGTATCATTTGCCGCGGGGATATATAGACCTTAGCGCGCCGTATGGCGTGCTTGACGCGCCGATTGACGAAAACTGCGCTGTAAAAGCGCGGCTTATGCGCAAATCCCCGGAGCAGCGCATACGCGACGGGCTAAGCGTTTTCAAATTAAGGGCGGAGGACCCCTCCGGCGTTTTAAATATCACGATGTTTAACTCAAAGTATACAGTAGACCATCTGGATCTCGACCGGGAATATATCTTCTACGGGCGGGTATCCGGCGGGTTTACCGGGCGCGAGATGAACTCCCCCGCAATCTACCCGATAAACGGCACAGAACGCATCGTGCCGATTTATCCGACTACCGCAGGCCTGTCTTCAAATATGATTCGCTTCCATATAAAAAGCGCGCTCGCCGCTTTGCCTGAATTGCCCGACCCTATCCCCGCAGACATCCGCGAAAAATATGCCTTAATGGGACGGAAGGAAAGCCTGCGAAACGTCCATTTCCCCGAGGATTTACAGCAAGCGGTTTGCGCCCGGGAGCGTTTTGTCTTCGAGGAGCTTCTCACGCTTTGCTGCGGGCTGTCCATCCTACGGGCGGGCAGTAAAATACGCAGGGCCGCCGTTATCGCTCCGGTGGATATGCGGCCGTTTTATGGCTGCCTGCCGTTTGCGCCGACAAACGCACAGCTTCGCGCGATTGCCGATATAATCGGGGATTTAGGCGGCGGTCTGCCCATGAACCGTTTGATCCAGGGGGATGTAGGTTCGGGCAAAACGCTCGTTGCGGCGGCGGCCATTTATTGCTGTTTTAAAAACGGCCGGCAGTCCGCGCTGATGGCGCCTACAGAAATTCTGGCGGAGCAGCATTTCGCAACGCTTTCCGAATTTTTGGAGCCGCTGGGCGTCCGTGTGGGGCTATTGACCGGCTCCGTGAAAGCAGCGGAAAAACGCCGGGTGAAAGATGCCATTGCAAGCGGGGAAATCGACCTGGCTATAGGCACACACGCGCTTCTGTCCCAGGGCGTTGAGTTCCCGCGGCTGGCGCTTGCGGTAACAGACGAGCAGCACCGCTTCGGTGTGAATCAGCGAGCAAAGCTATCCGCACAGGGCCTTTCGCCGGAAATACCGGATGATTCCCGGGATGTTCACGTAATGGTAATGTCGGCAACGCCGATCCCCCGCACGCTTTCGCTGATTGTATACGGGGACCTGCAGCTTTCGGTAATAGACGAGCTTCCTCCGGGAAGGAAATCAATCGACACATTTGCTGTCGGCGGCGATAAAAGGAAACGCGCCCTTGCCTTTGTGCGCAAAGCCCTCGATGAAGGGCGGCAGGCTTACATTATCTGCCCACTTATAGAAAAAGGCGAAACCGACACAGGGCTTCGGCCTGCCAAGGAATACGCCCAGCTGCTTTCCAAAACGGAGCTTAAGGGATATAAAATCAGCCTTCTGCACGGTAAAATGAAGGCTGCGGAAAAAGAAGAGGTCATGCGCGCTTTCAGCCAGGGGCAGCTGCAGGCGCTTGTATCAACAACAGTGGTGGAGGTTGGCGTGGATGTGCCGAACGCGACAATAATCCTGATAGAAAACGCCGAGCGCTTCGGCCTGAGCCAGCTTCACCAGCTTCGCGGCAGGGTTGGGCGCGGCACGGAAAAATCCTACTGCATACTCATCAGCGATTCTAAAGGCGAAACCGCAAAAGGGCGGCTGGATATGATGAAGCGCACCGGCGACGGCTTCGCCTTGGCGGAGTACGACCTTAAAGCGCGCGGCCCCGGCGACTTTTTCGGGCAGCGCCAGCACGGGCTGCCGGAGCTGAAAATAGCGAGCCTTTCCGACAACTTAGATACAATGAAAAAAGCAAAGCAGTGCGCTGACGAAATCCTTATAGAAGACCCGCAATTATGCTCCCCAAAATACACAATGCTCGGGGAAATGGTGCGGGAGCTGATGGGGCGCGTCGGTACGAGTCCGAATTAAAGCAAAAACACGTAATCAGTCCATGTCTTTTGCATAATCAGTCCTCCTCTATTAAGTCATGTACCGTTACTTTCCCGGCTTCGGCATCGGCAATTGAGCGTGCAAGCCTCTCTTGGTTCTTCTCACTGTAAAACGGGTCGTAGATTTCAAAAGGGATTTTACCCTGCCGCAAAGCTTGGCGGGTAAAAATATTAAACGCTGTCGATAAATTCATCCCCAAATCTCGGAACATTACTTCTGCCTGTTCCTTAATTTCCCTGTCAAGGCGGATTGTTACGTTTATAGTTTCTGCCATCTCGGGCACCTCCATGATTTAGGCGTTACGCCGGATTATCTTATTTTAACATATAATCCCGTGCATTTCAAGTAGTAGGCACGGCGCTACGCGCAGGATTGAGGATTTAGGTTATAGGTTTTAGGTAAAGGACGGAAATTATCGCGTTTGCTATAAGAAAAAAACCGGGGCGGCGATGCCCCGGTTTGTGCATGAGCGTGGACATTACTTTACAGTGCGTTTCACCGCTTCGATGAATTTCGGCGGGTTGACTATATCGTTAGTTGCGGTATCTTTTAACAGCTTAACCATTTGAGCATTTGTTAGTTTGGGGTTAACCTGGAAGCCCAATGCTATAATACCGGCAATATACTCTGTGTTTACATTGACATAGGTATTAAAATATTCGTAGGAATTATCAGGCATTGCGAGTGTTCTTCTCTCGGATGCCGCACTTATAGCTCTCGGATGCCTGTGCCACTCGGTTGCTCCCGGTTTTCCGATCTTCGCTTTACTTACATCATCAGGGCTGTTCGTATCATAATACCCATAATCTGTAAAAGGATCCATGCCATAATCGGGGATAATTATGCCTGATTTCCCGGCCCTATCAACCGCATCCCAAAACTGTTCCTCTCCTTCAAGAGACCCTCCCCAAGGAGCCATTACGATAATCCGAATTTTATCGGTATTTGAAAGGCTTTTGTTCTTTTCAATTACCCATTCAATACCTGCGGTCATGTGTCTAATTTGAATTGGTGGCCCTCCCCATAAAAGAGGCACCCCAAGAAGATATATATTCGATTCCGGTGCTGTACCAACCGTTTTCCCGGATAGTGCGCTTAACTGTCTATATAGTAATGGGTAAGTTGGATTACTGCCGTATCCAAGGTTTACATATTCTTTTATCATACCGTTACGGAACTCGGTATGCTTAAAATTATTTAGATTACCATTTTGGATTCCCGGACCGATATAAGCGATATTAACGCCCTTACCGGTAATCCCTTGTTTGTGAAGCCCACGGACACCGAGACCGGGATTTTTTGCATCCTCCCTCGGTTCACTGCCTATAGATAACGGGATTACAGTTAAATTATAGCTTTCTCTTACATTGCCGCTCCGGGCAGTAATAGTTGTCTTGCCCAACCCTACCGATGTTACATGACCTCTCTCATTTATTGTCGCTACGCTAGTGTCGCTGGATGAATAGGTGACGGTTGCGTTGGTAGGGGTGATTCTAAATGGCGCCCTAACAACTAAACCTAACCCTTGATTCTGTTCTTTTTTCACATTGATGACTATGGAAGTTGCCGTTGTTGCAAATGCGGATACAGACATGGAAACTAACAAAACAATTACCATTGATATGCTGATAAATTTTTTCATGGCCGGCTCCTTTTGTAATTTTCTTTCCGGGGTATGGATATGCTGTGTTAGCAATCTGCACTCGCGCCCCCTTTCGTTTTACAGACGCCAAAATCACATTAACAGATAACGAGACCGCCACAAAGACGGCCCCGTCATCGTGACAAAGCCCCACCAAAAAGCGCGCACAGGGGTGGTGTACCCCTACACGCGCATAAAAATGCGGTTGTTCCACCTTGAAAAGACCTTGCCTAATAGTGTATACTAGGTTTGGTCGTATGGAAGCGTAAGGGTGCGAATCGTTAAAGAGCGTCCACCTTTACCCGTCGTTGGTGTTCCACCACCTTCGACGGCCATGCGGCCCCTTTTGTTTTCGGGACCTCTTATCATAATAATATCACTCCGCGCCGGAAAAGTCAAACATTTGCGAAAATGTGCGGGGTTTTACCTGCCGGCATGAATAACAAGGGACACGCACATTTTTTTGCGGCAGTCATATACTTATTTTATGGGCTAAAATGGCGTACTCACTTTTGGGGAGGGGGCGGCTGACAAATGTACCCGCTGCTTATTATTTTTTCGCTTTGTAACTTGGTTTATTTCGCGCTGCACCTAACCCCCGGCAGTACATTCCCCAAGCCGCTTAACCCGGATGATGAAAGGGAATGCCTGGAAAAGATAAAAAATGGCGACAATGAAGCGAAAAATAAGCTGATAGAGCATAACCTGCGCCTGGTTGCGCACATTATCAAGCGCTACTATTCCAACATACGCGACCAAGACGATTTGATTTCGATCGGGACCATTGGGCTTATTAAGGCGGCGTCTACGTTCGATTATGAGAAAGGCGCTAAATTTGCGACTTATGCTTCAAGGTGTATAGAAAACACAATATCAATACAAAGGTAACATTTAGCCGATTAAAGCATAAACGACTACAGCTGCATATCCCCGATGCAGCTAGTAGTTTCATGATGCTTTTGACTTTAGCTCTAATCGAAAGTTCTCAATAAGCTCTTGTAAGACCTCCAGTTTCTGCGCTTTTTGCAGCGGTTGGAGTCTTTTTTCAACTTGACCAATATAGAAAGCACACATCTTTTCCTCGAATGAGGCTCTTGATTGCGCATCATCAGGTACATATAGGATGGCTCTTATCTCTTTCTTGGGCTTGCGCACCACCGAACCTCTCCCCCCGGCAACATCGCTATGGGAAAGTGTATTCGTGGAAATGCTTGTACTATGCCTGTTTGAATCGGGTCTTGCCACCGCAACAACCTTATTTTGCGCAGCAATTGTACCTTACACCTATTGTCCCGCCGAAGAAAAACCGCAAAAACCCGTGGGGTTATGACAAGGAGTTTTATAAGCTTCGTAATGAAGCTGAGCGGTTGTTTCGGTTGATTGTGGGGTTTAGGCGTGTGTTTTGCAGGTTTGATAAACTCGGCATCATATACAGCGGATTTATTATGCCCGCCTTGGTTTTTATTACTGTTAAATAGTGGGGACACGGCCTAACCATTGTCTAAAAGGCTAACAAAATGCACATGGAAATGGTATAATGAAACAGGGTGATAAAAATGCCAAAATACAGAAAGTTACCAGTTGAAATTGAAGCTTTCAAATATGACGGGGATTTAAGAAACGGCAAAGGCGAGTATTATGTGCCTGATTGGGCGAGAAAGGCGCATGAAGACGGAATAATATTTTTCAAAGATACCGGAGATATGTTTATTAAGACCTTAGAGGGTGAACATCTCGCAAGCGTGGGGGATTACATTATTCGCGGCATAAAGGGAGAGCTTTATCCCTGTAAGCCTGATATATTTGAGGCTACATATGAGGCGGCGATATAAACGCCCTCACCAATGCGATTAGCAGATGATTTCGTTATTTTAGACAGGCGCACAACGCTTTCCTCGAGCGGGCCGGTAATTTCGTGGGTAGATGGACTACAATTCAATTGCCTACTTGAAAACCGAAGCTCCATAGCAACCCTGCAAGCTGAACAAATGGGGGCTACATCCATTTTTGACGGCTTGGCGGAAAGCAACATCCCGCTTGAATTTCACACGGTCATTAAAAGGATGCGGGACGGCGCAACTTTCCGCATAACCGACCATCCCGAGGACAGAAAAGCCCCGGATATTGCTACAGAGGAAATGAGAGGGCTGATGGCGTTTCGGGCGGAGCGGTGGGCGATACCGGGGTAGAAGCACTTTTGATGTGCAGCAACCCGCCTTATGGCGGGTTGTCCGGCGTTTGCACCGAAAATATGGGGATAGCGAGCTGCTCGTTAGAGCGACTCGCTAAGTTTTTAAGCATATTTAAGTCGCCCCTTTGGTTGCGGTACCTCGCGCCCTAACTCCTGCGCAGTTTGGATCCATTCATTAGCAATAATTTCAACATTAGCAAGAGCATCCCCTGCAGTTGCTCCGTCTGCCATACACCCCGAAAGCTCCGGCACCTCTGCAATGTATGCATTATCTTCATTGCTCCAGTAAAGTATTATTTCATATTTCATCATCAGTCGCACCCCCCATTCGATAGCGTAGGATTATATTTCGCACTTGTTTTACCTGATATGCCTTTGCTTTGCCGCCAACAGGTTGAATATTGATGATTTCTTCAACACCACTTTTGGTATAGATAAAGTGATCACCTTTTATGCGGCAATCGAAACCCAGCCGATCTAAAGCCTTCTGTAAATCCGCAAAAAATACATTACTGTCATTCATGCCGCTTAGAATGCGCACCAGTAGCTTTTCGAACTGTCCCATATAACACACACCACCTATATTTAGTATATCCGCAATCCGCAAAATTTGCAAGGGCTATTTTTACGCCCAAAAGAGGTGATGCTTTTGACTGAAATAATGAACCTGTATCATTCGTTCTGGAATAACATTGTACCGCACAAAAGTGTTTTCAGCGATTTTCTGCTTGCATTTCCCGAGGGCAACGTGCCGCTGGAGCTTTTTGACGGAACCAGGAATGTCCCTTTACAGCCGCCATATATCACCTACACACTAAGCGACACCGCGTTTTTCGGCGGCACACTGGAAACCGCGAGGATATGGACGCGCTCAAAAAACATCTTGCAGGTGTCAGGGTTTACGGATTACGTCAAGGCGGCTATCCCACACGGCGGCATTGTGTTAAGCCTGCCGGACAATAAAGGCAGCCTATACATCCGAAGGCCGACACCGCCGACAAAGTTTTGCCAGTTACAGCCGATGGACGAAAGCGACATAAAGGTCATGTACATCACGTTAGAAGTCGAAAATTATATTTATTAGGAGGTCAATATGGAAAAGCAAGAAAAGGGCAAGGCCGCACGTTTCAGCACCGTATGGGATAAAATCGAAAAGGAAGCGAAACCGGAAACAAAACAGCCCGCGAAGAAAACGCCTAAAACCGAGGCATTCGGCGGGTTTTCCAGCAGCACCGATAATGGAGGCATAAAATAATGGCAAGAAGAAAAATTCTTTACAGCATAACTGATGAAACAGAAAAAGGCATACAGTTCGGCTCCGGCCTGATACTAAAGAATTTCGAGTATCAGGACATTGAAACAATGGCTGAATTTCAAACAGCATACGAAAACGCCGTGTCGTCCGGGCAGGCATTGGGCGCAATTGACGGGGGCGCTAATATAAACATTTCCGTTACATATGGGCGGCCATCGATTGATGGGCTTGGTATGTTCCCGTTCAAAGGCATGGAGCTGCCCGAATCCTTAGAGTGCTACATTACGGTAACATTAAAGGAATTCTCCCCCGATAAAATACAAAGCGTTTTCGGCACTTCCAGATTTGCCTACGGCGGCGGGGATGTAGTATCTCAGCGCATTAATGCCGCAATATCCCCAGAGGATTACTACGACAATATCACGTGGCTTGGGTCCACAAATTTCGGGTACATCCAAGTAACAATGTTTAATGTACTCGGCAAGACAGACGGCGCGATAACCGCACCTAATGGTATCGCGGGGGGCGGCATCCCGTTCAGGGCAGATGGGAACTTGGAAAGTTTTAAGGATACTGAGTTTATCCCTGCTGAAATCAGATATTACTATACCACCAGAACAGACTTAGAAGCTGTTTTGGAAAGGATAGAATCGCACAGGATCACACTGCCGACGGCACCGTAAGGAGGGAAAGAAAATGAAAGAACATAATCTTGATACAGTCGAGGGCGTTGTTTCGGCAGTTGATGATTTGCAAATAACGCCTTTAGGGAAGATGCCTGTCATGGAATCCCGAACCGCGCAAATGCGGCTATCTGTTATCGCTGAAAAATTGCAAAAAAACGAGGCGGCCGCAAAGCTATTTGACGAGCTTTACAATTCACCCCCCACGAAAGACCCTAAAGATATGGATGAAAAGGAAAGGTCTGCGTTCTTGATTGGAAGATACCGCATAGGTAATGGCATCGGCGACCTTATGGTGCTGCATTGCTTTGAGGAAGCCTGCGAAATTATTGCGATTTATACTCTATCGACTGTTGAAGAAGTTCAAAAGATATCGCGGAATAATTTTGACATATTAATCTCACAGATAACAAGGGATGCGCATTTCCAATCGCTTTTTATGTCGTCGGAAGAATCGGATCGGGTTGCGTTATCCGTATTCTCGCAGATTCTGGACCGCTCCCCCCGGACATCGCAATCAGGTACATCTGGGAAAAATACACGCAAGAAACGCGCTACGAAACCTTCGTAACGGATATGCTTCATGTCATGGCGCATGGTAAGCAGTATATAGAATACCCGCGCTACGCAGATACGGCACATCACAAGCCTGTTGCTACCGAAAAATCCGGCGATGAATTGCTGGACGATTTTTTCGGACATTTTGGAAAGCTGGGAGGCAAAACATAATATGGAACTGTTTTCCCTCTATGCTACAATTGGGCTGCAGGCAACAGATTTTGAAACAGGGGTAACCCGCTCCAAAGCCGAAATGCAGGATTTGGCTGTTTCTGTGCAAAAAGACTCCGATGCTATGCAGAAAAACCTTTTGAAGTTTTCTGCGGTTGGCGCAGCCGCTTTGCTCGCGGTTGGGACTACGGCATTTGCATCTGCCGCCAGTGTAGATAACGCATTTGGAATAATCAGAAGGTCATCCGGCGCAACCGGGGATGACCTCGAAAGCCTAAAATCAAGCTTTCGGGTTGTCTTTGCGGACGTGCCTGAATCTGCCGAAACCGTAGCAGATGTATTATCTAAGATTAACACCGCGACAGGGTTAACCGGGAAGGGGCTTGAAGAGCTAACCGGACTTACCTTAAAGTACGCAAGGGCCAATAAAGAGGATGCCGCCGCTTCTGCGGATGTGCTTGGGCGCTTGATGAATGCTCTTGAGGTTGATACATCAGACCTTGCGGTTGTAATGGATCAGCTCACAGCGGCATCGCAAATGAGCGGTATCGGCGTTAATAATCTGGCTGAATACATTATTTCGGCCGGCCCCTCATTTGAGGAGATGGGCTTCTCTGTTGAGCGCTCTATTGCCTTGTTCAGCTCATTTTACAAGGCTGGCGCGGAACCCCGGGAGCTTCTTTCTTCTCTTAATATCCTTCTAAATAAAATGGCAAAAGAAGGGCTGACTGATGCTGAAGGCGCGTTTAATGACCTGCTCCAATCCATAAAGGACGCGCCGGACATACTATCGGCAACCACAATCGCAAGCGAAATGTTCGGCTCAAGGGTTGGCGCAAAAGTAGCTGACGATATACGCGCAGGGCGGTTTGAGATTGACGAGTGGGTACAAGCGCTTCAAAATGTAGAGGGCACATTAGTTTCAACCGCAGATGAAACCGTTCAATTCAGCGACAAACTAAGCATATTTAAAAATCAGGCTACATTGGCGCTTGAGCCTTTGGGGACAAAGATTATTGATCAGTTTTCCAAAGGGTTAGAAGCTGGCGGTAAGGCTGTTGAGTTTGTCGGCAGAAATCTTGATACCCTGACGACTATTGTCGGTGTAGCTACGGTCACTGTGGGCGGATTTACAGCAGCGTGGACAATCGGCAATACCATACAAAAGGCAACGTCAGCTATCAAGCTTGCGCAAGCGGCTGTAGCTGCTTCCACTATTGCGACCGGCGCAAACACTACCGTATTGGGCGCAAACGCAGCTGCCCAAGTGCTTAATACTGCCGCAAAGGCTGCCGGATATAAAGTAGACGCAAACGGGCAAATTGTAACGGCGGCGGGCATTGCGCTAACAAAAGCGCAGACTGCCGAGCTTCTGGCAAGTACAGGAGTTATCACAGCCAAGCAATTAGCGGTTGGAGTATTATCCGGGCAAATCGGTATAGCCACAGCGGCTCAAAAATTATGGAATCTCGCGATGGCGGCAAACCCCATAGGGATGGCAATCGCGGGCGTTGCGTTGCTTGCAGGCGGCCTAATCGCCCTATCTAAAGCCACAAACCGCGAAACAGAAGAACAAAAAGCCCTGCGCGAACAAACGGAAGAAACGATTTCAGCGAACGAAAGGCTTATTGAATCTATCGAAGAAAGCGCAAAAGCATATGATGACAGAGTATCTGCCATTGATTCCAACGCCGAAGCCAACCGCCGTATGGCTAATCAGATATTTGAAACATCCCGCGCCGAAGATATGAGCGCGTCTGAAAAACGTATTCTGCAAATGCGTATTGACGAGCTTAACAATTCACTTGGCGAAACTGTTATTCGTTATGACGCGGAAAAAAACGCCCTGATTGGTTCAACCGGTAAGATTATCGAAAACGCCGAGGCAATAGACCTCTTGCGAAACAATTAAAAACAGTGTATAATGTTAGATATGAAATATGAAACATTAAAAAAATACAGCGATGAGCAATTTCGTCGTATAACGGGTGTGA
>Ga0099364_10004040_pt1 | contig 22333 bp, 18 predicted proteins | sample TergutTh196P3_FD_73070 | JGI IMG/M metagenome (GOLD analysis project Ga0099364, IMG submission 73070) | Microcerotermes parvus P3 segment gut microbial communities from Pointe-Noire, Republic of the Congo - Th196 P3 | ecosystem: Host-associated > Arthropoda: Insects > Digestive system > Gut ...
CCCAAGCGCAGTGCAGGAATCATCGTGGCCGATGTCGGTCAACTGGTCGATAAACTCAAGAACGTTGCAAAGGTGATCTGATTATGGCCATTCTCGTCATTGCCGAACACGACAACGCCGCCCTGAAGGCTGCGACCCTCAATGCCGTGACTGCCGCCGGACGCCTCGGCGGCGACGTTCACCTGCTTGTAGCCGGAGCCAACGTCGGCACGGTAAGTCAAGCTGCCGCCAAGGTGGCGGGCGTTGCCAAGGTGCTTGTCGCCGATGCGCCGCAGTACGAAGCGCAAATTCCGGAAAACCTCGCCGTCCTGGTCAAGGGGCTGGCTTCCGGTTACAGCCACATCGTGGCGCCCTCCACCAGCGCAGGCAAAAACCTGTCGCCCCGCGTGGCGGCGCTGCTCGATGTTGCCCAGATCAGCGACATCATCGCCGTCGAGGCGCCGGACACCTTCGTGCGTCCGATCTATGCCGGTAACGCGCTGGCGACGGTGAAAAGCGCCGATCCGATCAAGGTGCTCACCGTGCGCACGACCGCGTTCGACGCGGCCGGGGAAGGCGGCGGCGCGGCAGTCGAACCGGTGGCGGCGCAACCCGATCTTGGTCTCGTGTCCCTGATCGGGCGCGAAGTCACCAAGAGCGCCCGTCCCGAGTTGGGGGCGGCCAAGGTCGTCGTCTCCGGAGGTCGTGGTCTGGGTAGCGGTGAAAACTTCAACAAGCTGCTCGAACCGCTGGCCGACAAACTCGGTGCGGCGCTCGGCGCTACCCGTGCCGCCGTGGACGCCGGTTTCGTACAGAACGACTATCAGGTGGGGCAAACCGGCAAGATCGTTGCGCCGCAGCTCTACTTTGCCATCGGGATTTCAGGGGCGATCCAGCATCTGGCCGGCATGAAGGATTCCAAGGTGATCGTGGCGATCAACAAGGATGCCGACGCGCCGATCTTCCAGGTGGCCGATTTCGGCTTGGTAGCCGACCTGTTTACCGCTGTGCCGGAGCTGACGGCGGCACTGGGTTGAACCCGCTGTCGTCCGAATTGTTGCATTTAACATCGAAACACTTACTGGAGGGAGACACTCTATGAGCACCTACAACGCACCGCTTGCCGACATGCGTTTTGTCCTGAACGAACTGGCTGGATTGCAGGAAATTCTTGAATTGCCAGATTTCGCCGAAGTCGATGCCGACACGGTCGACGCCATTCTGGAAGAGGCCGCCAAATTTGCGTCCCAGGTCGTCGACCCCCTGAACCTGAGGGGCGACACGGACAGCCCGGTCTGGAAAAACGGCGTCGTCACCACGAATCAGGAATACAAGGACGCCTACAAGCTGTTTTGTGAAAACGGCTGGCATGCCATGCCGGTCGACGTCAAATACGGCGGTCAGGGCTTGCCCCACCTCGTCAACATCGCGGTCAATGAAATGTGGCGTTCCGCCAGCATCGCTTTCGCGCTGTGTCCGATGCTGACCCTGGGTGCGATCGAAGCGGTTCGTCATCACGCTTCCGAGGAACTCAAGGAAAAGTACCTGCACAAGATGGCCGACGGCACTTGGTCGGGCACGATGAACCTGACCGAACCGCAAGCCGGTTCCGACCTGACGGCCATTCGCACCAAGGCCGTGGTCGACCCCAGCGGCGACGGCACGTATCGGATTACCGGCACCAAGATCTTCATCACTTGGGGTGAACACGACATGGCGGAGAACATCATCCATCTCGTGCTCGCGCGCCTGCCCAATTCCGATCCGGGCCTGAAAGGCATCTCGCTCTTCGTCGTTCCCAAGTACCTCGTCAATGACGACGGCAGCCTGGGCGAGCGTAACGACCTGATCTGCTCGGCCATCGAGCACAAGCTCGGCATCCACGGCAGCGTCACATCGGTCATGTCCTATGGCGACAATATTGGCGCGAAAGGCTGGCTGGTCGGACAGGAAGGCAAGGGCGTGGCCTACATGTTCACGATGATGAACCACGCGCGCCTCAACGTTGGTCTGGAAGGCGTCGGCGTGGCCGAGCGCGCCTACCAGCATGCGCTGGCCTATGCCCGTGAGCGCATTCAGGGCGCGATCATCGGCGACAAGACCAAGGAAACCAAGCCCATCCTGTTCCATCCGGATGTGCGTCGTCTCCTGATGAACATGAAGTCCCGCACCGAAGCCATGCGCGCCATTGCCTACTTTGTGGCCGGCAACATGGACAAGTCCGCGCACCATCCCGATGCGGCGGTACGCAAGCAATCACAGGCGTATGTCGAGTTGCTCACCCCGGTAGTCAAGGGCTGGAGCACCGAAAACGGCATCGACATTGCTTCCGATGGCATCCAGGTGTTTGGCGGAACCGGCTTCATCGAAGAGACCGGCGCGGCGCTGTACCTGCGCGACGCCCGCATCACCACGATCTACGAAGGCACGACCGCCATCCAGGCCAACGACCTGGTGGGCCGCAAGACCGCGCGTGAAAAGGATGAGGCAGGTAACGTCGGCTTTACTGCCCGTGGGCTGTACAAGGACATTGCCGCCTATGCCGACAAGCTCTCCGGTGACGCCAGGATGGGCGATGTCGGCAAGCTCCTGAGAGAAGCCGTCCAGGCGCAGATCGACGCAACCGAATGGCTGATCGGCGTCTATGGCAGTAAGCCGGAAGTCGTGCACGCCGGTTCCGTCCCCTACCTCAAGCTCACCGGCATCGTGGTGGGCGGCTGGTTGCTGGCCAAGTCCGCGCAGATTGCGCAGGCGAAGCTGGACGCGGGCGCGACCGACGGCTACCTCCAGGGCAAACTGTCAACGACCCGTTTCTTCGCGCAGCACTGGCTGGTGCAAGCCAGGGCGATGGCGACGGAAATCACCCAGGGCGGCGAGTCGGTGTTTGGTCTGGACGAGCCTCTGTTCTAAGAAGGCAGTGGGCAAACGGCATCGCTCCAAAGGGGGGATGCCGTGTTGGAAAAAGCGGCGAATGGCAACGTTCGCCGCTTTTTTTAGCCCCTTTCGCCGTGCGCCTCATTGATCTGGTTCGCGTAACCGGGCGTTGCGACTCCCTCCGTCACGCCTTCGGCGTGCCGCCTCCCTCGAGAGGGAGGCTATAGAGTTAGCGCGCCTTCGGCGCGCGGAGGCGCTGACTCAACCCGTCTTTCTTAGACTGGCGATATCGACTCGCAGGGAAACCGGCTTGTTCAATATCTCGATCAGCACCAGGGCGCGGCGTTCTCCGTCGGGTATCTGGTAGATTGCTTCGATGTCCGCGAAAGGACCGTCCGCGATTTGGACAGGGTCACCCCGATTGAACATGCGTTCCGGTACGGACTGCAAGGACTGTTCACGGGATTTCAGCAACGTGATCAACGCATCATCCACCTGGGCGGGTTGCTGCCCGAAATGGACCAATCGGCTTACGCCGCGAGTCGAGCGTAGCGGCGCCCAACTTTTACCGGAATCTTCCTGGCCCAGACGGATGAACAGGTAGCGCGGAAACAGCGGCGAGTCGGTGACGGTCAGCTTGCGCCGACGCATCCTTTCGGCGGGGTAGAGGGGCAGGTAGCACTCGTAACCTTGTCGTTCGAGGTTTTCCAGCGCGTACTTTTCCAGCCGGGGTTTCGTGTGGATCAGATACCAGTGCATGTGTCGTTCTTGTATCGTTGTTTGCGAGAACCATGAGGCATTCTATGCGCTGGAGCGATAACGAACAACTCGCGCGGGTTGCATATGCCGAGTACGCTCGACACAAGTTCAACCAGACACTGCCCGATTTTTTGCGCACTTGCATGCCTCGCCCTAAATTGCGAGAATCATGCTCGGTACGTGTTTGACTGGTTTCTGCCAGTCTTTAGCCGGAAACTGCATTGCTTTTGCCTGGCAAGCCTCTAACGACGTAGTGATTGCACTACAACATCCAGTATGAAATTTATATGAAAACAATTCAAAACATCTCCAGCCGAATTCCGGCTCTATTGCTTTGCCTGCTCCTTGCTGCCTGCGACCAGAACGACTCCGGTTCATCTGTCGGTGATACTTCCAGGGTTTTACCCGTTGAGCCGGAACCACCCTTTACCTGCACCTATGAAAATAATCTCGCTCTTCCGCCCCCTAACCCGGAAGCCGACATGCTCTTTCAGCACGCCAATTGGCGCTTCAGGAAGAATCTTCTCAAGAAGGAGAAAGAAGAATTTCGTGAGATCGAGCGTCTGTACTTGATCGCCACTGCGTGGGGACACGACAAGGCGGCAAGCAACCTTGCGCGCATGCTCATTCAGAAAGGGATGAGTGAAAAGTTTCGCAGCCAGGTAGCTTCGGAAGCATCAGGACAGATGGTGCTCAGGGGCATGCCGGCGGGTCGTGCCTATAGTCAGGCCCACATGTGGTCAAACATCCTGTTCAATGATGATCTTGATTATTACACGTTAGGCCGCAGTGACTATGACGCCAAGTCCGTCGAGATTGCCGAGGATTTGGTACAACGAAATATCCCTGGCGGTTACTACTTGAAGGGAGTCATGCTGGAAGCAGGATTCGGCGTAGAAAAGGATGCCAAAGCCTCGATGCAATTTCTCAGGAAAGCTGCCGATTTAGGTAACCCTGATGCGCAGTTTTACTTGGGACGCAAGTTGTCCAATGAGATTGGCAAGGAGATGCAGCGTTGCGCAGCGGATCAAGGGCATGCGAGAGCGGCCTTTCACATTGCTTCTGACTTGAAGAATGGCGCAAATTATGCCGAGGCGTTCAATTATTTTCAAATTGCCGTCAAGGCAGGAGACCAGAGCGCAGCCGAAATTCTACGTGATGAATTCAACGATCCTGCTCTCAGCACGAAAGCATATCCTGGCCTGACCAGAGATGAAGAGCGAGCCAACCGCTACGAAAAAATCACTGAAACTCTTTCCAGCTATAAGCTTTCCAGCTCCGTGCTTAATTACAGTGCCGAAACCCGCTTTCATGATATTTTCCCCACCGTTGACGATATCGACAAAATCGCGCCGCTGCCCCCGGCCAATCTCCCCGGCTGGGATGGGCAAATCAAGTGGGTAAAAGAGTTGGAACAGAGCAAAGCCCCCTCGCTACCCAAGGAAAAGCGCATCAAGGAAATGGCGCTCGCTAAAAGCCTTGACCCTCAAACCGGCTGGCCGTTGAACCCGGAGTCCGAAAAAGAGTGAAATGCGCGAATAACCATGGAGAGCAAGCGTAGCCTGGATAAGCGAAGCGCCATCCAGGGGGTCTAATTTTCGACGCGAAGCGTCGCTGGATGAGCGGAATGGTGACGCCCAACACAGGATTGCAAAATGGCAAATTCAAAACTGGCAATGCTTCGCATTGGATAAAACAATCCCCGGATGGCGCTTCGCTTATCCAGGCTACACATGCTCATGTCATTGAAGCGCGTAGCGAAGTCGCTGCAATCCACACATCACAAGGATCCTGCGACTTCGCACAGGATGACCAGCGGTGGGTACCGGTCATTGCAGTGACTACGCCTGACGGCTCCGCGCTGCAATGACAGAGTTTTCAGTCTGAGACACTACCGGATTTTTTGAAGACCTGTCGCAAAGCAGACATGACAGGTTAAAATTACGAGGAATCTCACTTCTTGTCTTATGTCTTATAAAAGATATATCATCAGAAGTCAGATCGGTTCGTCTGGATACGGTTACAACCACAACCATAACCACAACCTGACATTTGCCAAAAGGAGACAGCCGTGCTTGAAGCTTATCGTGCCCATGTTGCCGAGCGTGCCGCGCTTGGAATTCCTCCGCTGCCGTTATCGAAGCAGCAAACCGTCGATCTCATCGCGTTGCTCCAGAATCCTCCCGCCGGAGAGGAGGCGTTTTTGCTGGATCTGCTCACGAACCGGGTGCCTGCCGGAGTGGATGATGCCGCCAAGGTGAAAGCCGAGTTTCTTGCCGGGCTTGCGAACGGCGCTCAAGCCTGTGCGCTGGTTTCCAGAGGGCGCGCCACGGAATTGCTCGGAACCATGTTGGGCGGTTTCAACATCGAACCCTTGATTGCGTTGCTGGCGGATGCCGAGGTCGGGGCCACCGCCGCCGAGGCGCTGAAAAAAACCCTGCTGGTGTTCGACTATTTCAACGATGTGGCGGAGCTTGCCAAAGGCGGCAGCGCGAACGCCAAAGCGGTGCTGCAATCCTGGGCCGCAGGTGAATGGTTCACTTCGCGTCCGGAAGTGCCCGAGACGCAAAAACTGACTGTCTTCAAGGTCTCGGGCGAAACCAATACCGACGACCTTTCTCCCGCGCCGGATGCTTGGTCGCGGCCCGATATTCCGCTTCACGCGCTGGCCATGCTCAAGAATGCGCGTCCCGGTATCGAACCCGAGAAACCCGGCGAACGCGGTCCCGTGAAGTTTCTCGAAGAATTGCGCGCCGGAGGCAATCTCGTCGCCTACGTGGGCGACGTGGTGGGGACCGGCTCTTCGCGCAAATCGGCGACCAACTCCGTGCTCTGGTTTACCGGCGAAGATATTCCCTTCGTGCCCAACAAGCGTTTCGGAGGGGTGTGCCTGGGCAGCAAGATTGCCCCGATCTTCTTCAACACGATGGAAGACGCCGGCGCGCTGCCTATCGAAATCGACGCCGACAAGATGGAAATGGGCGACGAAATCGAACTCGTCGTCGATCCCGTGAACACCAAGGTGACAGCGAAAAAGAACGGTGAGACCATCGCCACGTCCAGGCTGAAGACTCCCGTGATTCTCGATGAAGTCCGCGCCGGGGGGCGTATTCCGCTCATCGTCGGGCGTGCGCTCACCGCACGGGCGCGCGAAGTGCTGGGTCTGCCGCCTTCCACGCTTTTCCGTCTGCCGCAAGCGCCTGTCGATACGGGCAAGGGTTTCTCGCTTGCGCAGAAGATCGTCGGCCGCGCCTGCGGCATGCCGGAAGGGCAGGGCATTCGTCCGGGAACCTACTGCGAACCGAAGATGACCACCGTCGGCTCACAGGACACCACCGGCCCGATGACGCGCGACGAGTTGAAAGACCTCGCCTGCCTCGGCTTCTCCGCCGATATGGTGATGCAGTCCTTCTGCCATACCGCCGCGTACCCGAAGCTCGTCGACATCAAGATGCACCGCGATCTGCCCGGCTTCATCAGCGTGCGTGGCGGCGTCGCCCTGCGTCCGGGCGACGGCGTGATCCACTCCTGGCTCAACCGCCTGCTGTTGCCCGATACCGTCGGCACGGGCGGGGACTCGCACACGCGCTTTCCCATCGGCATCTCCTTCCCGGCAGGGTCCGGCCTCGTTGCCTTTGCCGCCGCGACCGGCGTGATGCCGCTCGACATGCCCGAATCCGTGCTGGTCAGGTTCAAGGGCCAGATGCGTCCCGGCATCACCTTGCGCGATCTCGTCAATGCCATTCCGCTCTACGCGATTGGGCAGGGCTTGCTGACGGTCAAGAAGGAGGGCAAGAAGAACATCTTCTCCGGGCGCATTCTCGAAATCGAAGGGCTGCCCGATCTCAAGGTCGAACAGGCGTTCGAGTTGACCGACGCCTCCGCCGAGCGTTCCGCCGCCGGTTGCACGGTGCGACTCAACAAGGCGCCCGTCGTCGAGTACATGAACTCGAACATCACGTTGATGAAGTGGATGATTGCCAACGGCTACCAGGACGCGCGCACGCTGGAGCGCCGCATCCGCGCGATGGAAGAGTGGATTGCCGGGGGAGAATTGATCCAGCCCGACGACGATGCCGAATACGCTGCAATCATCGAGATCGACCTCGCCGACATTGCCGAACCCATCGTGGCCTGTCCCAACGACCCGGATGACGTAAAACTTCTCTCCGAAGTTGCGGGCGACAAGATCGACGAAGTGTTCATCGGCTCTTGCATGACCAACATCGGTCATTTCCGCGCTGCCGGCAAAGTGCTCGACGGCAGGACCGACCTGCCTGTGCGGCTCTGGATTGCTCCGCCCACCCGGATGGATGCCATGATTCTCAACGAAGAAGGCTATTACGGTGTGCTGGGCCGTGCCGGGGCGCGGCTGGAAATGCCCGGATGCAGTCTGTGCATGGGCAATCAGGCGCAGATCAAGAAGGGCAGCACCGCAATGTCGACCTCCACCCGCAACTTCCCCAACCGGCTGGGACTGGATACGCGCGTCTATCTCGGTTCCGCCGAACTTGCCGCCGTCTGCGCGCTCCTGGGCCGGATTCCGACATCGGCCGAGTATCTGGAGCAGGTTGCCGTGGTCAACAAGGAAGCGGCGGATATCTACCGCTACATGAACTTCGACCAGATTCCGCAGTTCGTCGAAATGGCAGAATGAGTTGAGGTTTGACGCCTAAAAAGGCTAAAAGTCGCAGTTGAACAATACTTCAAGACCCCCGTCGTTTATGACGGGGGTTTTTTGTCGACTGATTCCGGAATCTCCGAAAATGAATCGTGAATTTTTCCGGTTTTTGAATGTGGATGTTTTCACATTCGTTCGTATTATCCGAAGCCGTTCCAGGCAGTTTGTGCAACCATGAACGTGTGCTCTATGGAGATAATTGTCGTATTTGCAGTTAATTGCAATATGTGAAATATTTCCATTTCAGACATTAAAAATACGTCGTTGTGCCATGCAGAGGCCATCGTGCAGGTGTGGATTCAACGGTAAAAAGGTTCATGGCGAGAGCCATGCGGGCAAATCGAGAGAGCAACCCAACCGCGAGAGAACCAAAAATGTTTCAACCTCCAACTACCGAACCATGCCTAGAGGGATCAGGCCGCTGTGATTCTTCCCCTGCGGGTACCGAATCACTGTCCCCCAGTCCTTATTATCTCGTGCGCTCCAACATGCCTGGCTTGTGCTTCGAGATCGAGAACCCGGATACGGAACTCCCGGTGGTGAGTTTCGAGTTCGAGGAAGAGTGAAGCTGCCAGGGGTGGCTTGCACGTAACAGACCAAAGGTAAAAAGGCCGAATCCGCACCATGCGGATTCGGCCTTTCCGATTACTGGAAGAGTGTTGATCAGGTAGCTTTCTTCACCCACCCCATCGGCTTGCCAAGGGGCAGGATTTGACGACCGAAGAAGCTGTTCAGGAAGATTGCCCCGGAGGCGTAGAAGCCCAACAGGGAAATGATCAATTCCGACCATCCGGCTATGGGGCTGAAGAAGTCCGGGTTGATTCCAAGAAGCTGGAGTCCGAGTGCGCCGAGAAGCACGACGATCAGTGCCAGAATGATGCCGAACACCTTGTTGACCTCGAAGGCGGCCACGGTGATGAAAGCGCTGAAAACCATGAAGCCGAGGCAGGCATATCCGAACTGGCGAAGATCGGCATTTTCAGGAACTGGGCCGAAAAAGCCATTTGCAATGACCCATGTGAATGCAACGGCCATCCAGAAAAGGCCAAAAGCGCCCAAAACGATAGCGCCAAAGTAACTGTTGCGTTTGAAATCGAGGTTGGCAGCCCACAATTGAGCAAAGGAGCCGAGGAAGAGCGCCCACGGCATCACGTAGACGGTACCATCCGTCCAGTGCAATTTATTGGATGCAGCGACGAACGTGATGACAGAAAGACCGAAAACGCCCAGCGCGGTCGGGTCGGCATTGACGATCTTGGTTTCTTGAATTTGAGACATGTTGACGCCTCCGTTGTGGTGATGGATGAATGCCCAGCGATCAAGTCGGCACATGTCACAGAGCCACATGTCAAAAATCGATCAACTGTGTATTTGAGCCTAGCACGGGCAATAGGTTTTGTGAACGGAGGAACGCCTGTCCAGGGAAGCCTGCGGCTGCGGAAGACGATCGAAGCCGGTTCCGGCGGAGGGCCGGAACCGACAGTGCTGCGATGAAGTTCAGGCGACGGCCTTCCGTCTTTGTTGCGTAATCTTCATTGCCACGAAGGAGAGCGCAAGACCGGCAAGGGCCAGACAGCCAGCGATGACGAAGGCCATGGTGTAATCGCCGTTACTCGCTTCCTTGATTCTCGTGCCCAGTTGCGGGCCCAGGGTGCCGCCGACACCGTAGGCGAAGAAGATGATGCCGTAGTTCATGCCCAGGTTCTTGGAACCGAAGGCTTCCGCCGTAATGGAGGGGAAGCAGCCCATGACGCCGCCGAAGCAGAGCACCACACTCACGAGCACCACGATGTACAGCCCATAGCTCGTCACCTGGGTCATGCCCAGCATCGCCAGCGCGGTAATGGCAAACATCATGTAGAGCACGTTGAAACGGCCCATCTTGTCCGAAACCCAGCCCCAGAACAGACGTCCGCCCGTATTGGAAGCTGCCATGATGAACACGGCGGTAGCAGCCATGATTTCGGTCGCGTGAGTCACTTCCAGGGCAATGGGCTTGGTGAGCACCATGAACATGAGTCCGGATACGCAACCGATGGTGTAGACGACGAAAAGAACGTAGAACAGGGGATCAACGAGCATCTCTTTCCAGTCCTTGTCGACGGAGGCCGGAGCGGCGCTGCCCGCCGCTGCAGCCGGAGGCGTCCATCCGGGGGGAGCAAAACCAGCCGGGGCGGTCTTGACCTGGGTCACACAAAGAGTAATCAGCACCAGGTAGGCCACGCCGAACATCTTGAAGATATCCTGAACCGGATAGTGCTGCAAAAGCCATTGCACGAGATACACGCTGAACATTGCGCCGGAGGCAAAGCCCGCCACAACAAGACCGGAAGCAAGCCCCCGTTTGTCCGGGAAGAACTTCACGGTGTTGGCGACGGTACAGGCGTAGATGGTGCCGATGCCTATGCCGCCCAGAACGCCGTAAGTCAGATACAGCATGTACAGGTTGGTGACGAAGCTCGTCAGGAATATGGCTACTCCGAAAATGAGGCCGCCTACGAAAATCACCTTCTTGGGCCCGATGGTGTCTTGAAACTTGCCCGCGACGATCATGGCAAGGGGAATGACGAGCGTAGCAATGGAGAAGGCCAGAGCTATCTCGGAGGCTTCCGCGTCCAGAATTTGCCTCAAAGGTGCCACGTACACGCTAAAGGCGTAAAGGGCTGTCCCCAAGCAGATGTTGATTGCGATGCAGGCTAAAAGAATCAGCCAGCGGTTAGGGGTGTTTTCGGATGTCATGGTGTCTCCTTGGTGTTTTGGTGGCACGAAAACAGATGCGTCACCGTCAAAGGCGGCATCGTCACGCCAAGGATACAATGATTGACATGGGCTTGGCGCTGAATTTGCTAATGGTGCATGGGGCGACGCCAAGGGGCGCGTGACGGTATGCAAAAAACGAAATACTTGCGCGGGGCTGATCAAAAGCGTTTGCGGTAAGCGATTTTGCTGGACTTGCATTAAACTGCGCCATGCTCACGCTATTTGTTTTTCCACCAGCGCCATGGATGACCGGGTGATCGATTCCGCGCCGCCTGCCGTGCGCGGATTCCTGCTGGTCCTGGTTGTGTGCCTGCACGTTGCCGGTGCGGCGGCTTTGTCGCGTATGTCATGGGCCTCAGAACTCGGTGAGGAGCGTGCTGTTCTGCGGGCAAGCTGGATTGAAGACGCTCCCTCACTCTCGCCGCCGTCGGCCTCGATACAAGCAGCCGAGCCGCTTTCCGCTCCACAGTCGTCCCTGGCTCCCAGGCGCTCCGCGCAAGAGCCGGAGCGTCGGACGCGCTCCGAGGCTCCAGCGCCCCTGCAACTCCCGGCAGTACAGCCTGCTCCGGAGGATATCCCGCCCGCCGTTGCAGCCGAACCTGTCGCCTCGGAGGACCCGGATCCGCGCACCGACATTTCCACCACCATGGCGGCACTGGCGGCGGGTGAAACGGTTGCCGGGGAAACGGCTGGTGGAGAAGGGGAAAACAGGGGTGAAGAAGGGAGGCAGAGCGGGGATTATGTCGGCCCCAATTTCAACGTGAGTTATTTTTCCAACCCGGAGCCGGACTATCCGTCCGCGTCGCGCCGCTTGCGCGAACAGGGTTTGGTAAAGCTGCGTGTCCATGTCACGGTGGAAGGGCGCGCGGGCGAGGTGACGCTGCACACGAGCAGCGGCTTCGATCGGCTGGACAGGGCGGCGCTCGATGCCGTGAAACGCTGGCGGTTCCGGCCGGCGCGACGGGCCGGAACGCCTGTCGCGGGTTGGGTGGTCGTGCCGGTTCGGTTTGAATTACATGGTTGATGGAACGCAATATGGCTGAATCTTCCCAGGGCTTTGCTCACTTTCTGGCACAGACGGATGCCGTCGGACTCTGTGTTTTGGCGATTCTGACGGCGATGTCGTTTCTGTCGTGGTATCTGATCGTCGTCAAGCTATGGCGCACCGTCGTGATTCGTGTGCGGAGCCGGGCTTTCATTGCGGATTTTCGGCGGGTGCACCACCTCGTCGATGCAGAACGCTTGCAGATTGCCACGGGCGGGAACAATCCCTTTGCGCGTCTCCTGGGCGAAGGATTCCAGGCGTGCCAGTCCCTGCGAGAAACCGATGGCACCCGGAAAACGGAGGGGCCGGGGTTCGAGGTCGCTTCGCCCGACGATTACGTCAGTGCCGCGCTTGCGCATGGCGTCGCCAGGGAAGCGAGCCGGATGGAAAGCGGCATGACATCGTTGGCCTCCATTGCCTCGACGGCGCCCTTCGTGGGGCTCTTTGGCACGGTATGGGGCATTTTCCATGCCCTGCAAGGCATTGCGTCCTCGGCGCAGGCGAGTCTCGACAAGGTGGCGGGGCCGGTCGGGGAGGCGCTCATCATGACCGCCTGCGGCCTGTTCGTTTCCATTCCCGCCTTGCTGGCCTACAACGCCTTCACACGCCTGAACCGCAATTTGATCGGGGAACTGGAACGCTTCGCGCATTCGGTATTCGGCCTGTTGGGGTTGGGATTGGCAATGGGAGGCGCGACTCCGGGCGAGTCGCAGGTCGTCGAACTCTCCACCGTGACGGGGCGAGCGGACGGCGCGAAGGCGAAGGCAGAAGGAGCGCGCTAAAGACATGGCTTTTCATCCCCGGATCGAGCACGACGCGCTACGGGCGGAAATCAACATGATCCCGCTCATCGATGTGATGCTGGTGCTGCTCATCATCTTCATCATCGCCGCGCCGCTGCTGACCCACGCCGTCAGGATCGACCTGCCCGTGGCCGATAGCGCCGTGGTGGACATGAAGCCGGAAACCATCCAGCTTGGCATCAAGGCCGATGGACGGTTTCTATGGAACGGCGATTTCGTTGAAGAGGCGATGCTGGAGGCTCTGATGCGAGAGGCGGGTGGCCGTGTGCCGCTTCCGGAGCTTCATCTCCAGGTCGACGCGACGGCGCCTTACGAATTCGTGGCGCGCGCGATGGCGCGGGCATCCCGCGCGGGGCTGGAAAAAATCGGCTTCGTCAGCAAGCCTGAAGAATGAGGCTTTCCCAGGTTTACTTTTTGTGCGGTCGCCGAGAGCCGAAAACGCGAGGCGGCGGGGTGGCCCGCAAGGGCTGGGGTTCCGTGTCCTCCGGCAGGACGACGTTGACCTCCATCACTTCGTAGTTTTCCTGTCTGCTGAACTGGATGTTGATGGCGTCGGGATCGACCTTGACGTATTTCGAGATGACCTGGAGCAGTTCATCCTTCATGGCCGGAATGTAGTCCGTCCGTCCGGAATTCGATGCACGCTCGTGCGCGATCAGGATCGCCAGCCGGTTCTTGGCAATGGCAGCCGTTTTCTTTCTTTCGCCGAAGAGACGAGCAAGAAATGACATGTTACTTGCCTCCGAACAGGCGCTTGAAGAAGCCGGGTCTCTCGAAATTGACGAAACGCAACGGGCGCTGTTCGCCAAGGAACCGGGAAACGACGTCGCTGTAGGATTCCGCGATGTCCGAACCCGTGAGGTGGATGGCGGGAATGCCCTGGTTGGAAGCGTGGAGCACGGATTCGGATTCGGGAATGACCCCGAGCAGCGGAATGCGCAAAAGCTCCTGTACGTCCTTGTATGACAGCATTTCTCCGTTTTCGACGCGCTTGGGGGCGTAACGGGTGAGCAACAGATGCTCCTTGACGGGGTCGTTGCCTTCGCGCGCGCGCCGGGACTTCGATTGCAGGATACCGAGAATGCGATCGGAATCGCGCACCGAGGAAACCTCGGGGTTGGTGGTGATGATGGCCTCATCGGCAAAGGTGAGCGCCATGACCGCGCCGTGTTCGATCCCGGCGGGCGAGTCGCAGACCGCGAAATCGAAGCCCATGCTCTCGAGTTCCTTGAAGATGGTCTCGATGCCTTCTTCGGTGAGGGCTTCCTTGTTGCGCGTCTGCGAGGCGGGCAGGATGAAAAGGTTGTCGTTGTCGCAGTGCTTGTCCTTGATGAGCGCCTGATGGAGCTTGGCCTCGTTGTGAATGACGTTGATGAGGTCATAGACCACGCGCCGCTCGCACCCCATGATGAGATCGAGATTGCGCAGACCGACATCGAAGTCGATGACCGCTGTCTTGAAGCCGCGCAAGGCCAGCCCCGAAGCGAATGCCGCGCTGGTGGTGGTCTTTCCAACCCCGCCTTTGCCGGAAGTAACGACGATGACTCTCACTTTTTCCCCTTGAATGGTTAAGATCGTTTCAGTTGATCTGGAGCGGCTCGATGACGATGGATTGATTCTTGGCTGAAGCTTTCAAGCGAACGACGACCGCATGGCCCGCGATGCTTGCAGGCACGCCGCGTTCAAAAGTACGGTAAATGCCGGCGACTGCAACCAGTTCCGGCCCGAAGCAGGTTGCAATGATACGCGCGTTGGCATCGCCGCGCGCCCCTGCAAGCGCACGGCCCGCCAGGGGGCCGAAGCAATGGATGTTGCCGTCGGCGATGACTTCCGATCCGGGGCTGACGCCGCCGAGCAGCACGAGATCCCCCCCTTGTGCGTAGATTTGCTGTCCCGATCGCACGAAGCGGTCGATGTACAGGGTGCTGGCTGTCGGGCCGGAATCCGTTGCGGGTTCCGGTGTTTCTCTGCTTGCGGCAGGCGTCTCCGGCGACTGGGGGCGTTTTTCTACCGTCGCCGATACGTCGTCGAGTACCGCCAGGCCGATGCGCCGCGCCCCTGCGAGATGCGTCTCTTCGGCCAGGCCGCGTATTCCGATTGGTTGCAGGCGGTAACGCCGCAGCAGCGACAGCAACCCGTTCCAGTCGATGCGATCAAGCACATCGATCTCGGAAAAATCGAGGATGACCGGTTCCTGGCCGAACGTGTCTGGCCGCCCGCCGAGCATCTTGTGCAATTCATCGGCCAGTCCGGCAGGGTCGACACGGTTCAGCAAAACAAGAATCACACCCAGATTCATGTTGTGGAATTCGATCGACCGGGCGGAGACTGAACGTGACATGGGCGCAACAATATATGATTAAACCCGACAAGTCTAATGCTGAGGCTGTTTTACGGCAAGGCTCAAGACAAACCGTGTGAATGCGAACCAGCCCTTGGGGAACCTCTGCATAACTTTGCACCCGCCGCTTGTCATCCTGCGCGAAGTCGCAGGATCCATGCGGTGTGTGGATTGCAGCGACTTCGCTTCGCCATGCGCTGCCAGGAGGGGTTGTGCAGGCGTTCCTTCAGGGAAGGGTTTCGGGCAGCGAACGGAGTCCATGCTCGCTGCCCGGCGAGCTATCTGGCGCGCATCCATGCCCGTGCCGTGTCCAGCATCCGGCAGGAGTAGCCCCATTCGTTGTCGTACCAGGCCAGCACCTTGACCAGTGTTTCTCCGTTTGCGCCCGTCAGTATGCGCGTTTGCGTGGCATCGAACGTGGAGGAGACCGAGGTGTGGTTGAAGTCCGACGACACCAGCGGATCGTGGTTGACCGCGAGGATACCGTTCAGCGGGCCGTTGGCGGCGGCGGTCATCAGCGCGTTGATTTCTTCTATCGTCGTGGCGCGCTCCGGGGTGAAGGTCAGGTCGACGAGCGAGACGTTCAGCGTCGGAACCCGTAGCGCGAAACCGTCGAATTTCCCCTTGAGTTGCGGCAATACCAGCCCCACCGCCTGGGCCGCGCCGGTCTTGGTCGGGATGATGTTGGCCGCTGCGGTGCGCGCCCGGCGCAAATCCGTGTGAAACCCATCGACCGTTACCTGATCGTTCGTGTAGGCATGCACGGTGGTCATCAACCCCTGCCGGATGCCGACGGACTCGGAGAGCACCTTGGCGAGCGGGGCGAGGCAATTGGTGGTGCAGGAAGCGTTGGAGACGACCGTCATCGTGGACGTGAGCACGTTCTCATTGACGCCATAGACGACCGTTGCGTCCACGTCGTTGCCGCCCGGTGCGGAGATGAGCACCTTTTTTGCGCCCCGTTCCAGCATGGCCTGCGCCTTTTCCTTGCTCGTGTAAGCGCCGGTGCATTCCAGCAGCACTTCCACGTCATGTTGCGCCCAGTTGATGTCCCTGGGGACCTTGGTGAAATGGAAGGCGGTTTTCTTGCCGTCGACGATTAGCGTACTGTTGCCTTCGGTCTCGACCGTTGCATTGAAGCGGCCATGCGTGGTGTCGTATTTCAGCAGGTGGACATGCGTGGCGAAGTCGCCGGGATCGTTGATGGCCACCACATCGATCTCGTCCTGTAACCCTCGCTCATAAATGGCGCGGAAAGCACAGCGACCGATACGACCAAAACCGTTGATGGCAACCTTGATGGGCATGAAGTTCTCCTTGTAGACTGGGCTGGATCGGCTACACTGCAATATGGGAATAACGTATGGATATAATGATACATTACATATCCTGCCGTTGGTAAGTACGAGGTTGCCCGTACTCCGCAGGAACCTGCATGGCGAGGCTGGTCAAAGAATGCACCGTTACCCTGTACGGCATGCTCGTGGAGATTTCGCATGAACAAACGCTCGATTCTGACAATTGTCTTGCTGTGCGCCGCGCCGGTTTTCATCGGCGGCTGTGCGTCCAATCTTGGCGGAGACGATTATTCGCGCGGTGAAGCCCGCAGGGTCATGAGAGTCGAGTTCGCTACCGTCGAGAGCGTGCGCCCGGTGATGCTGGAAGGCACCCGGAGTCCCGTTGGCTCAACGGCTGGCGCTGTCGTAGGCAGCGTGATCGGTTATTCTCTCGGCGGCGGCAGGGGCAGCGTCAGCTCGGCCGTCGGGGCCGTGGCGGGCGCCGTGGCAGGCGGCGTGGGCGGTGCAGCACTGGAAGAAGCCGCTACCCGCAGGCAAGGGATGGAAATCACTCTCGAACTCGACAGAGGCGGATATATCGCGGTCGTCCAGGCGGACGAGGGCGAAGACTTCCGGCCCGGTGATCGGGTGAGGGTGGTCGGAGACGGGTATACGACCAGGGTCACGTACTGACAGCACGGAACCTCTGAACAACCCCTTCTGGCAGCGCGAAGCGAAGTCGCTGCAATCCACACACCGCATGGATCCTGCGACTTCGCGCAGGATGACAAGCAGCGTGGAGGGCCAACCACATAGGGGGTGAGAATGACGTAGGGGCGCGATTTATCGCGCCCAATGAGCACGAGCGCCGCAATTTGGGCGCGATAAATCGCGCCCCTACGAGTGTCCATCAAGCCCCTCGTGACCAACTCTCCGCCACGGGTACGCTCGGGCTACACCTGCTATTGTTCAGGGCCGACTTGCTACGGGGCTACAGGTTGCAAGAGCCTGCATGCGAACAATTCAGTACAGCGAAAAATGCCACTGCTTTTCAGACAGGGCTGAAAACCAATGACATTTCTGAACAGGACGATTGCCCTGACAGGCCGTCTCCGTTACCCTCGTGAGCAGTGTTACCCAGCCCATATGCTCGAGACTCTTTTCCATGACTACTTCCCACAAAGTAAAAAAATCCACGACCGCCTCCCACCCCGCCAAACTCTTCGTGCTCGACACCAACGTCCTGATGCACGACCCCACGAGTATCTTCCGTTTTGAAGAGAATGATATTTACGTTCCGATCATGACCCTGGAAGAACTCGACAACAACAAGAAAGGCTTGTCCGAGATCGCCCGCAACGCCCGTCAGGCCAGCCGCATGCTCGACGAAATCGTCTCTGCCGCGCCCGACGGCATCGCCTCGGGCATCGCCTTGCAGACGCCTTCGCATGGACTTGCCAGCGGTCGGCTGTTCCTGCAAGCCGAGGCAATCAGCGTCGAATTGCCGGTAGGGCTTCCCACCGCCAGAAGCGATAACCAGATTCTCTCGGTGCTGATGTTCCTGGCGCGACGCGAACCCGAACGCGCGGTCATTCTTGTCACCAAAGACATCAACATGCGGATCAAGGCGCGCGCCATGGGACTGGCGGCGCAGGATTATTTCAACGACAAGGTGCTGGAAGACAGCGAACTGCTCTACACCGGCGCCTGCGAATTGCCGCCCGATTTCTGGGAAGCGCACGCTGCCGACATGGAATCGTGGAAAACGGAAGGCCACACCGCCTACCGCGTCACCGGGCCGATGGCGAGTCGCTTCCTGCTCAACGAATTCGTCTACCAGGACGCCTCCCCTCCCTTTGAAGCCTGGGTGCGCGAACTGGCCGGACATACCGCCGTGCTCGAAACCCTGATCGACTTTCGCCACGCCAAGAACAGCGTATGGGGCATCACCGCACGCAACCGCGAGCAGAATTTCGCCCTCAACCTGCTGATGAATCCGGAAATCGACTTCGTTACCCTGCTCGGTCAGGCCGGAACCGGCAAAACGCTCCTGACGCTGGCCACCGGACTCACACAAGTGCTGGAAACCCGGCGTTACTCCGAGATCATCATGACCCGCGTCACCGTGCCGGTCGGCGAAGACATCGGTTTTCTGCCCGGCACGGAAGAAGAAAAAATGACCCCCTGGATGGGCGCGCTCGAAGACAATCTGGAAGTATTGAACGGAACCGTCGGCGAAAGCGGTCAATGGGGACGCGCGGCGGCCGTCGATCTCGTGCGCAGCCGCATCAGGATCAAGAGCCTGAATTTCATGCGCGGACGCACCTTCATCCAGAAATTCCTTATCATTGACGAAGCGCAAAACCTCACCCCGAAGCAGATGAAGACTCTCATCACCCGTGCAGGGCCCGGAACCAAAGTGGTTTGCCTCGGCAACATCGCGCAAATCGACACTCCCTACCTCACCGAAGGTTCATCGGGCCTGTCGTTCGTCGTCGACCGCTTCAAGGGTTGGGCGCACTCCGGGCATATCACCCTGCAACGCGGCGAACGCTCGCGCTTGGCCGATCACGCCGCCGAAATCCTTTGACTCCTCACCGGAACCCCCGTCCATGCCCTCGATCCATCGCCTGCCCGAACTGCTCATCAACCAGATCGCCGCGGGCGAAGTGGTCGAACGCCCGGCCGCGGTGCTCAAGGAAGTGCTGGAAAACGCGCTCGACGCCGGGGCAAAGGTCATCGACGTGCAACTGGAAACGGGCGGCGTGCGTCGCATCCTCGTTTCCGACGACGGTTGCGGCATTGCCCGCGATGAACTGGCCCTCGCGCTGGAACGCCACGCCACCAGCAAAATCGACAGCCTCGACGATCTCGAACGAGTCGGTACGATGGGCTTTCGCGGCGAGGCGCTGGCCGCCATCGCCGCCGTCGCCCGCACCACCCTTACCAGCCGCGCCGAAGGCGCGGATCACGCCTGGAAAATCGACTCCGCCCACCGCGAGCCGACGCCTGCCGCGCTCAATCGCGGCACGGTTGTCGACGTCTCCGAGCTTTATTACAACACCCCGGCGCGGCGCAAATTCCTCAGAACCGACGCCACCGAGTTCGCCCACTGCGAAGAAGTCTTCTGCCGCATCGCGCTTGCCCGACCCGACATCGCCATGCAGCTTGCCCACAACAGGCGCGTGCTTCATCGCCTGACCGCAGGCAATATGCGCGCGCGCATCGCCACGTTGATGGGAGACGATTTCCTGGAACAGGCGCGCGAAATCCGCGCGGAAGGCGCGCTCAGGCTTACCGGCTTCGCCAGCCTCCCGGCCTATGCGCGTAACCGGCGCGATGCGCAGTACTTTTTCGTCAACGGGCGGCATGTGCGCGACAAACTGCTCAACCACGCCATCACCGAGGCCTACGCCGACATCCTGCACGGTAGCCGCTATCCGGCCTACGTGCTTTTTCTCGAACTCGACCCGGCGGGAGTCGACGTCAACGTGCATCCGGCCAAGACCGAAGTCCGTTTCCGCGACTCACGTGGCATACACCAATTCGTCTTTCACGCGCTGGCGCATGCGTTGGGAGGGACGGGCGCTGGACACGTCGAGGCGCAAATGCCCGAACGGGAAACCGATCCCGCCCCCATCCCGGTCGACATCAACGGGCGTTATCCCCTGCCCTCGGAGCGTCTCGTCGCCACGCCGGGGCGCGTCGCAATGGACTCGGCAAGCCAGGCGTATTTCAGCTTCACCGATGGGGCCAGCCCCCCCCCAACCGCTGCGCCCACGATCGGAATAAACCTCGCGCAGAGCGAAACCGCCAATGGGGCAAACGACGAAAACCCGCTCGGCTACGCGCTTGCACAACTGCACGGCACCTACATCCTGGCGCAGAACGCCCAAGGATTCACGCTCATCGACATGCACGCCGCCCACGAGCGCATTCTTTACGAAAAACTCAAGACCGTGCTCGACGGCACGCCTTCCGTGCAGCGTTTACTGGTTCCGGCAATCTTCAGCGTGAGTCCGGCGGAAATGGCGACTGCGGAATCCCACGGGGAAATCCTGCTCAGAATGGGTTTTGAAATCTCGGTCGCCGGCCCTCGGGAACTTGCCGTGCGCACCGTTCCGGCACTCCTTGCCAACGCGCCGATCGTGGATCTGCTGCGCGAACTGCTGGAAGAGTTGCGCGAATACCCGGCATCGGAGGCCATCACCCGCCGGCGCAACGACCTGCTCGCCACGATGGCCTGTCACGGAGCCGTGCGCGCCAACCGGCAACTGAGCGTACCGGAAATGAACGCCCTGCTGCGCGACATGGAAAAAACCGAACGGGCCGACCAATGCAACCACGGGCGTCCTACCTGGACACAGTTCACCCTGGCCGACCTCGACCGCTTCTTCATGCGGGGGCAGTAAGAATCAAGGCTCGGGCCTGTCCGTCTCTTCCTGGGCGGCGCTCGCGCAGGCGTCCATCGGCGCATCGGCCCGACAGGGGTCGACTCGCCGCAGCGCCTGCTCCAATTCGGTAATGACTTCGTTGACCTCTACCCGGAGCCGGTTGGCCATATTACGAATTTCGCCTGCCAAATTCCCGGTACGCTCGACGAGCGACAATACTTCGCCTGTGATGACGGAAAAACCGTCCTGCTGCGAGCGCACCGACTCGATTGCCGCAGTGAGGGAAAACAGATTGGTCTGATCCGCCGTCACCTGGTGTATTCCCTTGGTCAATGTCTCCACGTCACGGTCAATGGCTTGAGTCTTGGCCTGGACGGACTGAAGCAGGCCGTGCAACTCGCCCATCATCTCATCGAGCGCCGACGAAATCACGACGGCTTCGTCACCGGAATGGTGCATGAAACCGGCTTCATCCCTGAAACGTTTCAACGGGGCATGAATTTCTTCAGTCGGTTTTCTGAATACAGATTTGATCGAAAAAACAATCAGTCCCAATACCAGTAATAACAAAATTATAGCGACGACCTTGATACCAAAAACGCTACCATCATTTTCCGCCGTTTGCATCAAAATGTAAGAAGACCAAAAAACAAGCCCCGTGCACAGCACTATTATGATACCAATCAGAATGGCATTGATACGTGTATAAAGTTTCCTGTTTGAGCGCATACAGAATCTCATGAATTTTTATTGTCGTTAGCCATTGTTATCACAAACAATAATAGTTATTCTGGACCTATACATTTACACATTAACCACAAACTTTCAAGATCAGGCTGATTAAAATGTACCGACATGATACCCCCTGTTAGCGAAACGACAACCATGAGCATCTGTAATTCATCCCGGCACAAATGGCAGGGACTATGTTCGACCCGTGTTCAATTTGAATAAGTTATTACTAACTCAGTGTTTTCGCCAATTGCTGATAGTACTATTCGTAGAACTACTATTAGTATAATTACTAATAGCACCATCGCTGTTTCCATGAGTCTTGCTTCGATGCGCGCAAACTGCCGCGCCGTCTTCGCCCAGATATGGCAGACTCACTGCCCGAATGTTCCGCCAGACGCCGATGCACGCCGAAACTCGTTTCCCCTGCACGCACAACCGCATTTTCGACGCCGGAAGCGCCGCTGCCGAGCGCAGTACCTGGATCGTGGCCTGGCTCACTGCCGCGACGATGGCAATCGAGATCGTCGCCGGATGGTGGTTCAACTCGATGGCGCTGCTGGCCGACGGCTTGCACATGAGCTCACACACCCTGGCCATTGGGCTGGCTGCCGTCGCCTACGCGGCGGCAAGGCGTTATGCGAGGGATTCGCGGTTCGCCTTCGGCACCTGGAAAATCGAAGTCCTG
>Ga0099364_10004041_pt1 | contig 22332 bp, 22 predicted proteins | sample TergutTh196P3_FD_73070 | JGI IMG/M metagenome (GOLD analysis project Ga0099364, IMG submission 73070) | Microcerotermes parvus P3 segment gut microbial communities from Pointe-Noire, Republic of the Congo - Th196 P3 | ecosystem: Host-associated > Arthropoda: Insects > Digestive system > Gut ...
CAACAATCCACACCGCCGCACTTACAAGTCGAACCGTCATTCCCCGGGAGGCTCAACATCTTATCCGAAAGAGCTGTTACTTCGGCACACGGCTTGCCCCTCGACATATCAAGATTGAGTCCCTGTGACTTAATTTGCTCATATCGTTGTTCCATTTTCATGACCATGCCGCCCCACCTTGCACAAAACCCAATGAAACTTGAATACGCTTGGTGGTTCGTCCTTTCTTATTTTCGACTATCTGTCAATAATTTCCCCCAAATGGGAATACGGTTCTGCAATAAATTCTACATCCATATTTGCGCCGACTCCGGGCGAGAAAACTACGTGTACTTCAAGGAGTTGGTCTGCCAAAACTGTTCGCGGCATAAAACTGTCCGCTTCGATATTGTAGACAAATCGCAGAGTAATTGAGCCTTCATCGCCTGTCATCGCAATCCTGAAGGCTTTTGCATCGGTTATATCCGCCGCCGCTTGTTTCTCGGAATTAACCTTGATTACAGATTCGTAACCGCCGTCAATCGTTGAAACTACATCCAATCGTTCAACAACAAGTTCCCCTTGAGTTACAACGATTTCAAGGCTTATATTCTGCATTCTGTAGCGGATTTCGCTTTGTCCTTCAGCAAGCTCAATATCAACGAATCCGTCTAATCTCACCTCGTTCTCAAATCGGTACATACCAAGGTTAAACGACGGGAAAAATTCCGGTGAACCCGATGCTATCGCCGCCGCAAAGATTTCCTCCTCGGTATAATCTGTTGTGTTAGTGATTGAGTTTAAGGCGGCATTAAACGCCTCGTGGTCAACCTCCGCGGCATATAACCTTTGTACTTTAAGGTGATTCCCCGAAATAGACAGCGTGTAGTCCGCAACAAAATTGATTCCCGCAACGAGAAATTCCCGCCAACAAAGCAACGCGACCAATGCGGCAACCACTACCGCAAGAACAACAAAAATAATTCTCCTCATTTTTTACCCTTGTCCTTTCTGCACAAGTGTGCTATAAAAATTCGTTTTCCCATTTACCGGGGTTGGGTTTTCAACCTTTTTTACCCTTGTCCTTTCTGCACAAGTGTGCTATAAAAATTCGTTTTCCCATTTACCCGGGTTGGGTTTTCAACCTTTTTTACCCTTGTCCTTTCTGCACAAAACGTGCCAAACTGTACAAATATGCCAAAAAATCATTTCCCATGAATAATAAGTTAGGACTTATATACTGACTATTAACTGAAATTCCCAACCGGGGAGGCAATGAGTTTTCCTCAAATGAAATTTATACCTCGAATAAAACGAGTTAATCAACAAAGGCAACTCAAACATATCTTCGGAGCGATGATACAAAGACACCATCATCTTAGGACGATATCGTGTTATAACCGATTTCGCACCTTTCAGAACCTCCGCCTCCGCCCCTTCAACGTCGATTTTAATATAAGTCGGCTTTTCATCCTTACAGTCTTTGCATAAAGTGTCAATCTTAACGCCGTCAATCATCTTGACTCTTTTGTTACCCCTAACACCCCCAATACCCGCCATCCCCGCTCTTCCTTTCTTAACGGTGAACTCAATCCGCTCATCCGTACCCCAAGCGGCTGCGTTGACAGGGACTAAAATCCCGCTCCCGTAAGCGTAAAACTTTCTGCGCAACGCAATGTGATTTTTTTCATCGGGTTCAATCGCTATAATCTTTTTGAAGCTTTTGCCTGTCATCTTTAAAAATTCGTCAACAGTGTCGCCTTTATACGCACCCGCATCTATAAAAAATTCATTCCCCTTATTGCTTAATTTCAACAGTGAAAGTGATTCCTCGCGCGGAGTCGCAATTTGCTCAAGAATATCTATTCCCCCGCCTAACCTGTATTCCAACCACCCGTCAAAAACTTCACGGGATTTTTCATCTGCCAACATATTGCGGACTTTTTCTATTTTTTCACGATTAACCTCTATATATTCGGGAGTATAAATGCCCGAGAGCGACAAATCCCCCGCAACAGGCACATCGGGTGCAAACACTTCATACTTCTCGGTCAGCGCGTACAGCTTTTCCAAAACCTGTGGCATTTCGCTGCCAAAGCAAATCAGTATCACAAAGTCTGAAAACCGCTTCTCCACCTCGTCAAACGGCATTACACGATAATCGCGGAAATTGGGCTTCGCGGAAAAGTCACCGGTAGTAGTAAAACACGCCGGCTTTAGTTCATACTGTTCCATAACAGCCATTATTTTATCCGCGCCATCCCCTGTCCCGTACATAACGAGCGGTTTTCCGCATTCCTTTAAATAGTCCCACAGAAAAAATCTTTCTCCACCAATGTTTTCCATTTTTATGACCATGCCCTTTCTGCACAAATGTGCCATAAAAATTCGTTTTCCCATTTACATAGATTTATTTTCAAACTTAGCCCCTATATTTCCTCTTAATAACTTGTTCCGCTTTTTTAAGGTGAATGTTAAACCCAATATCTTTTCCCGCTTCTTCGGCAGTGTCGTATATAAAAGTAGACCAATCCCACCAAAACACACCCGCAAAACGCTCCTCATCCATAAATACATCAAGGCAGGACTCGTAGAAATTCGCCTGCTCGTCTTCGCACCGCGGGAATTCCCTGTGGGCAAAATCCCACGGCATTGCCGCACACCCTTTTGCCGAGCGGCAACCTATTTCCATAAAGATGTACTTTTTCTTCATCTTATCGGAGATTTTATTAAGCCGTTCGCGAACTTTTTCCCATTCGGCAGTCATTGCCGATTTATCGGAGGATTCCTTGCCTACCATATAATAAGCCGATGTACCTATATAATCCAACTCGTCAAACCACGGAACAGTGTCCTCCTTACCGTGGTTGGTGTTGTAGACTACCTTGCCCGAATAGATTTTACGAATCTTTGCTATAAGCTCCCGCCAATACTCTTCTTTATGCTCTGTGGCAAGCATTTCACAGCCGATACAAAGCATTTCACACCCATACTCCTCCGCCAATTCGGCGTAATGCACCATAAAAGCGGTATAGCTCTTGAACCACTCGCTCCAGTAAATATCCTTATCCCCCATTGTCAAGTCGGGGAATCCGATATGCGCCCGCCACATATGGTCATCGGAGTTAAGCATCGGCTTCAAGCAGACCTTTACCCCCTTTGAACGCGCTTTCTCAACTGCAAACGCTATATCCCTGTCCGTAGGAGTCCTCGAGTAATCAAACGGTATTTCTGTCGAATAAAATGTCTTTTGATAATTTAATACTGCAAGGCAAACCCAATTATTGCCAAGCTCGTAAAGTAAATCCTGCGATTTTATCCCGCCCGAGCTGCGATAATCTCCCCGCCTTGCGGCATATCCGTATGTGAACCCTTTTATTTTCATTATATACCATGTTCCTTTCTTGCATTATTAGCGTTCCACGGAAAATACGCCGTTGCGTTAGTTTCCGTGGAGTACTATTTATTTTTTGCGATGTTTTCTTTCACAATCGCTACATTTTCCTGCCCCGCAACAGCTTCTAAATGGTTAATAAAATCTCCGAGGTCTTTTGAAGTGTACGCATGAAACAGTATAGAACGCAACAATTTGTCGACATAAGCATCTACAGCCATGATTTTACCCATTCCCTTTCTGCACAAATGTGCCATAAAAATTCGTTTTCCCATTTATTTGCGCAACTTATTTTACTCATTTTTGCATTATAACATAAAAATTTTAGTTTGTCAACGCTTGACAAACCAAAATTTTCATGATATAATGTTGAGCAGTTACCGAAAGTAACCTGTCGAATACTGCCTGTAAAGTCGGTTTTTCGGCAATCCTTGCTCACAGGAAAACCTGTGGGACACAAGTCTATAGGGAGGAATATTTTTTTAAAATGGCAAAATTAAGTGAAAAGTATGAAACCATGGTGGTTTACTCGCTCAAAAACGGCGAGTCGCAAATTGAGACGCTGAAATCAAAGTTTACTGCACTTATCGAGGATAATGCAACACTTGTAAGCGTCAATGAATGGGGGAAAAGGCGGCTTGCTTACCCCATTAACTACGAAACCGATGGATATTATGTGCTGTACGGATTCGATTCCGAGCCGTCATTCCCAAAGGAATTCGAGCGTGTTTTGAACATTAACGAGGGCGTTATACGTTTCTTAACGGTAGTGAGGGCTGAAGCTCCCGCAAAACCGGATGAGGACAATGCGGCTGCCGCTGCTACCCAAAAGTCCGCGGCGAAAGACATTACCGGGCTTGCGGAAGAGCGGGATGAATCCGCAGTAGTAACCGACACCGACGACGAAGAGGACTGTGAAATTGATGAAGCCGGGGCTGCCCGAGATGAAGAGCATGACGAACATGAAGCCCTTGATTCAGAGGATTCAGAGGGGTAGAATGAGAAATGTTTAATAAGGTTATTTTAATGGGCAGAATCTGCCACGATTTGGAATTAAAGCAGACTCCGACAGGTGTCTCGGTGCTGTCTTTCAGAATCGCAGTTGACAGGAACTACCAAGTCAAGGGTGAGGAACGCAAAGCCGATTTCTTTAGTGTGGTGGCATGGCGTACAACTGCCGAATTTATCTCAAAGTATTTCGGCAAAGGGCGTATGATTATGGTTCACGGCGAGCTTCAAACAAGACAATATGTCGATAAAAGCAATGTAACCCAAAATATAGTCGAAGTTGTGGCGGATACTATCCACTTTACCGGGGAAAAGCCACCTCAGCAGAACACTGCTTACAATTCCGCCCCTGCAGGAAGCTATGCGGGAGCGCAAAGCTACAGCGGAGGATACCAAAATCAGCCGCAACCCCAGTTCCAGCAGAACCAGCACCCTGCCGAAACAGCAAATACTGCACCCGCGGCAATCCAAAGCGGAACGGTGAATGAATTCGCGGGAATAAACACAAGCGGGGATGATGATGATTACCCGTTTTAAGAAAAAAATAAAAACTAAATCTGAGGAGGAGTTATACAATGCCCGAGAGAAGAGAATACAATAACAGAGACGGTCGACCAAACAGAAGACCCCGCAAAAAAGTCTGCGCATTTTGCGCCGAAAAAGCGGCGTTTATCGACTATAAGGATATTTCCAGATTAAAAAGCGGAAAATGCCTTACCGAGCGTTACAAGATTCTGCCCCGCAGAATCACAGGCTGTTGTGCGTTTCATCAGCGTGAGCTTACCAACGCAGTAAAAAGAGCGCGTCACTTGGCGTTAATACCATACGCATCGGATTAATTAAAAGGAATAATTAAGGAATAGTTAAAAGGAATAATTCAAGGAATAACAGAGAATTATTCCTTATTCCTTATTAGAACCCGTCCAAATAGGAAATGTGCCGAAAAAACGAGTAATAGGTTAGGAATTAGGAAGCGAGTAATGAAAAAAAAGTCTGAAAAAAAGCCGCAACTTCCGTCAGCTTATATTGAAGGCGCGGGAGAGGTCAATGAAAAGAATATAGTTGAGACACTTGAAGAAAACTATATGCCTTATGCAATGAGCGTAATTGTTTCCCGCGCGTTGCCCGAAATAGACGGATTTAAGCCGAGCCACCGAAAACTGCTTTACACAATGTACAAAATGGGGTTATTGACAGGCACGCGGACAAAATCTGCCAACATAGTAGGGCAGACAATGCGGCTTAATCCTCACGGTGATTCGGCAATTTATGAAACAATGGTACGCCTCGCAAGAGGCAATGAGTCTCTTTTGCATCCGTATGTAGACTCTAAAGGAAACTTCAGTAAAGCATATTCCCGCGATATGGCATATGCCGCATCGCGTTATACCGAGGCGAAACTTGAAGCATTGTGCGGCGAGGTTTTTACCGAGATTGAACGAGATACCGTTGATTTTGTCCCCAATTACGATAATTCCACGACCGAGCCTGTGTTGCTGCCGGTAAAATTCCCGTCTATACTGGTAAACTCAAACATAGGGATTGCCGTTTCAATGGCATCTAACATATGCCCGTTTAATTTGACAGAAGTCTGCAAAACCGCGGAATTGCTTATGAAAAACCCCGATTCAAATGCGGACGATATTATCGCGACCCTAAAAGCTCCCGACTTTCCGGGGGGCGGCTACATTATACATGACGAAGATGAATTAAAACGGATTTACGAGACCGGGCGGGGTTCGGTTAAAATCCGTGCAAAATATAAATACGATAAAGCGGAAAATTGTATAGAAGTAATACAAATTCCGCCGACCACAACAGTTGAAGCGATTATGGACAAAATTGTCGAACACGTTAAGTCAGGCAAAATTAAAGAGGTGAGCGACACCCGCGATGAAACTGACCTGTCGGGATTGAAGCTGACTATCGACTTAAAGCGCGGTGTCGAACCCGACGCGCTAATGCAAAAGCTGTTTAAGCTTACTACGTTACAGGACACTTTTTCCTGCAACTTCAACATCTTAATTAAAGGCAACCCCAAGGTAATGGGTGTAGCTGAGATTTTGAGCGAGTGGGCAAGCTTTCGCACTAAATGCGTTAAGCGGCGAATCAACTTTGAAATGAACAAAAAGAAAGAGAAACTGCACCTTTTGCTGGGGCTTAAAAAGATTCTCCTTGACATTGATAAGGCGATAAAAATAATCCGCGAAACCGACGAAGAAAATGAAGTTGTGCCTAACTTGATGATTGGGTTCGGCATTGATGATATTCAGGCGGATTATGTCGCCGAAATAAAACTGCGGCATATCAATCGCGAGTACATCGTTAAGCGTACAGAGGAAATTGAGGATTTAAAAAGAGCAATCGCAGAAGCAGAGGAAATTCTCGAGTCCGACAATAAAATCAAGAAGATAATTATAAGCGATTTGCGCGAAATTGCGGCAAAATACGGCAGGGAGCGCAAAACCGAAATAATTTACATCGCAGACAGCGGCATCGACAAAGCGGAAGCGTATGAAGAAGAAATCCCCGAGTACCCGGTCAATATCTTTTTGACTAAGGAAGGCTATTTTAAAAAAATCACGCCCCAATCGCTCAGAATGAGCAAGCAAGCCGGTATTACCGCTTCCAATAAAGATGGCGAGCTTGATAAAGCCGACAGCGGCGGAAAAATCGGCAATGTTGAGCATAAGCTGAAGGAGGGCGACTCAATAGCAACCCACATTCCAAGCGATATTGCGAATAATCGTGATGAACTGCTGTTCTTTACCGATAAGGGGGTCGCTTATAAGTCGCGGGTCGCCGATTTTGACGATGTTAAGGCGAGCGTAATGGGTGATTATATCCCGTCAAAGTTAGGGTTTGATGATGACGAAAAGCTCCTTTCGATGGTTGTTACAAGCGATTACAGCGAGAGCGTAATATCATTCTTTGAAAACGGAAAAGCCGCCAAGGTTCCGTTAGCATCTTTTGTTACTAAGACTAAAAGGAAAAAATTGGCAAATTCGCTCAATATCGATTCGCCGTTGGTTGCCATGTTTAAAATAAGTGAGGATTCTGAGTTTATGTTAAGGTCTGCCGCGGGAAAAGTTATGATTTTTTCATCGGCGTTGATTTTACCTAAAACAACCCGAGATACTCAAGGGGTGCAAGTTATGCGCCTTACTAAAACAACGCTCCGCTCGGCAAATATAATCGGGGATGCGCAGAGCGGAATCCGCAACGCCGATAAATATCGGACAAAAACAATCCCTGTTGCGGGAGTGGTCAGCAGTATACAACTGAAAATAGAGTAAATAGAGCAATTAGGAGGGGAAGTAATGTTTAAAGGAAAAAATCCGGCACAGAAAAAGCCGATTCAAAAAAAGCGTTTTGCCGTCATTTTAAATGAGGGTCTTGGTCTTGATTCAGTCAGCACAATCGTAAAAGATACTCATACGGGCGTGTTATACCTTTACCACAGCGGCGGATTCGGCGGTGGGCTTACCCCGCTGCTTGGCAAAGACGGCAAACCGCAGATTGAGCCGCCCAAGCAATGTAGCAGCTCTGCAGTTTGAAAGTAAGAAAACGAAACTTTCATGATTATTTGTGCAGAAAGGGCATGGGTAAATGACTGTAACAGTAATAGGCGCGGGGCTTGCAGGAGTTGAAGCGGCATACGTTTTGGCAAGGCTCGGAATCAAAGTAAGACTGCATGAGATGAAGCCTGTGAAATATTCTCCCGCGCACACTCATTCGGGATTCGCCGAATTGGTTTGCTCAAACTCGCTTAAAGCGGACAGGCTGTCAACCGCCGGGGGGCTTCTCAAGGCGGAAATGCGGATTCTCGGCTCACTTACCCTTGAAGTTGCGGCACTTACAAAAGTTCCCGCAGGCGGAGCATTGGCAGTAGACAGGGTTGCCTTTTCAAACGAGATTACAAGACGGCTCAAAGCCGAACCCAACATAGAAGTCGTTACGGGTGAGGTTATTGAGTTTCCCGAAAACAACGCCGTAATTGCAACAGGGCCGCTCACAAGCGATTCATTTGCGGAATCGATTAAGCGAGAATGTGGCGGATTCCTAAGTTTTTACGATGCCGCCGCCCCTATAGTAACCGCCGACAGCATTAACACAGAAAAAGCATTCATGGCGGTGCGTTACGGCAAGGGCGAACCCGACTACATCAATTGCCCTTTTACTCAAGAGGAATACGATGTATTCTACAACGCATTAATCACAGCCGAAACCGCACCTTTGCACGAATTTGACTCGCTTGACACTGATTCCGCCGTATCGCCCAACTATTACGAGGGGTGTATGCCCGCGGAGGCATTGGCAAAGCGCGGCTATGACTCGCTCAGGTTCGCCTGCATGAAACCTGTGGGACTTACCGAGCCGAAGACAGGGAAAAGACCGTATGCGGCAATCCAACTGCGCAAAGAAAACGCAAGCGGAACTATGTACAACATAGTCGGCTTTCAGACTAATCTCAAATTCGGGGAACAAAAACGAGTATTTTCATTAATTCCGGGGCTTGAAAATGCGGAGTTTGTCCGATATGGTGTAATGCACAGGAACACGTTCATCGACAGCCCGCGACTGCTTGATAACAACTTTATGCAGCGCAGTAACAGCAACATCTTTTTTGCAGGGCAAATTACAGGTGTTGAGGGTTACATGGAAAGTGCGGCAAGTGGGATTATCGCAGGGGCGGCACTGGCAAACACCTTGCATGGTACACCGCCCTTGACGTTGCCGATAACAACTATGACAGGGGCGTTGGCGAATTATATAAGCGATAAAACGGTAATAAACTTTCAGCCGATGGGTGCGAATATGGGGTTGCTCCCGCCGTTGGATGATATTGTAAAAGGGAAACAAGAACGCTATCAGCAATTGGCAGAACGTGCTATTAGGGATTTGAAGGATTGTGCAGAAAGGGCAAGGGTAAAAAAATGAGGATAGTTATTGACGGGTTTGGCGGGGACAATGCGCCTGATGAGGTTATAAGGGGTGCGGTTGCCGCTTCGAGGGAATATAATGTCGAAGTAATCATAACAGGTGATGAAAAGGTGTTGGAGTCAAGAGTGAAAGCTTTGCAGTCGGAGACAGGGGTCGGCAATCTGTCGATTGTCAACGCCGATGGGGTAATACAGGTTGAGGACAACCCGCTTGAAATCCGTAAATCCAAGAAAAACAGCTCAATGGGAGTTGCGTTTGATTTAGTTAAAACGGAAAAAGCCGATGCGATTGTCAGCGCAGGGAGTACCGCGGCGTTAATGGTGGGCGGCTCAATGGTAATCGGTAGGATAAAAGGAATAAAGCGTCCCGCACTTTCGCCGATTATGCCGAGCATTAACGGAAAATATATCTTAGCAGACGGCGGAGCGAACCTTGAATGCCGACCCGAAGTTCTTCTGCAATTCGGTATAATGGGGAGCATCTATATAAACAAGGTCATGGGTGTTGAAAAACCACGCGTGGGGCTGCTTAATATCGGCACGGAAGAAGAAAAAGGCAGAGAATTGGAACAACAGGCATACGCGCTTTTTAAATCAACCTCCCAAATGCCGAATGCAAAGCTGAACTTTGTGGGCAATGTCGAAGCGCGGGAAGTCCCGTTAGGCGGATGCGATGTTATTGTCACCGATGGATTCACGGGGAACATCTACCTAAAGACGGTTGAGGGAATGGGCGGTTTTATGAAAAGTACGCTGAAACAACTGTTCGGCAAAAACGCGCTGACTAAAGCGGGGTATCTTTTCGCCAAAAGCGGAGTAGCAGACTTTACAAAAAAGACCGATTACCGCGAAACGGGCGGCTCACCTTTATTGGGGACTGCCAAACCTGTAATAAAAGCCCACGGCTCAAGCGATGCAAAAGCGTTTAAAAACGCAATAAGACAAGCGAAAGAATTTGTTGAATCAAATGCAATAAAAGAGATAGAGAGACAATTAGTTTGAATAACAATCTTGAAAAAATAATAGGCTACACCTTTAAAAATAAAAAACTGCTGAACCAAGCATTAACACATTCGTCATCACGTCCGCACCCGCTCAACTGTAATGAGCGTATGGAATTTTTAGGTGACAGCGTGCTGTCAGTCGTGGTGTCAAAATACCTGTACGACAGCCTGAATGAGCAATCCGAAGGCTATCTGACCAAGCTCCGCGCTAACTTAGTCTGTGAGGAAGCATTGTATAAGTATGCCAAAAGGATTGACTTAGGCGGCAAGCTTATTATGGGCAAGGGCGAAGAACTGACGGGCGGGAGGGACAGAAAGTCCATTCTCGCAGATGCATTTGAAGCGTTGATTGCGGCAATCTACCTCGATTCCGGTCTGACTGCCGCAACGGAATTTATTGTGCCGTTTTTACCGAGTAACGACGTGCTTAAAGTCGGAAAATTGGTTATCGGCGACTATAAGACGACATTGCAGGAAATTGTACAGCAAATCCCGGAAAACACTATCAGCTATGAGCTTATCGGGGAAGAAGGCTTCGCCCACGAAAAAATCTTTTACGCAAACGTAGTAATAAACGGAAAAGTCGAGGGTTCGGGTTCGGGAAAAAGCAAAAAAGAATCACAGCAACAAGCTGCACGAGCCGCCCTTATTAAATTAGGAAGTGAATCCGAGTAAATGAAAAGGACTAATGCGAGCGTTTTTATTCCTCATTTAGGTTGTCCTCATGAATGTTCGTTTTGTAACAAGGACGCTATTACAGAGGCAGAAAAGTCTATTACCATTACAAACGTGACAGATGTTTTGGAAAATCATGCACGCTCACTTCGGCGACGAAATATGACAGCCGAGATTGCATTTTTCGGGGGGACTTTTACCGCGCTTGAACCCGATTACCGCGTAGGATTGCTTAAAACCGCCAACGAGTTTATCACGCTGTACCCCGAGCTTTTTGTCGGGATTCGTTGCTCAACTCGCCCGGATTATATCAATGAGGAAGTTTTGCGGCAGTTGCGGGAGTATAACGTGAATGCGATTGAGCTTGGCGCGCAAAGCTTGGATAATGAAGTACTCGAGGCGAACAACCGCGGACATACTGCCGATGACGTAAGAGCGGCGGCAAAGCTAATCAAGGCGCAAGGGTTTGAGTTGGGGTTGCAAATGATGACGGGGTTGTATAAGGACAGTGCCGCGAAATCGCTTTACACCTGCGATGAGTTAATCAAGCTTAAACCTGATACAGTGCGAATTTACCCGACAGTCATTTTCAAAGGGACACAGCTTGCAAAAATCCCGAGGCGCGACTATAAGCCGTTCACGGAAGAGGAAACAATCGCGCTTTGTGCCGAAATCTACGCGCGGTTCGTTCAAAATAATGTAAGGGTTATACGAATCGGTTTGAATTACCCCGGGAATGTAATAGGCGAGCTTAGTATAAGCAGGTATTACTACAATAAAATGCTCGATTTTATGAGTAAGAGCAACGGGACAAAATTCAAAGTTTTCACAGACAAACATAATATAAGCAAAATTAACGGTCATAAATGCGAAAATAAACACAAATTGGAAAAATTGGGGTTTATGTACAAAATAAAAGAAAAACAAAATACGGAGTTAGAAATTCATGTACTTTAAAAAAACTGTAAACTAAAGCAAAGATTAAGGAAAATTATTGTTTATGTATTTTAAGACACTCGAAATACAAGGAATTTACCCCTGCAAACTAAAGCAAAGATTAAGGAAAATTATTGTTTATGTATTTTAAGACACTCGAAATACAAGGAATTTACCCCTGCAAATTAAAGCAAAGATTAAGGAAAATTATTGTTTATGTATTTTAAGACACTCGAAATACAAGGATTTTACCCCTGCAAATTAAAGCAAAGATTAAGGAAAAATATTGTTTATGTATTTTAAGACGCTCGAAATACAAGGATTTAAATCGTTTCCGGATAAGACTGTGTTGACTTTTGATACGCGGACGACTGCGGTAGTCGGTTCAAACGGCAATGGTAAAAGCAATATCAGTGACGCCCTTCGCTGGGTAATGGGCGAACAGGGTGCAAAAACTTTGCGCGGCGATAAAATGGAAGACGTTATTTTTTACGGGACACAAACCCGCAAACCAATGGGGTTCGCCAAAGTAACCCTCACTATTGATAATAGCGACAGATGCCTGCCGCTTGACAGCGACGAAGTGGCAATCACACGAAAACTTTACCGCACAGGTGACAGTGAATACATAATAAACGGCGAAAAATCCCGCTTAAAGGATATTGGCAGCCTGTTCATGGGGACAGGGTTAGGGAGGGACGGCTATTCCATTATCGGGCAAGGCAGGATTGACGAAATAATAAACTCAAAAGCGGCGGGGCGCAGGGAAATATTTGAAGAAGCGGCGGGGGTGTCAAAATTCCTCCATAAAAAAGCACAGGCAAAACGCGAGCTTGAACGCACTGATGAAAACCTGTTAAGACTTTTGGATATAGAAACCGAGTTAAAAACACGTTTGCCCGTTCTTGAAAAACAGTCCGAAAAAGCTAAAAAAGCGTTTGAATTGCAAGAAGAAGAACGCGCATTAAGCGTTGCACTAAGCGTAAAAGAATTAGAGCGGATTGATAAAGACATTGAACATGAGGAAAACACAATCCTCCTTAACCAAGGTCAATGCGAGCATTTTGACAGGGAAATTGTCGAGCTTGAAGCCGACTCCGAAAGCATTTCCGATGCAAAACGTGATTTAGCCGCCGAAACAGACAGGCTGAGACGGCAAGGGGAATCCGCAAAGGACGACATTGCCGAGTCGGACAAGCAGGTCGCACTCATGGAAAATGACATTGTTCATAACAACGTGTCCGCCGATATTCTGCGTTCCCGCGCCGATGAAAAGGACTCCGAGCTTAAACAGCAAATAAAAGACGAGGCGACTATAATAGCCGAGCAAGCCGAAAAAAAACAGGAATTACAGTCAAAAACGGCAACTCTCAAAACCGCACTTGCCGAAGCGATTGAGGAAAAAAGTGAAAATGAAAACAAATTGTCAGGGTATTCGCGACTGTACGAAACAAAAGCTGTAAAGCGCGATGAAGCACACAATCAGTTAGACGACATTAAAAGAGAGCATCACCAAAAGAAAACAAGACTTGATATTCTCTTAGACGTAGAACGCTCCATGTCCGGATACTTTTCCAGTGTCAAGGCTGTTATGTCAGCGGCTAAATCGGGTAGATTCGGTCGGTGCGTTTCCGGTAGCGATATTAATGCGGGTTCATTCCGCGATGCTTCGGTTTACGGGACGGTGGCAGACATTATTAATGTTGAGAAAGAGTATTCCACTGCGGTTGAAATCGCGCTTGGTTCTGCTTTGCAAAATGTTATCGTCGCCAATGAAAGCGTTGCGAAACGCTGTATCAGTTTCCTCAAGGAAAACAAATCCGGGCGGGCGACTTTTTTACCGCTGACTTCAATCAGAGGGAATGTTCTTGAACTGTCCGCGCTTTACATGGAAGACGGATTTATCGGAATGGGGCATGAAATTGTAAAGCATCACCCCGACTTTTCCGAAATAATAAAATCTCTCTTGGGGCGGACGGCTTTTGCCGAGGATATTGACTCTGCCACCGTTATTGCAAAAAAGTACGGCTATAAATTCAAGGTTGTCACCCTTGACGGGCAGGTGATTAATGCGGGCGGCTCGTTCACGGGCGGCTCGGTAAAAAAGAGCGAGGGAATAATAAGCCGAAAGCGCGAAACTACCGACCTGCAAAGCCGATTGGATGAGCTTGCCGAAAAGATTCAGCCTGCTAAGGCACGGTATGAACAATTGGCGGCGGAGTGTGCCAAAATGAAGCTCGAATGTGAGGGAATGCGCGAAAATATTACAAAGTTTTCAAGCGAAGAAATAAGGCTTAATGCAGAGCTTGACGGAGTAAATAATTTAATTAGGCAGTTTCAAGAGCAACTCGAAAATTCCGAAACGGCGTTAGAGCGTTATAAGGCAAAAATTGCCGAGGAACGTGACCGCTTGCAACAAGAAATCACAGAGCTTAACGCCAAAAATGCCGCGCTTGAAATTGCAATTCGGGAAAAGCGCGAGCATATCGAGAAAATTAACGCGCTGACCGTCGAGAATAAAGAGGAAATTGCCGCGCTGATTCAAAAAAGCATGGAATATGAAAAGCGGGGTGGGGAAATTCTCGTACAAATCCGTGAAAAAATCGGGCATAAGGAAAAGTTTTCTAACGCGCTTGCCACTGCGATTGAGCGCAAATCCGGGCTTATTACAAAAGCGGAGGAAATAAAAGCAACACTTTTCGATGAATACGAGCTGACTACTACCGAAGCGATTGATTTTGTAAATGCGGGCGGCGAGTCCTGCGCCGTTTCGGATATAAAAGAAGCCCGTGCGAAGCTGAACGATATTAAGAAAAAGCTGTCGGCATTGGGTAATGTCAACTTTGCGGCAATTGAGGAATTTACCGAAGTCAAGGAACGCTATGACGTATTAAGTACACAATTGAGCGATGTCCGTGGCTCGAAGTCGGAGCTTGAGAAGCTGATTGCCGAATTGACCGAAGACATACGCACGCGCTTCCTCCATAGTTTCAACGACATAAGCGGGCATTTCAGCCGCATATTCACAGAAATATTCGGGGGGGGGACTGCGCGGCTTGAGCTTGCCGACTCCGATGGTTCGGGTGACGTGCTTAGTGCCGGGATTGAAATATACGCCGCCCCGCCCGGCAAGCTGATTAAAAGCTTAATGGCTCTTTCGGGCGGAGAAAAGGCACTTGTTGCGATTACGCTGTATTTCGCAATTTTAATGCACAGACCTACCCCGTTTTGTATGCTTGACGAGGTTGACGCGGCTTTAGACGAGGTTAATGTCGCTAAGTACATCAACTATTTAAGCCGCTACTCCGATACAACACAGCTCATGATGATTACTCACAGGAGACCCACTATTGAGAGGTGCGACGTGTTGTACGGCGTGTTTATGCAGGAAAAGGGCGTTTCGCGATTATTAAAGCAAGAAATAAACGGGTAATTGTCAGAAGCTGTTCCCGTAGGCAATCGCGCCGCATAAACGGCTGTTTTTCTGTACCAATATTCAACCAACGTATATTACCGAACTCTTATATTGAGTTAATATTCTATCAATCGTCAGCAACGGCACTCCCTCTGACATGGATTGAGCAAGCAAAATCCTGTCAAAAGGGTCTTTGTGCAATGGCGGCAATGTCGCAACGAGCAGGGAATGCCGAGAGGTCACGGGCAACTCTTGATAGCCCGCACTTAAAAGCCCGCTATATAACGATGCGGGTTCGACCACAAAGTCCTCGCGTCCAAGTCCGCTTTTGATGACAACTTCCCAAATACTCGCTGAACTGAAAAGCAGTATATTTGTTTTGTCCTCCATATAGGACACAGCTTTAGGTGGCAAATCGCCCAATGCCGCCCATAATAATAAGTGTGTATCAAGTAAAATCTTCATAAGTCACCATTAAACATAGCAGTAATTTCGATGTTCCCCATGCGGTCAAAATCGGCAGGGACAGAAATATGCCCTTTCAGAAATCCAATGCGAGGACTTATTTCATCGGCGGTGCAAGGTGCGACCTTAACAAGAGGCTGACCCTCTTTTGCAATAATAAAAGGTTTCCCCGCCGCTGCTCTTTCAACAAGCATAAAAAGCTCGGTTTGAGCAGTTTGTAAGCTGACTTGTTCCATATCCAAATACCTCCCTCAAATCGATTATATTTACAGTATAGCATATATTAATTAAAAATGCAAGAAATAAGCGGGTAATTGTTGCACAATTACCCGCTTCCTCAAGTAAGAACCCAAAGTGGCTGGGGACTTAAACCCATCCGGATGGTTAAATATGCCCGCTGAAAAGCAAAACCCCGTCATTTCTCAGCTCGTAGAAATCCTCATCGCTCATACCAATGGTCTTTTCAAACGGCATGACTAAATAGTATATTTCAAGCGGGAGCGGCGGATTATTTACAGGGTCTGTTCCATGTGACATATTTATACCGATACCGACATGACGCCTAAAAAACGGTTCTGCGTTATTTTGCCGCCATGTCCTTGTAGAAAGTGTACTGCTCAGATAAAAATACTGAACGTCAATATCTTCACCATCCACTGTTATCACTCTGCTTGCGCCATATGAGCCGTAATGATTTTGTGTGCGGATGAGGTCAAGAACGGCAACGTCCGCTGTCGTGCCGTCAGGCATTAAAGATTCGGCAGTTCCTTTTTGGACGCGGATTAACCCTTCTTCATACTCAATGGGTGTGTCATGGTGATACACATAGTAAAATCCGGCAATAGCGACTGCAATTGCCACCGCACACGCTGTAACACCGACAATCACCTTTTGTCTGAAGAACTTCTTCTTCATTGACTTCAAAACATCGAATTTCGCACCAACATTTGTCGGCAGTTTCACAAATTCACTTTGCATTTTGTTATACTCTTCTTTGCAACTTTCGCAAGTAGCAAGATGTCCGCTGATTAACGCCTTGCTTTCAACGCTCAAAACGTCATCCACATAAAGCGGAAGTAAGTCCCGTATTGTCGCACAATCAACCATTTTTTACACCATTCCTTTCCAACGCCGGTAAACCATGAAAATGCGTTTTCCGCACAACCTCAGATTTGTTTTTCAAACTTGATTGCCTCCCTAATTTTATTTTTTGCGCGGTGAAAAGCAACTCTTGCCCAACTTTCGGACTTTTGGAAAAGTTCGCCAACTTCCGCAAAAGACAATTCCGCAAAAATTCTCAGCGAAAAAACTTCTTTGTACGGCTCGTCCAAAAGGCGCAGGATTTTGTGGATTTCAAAGGCTTGTGATTTATCGAGCAGCCTAAGCTCGAAGTTATCGTCAGACGGCAACTCATCAGGAATTTCTGTGACAAATCTACTTTTTTTGACAGAATTGAAGTAGGTATTCTTTGCAATCTGGCACAGCCATACCCGCACATTACAATCACCTTTGAATTTATCAACTGCCTTTATTGCGCTTAAAAATGTTTCGCTTGTTATATCTTCTGCTGTATGTTTGTTATGGCACAGCGAAAGAACGTAGCGATAGACATCTTCGGCGTAAGCATTGTACAACTCATTAAAATCCACTCATTTTCACCCCCTTGTATATAAGACAATCGAAAACGTGATTCGTTACAAAAATTTTATAATATTTTTGTGGCGACATATCAACAAGCGGCGGATTGGCTTTTTAATGACCTATCCGCCGCCTGCATATCAAAAATATAAATTAGCTTTTATTATAGAATTGCGGACAAACACAGTTCGTCCCTACATTTTTTGTCTTTATAAAATATTCTATATATTTACAGCGTATAAATTCAAGTCCCAACATGGAATATATTCATGCTTGCGGAGATAAATTTTATAAGACGGGTTCAATTTATTTATCAGCAACGGCAGTTTAAATAAATCTTCGCTCCTGTGATACAGTGATACAGCTAATATGGGGGCGTATTTTTTTATTATACCCGACGAACCCGTAACAGCTTCATACTCGCTTCCCTCAACGTCATACTTAATAAAATATTTATAATTTTCCCCGCCTTTAATCTCTGCCGCTATAATATTATCGACAGAATCGGCTTTGATTTTAGTGATTTTGCCCCTGTTATCCTGCATATCGTCAGATACGGAGACGCAAGAATGGCGACCCGATTTTTCATTAAAATATATTTCTTGTTTTCCACTCCAAACGCCGATATTATACAGCGTACATTTTTCAAGTAAGTTATATTTCCCGAGATTTTTTTGCAGTTTTATAAAATTTTTTCGGTCGGGTTCAAATGCCGTTATTTTGCTTATATTTTCAAAATATTCAGCTAATTCCAAAATGCTGTCGCCGTCATACGCTCCAATATCTATATAGTGCAAACGTGTATGAAAATTTTCCGTCGGATTCAAAAGTTTTAATATCTCCAATTTTGGAGTTTCAGAATTTCGCAGATATTTAATTTTTCCGCTTATTTTAAAATTTATCACATCAAGATATACCTGCTTTGATTTTTCGTCCGCGAGAAGCTCATAAATTTGCGAAAACTCATCGCTGTTTTCAGGACAATAAGCGTCGCCGAATATCGGCATATCGGGGGCGTACAACTCATATTTTTTATCAAGCTCATAAATTCTGTCCAGAACTTTCTTATTACGTGTCGCAAAAGCTACAAGAATTATAAAATCATTGATATTTTCCTGTATTTCCGAAAGCTTTTTTAATCTGTAACCCCTGAAAAAATGACCTCTGACAAATTCATCGCTCGCGAATATATCATATATATTTATTTTATTTGCCTCACAATAATCAAGAATTTTAACCGCTCCGTCGCCCATACCGTATAAAACAATAGGCTTATCGGAATTTTTGAGCCTATCCCATAATAAAATATTCTCTGTAATTTTTTCTTTCATTTTAATACCCTGTTATTCATCGCTTTCAAGTATTTCCGAGTCAAGCAGATTTAAGTTTTCCGTATTACTAAGTTCTTCGACAGTACGTAAGGCGCGGCTTATTTGCCTTGTCCGCGTACCTACAATCTTATCCAACGTATTGTCTACTGTTTGAATTTGTTTGCGCGCTTGGTCAAGCGTATCGCTGAACTTAATAAATTCCGATTTTACCGCCCTCAGAGTATCCCACACTTCTTGTGAACGCTGTTCGATTGTGAGCGTTTTAAATCCCATTTGAAGTGAACTTAAAAATGCAGAGAGAGTAGTCGCGCCGACCGCCGTAACTTTATATTTATCTCTTAATTCTTCGAATAAAGACGCATTTTGCACAACTTCTGCGTATAACCCTTCGGTAGGGAGAAACATCAAGGCAAAATCTGCCGTCTTTGGCGGCACAATATATTTATCGTAAATATCTTTAGCGAACAGTCTTATATTCCGTGCAAGCGATTTGCGCGCTTCATCAATAGCTTGTTTGTCTTCAGCGTCAAGCAAACGGTTATAATCCTCAATCGGAAATTTAGAATCAATGGGCAATAATAAAGGCGTATCGCCATTTCCGGGAAGTTTAATTGCAAATTCTACCCGCTTATTGTCACTTATTTCGACATTCACTTCATATTGAGACGGAGCAAGGATATCGGACAGCAGTTTTTCAAGGCGTACCTCGCCGTAAGTCCCCCGTTCTTTTACATTTGTCAACGCATTTTTAAGGCTCTTGGCATCGGCGGCAAGATTTTTCATCTCACCCAATCCCTGTTGAACGCTGTCGAGTTGCTTACTGACGAGTTCGAACGACTGATTAAATCTTGTCTCAAGCGTTTTCTGTAGTTTTTCATCGACGATACCCCGCATTTGGTCAAGTCGCTTTTCGTTGCTTTCCTGAAGCGATTTCATTTTATTTTCAAGCGTATTATTAACCTTTTCGATATTTTCAGTGTTTCCGCTCTGAATAGACAAAAGCCTGTTGTCAAGCTGTTCCTGAAATTCGCGAAGCTGCTTATTGATTTCTTCGCGATTGCCTTGGAGAGTGGACTGAATACTTTCCTGAATTAGACCGAATCGCTGAAACTGTTCAGTTGCGCCGTTACTGATTTGTTTGGTAATATTATCGCGCTGTTCTTCGCTGTCACGTTTAAGTAATGCAATAATCTCTTCAATAATACTACTGGATTTGTCCTTTTTGGAGAATAACAACAGAATTACAATAATCAATAAAACAATAATAACTATATTTAAAATAATTTGAATTTCTATAAACTTTTCCCCCTTATTTTTTATTAGACCTCTATATAAAAGCCCTCATATTGGGCAGACACGAGGTCTGCCCTTACAATATTTTTCTATGAGAACGGCTTTTTATTTTGTTGATTTTTATAATCCTTCGTTTAGTAATGCCTGCGCCAAAATAATTTCGGCAATTTTCATAGTATTTACGGTATTCTCGAAAGCGCACATCGGTTTGCCGCCGTTTATACAGCAGTTTACAAAATCTTCAACTGCGGCGAGTACGCCTGTGAAAATATAATTTTCATCGCTTCCCGCAACTTCCGCCGCACTAAATTCATCAGGCGTAAGATTTCCGTTTGTATACATATATCCCTTTGTTTCATGTTCAGCTTCTACAAATATGCCCGACGCGTGCATTTCTACCGCAAATATACGTTTGCCCGACGACCAGTTATTCATCAGATGTCCGACACAGCCGTTTTTAAATATTAACTGCGCCATAATAAAATTTATATCTACCGTGCCTATACGGTTTGTGACGCTTTGAACTTCCGCAACCTCTGAATCCGCCATCCAACGGAGAGTATCTACGGCATGAACCGTATCGTCCATCATATGGTCGCGTGCGCCTAACATATCGTTCGGCTCGCATTTATAAAATTTGCAGACAACATGATTCATCTGCCCGCGTTTCAAACATTCATCGCGCAAATTGCTTACCATTGGGGTATAACGCCTTTGAAGGCTTACCTGCGTCACGGCATTATTTCTTTCGGCAATCGCGGTGAGAGCGCGCGCTTGATGAATAGACAACGCAAGCGGCTTTTCGATAAATAAATGCAAGCCCCTCTCCAAACACTCTTTCCAAATATCATACATAATGTGCGGCTGTCCTATTACTGCCGCCGCGTCAGGCTGTAGTTCGTCAATCATCTTGCGATAATCATATACTCCGTCTTTGCCGTATCTTTTTTCAACGGCAATACCGTATTTATCTGCTGTCTTGTTAAGACTTTCGGGGTTAATATCGCATATTCCCGCAATTTCTACTTTTCCCTGACTGCGGAGATTATCAAACGACGGATAAATAACGGCATTGGCGCGTCCTCCCGCTCCTATCATAACAACTTTCAATTTTTTCATTTTAATTTACTCTCCCGATTATTTTTTTCAACGGGCAAGCATAAAAGTTCAATCCTGCCCGTTAAAGCTTAAACTCCAAATAATTCTTTAATATACTTTAAATCTTCGCGTGTATATTGCTCAACATTCGCTTCGTCGCTGTATTCTGCGGGTAAGCATACCGTGCCACTGTAATTACGCGATTTTAAATAATCTGCGGCTTGTTTCCAACTGCCCATTCCGTTGCGTCCCGTCACCCAAAATGCGTCCCATTTTGTTTCACCGTCAGCGTTTTTGCCTTTGTCTTGCCAGTGAGCCGACTTGAAGTTGACCATACAGAGATTATTCCAAATACAGTCAAGCCCATACCTCGGAGATTCTCCCGCCAAACCTGCGTGTCCCGCGTCCCAAACGGCAGCTATTACTTTCGGGTCGTAATCTTTTAATAAAATATATGAGTCATAAGAATTGGTTATATCCGCCCAACCGCAGTGCATTTGCACCCCGAGCGTAACTCCGTATTTTTCGCAATACGGCACAACTGCATCGTATTTTTTACGCAGTGCATCATAATTTTCATGAAAACCTATCGCGCTGTTTAGACTTTGGCAGATACGTACAATCGGTACGCCGGCTTGTCCGCAGCCTTCAAAAAGTTCTTCGTTGACCCCGATAACTTCTCCTTTGCCGTCTGTTACGCGGACGTCAATGCCCGAAGCTATACTTGTAACAGTAACATCAAATTTTGCAAGCGTTTTACATAGATTTACGATTCCTTTTGCTCCGTCCGACGGCTGTACTTGATAGCCGTCGCGCAAAGGATATTCAACCGCATTGAAGCCCATATCGCGAACAAGCTCTCCCAATTCTTCCAATGATTGATTTTTCCACGGCTTAGTGAACACAGAAAATTTACTTACGCTCATACTAATTCCTCCTGAATTTTATTAAATAACTTTGTTTTATTATATTGCTGTGTTAGATAAATATATTGAAAACAATATATCTTTTACGTAGAAAATGGTTATACTGTGGGATTGTGTGTTTGTAGGGAACGCATTTATGCGTTCCGCAATTCCACCGAAAACGTCCGTAATTCCACGATATATTGATTGTTTTTTAACGGAACGGATAAATCCGTTCCCTACATATA
>Ga0099364_10004042_pt1 | contig 22331 bp, 18 predicted proteins | sample TergutTh196P3_FD_73070 | JGI IMG/M metagenome (GOLD analysis project Ga0099364, IMG submission 73070) | Microcerotermes parvus P3 segment gut microbial communities from Pointe-Noire, Republic of the Congo - Th196 P3 | ecosystem: Host-associated > Arthropoda: Insects > Digestive system > Gut ...
CCAAAGGCTCGTTCATGTCCGTTAATAGGGCCTTTACCTTAAGTCCGAGTGCCGTTCCTGTATCTACAAGAGATTTTGCCAATGCTTCTGCAAGGCCTGCATCCTTCATAAAGGCGCCTGTTCCATATTTAACATCCAAAACAAGTCCTTCAGTTCCTTCTGCAGCTTTCTTTGATAGAATACTGGCTGTAATAAGCGGGATAGATTCCACTGTTCCGGTAACATCACGAAGGGCATAAAGGAGCCTGTCAGCAGGAACTATCTCTCTAGTCTGACCAGTCATAGCGAAACCATCTTTTTGAATAAATTCCCTAAAATCTGCTACCGAGAGAGAGGTTCTATAACCCGGTATGGATTCCAGCTTGTCCAGGGTACCTCCTGTATGTCCAAGAGCACGTCCTGACATCATGGGAACCCTTATTCCAAGAGAGGCAATTAGGGGAGCTAGGATCAGACTGGTTTTATCTCCCACACCACACGTAGAATGTTTATCTACAAAGGGGCCGTTGATTCCCGAAAGGTCTATGACATTTCCCGATTTTAACATTACCTCTGTAAGGGAAGCAGTTTCCTGCGGAGTCATTCCGTTAAAGAAAACCGCCATTGCCCATGCAGAAAGCTGATAGTTAGGGATTTCTTCTGATACAAAGCCCTTGATTAAGAAGGTAATTTCTTCCCGGGAGAGTGTCCCGCCGTCTCTTTTTTTGGTTATTATGTCTACTGCACGCATATCAAAGAATTATAAGCGTTTTTTTCAAATTTTTCCATATATAAGGCTTTTATTATGAAAATTTTAATGATTAATTACTTAAATATCGTCCCAGCTAGAAAGCCTCTTGCCAAGTGCCTCCGATAGTATGTTCTGGGTAAAATATTTTGCCTCTTCCTGAGATGCGGAATCCAGGCTTACTCTTTTTATTTCCGGTGCACCTAAACTGTCTATTTTTCTTAACCATGAAAGGGCTCCCGGACCCGGGCCTGTATTGGAGGAAGAGGCAAAGGAGAGTTCATGCCTAAGACCCAGAATTCCAGACCAATGCCATAGAAAATATATTGCCAGTCTGGATGCGGCATCCCTGTCTGCAGAATCCAGTGCATCAAGAACGGCAGATGCAAGACCTGTAGCTTCATTCCAGTTTCCTCCCCCTCCATGGAAGGCAAGGATTGTTTCGGAAATTACGTTAGCCGCCATTATCCTTTCGTATAACTCTCTTATTCCTGTTCTAAAGTATTTTACATCAAAATCCGTTACCTTGAATGTATCCTTAATGGGGTTATGGTAAATCCATATCATCCCCTCATGAAAGGGTGCGACATGGGATCTTAAGCGGCTTTTAGGGCCGCCAAAAACTGTGGCTTTTATTATTCCTTCCGATGATGTTAAAAACCATGCCTGCCTGTTAGATTCTCCCGACTGGTTTACCCTTAGGGTGAGTGCCTGACAGTTAATATTTCGTGGCATTTTTCCTGTTAATTCCCCAGCTCTGAGAGGTAGTTTTCAAGAAATTCCATTGGTTTAATTTCCCTGTTTAGGATTTGATAAACACCGGCGGAAACAGGAAGCTTTAGCCTGTTTTTTTCTGCAAGGATTTTTACATGGTGAGCGGCGGCTGCACCTTCGGGCAGATAGCCAAGCTCGTTGATTCTTGAGATCAGATCCTCGAGATTCAAGAATGAGTCCAGTATATTTTTTTCTATTATCTCCCTGCCAAAGCGGCGGTTTCTCCCATAAATTGAGCGGCATGTAACATCGAGATCTCCTATGCCCGAAATGGAAGTAAATGTTTCGGGGTGGGTAGCTCCCATGGCCATTCCAAGGCTTTGAATCTCATTTAAGCCTGCTGCAAGTAAAAGGGATTCGGTTCCATCTCCGAAAATACCGGAATTGTCTTTAAAAGCATCCAGCATTCCAAAGGCTATGGCAATGACATTTTTTGCGGCCGCCGCTACCTGCACACCTCTTACATCGAAAGATGAAAAAACAAAGAGGCTTTTGCTTCTTAATAGATCCCTGAAGCGGATCGAGTTTTTTGCGTTTTCGCTTGCGGCTATTAGACCGGTAATTTTTCCCATGGAAACTTCTTCGGCATGGCTGGGACCTGCTATATAAACAAGGGATTGTCTGTAGAAGCCCGGAAGATAATCTTCCAGTGTTTCCAGAATAAGCCTGGTTCCCTTTGGTGTTTCCAGAAAACCCTTTGTTATAATGGCTATTGCAGTTTCTCCTTCCCTGACTGAAGAAACGGAAAGAATATTTTTTACCGTATCCAGAAGGTAGAGGGAGGGGGAGGCCAGTATTAAGAATTCCCTGCCGGATGCGGCTTCTGTAATATCCGTTGTAGAATAGATGTTTTCCGGAAGATTTACTTCGGGAAGGTATCTGGAATTTTCGTGGAGGAGATTAATATCATCCCTTGTATCTTCTTCCAAAGCCCAGATAATTACATCATTTCCCTTTTCTGCAATTATTTTTGCAATTGCTGTTCCCCAAGCTCCGGCTCCTATTATAGCTGTGTTGGCGGAAAATTTATTTTCTGACATAGTCGATATTATGCTCCATATTTCTAATTTTTTACAGAGGGATTAAAATAGAACCATCTGGCCATAATTATTTTCTTTTCCTTTTTTAGATGAATAAAATTCACTGCTCCATCCTGCAGCTACGGCAATTGATCTGACGGCAGGAAGAATTTGGGATTCTGCATAATGTTCATAGTCTAATTCATTGTTTTTAAAGTTTGGTGAAAAAGGCTCAGGCCCATTTATTGTCCATACATATTCTATAACTCCGCGCCTGTTTTTCCAGCCCAAAAGTCTGGCTGCCTTAACCTGGGGAGGTGTCATTGTAGTATAGGTTTCCGGAGCCCTGCTAAGGCGTTTTCTGTATATTAGTTCATTGTCCAGTTTTCCTTCTTTTAAACTATTTAAAATTGCCCTTACATGATTATTATATTCTTCTTCGCTGCATCCGGAAAAAACCAGTTCCAGCAATTCCACCTGTATTCGTCTGATACAGGCTGTATAGTCGCTTCTTACAGCTTCCATTCCCACCACTTCCACAGACAGTTCATTTTTGGAATTTAATAGATGACCGCTATAGCCTTTAGCTCTTCCCCTGTCTACTGTGCCCTGTGCATTGGCAGCCCTAAGCGGAGGAATTAAAAAGGATCTATATGCTTTTTCAAAACGAAGTTCCAGGAATGATTCTGTCTTGTATTCTTCTCTTATTTTTTCCGCTATGCTTTTATTTATTTTCTCCGTACATTCCCTTCCCCACTCATTAAAATCATTGTAAGAGGAACTATCTTTAAGAGGTGATTCTACAAAGAGTGAGTCTGTATCGCCGTATAAAACATTGCAAGAATTGCTGTTAAACCAGTCTCTCGCATAAAGAAGCCACATTCTGGCAAAAGAGGTAATTGCACCTGCAAGTTCTGAACGGCCGTATCTGCAGGATGAGCTGCCCAGAACCCCGTAAAAACTGTTCATTAAAATTTTATAAACATAGCTGGCTTCATCGTCTCCTGCCATTATTGCCCTTTTCCTTGCAGAAAAATATTCTTTAAGGATCTCCCCAAGTATGGCTCTTTCCCGTGAAAAGCAGGCTCCGTTAGGTGCTATAATATTATCCTTGTCTGGTTTTTTTGCACGGGCAAAAGCCAGGGGATCTATGTTGAATGTTACCATAATGCTTGGGTAAAGGCTTCTATAGTCAAAGACCGCGACATTTTTAAAAAATCCTGTGGCAGGCTCCAGTACCGTTCCCCCATGAGCACTTGAATGATCTTCCTTAGTATTGAAAATTCCGGGTGCTATGGATCTTCTCTGCAGCTCTATACCGTAAATTCTTTCAAAACTAACAACACTGGTCCATGCCTTGTCCAGGGAAACCCCAGTTTGTCCTGCTCTTTCCACGGTTAGATTAAAGAGTCCGGTTTTTTTCAGTATGGCCAGAACGAGCTCTGCGTCCCGCAGGCAGTATTTACCGAAAGCCTCCGGATCGTTTTCGTATAAGGTCTTTAAATCACTTATCTTGTCCCTGCCCTGGGAGCCAATGAGCTTTCCTTCTCCAAGAATTTTTTGGCCCACCGCTTCCAGCGAATTACTCTCGTTTCCCTTTGCATGCGGACCGGATCTGTAAATCCTAAGGGCATCAAGGATCTGACGTCCTTGAATAATTGCGGCTGCCGAACGCTGCCTCCTTCCTCTATCACCTGTCTCTGTATAGGATGAAAAGAAGACCGACTCTTCTTCCGAGCGTCCCATAATGAAGGGTATTTTATTTATGGAACAACGCTCGGCCAATTTTGGTAAATCAAAGTCCAGAAAATTCCATCCCGTAATGACATCGGGATCAAAATTTCTTACATCTTCCAGAAAGGCCGAAAGCAGCTCCCTTTCGTTTGAATGGTAATTAATGTTTTTATCATTGGGATTAATAATTTTGCCGCATAGAACCCTTACCTTTCCGGTGTCCCCGCAGCTTATGCTTGCTGCCAGAATAGAACCTTTTTCCACATCAGTTTCTATATCTATGGATGCAATTTTTAGAGCAGTTTTGGTTTTTTCTACCGGGTATATTTTTGGTTCAGGAAAAACAAGATCAACAAGCTTTCCTTCCCTTGATAATCCATCCAGCTCCACATGGCCCTTTATTAGATTTTGAATTAAATACATTTCTGGTATTTTTTGATCCATGTCCGGAGACTTTATTCCGGCAGACTCAAGGTACCTTGCTGTCCTGTTAAAATCCATATATCGGGAAAACTTTATTGATGCTAAGTCCTCATTACCATCAAAGGATTCCAGAGGAGATTTTTCTATTGAATATTGCTCTTCTTTCAGAAAAGTAAAATGAGCTCTAAGCCTGTCCATATCTTTTCTGTAAATATTAATGGAAGGTCTCCATTTTGAATCCACAGCGGCGAAGGATTTTCCGTCTTCAAGGCGTCCGACAAAAAAAAGCCGGTCTTTGCGCATATCGGCATAAGAATGTACAATAAAGCCCCTGCTTTTCATGAATTTAAGTATATGTTATACTTTTTAACCATGGAAGGTCATTTAATGGAAGATCAATTAGTTGAATACCAGGGAAAAGCTACAATGGAAAAGATTACATCCCTGGCAAAAAGACGCGGTTTTGTATTTCAGTCATCGGAGATCTATGGCGGTCAGAACGGAGCCTGGGATTACGGGCCTTTGGGCATAGAGTTAAAAAACCGCATTGCTCAGTGCTGGTGGAAGGAAATGACCCAGCTCCACGATGACATTGCAGGTCTTGATGCCGCTATTCTTATGCATCCCCGAACCTGGGAAGCATCCGGTCATGTGGAAAATTTTACAGATCCTTTGGTGGACTGTAAAAAATGCAAGTCCCGTTTCCGTTCGGATCAGATGCCGGAAGAAAGCCTTAAGGCAGGTAAATGCCCCGACTGCGGCGGAGAACTTACAGATGTAAGAAAATTTAACCTCATGTTTAAAACTCAGATAGGTGCTGCAGAAGATACATCCAACCTTATTTATTTAAGGCCGGAAACCGCCCAGGGAATTTATGTTAATTATAAAAATGTAATTCAATCAAACAGAATGAAAATCCCCTTTGGAATTGCACAGATTGGCAAAGCTTTCCGCAATGAAATTGTTACAAGGAATTTTATTTTCCGCACCTGCGAGTTTGAGCAAATGGAAATGCAGTACTTTGTAAAACCGGGAACAGACGAAGAATGGTATTCCGAATGGAAGAAGCGCCGCTGGGCCTATTATGAAAAACTCGGCCTTAAAATGGATCATTTCCGCTGGCGGCAGCATGCCTCCGATGAAATGGCTCATTATGCGAAAGAAGCCTGGGATATAGAATACCTCTTCCCCATGGGCTGGCGGGAGCTGGAGGGTATTCACAACCGTACCGATTACGACCTTAAGCGTCATTCGGAATTTTCCGGCAAGGATATGCAATACATAGATCAGGAAAGCAATGAGCGTTATATTCCCTACATTGTGGAAACTTCCGCAGGGCTTACGCGTAATGTTTTAATGGTTCTCTGTGATGCCTATGATGAAGAAAAGGTTAGTGATGATGATATTCGCACGGTTATGCGTTTCCATCCCCTAATTGCGCCTGTGACAGTTGCAATTCTGCCTCTAATGAAGAAGGATGGTCTTGCTGAAATTTCTGAAGAAATACGCAGGGAACTAATGGAAGACTTTGTAACCGATTATGATCAGGGAGGAGCCATTGGCCGCCGTTACCGCCGTCAGGATGAGGCAGGTACGCCCTTCTGCATTACCGTAGATTATGAAACAAAGGAAAACAATAGTGTAACCCTGCGTTTCAGAGATTCCATGGAACAGGTCAGGGTAAAAAGATCGGAACTTGCAGAAAGACTAAGGAAGGAAATTAAAGGCTATAAGCGGGTTTAAGAGTGAACCTTTCTATTTCGACCAATATCATGCTGTACGACAGGAAGAAGAAGTTCAGCATTGATGCTGAAGATTCTATCAGAGGATGTGCCGATGCAGGTTATAAATACCTGGATCTTGTTCTGGATGCCTATTTAAAACCCAATATGCCCCTTGCCGCAGATGGATGGCAGAAATGGGCGGAGGATCTTGCAGAGTATACGTACAGTCTGGGTCTGGAATTTTCCCAAAGCCATGGTTATTTTTACCCAAAAACAAATCTGGATTCTAACGGGATTAGGCAGGATCCCCTATATGATGAAAATGTCCGCCGCAGTATTATTTCTTCCCAAATATGCGGTGTTAAATGGATGGTATTGCACCCGACTCTTTGGCCGGATGCAGATGGAAATGCCGATGTAAAAAGATCCCTGGAGTATAACAGGGAATTTTTTCTGAAGTGGGGAGAATTTGCTTCGCTTCACAAGGTCGGCATTGCCGTAGAAAACATGTACAATTATCTTGACGGCATGAAATATTACTGTGTAATGCCTGAAGAAATAATTGAACTTGTAGATGCAGTAAACGATCCAATGGTAAGGATTTGTATTGATACAGGCCATGCCCATTTATCCAGGCTGGATGTCCCGGATTATATTAAGGCTGTTGGCAGCCGCCTAAAGGCAACACATATAGATGACAATAGGCAGACCGCGGATGATCATTTAGCTCCCTTCCAGGGTACAATTCCATGGAATGAGGTTATGCAGGCATTTAAGGATATTAATTACCAAAATGATTTTTCATTTGAAATACAGCATTTTAGTTCCTGCTTTCCTGCAAAGATACAGAGCGGCCTTGTTGGTTTCAGTCATTCACTTGGGAAATACCTATTGAGTTTGTAAAGTGCCGTAAGTACAGGAAAGCTATTCTGTTTGTTTAAAAGGCAGTCCTGCGTTAAGGGAGTGCTGGCGTTCCCTTTCCCTGTTATTAATGGCTTTTATGTTATGTGCAAACATACTTTCAAGATCCGGATCGAAAAATTTATGGTAACTTTTATTCCTCATCGCTCTGAATCCCCTTCGAATTTTATGGGAAGATCCTGCGCCCGGATCAAAGTAACGGATATTGTTTTTTATACAGTAATCCATTGGCGCATAATAACAGACAGTAAAATGGAGATCCTTTATATCTTCGTATGCACCCCAGAACCTGCCCCAGAGCCGCTCTCCCTTATGGATCAGTATTGCCATGGCAAGGATCTCACCGTCCAGGGAAGCTTCTACAAAGGCAGTCCTGCGGCGGCAATGTTTTTCCAGCAGTTTGAAAAACTCTCCATTTACCCAGCGTGCATCCCAGGGGATAAATTTATCATTGGTTATTGTAAAAAGTTCAAACATTTTTTCATAATGTTCTTTTTTTGCCTCTTCTCCCGGGATAACCCTTACAGTTATTCCCTGTTCCAGATGACGCATATATTCCTTACGGATATTTTTTCTCTGGTTCTTTGAAAAAAGGGAAAGGTAATCGTCAAAGCTCTGGAAATTTTCGTTTTCCCAGACATAATGAATATGTTCCCATGCAAAATAGTTCAAGTCCGGAAGCAGGCCGGCCCAGTCAGGATCGGACCAGAGGAGATTGATGCTTGGAAGATCATTTTGGCGGCATATCTGTTCTGCGGCGGCAAGGAGCATGGTACTTGCTGTGTTAATGTCCATGCCGGGAGCCGACAAGAAACGGTAACCCTCGGCTGGTGTAGCTGCGGCCATTCCTACAACCTTTGGATACCAGGAAATTCCCATGGATTCTGCTGCATCCGCCCAGAAATAATCATAAATATATTCACCGCCGCTGCCTGTTCTAAGGTATAAGGGTGCCGCCGCAGAAAGAACTCCTTCATCGTAGAGGCATAAATGAATGGGGTGCCAGCCAGTTCTTTTGGAAATGCTTCCGGATTCTTCCAGAGCATAAAGCCATTCCCATTCCAGAAACGGAAAAACTTCATCTCCTGCAAGCTTGTTCCATTCATCTTTTTTTATTTCTTTTATGGATTTATGTATTTCTATTTGAAGTCCGGATTTTTTCATTATGGTTTAACAATACCAAAAAACCTTAATGAATTGCTATAAGTCTCTTCGGCAAGAATTTCCGGCTCTTTGTTCAGGCAGGCTGCAGCTATTTCCAAAACATGGGGAAGGAATTTTGGCTCGTTTCTGTTATTTTTTGGTTTTTTCTCCATGTTTTTCGGCAGAAGGTAAGGGCCGTCGCTTTCCAGCATAAGGCGGTCTTTCGGAATCTTTTTTATTAGATCTCTTAAATGCGAACCTCTCTTATTGTCACAGATCCAGCCTGTTATGCCAATATAACAGCCAAGGGAAAGGTAGAAATCCAGTTGGACTTCGTTCCCTGTAAAGCAATGTACAACAGAAGCTTTTAGTCCGCCTATATGCTCCTTTAGAATTGCAGAAAAATCTTCAAAGGAATCCCTTTCGTGCATGAATAAGGGAAGGCCAAGTTCGGAAGCCAGTTCTGCCTGGGATGAAAAACAGAGCCGTTGTGCTTCTCTGGGAGAAAAATCCCTGTTATAATCCAGGCCGCATTCCCCTATGGCAACTATGTTTTCGCATAACTGTCCCTGTATTAATTCCCTGAAAAAATTCATGCTGTTTTTGGAAAAATTTTTTGCATCATGGGGATGTATGCCTGCTTTGGAATAAAGAGAGCCGGGGTTTTCCCTGTTGTAATTAGCGGCATATATTGCAGCATTTTTACTTTCTTCTTCTCCTGAAGGAGAAAGTATCAGTGGGGAAATACCTGCCGCTGCCGCCTCCCTTACGACTTCTTCCCTGTCTTTATCGTAGGAAGGATTCAATAAATTTATGCCAATGTCCATAAGCCTCATTCGCTGTCTTCCCTTAGTCTTCCCTTAATAGATCAATATTACCCTTCGATATGGAAGAGAGAATTCTTCGTTTAACGGCACCGGATTTCCCGGTAAGGTCTGCAAGGCGTTTCCTGACTTCCCTTCTGCCGGAATTAATTCCGTAAGGGCAGGTACAGGTATTTTTCAGAATGTTTAGCTCTTCTGCACAGTTTATTATTTCCCTCTCTTCCAGATATGCAAGTGGTCTTATTAATGCAATGGGATATTTTCTGTATTTTAAATAAATTGGCATTGTATAAAGGCTGCCCTTATTCATCATATTCATAAAAAGTGTTTCGATAATATCATCCATATGATGCCCAAGGGCTATTTTATTATAACCCCTTTCCATCGCATAACGGATTAGCTCTGTCCTTCTCTGGGAGGAACACCAATAGCAGTTCATTTTTCTGCCCTTTTTTAATCTTCCTATAATCGGCACAGAAAGATCCTCAAAGGGAATTCCCCATTCGCTAAGTTTCTTTTCCAGCTCCCCTTTCTGGCAGCAATAACAGAAATCACTTGAAATATGGACAGCCATTAATTCATATTTTACTTTTAATGCCTGTTTAGCTTCAGAAAGTGCCCATGCAAGAACAGTTGAATCCTTTCCGCCCGAAACTGCCAATAAAATGCGATCCCCTTCTTCTATCAGGTGCTGTTCCATAAGGACTTTTAGGGTCATTTTTTTAACTATTTGGCTTGCACCTGCCCTTCGCAGAAAACGGTTATTCATTTATATAAATGTCCATTAAAACGAGACTGGCAAGAGTCATTCCTGCAGCAGCAGTTACGCATACCGCACTTCCGTTAATTATTTTATTGTCTTCCTTTACCGTTATGCCAATATTAGGCAGTCTTTCCGTACTGTATACTGCTGTAAAGTTTCCCGTAAAATTTCTTTTTCTAAGTCCCGTTCTTACAATTTTAGCAAGAGGACATCCTTCAGTCTCCCAAATATCTGCTGTCCTTATCCTTGTAGGATCGAGCTTCCCTGCCATTCCCATGGAAGAAAAAAATCTTTTTCCTTTGTTAGCGGCTATTTCTATAAGATCCATTTTATGGGGTAGGGTATCAATTGCATCAATAATATAATCTGCGCTGCCAAAATCGAAGAGGCTGCTATTCTCTTTTGAAAATTCATGCGGAAAGCATTTTACGTCACATTCGGGATTAATTTCTTTTAGCCTTTCATAGAGTGCTTCTGTTTTGGGAAGCCCGATGTTTTTTTCGGTTGCCTGAAGCTGCCTGTTAATATTGCTTGCAGAAACACAATCAGAATCTGCAATGCATATACTGCCAATTCCCGAGCGTACCAGAGCTTCGGCACACCAGCTTCCGACTCCTCCAAGACCTATCAAGAATACCCCGGATTTGGACAGGACAACCATGGCAGAACTGCCCATCAATAATTCCAGTCTTGAAAAATCAGGCTTCATTTACGGTATATAAAACGTTCGCCAAGGGCAGAAATATGAAATCGTTTTTCCGGACAGAGGGCATACATGGAATCTGCGAATTTGGCAGGGTTTTCACTGTTAAATGCCATCATGTCATAATGGGAAGGAATGACCAGATCAATTGGAACTGCTTTTGCAAGTTTAACAGCATCCAGGAATCCCATATTGCCAATGCAGTTTTCCATTGTCCTTTGCCAGTCTGTTCCGTTAATTGGAAGCATGGCAAGATCCAAGGGCCCCTGTTCTTTTAATATTTCCAGCAATAGGGGAGTTACCCATGTATCTCCTGCATGATAAATGGAAATCCCGTTTGTTTTAATAATATATCCAAGGGAAGTATAGTTTCCATTATTGTCTTTTTCACCATCATTTTGGATAGTTTTGGTATGTATGGCAGGGACAGGAATAATTTGAATATCGCTGTCCGAAAATGGTTTTATTTCATCCAGAGCCTTTGCCGGGATTATCCTCTTTTCCGCCATTCCTCCTTCAAGAAGAACATTTTTACTCGGCTCCGGGACAATGAAAAAGGAATTATCTGATGCACCATACATGGGAAGCAGGCTTTGCATATTAAGATGATCCCCATGATTATGGGAACATAAAACAAGATCCACGGTCTTTATTTGATCTGGAGCAAATGGGGGAGGGTAAACACGCCTGCTTATTCCGTCTTTTCCCATAAAATCATTAAGAATTACATCAATAAAAATGATTTTTTTTCCTGTTTTTATTATAAAGCCATGCTGGCCTGCAAACCAAATATGTATTTCATCATTGCAGGGTTCTGAATTATTGATTTCGTTAATAAGATCCATGCCGTATTTATACCAGCGCTTGTAATTGTTATTATTTTCTCCCAAGACCATCCTCCGAACGAAAAATCTTCACCCCATATTAATATAATTTGCAATATTTTGCAATTAATTGAATCTTTTCCTACATGACAGAAAACAATCTTGACTTTTATTTAAACCGGTTCTACACTGAGTTTATGAATCTGAAAACAGTATTAACAAAAGATGTTATAAGCCTTAGTTTAAAAGGGACTAATAAGGAAGCCATAATAAATGAACTTCTGGATATTCTTGTCTCTGCAAAAAAAATTAATGACAGATCCGCAGCCTATACTGCGATTATTGAAAGAGAACAGAAAATGTCCACGGGTATGAAACATGGTATTGCAATTCCCCATGGGAAAAGTTCAACCATAAATGATCTTGTTGCCTGTATAGGAATATCTCAGGAGGCAGTCGATTTTGATGCCCTGGATCATGAACCCTGCCGAATCTTTATAATGACCCTTTCTCCTGTGGAAAAAACCGGACCTCATCTCCAGTTCCTCGCAGAGATAAGCCTCCTCTTTAAAAGTGCCCAAAAGAGACAGGAAATTATCAATGCAAAAACCCCGGACGATGTCCTGAAAATTCTGGCTGAATAGCGGAAAATTTAAGCGGTATGACAACCCCGTTTACAAAACGGGGTTGTTCGTTGTGCGCGGCGAGGGGGTTAAACCTCGCTGCTTGTGCGGCTCTTGTACGACTGTTTCTTAAAAGCCCAATGCCCTTAATGCACTTGTTGCCCAGTTCTGCTCTGTCCAGGTATGCTCACTGGCATGCTGAAGATTGTTCAATAGAACAACTGCTTCCGTCGATGTTGTGCCGGAGGCACCAAGAGCCATGAGAGCGAACTCATAAATTGGTCTTTCCCTTTCTACCCTCCAGGGGCCGACCCTTCTTCTGTCATGTAGTCCCCTGATTATTTCCAGCATTATTTCCACAGCCTGATCCGTTCCAAGAACAGACAATGTGTGGAGGGTTTTCTGGATTTCCATCATGTCAAAAACTGTGCTGTTGTAGTTTGAAAAGTATGATTGCCTGAGATTCGGATAAATGGAATCATCGGCTGCACCATAAATTCTTATTGCATCGATTGCAGTTTTTCTCATTTCTCCCAATGCTCTTTGATATAATACATTGGATGTGGCATAATTCCAGCCAACATGCAAGGCGGCTGAAGCTACCCTTGCCATGGATGCATCCGGAACATCAAGGCGGAGCATTTCTTCAAGGGCTTCGTATTTTATTTCCGGGCTATTGGCAGGGTTCTCTATAATTGCAATTATAATATCGCTGGGATCGTCTGAAATGTTCTGAAGAGCAACAGAAGCCATGGCTCTAATACTGGGATCGTAGCCGCCGATTGAGACAAAGAATACCGGTCTGAATCCTGCAGGATCACCAAGGGTTTCCAGTGCCATTATACAGCCTACAACCCCCCTCTGTACTCTTCTTCTTGTCTCTGTATCTGCCAGGGACAGGGTATTAAAATCGTCCAGCCGCTGGATAATCTGTGGAAGGAATGCAGTGCCCCCCACTTGCCCAAGGGCTATTAATGCATCCTGCATTTCCAGTCCCTGATTAACATCCCTTGATACATCGAAGAGCTGAACCAATTGCCATAGCTCCGGTGCAGCTGGGGCATATGCTTCCATTCCCAGCCCCTGGGCAAGGATCCTTGCCGATGCCTCTGCAGCACGTCTTTCATCTATTGTATTTATATCGGAGGCTCTTAAAAGGAAAAACTTGAGAGCTTCATGGTAAAATTCACCTATACCTGTGAGTTCCTCATCCCTGACTGCTTCCAGGAAAAATAATCTCTCTGCAAAGCTGCTGTCAGGCCTGGAATAATCCCTTAACATAAATGACATATTCATATCTTGTGCAAAAATAGTCATTCCGGCAGAAATTAAAATTGTAAATAATATTTTTCTTTTCATAGAGTCATTATGACGCAGTATATGGTTTTTTTCAATAGTTATTTTTTCCCTTAAACTGCCGGATTAGCTGTAAATCCTAAGCTCCCCGGAATGAAAGGCTTTTTTCTCTTTTTCTCCTTCGGGGATAATAAGGAGTTCTCCTTCGGAACCCAGTCCACAGAGTTTTCCTTTGATAATATGATCAGAGTTAGATCCCCCTTCGGCAAAAATCACAGTTTCTTCCATTTTATACAGTCTTGGGTGTATAAGATCCAGCCATTTATTTTCCATATTTTTTATTTCCATAAATATGGAAGAAAGAAACTCTTCCAGGATAATATAGCGGCTATTTTCCTGTAAATTGTCCAGATAATGAACAAGGCTCCCTGCCTTATTTTTTAGGGCTTCAGGAAACTCCATCTGATGAATGTTAAGTCCTATCCCAATAAAAACATTATTGCCATCTATTTCTATAAGGATTCCTGCAATTTTATATGCCTTATATACCATATCTGTGGAAATTAACATTAAATCGTTCGGCCATTTTATTTTTATCCTGCCATTCAGTTCCGGGAATGTTTTTTCAAGGGACAGAGCCATTGCCAATCCGGTTCTTAGGCTTAAGGCTTTGGGAAATTGTCCCTCATTAAACTTGAGAAAAAGGGTAAACATTAGGTTTTTTCCCTTTTCGGTATGCCAGGCTCTTCCCTGTCTTCCCCGTCCGGCTTCCTGGTAATCGGAGCATATAACTGTTCCATGTGGCTTGTTTTCTTTTGCCAAATTACGGGCAATGACCATGGTGCTGGAAACCGATTCCATGTGAAAAACAGGAGCGTTAAAGGGGTTTTTTAAATCTAGCTTAACCATGGCTAATATTACATATCCTTGCAGTTTTCTTCCATAGTTGCTATTCTATAATTGCTGTTTTATTCTGCTATATTTCGTAATTTGAGATGGGAGAAAATTGTGCATCTTATTTGCCTTGATCTTGAAGGTGTTCTGGTTCCCGAAATCTGGATAAGTTTTGCCGAATACACAGGTATTGCAGAATTTAGAAAAACTACCAGAGATGAGCCGGATTACAATAAGCTAATGTTATACCGTCTGGATCTTCTTTCCAAAAATAATTTAAAACTCCCGGATATTAAAAAAGTAATTGGAACCATGGAGCCCCTCCCCGGAGCAGGAGACTTTTTTAAAAGACTAAGGGAAAGGACACAGGTAATAATTCTTTCGGATACATTTGTGGAATTCGCAATGCCGCTGATGAAGAAGCTCGAATATCCGACACTTTTTTGCAATAGTCTTGTAACACGGGAAGACGGAACCATTTCCAATTATAAACTGCGTCAGGATAAAGGTAAAAAATCGGCAATAATTGCATTTAAGTCTTTGGGTTTTAATGTCTTTGCCGCAGGTGATTCCTATAACGATCTGGAAATGCTGGAAGCAGCAGATTCCGGCTGTCTTTTCCGCTCTCCCAGGGCAATAAGGGAAAGTCATCCGCAATTTCCCTGCGCCGACAGTTTTAAAGACCTGGATAATATTATAGATTCTTTTTTAGCCGGTTGATGACATGCCATTTTAGACCGGGCAGCCTTTATCCGGTAATCTTTTTTAACAATCTATCGTTATGACGCCAGTCTTTTCCTGTTTTTACCCTTAGGTCAAGCTCAACCCTCCAGTCGAAAATGGAATTTAGCTCCTTTCTTGCGGCCTCTCCAATAGCTTTTATTTTTTCGCCGCCCTTTCCCACTATCATGCCTTTTTGGGATTCCCTTTCGGTTATTATGAAAGCCCTTACCCATAATTTTTTTCCGTTAGGCGTATCTTTAAATTCCATATCGGCTATTTCCACATAAATGGAATGGGGAAGCTCCTGCCTGAGCCTGTTAATTGCTTTTTCCCTAATTATTTCAGAAATTCTAAAATTCATGTCCTGGTCTGTATAATACTCTTCAGGATATAGGGGATCTCCTTCTGGAGCCATGTTATAAAGGCAGTTCAATATATTGTCTTTTCCATCCCTGTTATGACTGGAAATCTCAAAACGCCTGTCTTTTGTTATTTCAGGAAGGTAAGCGTCCAGGAACTCATGATGTCCATCTGAATTAAAACCTTCCAGATCCATCTTATTAATAATGACAATACATTTATCCTGGATATGCTTTAGTTTTTCTGCAATTGCAATTTCTTCAGGTCCGCTTTTACGGGATACATCCAGCATATAAATTACAAGATCAGAATCCTTTATTGCACGATCGGAAGTATCCATTAGTTTTTTATTGAATTTTTTTTCGGAGTTATGCCGGCCCGGAGTATCAATTATTATAAGCTGTCCCTTTTCGTTGTTTACTATTCCCCGGATTGCATTCCTTGTAGTCTGCGGAGACGGGCTGACAATGGCTACCTTTGCTTCGCATAACATATTAATGAATGTAGATTTTCCTACAGAGGGACGGCCTGCCAATGCAATAGTAGCTGTCTTTTTCATAATCAGTTTTTTACCTGCTTAAAAAATACTTCAAGTTTTTTCATATTTTCTTCGACAGCCCTTTCCCCCAGTTTAATGAAATCATTCTTTCTGTAAAACGAAAAAGGAGTGGCATCATCGCTTAGATCCAGGATTAATGTGTTTTTGGAAGGCTTTTTTCCTTCGTTTATGCCAAGAATACATTCTATGCTGCGGTAAATTATCTGCGGGCCTCCCCTAAGATCCTTTAAGGAAATACCGGAGAACCTGTTTACATTAAGCGCAAGAATATGGGAGAATCCTTCATTTTGCGCAATTTTAATTGGCATATTGTCTATTAATCCCCCGTCTACAAGATACATGTTATCCAGCAGAAAGGGTTCAAAGAATAGGGGAAAGGACATGGATGCCCTGATGGCATTAGCAACAGAACCGCTTTTTAGTATTACTTCTTTACCGCTTATTAAATCCAGGGCATTGCAGCGAAATGGAATTTCTGTTTCTTCAAAACTTTTTCCGCCGCTCAGGCTTTCAAAAAGTTCATGAGCCCTCTGTCCCTTATCCACACCCGGCCTTGTTGCAATGCTTGCCAGCACCTGTCCGGTCTGTATTAACTGGCCAACCGGTCCGTCCAGCCTAAACGCAAAGCTTTCCAGATAGTCGCTTATTTTAAATTCTTCCCGTACAAAGCGGCGAAGTTCACCTGTCTTCATTCCGCAGGCATAGAGACCTCCGACAATTGCACCCATGGAAGTCCCCACTACAAGGGAAGGCTCGTTAAAGCCTGCTTCCAGTAATTTATCGAGAAATCCTATATGGGCAAAACCTCTTGCTCCTCCTCCCGAAAGGATTAAGGCCCAGCCTTTCTTTTTTTTCATTATCCTGCCCGGTTTTCCGGTATATCTTCCACGCCGCTTCTGTCAACCAGATCTGAAAGATCATTCCCTCCGGTAAACCTTAAAACATTAACCATAAAAATATTTAGCTTGTTTACAATATTGGGCGGTAGAATATTTCCGTCTACCTCTACCGAAAGAATGGGGTAATTTCTTTCCCTGGCCCATGGTGTAAATAATCCTTCTATTACCCTGCCTATAAGACAGGCAAAAGGCGCAATGTTTACGATTCCTGAATATCCTGCTTCCATTGCAGCCGCAGCCGAGCCGGATGATACTGCAATCTCTGAATTTAATTCCAGGTTAACAAAATGTTTTTGCGTATAATCCATTATAAGTTTCATGTCGTGCGGTGTATCCGGAATAAGCATGGTTGATTTTAATATTGACTGAACCTTTTTTTCTACGGATTTTTTCCACCACATTTCCAAATGCAGCTTTTTTAAATCACGCCAGGGTTTTGAGAAATTTCTTTTGGTTGGTTTTTTCCCCTTTTCTTCCAGATTAATCAGTTTATTTAAGGCATATTCCCTGACAAAATCCAGATAATGAATCCACTCGGAGATGCCTGCCACCTTTACGATAATTCCCCTTTCGCTTAAGAGTTCCGTCAGCTCTCCTACTGCAAAATCATCCCTTCGCACATAAATTTCGCCTACCACCAGAACCTTTGGGCAATCTGCAACATTTTTTTTCAGCGGAATTTTTCTTACATCGTTGGCAACTTTTTGCAGTCCCTTCCATATGCTTCGGGGTTTATGTTCCACAGTGTGCATTAATTGATACCATGATTTTTTGAATTCTTCCACTGCCGTTTTTGGATTTTGTGCAGTAGTCAACAGGCTGTTTTGTATGTCTTTAAGATAATCTGAAAGAACAATTCCCTTCCACATATCTCTTGCAAAGTGCTTGCCAAGCTCGGTATAGGAATTATCTGCGGATAAAATAAATATAACCACATTTTCCATTCGCAAATCTTTAAAGAGGTTTTCGTAATAAATATAGTACTGGCCTGTCCTGCATGGTCCTGTTGTTATGGGAACAAAGAGAAGGTAGAGTTCATCCTTGCGGTATCTTTCGCTCCAGAAAAATTCCAGAGCACTGCCAAGAACTAAATGGCTTGGAACACATTCCTTGCCCGAACAGTGTGATCTTGCTATTTGAACGGTTTTTCCTGTTGCTACAGGCAGGGCTTCCGCATGTATTCCCTGTCCCCTTAGAGCTGCTCCGATATATTCGGTAGAGATGGCTCCCATATTGGACAGTAATACCCTGGTTCTTTTGTTATTTCGTATTCTTACTTTTTCGCCTGTTTTATGGTTGTCCATCCTAAGTCTGTCTTTTAATGGAGCTTCTTTTTCGTAAACAAATCTCCAGCCATTGTCATAGGGTTCTGCTTCAATAAGGTTTTTCTTCGATCTATACCCGTCAATAATGTCCAGGAAAGCTTCCACTCTGGTATCTATTCCTGCATCAGCAGAATGTGAATCAAGTTCCAGTACAAGAAACGGTTTTTGTCCCATTATCCATTTTATGTAATGAAGGATAAATGAGTCCGGAGCGCAGGAGAAATTTGTAATAAAGGTAAGGAAAATATTATCTTCCCTTTTTAACAAGCTGGCAGATTTAACATCCTGCTGTCCATAAAACCAGTACATATTGGAAAATATGGTTTCGTCTTCAAAGGGGAGAATATCGAAGGGAACTATGGAATAACCGCGGCTTGTGAATTTTCTTGGTATGCCCATATTTGCTTCCGGAGTGAATGCATTGTAAGGCCTGCCCAATACTGCAATTACGGGTCTGTCTGCTTTGCGTGCCTCGTTTAGGGCTTCTTCTCCAAGCTTCTTAGCAGCGGTAAAATAGGCGTTTTGCATGGACAGAGCCTTGTTGAATGCTGCCCTGGAATCATTTTCGCTTACCCCAAGTTTTTCGTTCATTAACTGAAAATGTTCCAGAGCCTTTTCTTCTCCGAATTTAAAACTAACCACAAGGGGCAGCCATTTATTTTTATTAATATGCGGAAATGCCTTTTCCATATAGTAGGGCAATGCCTGCGTTATGGGGCAAAAGTTTGCATGAACATCTTTTTCGTAGCTCTTCATGTCGCGGAAGTGGGGAAGCAGAACGAAATCCACATTATTGTCCAGACAGTCCTGTACTGCGCCATGCGCAATTTCTGCCGGAAAGCAGTATTCAGATTCAGTTCTTGCAAGACCCTCCTGTGCAATTTCCGAAGACAGGTATGTTTTAATTCCCAGTTCATGAAAGTACCAGGAGTAAAGGGGATACAATGAATGAACAGAGAGGGCTCTTGGTATGCCAATTGTGATATTTTTCCCCGGCACAGTTTTTGGAGCATCCATTTGAGGTGCTGCATTTAACGTAGGAGCCGCATATTCTTCAAAGATCATTTTTTGTCTTTTTTCTACATAATCAAAAACCGGAATGTCCTTTATGGCCTTCCTCATGTTTGTGTATTTATTGCACCTGCCGCCAAACATGTATTTTTTTTCTGTTGTTGCTGCTGCTGCAGATGCATCTTTTCCGGATGCCAGGGACAATACCTGAATGGGACAGAGGTTCTCGCAGGATTGACATGTAAAAACCCTTTCGTAACCAATTTCCCTGGAAAGAAGATCGTCAATGTCAATGCTGCTTTCGCTTAACAGGGATTCTGCGTTTTTCTTTTTTGCCAATAATGCCACCCCAAAACAACCCATTAATTCGGGGGAGGGCGGAACCAGAATTTCCCTGTCCAGCATCATTGCAAAGGCTAGAGGAACGGCGGGGGTTTTTGCAACCCCTCCCTGCAGGAATACTTTGCCGCTTATGCTGCGGTTGCCAACCACCCTGTTAAGGTAATTGGCTGCAATGGAACATACTATGCCGGCTGTAATATTCTCCCTGCCGGCTCCCTGCTGAACAGCTTTTCTAATATCGCTGTTAATAAATGCAGAACAATGCTCTCCGAACTTAAGGGGACATTCTGCGTTAAGTGCAATGGGACCAATTTCGTCCGCACTGTTAATCGAAAGATCTCCGGCTGCACTTTCTTCCATGAAAGAACCGGTTCCTGCCGAGCAGGCTTCATTCATTGCATAATCTATTGGAACACCGTTATTCAACAAAACATATTTTGCATCCTGCCCGCCAATCTCAAATATTGTTTCCACTTCCGGGTCGAAAAAACTTGTTCCGCATGAATGTGCAATTATTTCGTTATACACTCCTTTGGTTTCCAGGAAAACACCAAGAATTTCCCGGCTGGATCCTGTCGTGGCAACAAGGCTTATATCAATTTGTGAAATAAGATTTACCTCATCTCCTTTTTCTTCCCTTAGGTCCTTTTCTATTTTTTCTTTAATAAAACCAAGGCATTCCTTAAGAGCCTTAACGGGATCTCCATGGGTTCTTCCGTAATGACTGGCGGCAATTTCGTCGGTTTCCATATCTACAAGACAGGCCTTGGTGGTGGTAGAACCTCCATCAACACCAAGAATATATTTTTTCCCTGCTCTTACCTTTACTTCGCTTTTTTCAAATACCTTTACTTTTGATTTATGGTTGCTCAATGCATCCAGGTTCATGAATTGAACCTGATTATGCCTTAGAAGTTTTTCCGGGGAGGGAAGGGGATTACCGCTTTCCCTGGCCATTATTGCCGCTCCCAAAGCCTCAAAGACCGGTGCTGCTTCGGGAATAATGAATTCTATGTCCGGTGCCTTTTCCTTAATGAATCGAATTATGTGACGGTTTAAAGTAATTCCCCCTGTTAGTATTACCCTGCCGGATCTAACCCTTGCACGTTTCAGAAAATCGATGACCTTTACTGCCATTACATCGGAAAGAGAAAGAACAATATCGTATTTTGTAGCCTCCCTTTTGTTCAGTTTATGGGTACAGTCACTCTTCATAAAAACTGAACATCTGGTTGAAAGCGGGTAAACCTTGGCATCCTCGTTAACATGATCAATATCTTCCAGAGTCATGTCCATACGGGCTAGCTGCTGCTTGAGGAATTCGCCTGTACCGGAGGCACATTTACTTCCGGAAAAATTGTTGATAATTTTTCCCTTGTCCAGTGAATATACGATTAGATCTTCTCCGCCCATGCTGACCACAGCATTGGCTTCCAGATTAAGGGTTTTTAAGGCGGCTTCCACACAGAGGGGTTCCAGGGTTCCCGGAGCATTAAACATGAAGCGGCCTTCATTCCCTGTTACAAGGGTTTTTATGCCCGGCTGGATTTTCCCTTCATCCAACAAACGCCTTGCTGTAGAGGCAAAGTCCCCCTCATGGGGCAGACTGCCCTTCCATAATACATTATCTCCATCCATTAAAACCATTTTCAGGCTTGTAGAACCTATATTTATTCCCAATGATTGCATATAACCTCTTAGGATTAATGACTTTATGCCATTATTTTTTGTATCATTTTACCTTTTCCTTGACATTGATTCAATATGGGAGCATTCCAAAGGATGCCGGCATTGTAAACCAGACATTTTACTGCTATAATATGAATAGTTAATATTAAACATTCGGAGGAAGTTATGAAAAAATGGGTTTGTACAGTTTGCGGTTATGTCCATACAGGAGACTCGGCTCCCGATGCATGTCCTCAATGCAAAGCACCTGCAAGCAAGTTTAAAGAGCAAAAATCCGGCGAATCATTTGCAGCAGAGCATGTAGTTGGTGTTGCCAAGGGAGTAGATGCAGATATTATTTCGGATCTTCAGGCCAATTTTAACGGTGAATGCACCGAAGTGGGAATGTATCTTGCCATGGCAAGAGTTGCCCATAGGGAAGGATACCCCGAAATCGGTCTATATTGGGAAAAAGCAGCCTGGGAAGAAGCCGAACACGCAGCCAAATTTGCCGAACTTCTGGGTGAAGTAATTACCGAAAGCAGCAAAAAGAACCTGGAAATGCGTATAGAAGCAGAACATGGCGCCTGTGCAGGAAAATTCGATCTTGCCAAACGTGCCAAGGAAAGAAATCTTGATGCCATTCACGACACAGTCCACGAAATGGCCAGAGACGAAGCCCGCCACTGTGCTGCATTCAAAGGACTTTTGGCCAGATATTTTAAGTAAGATCACGATAATTCTTTATCTGATAAGCCCGATTGCAAATGCAGTCGGGTTTTTTTTTGGGTGGGGGGGGAGGCTCTTATGGAAAATAACATATAATAGAAACCTATAATGTTTCAAAATCATATTTTTATCTTCTTTAAATCCAAATAAAAAGAAATCAATTATAAAAAAAATAAATCCTCCACCCAAAAATGACCGCCATATCAGGTAATATGGCGGCCGTAGGCTGTGCCCCTCTTATCAAATTCAGGAGGATTATCGAATGAAGAAATTTTTGGTTTTGGGGTTAATCCTTGCAGTAGCAGGGGGAGCATTTGCCCAGA
>Ga0099364_10004043_pt1 | contig 22327 bp, 18 predicted proteins | sample TergutTh196P3_FD_73070 | JGI IMG/M metagenome (GOLD analysis project Ga0099364, IMG submission 73070) | Microcerotermes parvus P3 segment gut microbial communities from Pointe-Noire, Republic of the Congo - Th196 P3 | ecosystem: Host-associated > Arthropoda: Insects > Digestive system > Gut ...
CGCAGAACGGGAAGCCGCGGACAGAGCAGCCGCCGATAGGGCTGCCGCTGAACGAGCCGCTGCCGAGAGAGCCGCCGCGGACAGAGCCGCTGCGGACAGAGCCGCTGCCGACAGGGCCGCTGCTGAAAGGGAAGCTGCCGACAGAGCCGCTCTAGATGTTAATTTTTCTGTAGTTTATTTTGAAGCTGATTCCGATGTTTTGCGGGCTTCAGAAATGCAAAAATTAAGAGAAATTGCCCGTGTTCTTGAAACAATACCACAAAGGACAGTTTACATTCACGGATATGCAGCACTTGCCAGAACCGTACAGGGCCAGCAGCAGCTTTCTTTAAGAAGAGCGCAGGTGGTCAAGGATTTCCTTGTATCTTTGGGAGTCCGCACAGCAGATGAAATCATTATTCGCGGGCATGGCGCCAATAATCCAGTGGGTAATAACAATACCCCGAACGGAATGGCCCTTAACCGCCGCGTGGAAATTTTATTGGAGAACTTATAATGAAAAACTTTTATAAATATACATTTTGTGTCTTATTGGTTTTCCTTTCCTGCCTTACAGCATGGTCACATGATTTCGGGCTAATCCTGGATCAGAATCTTGGGGTTGGCAGCATGGGAAAAGAAACCGAAGTAGACTATACCGGAATTTTAATACCTCGTTTTTCAACGCTTTTAGGCGATAGTGGTTATCTCTATGCTTCCGCCGGAATAAGCGTTGAACTTAAAAATGAAGAATGGGCTTTTATACCGGAACTTTTACGCACAGAATTTTTATGGCAATTTGAGCCTGGACTCTTAACGCTGGGCCGAATGCATTATTCCGATCCGCTGGGATTTGTTGCGGCCGGTCTTTTTGACGGCGCTCAATATTCTTTTGACATGAATGCAGGAACGTTAAGCCTGGGAGCCTGGTACACAGGATTCCTCTATAAGCACAGAGCCAATATTAGTATGTCAGCGGGAGACATTAACCGTTTGAGTACTAGACTTGATTACGGCAATTTTTTTGACACCTACTTTGCTCCCAACCGTTTGTTGGGAGCAGTTGAATGGGAACATCCGGGAATCATGGAAGTCAACAGATTAAGGCTTGCGCTTATAGGCCAGTTTGATCTATCCGAAGATGATATCCATACCTTTTACCTTGTTGGTAATTTTATTATGCCGTTTAACAGTTTTATTCTGAATCTTGGAGCCTCCCTTGAATTAATGCCTATATCAGATGAAGTTAAATTTGCCTTTGCATTGACAGCAGGAGCGGCTTTTGAACTGCCTTTCCGCCTTGAAAATCAACTTAGCATTACTGTCAATTATTCAAGCGGCCAGTATGATGACAATCCCGTTGCCTATCTGCCGGTAAATACCGCTTACCAGGGGAAAATCTTAAGGGAAAAATTTTCTGCGCTTGCTGTTATTTCGGTTGAATACGAAACCCTTATTATTGATGGCTTTAGTTTAAGCGCATCATCTTCCTATTTTATCCGCAACGACCTTTATACGCCCATGCGTTATGGTCTGGAAGACGGACATTTTATGGGAATTGAATTTTTTGCACAGGCATCATGGAGTCTGTTTTCGGATTTACAACTGAACCTGGGCGCGGGAATATTCCTGCCCAATCTTGGCAATGCGGCGCCAAATGCTGATCCGTTATTACGGTTAGAACTTGGTGTAATTCTATCGATTCATTAATTGCTGGCCTTTATGGGCCGGGCCATAAAATATTATAGGATGTAAAAGTATGAAAAAGATTATGTTTGTTTTTTTATTTACCTTGATTGCATCAGGAATTTTTTCGCAGAACGGAATAATACGGGAACTGGCCGGAACCGTGGAGATAAAGAGGCCGGGCGCTTCTGACTTTGTGCCGGCAAGGGCCGGAGATTCCGTAAGCCAGGACACAATAATTTCAACAGGGTTCAGAAGCACGGCTCTGCTTGAAGTGGGAAGCGTTCTTTTAACTGTCAGGCCGTTAACCCGCCTGTCTCTTTTGGAGATAAGATCTTCAACAGGTACCGAAGCCCTTAATGTAAACCTTCAGGCCGGAAGGGTAAGGGTCGATGTTAATCCTCCTGCCGGAACAAGGGCCGATATGCAGATATCAAGCCCGGTTGCCACAGCTTCTGTACGCGGAACAAGTTTTGAATTTGATACCAGGAATGTCCGTGTAAGCAGCGGCACCGTATCTTTTTCCGGAAGACGCGGCTGGGCAAGGCAGGTAGGCTCAGGCTCATCCGGCAGCCTGGAAAATGACGGCAGGGCGGCAGACCCGATTGTAACCAGAAACCGAAGGCTCCGGCCCCAGCCGCCCGTAGGGACTGACACAAGCTCAGGCGCATCATCCGGTTCTGCATCATCATACAGCATTGATCTATATATTATTCCATTGTATGAATAACCGGCTTTAAGCGCAGACATTGCCCTGTTAAAAAAAAGTTGTAAACAAAGGAAGTTTTTACATGAACAGGAAGAATCTTTTAATAGGGCTTTCAATAACCGTCTTTTTTTCAATCCTGTATGTATTCGGAGTCCTGGCGCCTTTAGGCGATTCTGTCTATGATATTTTTCTGCGCTTCCGCGCAAACAGGGAGCGCAGCCAGGAGATTGTGTTCCTTGATGTTGATGATTCTGCTATTGAAAATATCGGAGTATTTCCCTGGCCCCGCTCCATCATAGCTGACGCGCTTTTGCGTTTAAGGGAATTTGGCGCGCGGGCTGCTATTTTTGATATTGAATTAACTGAAAAAGGCCACCAGGGAGTAGATGAAATTTATCTTAGATATGTATTTCCCACAGATTTTGACAGCACTCGTGACGAAATAAATACCTTGCTTTTCGAGCTTTCTGAATATACTACAAGTGACTATGCAACCTTGGAAGATGTCGGGGGTCATCTTAATGATCTTCGGGGTATTATCGCTGATGAACTTAAAAATGAACAAATGCAAACAGGTTTGTTTTACAGAACCCAGCGCATAGCCAGGGATAATGATAAATATTTTGAATTGTCATCACAGCTGTTTGGGAGGAGCTGGTCAGCTTTAAGACTTACCGAAACTGCTATTACGGAAAGTGATGACCAAATGGAACGGCGTTCTATTGCAGAAGAACAGCTCTCTTATTCTGTTACAGCTCATACAAGCGCCAATAATGGTAGATATATTGATATACTGCCTGCACTTCCAGGATTCTCCAGGGCAGCCCAGGGAGCGGGATTTGTAAATGTTGAAATTGACAGGGACGGTACGCGCCGCAGGGTAGACCTTGCCCAAAACATCCATGATCACTGGTATCTACAGCTTGCTTTTTCTCCGCTGGTAAATTATCTTGGCAGGCCTGAACTGGAATTAAGCAGCCAGAGAATGATTTTAAGGAATGCACAGATGCCTGGCGGTATTGTAAAGGATATTTCCATACCTCTTGACGGCAATGGAAGGATGCTCCTTGACTGGCCCAAAGAAGATTATCTTAATAGTTATGAGCATATTACATTTTATGATTTCTTTCACCTTGAAGAACTTGAAGGTCAATTGGAAGGTTCTTGCAGGGAATTATATGCATTTGAAGGAAATATTTATTTTTTCAGCCAATTTGATGACGCTCTTCAAAGACTGACATGGAGACTGTCTGATATTCTCGATCGTTTTGACGAGATACGTGAATATAAAGATGCAGCCCTTGAATATAATTATGAAGAATATTTTGAGATTTATGTGGAAAAGCGCAAAGAGGTGCTCGCTTTAATCCGGGATATCATTAATATTGATTTACCAGCCAGAATGGATATTATTGTTCCATATTCTATAGAGCTGTTGCCAGAATTAGCTGATATTATTTACTCGGAATCAGATAGAATTATATCTAATGCACAAAGTCTTAAGTTAAATCTTGACAGATACGAATTAGTAAGTGACATAGTTGAAAACACGGTAAGGGATAAATTCTGCATACTTGGTTATATTGCTTCAGGAACAACCGATATTGGCGCAAACCCCTTTCACAGCAAATATATAAACGTAGGAACCCATGGCGTGGTACTGGACATGATTCTTTCCGAAGTTTTTATTTATCCCGTCAGCATGATCTGGAGGGTGCTTTTCGCGGTAGTTTTTGTTTCCCTGTTTTTCCTTATTACAGGAGAAATGTCGCCTGTGCCCAGAGTTGTTTCAGGTTTTGTAACAATCTTTCTGTTTATTGCCTTAGCTGCCGCTCTTTTCCGTTTTACAGGAATTTTCTTTAATCCGCTTTTGGTATTAATATCCATGATTGGTTCTGTTATTCTGCGGGAAATTATTGCATACGCCGGTTCGGAACGGGAAAAACAGTTTATACGCAAGGCCTTTTCAACCTATGTTTCGCATGACGTAGTAAAGGAGATCATTGCCGATCCAACAAGGCTTCAGCTTGGCGGGACCAAACGTTATATGACCACGGTCTTTACCGACCTTAAAGGCTTTTCAACCATTTCCGAGGGCCTTGATCCGGAAGACCTTGTAAATCTCTTAAATCGTTACCTTACCAACATGAGCGATGCCATTCTTGAAGAAAAAGGAACCATTGACAAATACATTGGAGACGCCATTGTGGCCTTTTTCGGCGCGCCTATACCAATATCCGATCACGCTGTCAGGGCCTGTAAATCAGCCATTTACATGAAACGCATTGAAAACGCGCTTAACAGGAAAATTATTGAAGAAAAACTTTCTCCCACGCCTCTTTTAACCAGGATAGGCATTAATACCGGAGACATGGTTGCGGGCAATATGGGCACCGAAAACAAGATGAACTATACGATAATGGGGAATGCTGTAAACCTGGCTGCCCGTCTTGAAGGCGCTAACAAACAATACGGAACCTGGATACTTGCTTCCGAAAGTACGGTAAATGATGCCCAGGAATATATTCTTGCACGCAAGCTGGACAGGATAAGGGTAGTAGGCATCAATGAGCCGGTAAGGATTTATGAACTCCTTGACCTTATGGAAAGCGTTGATCCGGAAAAAGAAAAGCTGGCCGGGATTTTCAATCAAGCCATGGATTATTATGAAAACCGTAAATGGAAAGAAGCCATCCAGGGGTTTGAAGAATCCTTGTCAATTGAGAACGGCGGTCCTTCAGAGATTTATCTAAAACGCAGTAAAACTTATATGGCTTATCCGCCTCCGGAAGAATTGGACGGAGTACATAATCTTACGGAGAAATAGGGACTGCCCGAACAAGTTGCGCCGACTTTGCCGGCGTTCAAACTTTTAGGACACCGCCTTCTACAGCACAGCTTATTAAAGCACAGCTTCTATGTCCAGTTCCGCGGCAATGCAGGGAATTGTTATGCCCCAGTTTTCAAGCAGTTCCGGGTGGATTTCGCCGAAAACACCGGCTGCCTTTCCGTTATAAAGTATCGAGGCGGCCCGCCCCGGAATGAATCTGGAATCCTGACTTTCTTCCACTTCGTATTCCCGTGAAATGTAATAGAAAAGCGTCTGAATCTGGACTGCCGCGGTATTGAAATTTGCTTCCCTGTCCGCCTGGAGGAATCCCAGATGCTGTCTTGTTACAGAACCGTAATTGTCCTGGTTATCCAGATACGCGACTTTTCCTATTTCGAAAATCCGGTGCGGATAAACCGCGTGGCCGGAAACAGACTCGCTTTCGACCAAGGAGGCGAGAATTGAGTCGCGAACATATTCGTAATTTTCTGTCATGGGGTTTGCTATGCGTATTATGCGATCGCCCGGGCTTCGCATTTTTTCAACAAGGTCTTTTCCGGAACCCAGGTAATTGTAGATCATTTCCTGGTAACCAAGGCCTGTCATCAATTCCTTTACCCGCCGGCTAAAGTGCGTAAGCGGTGTCAGGCGGCCGATGGTAAAGTCGCTTGGACGTTCAGGCTTGAACGACGAAAGCCCGCGGCCGATCATAACGTCTTCCATTATGTCCGCGGCGTGGAGGAAGTCATTCCGGTATTCCGGGGGCCAGGCTTTGACACCTTCCAGGGTTTCAGTCCCGCCTTTTTCCCTGTCCGTGGTTTTTTCCGCCCTTACTCCCATTTTTTCAAGAGCCAAAACACATTCGTCCGCGTTTAATTTTTCGCCCAAATACTTCTCCATGCGCCCAAGGGAACAGAACACAGGCTCCTGAAAGTAATATGGGATTATCTGATTTTTTCCATAAGGCGTATCGAATTCATACTCAACTTCAACCGGATCGATTATAAAGCCGTTATCTGCAAGATCACAGGCTATTATGGAAGTTGCCAAAAGAACCGAGTTTATATCCGTGCCCGTAAGCTCAACAAAAATAATTGAATCCCCTACTTCGACCGCTCCCAGGTCCGCGGAGTTAATTATCGGCGGATAGGAAAGTATTTGACCATTGCTGTCTGTCAAAAGGGGGTGGAGCGGCTCATGTTCCTGTATAAAGGCGAATTCCCTGCCCTTTGGGTGCTGTTTGAGGATTTCGGTTAAGGTAAGGGGCGTTTCCCATTGCAAAGGCACAAAAGAAACGCTGTCCGGTTCAACGGCCTTGTAGATGATCGGCCACTTTGCAATGGCTGTGCGGTATATGCCCATTGATACCGTACTTCGCCTGCGTCCGAAATTCGAGACAAGTTTTTCCTGGGTCTGAATCATATCCTTTAGCAGGGGGTCGCTTATGGTTTTGCCCGAAGCTATAAAACCTCCAAGGAAAGGCCTTACTTTTGAAACGCTTTTTTCTACCTTAACCTTATACTTGGCCTCTTTCATTGCTCCGGCCCTGGAAAAGAAAGGATATGACGGAAACTTCCCTCCGTTATATACCCTAAGCTGCCTGGCACAACCGGCGGAGCTCCAGAGATCGGGCCTGTTTGTATCGTTAAGCTCGATTTTAATGGTTCGCTCATGAACGGGAAGGGACTTATCGCTTTCAGCGTCAAGCTCGGCTTTGGCGCAGGTCAGAACCTCTTCAAATTCTTCTTTAACCGTCCATTCTTTACCTGCAAGGGAATAAAAAATTTCTTCGTTGACATCAATCTTTGGCATGATAATTGATTTTAGAATATGAGAATACCTTTAGCAAGTAGGCTGGGGATAGAAATTATATCCATATTTCAATAAAATAAAATCATGATAGTAATGAAATTCGGAGGAAGCTCACTTGCCAATGCAGAACGAATACGGCATGTGGCGGATATTGTAAAAACTCAAATTAAACGCAAGCCGGTCCTGGTTTTGTCTGCCATGGGAGATACAACTGACCTGCTTCTTGAAGCCGCGGATAATGCGTGCCGCAAGGGAAAGTTTTCGACAAAAGTAATCGAAGAACTTCACTATAAAACCATAAAAGACCTGGGTCTTAATGATTCCAAAAACGAAATAAAAAAACTTCTTGATGAACTGGACAAACTCCTTTCCGGCATTGCGCTGATCAAGGAACTAACCAGCCGTACAAAAGATTATCTGGTTTCTTTCGGCGAAAGGCTGTCTGTGCGTATTGCGGCTGAGTGTTTTAACTCCATAAACGTAAAGGCAAAGGCTTATGATGCCTGGGACATTGGCTTTGTCTCCAATGCCAATTTCGGTTCAGCGGAGCTTCTCGATGAAAGCTGGGAAAAGATACCAAAAAAAATAATTCCCATAGTCGAAGGAGGCGAGCTTCCCGTGGTAACAGGTTTTATCGCAAAGGAAAGCAAAGGCGCCATTACAACCCTGGGACGGGGCGGCAGCGACCTTTCGGCAGCCATGATTGGCGCTGCCTGCAAGGCAAAAGAAGTGCAGTTCTGGAAAGATGTTGACGGCATTCTTACAGCAGACCCAAGGCTTGTTAAAAAGCCCCGCCCCGTGGAAATGATAAGCTACGAGGCTGCTGCGGAGCTTGCCTATTTTGGCGCACAGGTTCTTCACCCAAGGGCCATGCAGCCCTGCATGAAAACCGGAACAGAGGTTGTTGTAAAAAATTCCTATAATCCCGCGGCTCCCGGGACACGTATCCTGTCTTCCATCGGGAAGAAGCCGCCGCCGCTGCAGGCTATCAGCTTCCGTAAAAACATAACCCTGGTTGACATTGTTTCTTCCAGGATGCTGGGACAGTACGGGTTTCTCGCCGAAGTTTTCGTCTGCTTTGCAAAATACGGATTATCCGTTGACATGGTTGCAACAAGCGAGGTCTCCATTTCACTAACCCTCGATGCGGCCCACGACCTTGAAGCATTAAAAAAAGACCTTTCCCGCATTGCCAGCGTGGAAGTCAAAACCGGAAAAGCCATTGTTACAATAGTCGGCGATGTCAGCCGGTCATCGGAAATCCTGGCGCGTACATTCAGAATCTGCGGACTTCTTGGGGTTCCTGTGCAGATGATTTCCCAGGGTGCAAGCAAACTGAACATATCGTTTATAGTGAATGACAGCGAAGCTCCGGAAATCGTCAAGGCCCTGCACGCGGATTTTTTTGAAGGGGGAAGCCAATGAGACTTGCAATAATCGGTTACGGAAAAATGGGCAGGCTTATTGAAGAACGCGCTCTGGAAAAAGGCCTTAAAGTCGCGGCGGTCATAGACCCTTATGCCGGAGATTCTTCACGCGGCAGCCGGATGTATAAATCGCTCGAAAGCCTTGCGCAATTACCTGAAAAGCCGGATCTGGCTATAGAGTTTACCGGCCCTGACACAGCCCTGGAAAACCTTCTTTTTCTTGCCAGGGAAAAAATTCCGGCTGTAACCGGTACCACCGGATGGTTTGATAAACTTCCTGAACTAAAAAAAGTAGTTGAAGCGAACAGTACATCGCTGTTTTATTCGCCTAATTTTTCTTTGGGCATGAATCTTTTTTACCGCATTGCTGCCCATGCAGCGGAAATATTCGATCCCTTCCCTGAATATGATGCAGGCGGAATCGAAACACATCACAATAAAAAAGCGGACAGCCCTTCGGGAACAGCCAGGGAAATTGCGGAAAGGGTTCTTTCCAAAATGAAGCGAAAGAAAAAAGCCGTGTACGACATGCTTGATCATCCGCCTGCCGCAGATGAACTCCACTTCGCAAGCCTGCGCACGGGTTCGGTGCCGGGAACACATTCGCTGATTTTTGATTCCCCGGCGGACAGCATTGAAGTCACCCACACATTAAGGAACAGGGAAGGTCTTGTTGCCGGAACCCTAAGGGCAGCACAGTGGCTTTATGAGCAAAAGAGAAGCGGAATTTTTACAATGGATGATATGCTCTCGGACATATTACAAAGGAGATAGATTATGATGAAGTTTCAGGGCGCTTTTACCGCGCTTGTTACCCCGATGAAGGAAGACGGAGCAGTTGACTATGAAGGTTTTCGCCGTTTGATTGATTTTCAGATAAGCGAAGGCATAGACGGACTTGTTCCGCTTGGAACCACAGGCGAAACCTCCACCCTCGAAGAGGATGAAGAAGAACGCCTTATCAAAATTGCTGTGGAAGAAGCAAAGGGCCGCGTACCGCTTATCATAGGCGCGGGCTCAAACAACACCAGGGACATGGTAAGATATGTCAAGCGTGCCAAAGACATGGGCGCTGATGCGGCAATGGTTGTAACGCCCTATTACAACAAACCAAATGACGACGGCCTGCTAAGCCACTTTAAGGCAGCCGGAGAAATCGGCATTCCCATTATCGTTTATAACATTGCTTCAAGGACCGGGCTTAATATCCCAACACCCTTAATGAAAAAAATCGCCGATATCCCGAATATAGCCGGTGTCAAGGAATCTTCCGGCGATCTTAAACAAATATGTGAAGTAATTGATTCCATAGCAGCCCCCCGAAAAACAGGCGGCGCGTATTTTTCTGCTATTTCGGGCGATGATCTCTTTGCCCTGCCCATGATGAATCTGGGCGGAGACGGCATAGTTTCAGTAATTTCCAATCTGGTACCGGCAAGGGTTAAGGCTTTGGCAAAAGCATGCTTTGATAAAAACCAGGAAGAAGCCAGAAAGATTCATTTCGAGCTGTTCCCCTTAACCAAGGCAGCTTTTGTTGAGACCAATCCCGCGCCGATTAAACTGGCCATGAACTGGGCCGGCCTTCCCGCAGGTCCATGCCGTCTGCCAATGGGAAAACTCTCAAAGGCAAGCGAAGAAATACTTAGAACCGCCCTTACCGGAATGGGCCTTAGTGTTAAGTGATCAAGGGAAGAAAAATACCACGGCCAAAAGATACCACGCTAAAGGCCTTAATTTCGATTATAAGCTGTCGATTTTTAAGGCCTGCGGCTTTACAAAGCACGATTTCCATCTTTCGTAATTTCTTTTTGCTCCAGTACAGGGCGGCTGCCCTGCCCCGCCGCTACAGGGTTACCGGCGTGGACCATCCTCTGGACCTGAAGATTCCCTTTAAGCCGCAGAAAGTAAAAATATACGCGGATTTTCTCTGGGTTTTTGCAAGGGCCCAGGGCTTTCTGATTAAAAATTTCAAAAAACAGGCTTTGATTCAAATCAAAAATTTTATTGAATCCCTGGGTGCGGTTTATTCCAAAGCCGCGGAAGTTTATAAAAAAAATTTTTCCACTACAAAACGGCCAAAATACCTTGCGCGTTTTGAATTCATTGTTATACATACTTTTGATCCCCATCTAATGTGCATACCAAGCCTTCATGTAATGGTGGTTATCCTGGCATATACCCGCCTGCAAAAAATTCTGCGGGATTTGGGTGCGGAAACGGCCTTTAGCTCCGTGATCAAGACATTCCGCCAACGCGCTCTGGAAATTACAGAAGCTGTACTATACATAAAACAGCACAGCATAAACTGCATCTCCGCAGCCATGTATGCCATGACCTGTTTTGATGATTTATTCCCACAGGATAAAGCGGAAACTTTTGCGCAGGATATTTTTATTAAAGCAAATGATATATCGCATGAAGACGGGGAAGCAATCAGAAATCATATTATTGATCTCTACAGGCGGTTTTTGAGCGAAGGGCGCAAAACTTCATCCTGGGAAAAACCGCTTCTGGATTTTTTGGGCCATGACTGAAAGAAGTTATACTGAAACGAGTTATAAAGGAGTTATTTATGAATAAATTGAAAATGGGTGTTTTGGGATGTTCCGGACATTATTCGCTGCGTATAGCAACGCCGCTTGCATCCTCGCTTTTGGTGGAGACTTATGGGGTAGCTTCCAGAAATTTGGAAAAAGCCAAAGCCTGTGCCAAAAGATTGGGTTTTCAAAAAGCATACGGTTCTTATAAAGACCTGCTTGCAGATTCTGCCATTGATTTTGTCTATTGCCCTCTGCCAAATCACATGCACCTGGAATATATTAAAAAATGCGCTGACGCCGGAAAACCCATACTTTGCGAAAAACCTTTGGCGCTGAATGCAAAGGAGGCTGCGGAAGCCGCCGCATACTGCAAAGAAAAAGGAGTCCTGTTGATGGAAGCCTTTATGTACCGTTTCCATCCACAGTGGGTTCGGGCAGCACAAATTGTCAAGTCAGGCGAGCTGGGAACGGTGATGACCACTGCGGGGATTTTTTCCTACGACAACAAGGACAGCGAAAATATCCGCAATATTGCAGAATACGGCGGCGGCGGCCTTTTAGACATTGGATGTTACACCGTATCCACAGCCAGGCTCCTTATGCAGGCAGAACCCCGGCGGGTAATTGCTGCCGCTAAATGGGATACGGTTTTCAAAACCGATATTTTTACATCCGCGCTGCTGGATTTTGGAGACGGACGGGTATCGACGTTTACTGTAAGCACACAGTTACACCCCTGGCAGAATGTCAGGGCAGTAGGAACCAACGGAACCCTGGGAATTGAAGTGCCTTTTAATATGTACGGTGATGTGCCCGGGCGGCTTTTTGTCAGCACCGATCTGGGGCCGCGAACCATAGAAACAGAAACAGCAGATCAATACCTATTACTGTTCGACGCTTTTGCCGCAGCAATTATAAACCGCAAGAGCGAAGCGCCCATACCGGTTGCCGATGCGGTAGCAAACATGGCTGTCCTGGACGCACTTTTTGCCTCATCGAAATCCGGCGGCTGGGAAAAGGTTGCGGCTTATTAAGTTATTGGCGTGTTTCACCCCATGCCCTTTTGGAAGCGGCTCTGCCAAGGCGGTCGTTAATCGCAATGCCAAGCCCTTGTGCCGGAGCTTTTTCTGCGCGGATTAATTTTAAGCCAAGCCTGTCAAGCTCGTGCAGCATATCAAAGAAATTCGCGGCTGCTTCAACAAGATCGCCCTGCATGGATAATACCTTTATGCTTTTGTTTGGCGGAAGGCCGCTGACAGCAGGGTCATTGGCCGGAGAAATCCCGCTGAAATAAAGGCGGCCTTCATCAGGCGCAAGGGGCATTTGCCCAAGTTCTTCTGTATTATAAAGATAAAGCGGAGTGCGGGGCGCGTAATGGTTTTTAAGCTGCCCGGGCGATTTTGGCATTTCGCCGTCTTTTGAAAAGTCATTAATTTGCAGGGCGCAAATTTCCACAGGCCCTGTAACAGCCTCAATCTGTTCACGGCTTATTCCGCCGGGCCGCAGCAGCGCATAAGGTTCTGCGGAAATATCAAGTACGGTTGATTCAAGGCCAAGGCCTGTCCTGCCGCCGTCTATGATAAAGTCCGCCTTATCGCCTAACATGGAAATTACATGCTCCGCCCTTGTTGGGGAAAGGCAGCCGAACGGATTGGCGCTTGGCGCGGCAATGGTCCCTGTGGAAAGTTTTATCAGTTTTTGCGCGATCTCGTTGGCCGGAAAACGCACAGCAAGCGTTGGGAGGCCGGAATTGGCAAGGCCTGGTACTTCCTGTTTTTTGGGCAGCACAAGCGTTAACGGCCCCGGCCAAAACGCTTTTACAAGATTATCAAAATCGGCCTTTGCCTTTTTGTCCAGCAAGCCGCGGCAGGCAAGTCTTTCAAGGGCCGAAATCTCCGCGATATGAATGATAAGCGGATCAAAGTGCGGCCTGTTTTTTGCTTCGAATATACGCGCAAGGGCTTTAACATTAAAAGCATCCCCGCCAAGGCCGTAAACGGTTTCTGTGGGAAAGGCAACAAGGCCGCCGTCTTTCAAAGCGGCTGCTGCAAGGGAGATATCTTTATCTGAAGCAGAAAGCAGTTTCATTATTATAAATATAGCAGGGCTTGTCCGGGAAAATCCAGCGCAATATCAGAAGCCATGCTCAGTTCCGGCCATTCTGAACAGGACGAATCAAAAACCGCTGCAATGCCCATTCCTGCCAACCGGACTCCTTCAAGGGAAGAAAGGGAATCTTCAAACACAATGCACTTTTCCGCAGGCGTGCTTAACCGGGCAGCGGCTCCAAGCCAGAACGCGGGATCTTTCTTGGTTAATTCGTGCGCATAACTAAATGAACTAAAATATGAAAATATTCCATGGTGTGCGAGTATTGCTTCTGTGGAACGGGTAAAGCTATAGGTAGCTATCCCAAGTTTTATTTTTTTTGATGAAAGGGCTTCCAGTAATTCTTTTACTCCCTGTTTGAGTTTTGAGTTTTTCATATAACGGCCTGTCAATTCATCTTCCCATTGGAAGATTATTTCTTTACATGAAAGGTCAAGTTTATAATTTTGCTTTACATAATCCGCAGATTGATAAAGTGTCATGTTCCAGACATCTGTTTCGAGTGTTTTGCCGGGTATTTTTCCCAGGGAACGAAGCCAATCGCTGCATATATTTTCCCAAAGGGACATGGAATCAATCAAAGTGCCGTCAAGGTCGAATATGGCGGCTTTATATTTATCAAAAAAACCCGGATGGTTTTCTTTCATTAACATCTGTCCGGCGGCTGGTCAAGTATGGCTCTCAGTTCCGATGCCGCGCTTTTAATGTCATCGAAAGCCGCGTTTTTTGAAAGTATTGCGGAAATGACCGCCGCGCCAACAGCACCGCCGGTTTTGACTTGCCCGATATTTGCCTTGTTAATGCCGCCTATACCGATAACAGGAATTTTTACACAAGCGGCAATCCGGGCAAGTCCCTGCGTGCCGATTATGTTTGTATCCGCCTTGGTTCCGGTCGCGAAAACCGCGCCTGCTCCTATATAATCAGCGCCTTCCTTTTCAGCCCTTATTGCCTGCTCCTGGTTATGGCAGGAAGCGCCTATGATAAAATCTTTACCAACAATGGCGCGGGCCGCTGCAATGGGGAGATCATTCTGGCCAAGATGCACGCCGGCTGCCCCAACAGCAAGGGCGATATCCAGCCTGTCGTTTATAATAAGGGGAACACCAAGTCTTTTGCAAAGTACAAGCAGCTCTTGTGCAAGAAGAAAAAATTCTTTGGGACAAAGCGCCTTTTCCCTTAACTGGACAATTGTAACTCCGCCGTCAATGGCAGCTTCCACAGCTTCAAGAAGGATACGGTTTCCAGCCTGGGTTTTGTCAGCCCCAAGCAAAATCCTGTCAGTGCAAAGATAGAGCTTAAGGCTTTGCAAAATCATGACAAAAGACGGTTAAGGCGTTTGACGAAATCCGCAGGATCAGTAATCTTAATTCCCTCCAAAAGCAGGGCCTCATCAAGAAGAACCGTGGACAAATCCTTAATCCGTTCTTCGTCTTCTGTATCTTTTATCCTGGTTACAATGGAGTGATCGATATTGATTTCAAGGATGGGCTTAACATCCGTCATGTCAGTCTGACCCATGGCCTTTAGCAAATGAGCCATCTGCATGGTAGGATCATTCTCGTCAGCCACAATACAGGAAGGCGAACCGTGAAGCCTGCGGGAAAGTTTGACATCTTTGACCCTGTCCCCCAGAGCTTTTTTGATTTTTTCGATTACAGGTTTGGCTTCCTTTTCTGCGGTTTTGCTTTTTTTCCCGCCAAACTCCTCATCTGCTCCGGATCGGTTAACAGCCCTTAGTTCCCAGGACTGGCTTTCTTTCTTGCCGTCAATTTCCGGCCCTTCCTTTGTGTAATTGTAAAGCGAAGGAATTACAATATCGTCTATCTCCTCGTCCATGACAAGGACTTCGAGTTCTTTGGCTCTATACGCTTCAAGAAGGGGCGAGGCTTTAAGGGTTACTTCATTGCCGCCGGTAATATAGTAAATATATTTCTGATCGCTTTTCATCCGGGAAGTATAATCCGCAAAGCTGGTCCAGCCTTCCACGGCAGTACTCTTGAAACGTACCAGTTCCTGAAGGTCTTCGCGGTACGTAAAGTCACGAAGAAGCCCTTCCTTTAAGGGTTTGTTATACTGGCTTATAAAGGTTTCCCATTTTTCTTTGGCTTCATCCGAACCGGAAACTGCGTTATCCGCCATGGCCTTGAATTCAGAAAGGAGTTTTTTTACAGAAGCGTTTTTGATGTTTACAAGAATCTTGTTGTGCTGCAGAATCTCACGGCTTACATTCAGGGGCAGGTCTTCGGAGTCAATTACACCGCAGACAAAGCGAAGCCAGGGGGGCAGCAGTTCCTTGTTTTGATCCGTGATAAAAATGCGTTTGACATAGAGCTTTACGCCGGAAGTATATTCAGCATAGTACATGTCAAAAGGCGCTTTCTTTGGTATGTAAAAGAGGGTGATGTATTCAAGTGAGCCTTCGGCCTTTGTATGAATATGAAAAAGAGCTTCGTCATCATAACGCCCGTAGCCTTTATTAAGCCCTTTGTAAAACTCCTTATAGTCTTCATCCTTTAGCTCGGTCTTGGACCTTCGCCACAAGGCTGTCCCTGAATTGATCTGTTCGGTCTTGCGTTTGCTTTTCTTTTCATTGCCTTTGTCGTCATACTCTTTTTCGTCATAACTCAGGAAAATGGGGAAGGCCACATGATTGGAATAACGCTTGATAATATCTTCGATAGACCAGCGGTTGGCATACTCAAGCCCTTCTTCGGTCAGATGAAGAATAACAGTGGTTCCGTGATTATCCTTAAGCGCCTTTGCGCCCGAAGAGGCGGCCGCATTTGCGGCAACTTCTTCAATATCAAAACCATCCATGCCGCTGCTGGACCATTTCCAGGTTTTATCTTCCGCGGCTTTCCGGCTGATAACTTCGATATTAGCCGCAGCCATAAAGGCCGAATAAAAACCCACGCCGAACTGGCCAATAAGGTTGGAATCTTTTTTCGCGTCCTGTGAAAGTTTTTCCAAAAACGACCTGGTTCCTGACCTGGCAATCGTTCCAAGTGATTCTGCAAGGTCTTTGTCATTCATGCCGATACCATTATCAGATACGGTCATTGTTTTAGCTTCTTTATCAAAAGAGATATCTATGCGCGGCTCGAAACTAAGCTGCTTATATTGATCCTCGGCCACATTCAGGTATTTTAGCTTATCCAGCGCATCGGATGCATTGGAAACCAATTCCCTAAGAAATATTTCCCGGTTAGAATATAGAGAATGAATTATGAGGTGCAGAAGCTGACTAACCTCGGTTTTGAATTGATGCTGCGCCATATATGCTCCTTGATTATTATTATGGGGGTTTATTATAAAATAGGCAATTTACAAAAAAAAATCAACATACCCCGCCCTGAAGGGACGGCGCCATTCATGGCGGGGTATGTTGTTTTGGTAAGGTATTTGACTCAGGGTACATACCCTTTTTAAGCGCCCTAAAGGGCAGGGTATGTACCCCTCGCATACAATCAACCTATTAAAAAACCCCTGTTAAAGCGGGTTGACATAATAACGGAGGAAATATGAACGAATTTTTGGCACATTACTGGAACGAATACATGCATCTGCTCCCGGGCATTGGCCGCAGCCTTCTTGCCGCGGGCTTGATAATTCTGGGCGGCAGATTTATTACCGCTGCGATAAAAAAAATGATCGACAGGGCAGTTGCTTCAAGCAAGGTCAAAATTGATGAAACCCTTGGCACGATCATACGCCTTGCCGTTAACTATGCGGTGGTCTTTATCTGCGCCATCATGATCCTGGAGAATTTCGGGTTTAACACCACAAGCCTTATTGCCCTGCTGGGCGCGGCTGGCGTTACAATCGGCCTTGCCCTTAAAGACACCTTAAGCAATATTGCGTCCGGCATAATACTCCTTGTGCTGCGGCCTTTCAAGAAGGGCGATTTTATTGAATTCGGCGCGATATCGGGTCTGGTCAAGGAACTGGGGCTTTTTGTTACGGTAATGGAAACCGTTGACGGCGTATATATTTCCGTGCCCAATTCCAATCTTTGGGGGCCGCCCCTGCGTAATTTTACACGCAGTAAAAAAAGGCGCATGGATGTTTCTATAAATATCCAGCACAGCGATGATCTCGAAAAAGCCATTGCCATTATGGAAGAAATAGGCCGAGGGGAAAAACACCTGCTCCATAATCCCGCGCCTCAGGTGGTGATTCAGCCTGTGCCGAATATGGGAGGAGGAAAACCCGTAATAACAATTATACTGCGTGCCTGGGCACACAACGACAAATTCCAGAAAACCAATCAGGATTTAATAAAAGAAATCAGGAAAAGGATAGAAGAAACGGATCTGCGCACATCGATTCCGTAGAAGCAGAAAAATTGGCTGGACTTGAAGCGGACATTTCATTAATATTTTATAGTATGGAAGATATTCATGAAAAAGATTAATGTTGGTATCCTGTTTGGCGGAAAATCAGCGGAACACGAAGTTTCACTTCAATCCGCACGCAATGTGTTTGACGCCCTGGATCGCAATAAATACAGTCCTGTCCTTATAGGCATTGACAAAAACGGCCGCTGGCTTCTTGCCGATGAATCCCGCTTTCTGCTTGATACCGGCGATCCAAAAAAAATACGCCTTCATCCAACAGAAAATCAGGTCGTATTTGCGCCTGAAGGCAGAAGCATTATCTCGGGTCTTGCCTCCGGCATGGCTGCCAACTCCCGGGAACATTCGCTTGATGTGGTTTTTCCCATGCTTCACGGGCCTTTTGGCGAAGACGGGACTGTCCAGGGCCTCTTAAAGCTGGCGGGCGTTCCCTTTGTAGGCTCCAGCGTTCTTGCTTCCGCCGCAGCCATGGACAAGGATGTGATGAAGCGTCTTTTAAGGGATGCGGGACTTCCAATTTCGGGTTTCAGGACAATTAAGTCCCACGAAAAAATACCTGGCTTCAACGAAATTACCGGCGAATTGGGCCTGCCCCTTTTTATCAAACCCGCGAACATGGGTTCTTCTGTGGGGGTAAGCAAGGTAAAGGAAGAAAAAGAATACATGGCTGCGATTAACCATGCTTTCAGTTTTGACACAAAGATTATTCTTGAAGAATACATAAACGGAAGAGAGCTTGAGTGTTCGGTGCTTGGCAATGAAGAGCCAAAAGCCTCGGCGGTGGGAGAAGTAATTTCGACGCACGAGTTTTATTCATACGACGCGAAATACATTGACGAAAAAGGCGCCGCGCTGGAAATCCCGGCCAGGATAAGCGATGAAGCCGCCTTAAAAATCAAAACACTGGCAATAGAAACTTTTCTTGCCCTTGGATGCGAAGGTCTTGGCCGCGTGGATTTTTTTATGACGAATAACAATGAGATTTTTATTAATGAAATAAATACAATCCCCGGTTTTACAAATATAAGCATGTATCCCAAACTCTGGGAAGCCGGCGGCATTTCCTACTCACAACTCATAGACATTCTTATAGATCTGGCGCTAAAACGTTTTGATAAAGAAAAGAAATTAAAAACCAGCGTTTAGGCTTTACAGTTTTTTGAACTCATAATCTATGCCGGATGGTGTTACCGTAACCAGACAATATACATTATTTTCACGAAAATCTTCTATCGTAATATACTTTACATTCCCTTCTTCTTTAATGTCGCGCAAATGCGCATGACCCATAAACACTGCGTCGCATTTATTCCTGAGTATGGAAGTAACTCTGGCCCTTTCCCTTGTGTCTGTAAACTGCTGAATTGTCAGCGGGCTTTCAACAAAAAGATTTACATGGGAAAACACAAAGACCCTGCCTCTTGCGGTTTTAAGTTCCCTTTTAAGCCAGTCGAGCTGGTCGTTTCCAAGAAAGGCATTGGCGGAATCCAGTATCAAAAGGGTTGCGCCGCCGCCGTCAATACGGTAATTTGTCGAGCCTATCATGTCCCTCCACACGGGCCAGTTTCCGAAAAAAACATCATGATTGCCTATAACAGGGTAACACGGAACCCCCATGCCTTTGGCAATCTCAATATATTTTTCCAAATCCCATCTATACCCGCTTTGGGTTATGTCTCCCGCGATAACGACAAAAGATATGTCAGCCGTTATTATATCTTTTATTTTTTCAAAGCCGAATGTGTTTTCGTTTTCTATATGCGTGTCTGTCAAAACAATAAATGAAAATTCATCGCCAAGAACAGGTGATATCCATCCAGGGGACAAATCATCCATCTCTTTAATGAATTTAAGATTGTTCCTTTCTTTAAGGCGTTCGTCAAGATCAGTTGAACCAAAAAGGCCGAATATGTCGTTGCCGCAATTCAAAATAAAAAGAGCAGCAGATAAAATTACTGCGGAAAAGATTATATTTTTTATGGAAGATACTCTTACCATGAATATCTAATTCCTCCCCGTATGGCAATGCCGTAGAAATTGGCGCTAAGCGCAACACTGCCGCTCTGGATAAGCTCAAGCGCAGCCAGGATTGTCCATTGCTGCCCCAGGTTGATCGCGCCAAGATTGATTGCACTGTTAAGGCTAAGCAAATACGCGCCCATGTTTCCGGGGTAAAAATCGCTGTAATTTGCGCATCTTATTCCCAATAGAAACCTTTCGTTATTAAAAAAATTTAAATAACCGGCGAACGAAAGCACCGGTTCAAAAACAGCGTCTCCGCCAAAAAAAGAAGTAAACCTAAAACTTACGCCCGCGGCTATGCCGGCCCTTTTCCCGTTAATTGCAATTACAGGAAGGACAGTATGGGAGTTAACGTCATATTCCGGGAGGCCGTTGTAAATATAGGCTATGGTAAAAACAAGCGGAAAATTTTTGAAAATCTGCATTCCGGCATTGGTAAATGCTTTTATGTCATAATCATATTCGGTTTTTCCAAGCGCGGCCCCGCCTTTGAAAAACCAGATGTCATTTATTTCGATTGCGCCGGCGATCCCAAAATCCGCATAAGCGCCAAGGCCCCTTGAGAATTCGCCCCCTATATGGGCTTCAAGCTCCTTTTCGAATGAGTTTATTCCCTGAGCTTCTGCGTAATGTAAACATAAAAAAAACAAAAGCAGAAATAGTTTCCGCATTGGCTTATTCATTATCCGGAGGGGAACCTCGGCTCTGTCGAGCCTCGGCGGCAGGTTCAGGTTTAAGTCCCGGCATATCAAATTCCGGAGGGATTTTTGCGGGCATGCCTTTTGAATCCACAAAGGCCCATGTAACATTAGCCTTGACAAGAAGGTCTCCACCGCGCCATATTTCCTGGGCAATAATGCCGCTTACCGCGCCTTTTTTTATGGGCCAGGATTTAATTGACAATTCGTCATCTGCAAGAGCCTGCATTTTATAGTCGATCTCAATACGGGCGACAAAAATCCCGTATCCGGCTTTCATCATGGCCTGATAATCAAAACCAACGTCTTTAAGCAGTTCATATCTGGCATATTCCAGATAATTGAGGTAATTGGCATTATTAACATGACCGTTACTGTCGCATTCATAAGTGCGGACAGCTAAAGTACAGTTTGAGACCATTTATATATTTTATTCATTTTTACGCTGCTTAAACAAGGGCATTGTTTACAATTCCTGCGCGATGTAAAGGTCTTTATACAGTCCCGGTATCTTTATCAGTTCTTCGTGGTTTCCCTTTTGGACTATTTTTCCTTCTTTTAGAACGAGTATAATGTCCGCGCTGCGTATGGTTGAAAGCCTGTGCGCAATGGCTATTATTGTCCTGCTCCCGCGCATTTTCGCAATGGCTGCCTGGATTTGCGCTTCTGTCTGCATGTCAACAGACGCGGTGGCTTCGTCCATAATCAGCACCGGGGCGTCACGCAGCACAGCCCGCGCAATGGAAATGCGCTGTTTCTGCCCGCCGGAGAGCCTTATGCCCCGTTCGCCGGTTTCCGTGTCAAATTTGGCCGGCATTTCCATAATATCATCGTAGACTCCGGCTGTTTTTGCGGCTTCTTCGATTTCTTCCGGCGCAGCATGAGGCTTTGCATAAGCGATATTCTCCGCAATGGTGCCGTTAAACAAAAAAGTATCCTGTAAAACCATTGAAATATGATTACGCAGGCTGTTCTGGGTAAGGTCGCGTAAATCATTACCATCAATGGTAATCCGCCCTGTAACCGGATCGTAAAAACGGGCGGCAAGCTGAATGATCGTGGTCTTGCCCACGCCTGTGGGGCCGACAAGGGCAATGGTCTGGCCCGGCATAACTTCAAAACTTATGTTTTCAAGCACCGGCGTTTCTTCCAAATAGCGGAAACTCACATTTTCAAAGCGAATACGGCCGGAAGATTCTTTAAGTTCAACAGCGCCCGGCTTATCCGTTACTTCCGAGGCAGTGTCAAGAATCTCCAGAACCCGCTCCGCACCGGCCAGTGAGTGCTGGGCGTTTTCAAGAAGCTGGGCAAGGCCTGTAATGGGCGCGTAAAAAAGCGCGAGATAAAGCAGGAAAGCCACAACTTCCTCGGCATTAATCCGCATATTAAAGGCAAGTAAGCCGCCGAATCCGACTATGATAACCGAGCCAAGAGCAGTCATAAATTCTACTGAAGGGTGAAAAATCGCGTTTATCTTTAGGGCAGAAAGCATGGCTTTTGTGAATTCGCCTGCCTTTTTATCAACACGGCTGCTTTCTCTTTCCTGCTGGCCGAATGCCTGGATTTCCCTGATGCCGGAGATATTGTCCTGAAGCTGGGAATTAAGGCCGGCCAGGGATTTCTGCATCATACGGAATTTGGGTCTGACTTTTTTCATTAATATCCATCCGGACCCAAGGATAAAGGGAACCGGAATACAGGTCAGGGCTGCCAGAACCGGATTAATCGAGAAAAGGATCGCTATAACGCCCATAAGTGTAACTGCATTGGTAATGGTCTCCGGAATTACGTGCGCGTAAAGCTGTTCAAAGGTCGCGGTATCATTGACCACCCGGCTCATAAGATCGCCGGTCTGCCTTTTGTGAAAAAACGAAATAGAAAAACTCTGTATACGGTTATAAACGACCATTCTTAGGTCCCATACCAGGTTCCAGGCCGCCTTATGACATAAATAACTGCTTAAAAAACGGAAAAGCACACGCAGCAAATAAAGTCCTAGCAGGATCACAACCAAACCTGAGATTTCGTTCATGTCCTTTATTCCACGCTGAACAATCCCTGTCATTCTGGCAAGGATTCTGGGCGCTGCCAGATTAACACCAGTCAAAAACAGGGTTGCCATAATCCCCAGAAAAAGCAGCCCCCTGTATTTTTTGG
>Ga0099364_10004044_pt1 | contig 22325 bp, 7 predicted proteins | sample TergutTh196P3_FD_73070 | JGI IMG/M metagenome (GOLD analysis project Ga0099364, IMG submission 73070) | Microcerotermes parvus P3 segment gut microbial communities from Pointe-Noire, Republic of the Congo - Th196 P3 | ecosystem: Host-associated > Arthropoda: Insects > Digestive system > Gut ...
GATGGCGCCTGCGCCGTAGGAGATAAGCACATAGTCGGCGACCCAGATGGGGATTTTCTCGTTGTTCACCGGGTTGATGGCATAAGCGCCGGTAAAAACCCCGGTCTTGGTCTTTGCAAGGTCGGTGCGCTCAAGGTCGCTCTTTTTTGCCGCCTCTTCAATGTAGGCTGAGACCTCGGCCTTCTGCTCTGCGGTTGTGATCTTCTCTGTCAGGGGGTGCTCGGGAGAGAGCACCATGTAGGTCGCGCCAAAAAGGGTGTCCTGCCGGGTGGTGTATATTTCGAGGGTTTCAGGATGTCCGTCGAGCATGAACTTTACGTTCGCCCCTTCGGAGCGGCCTATCCAGTGCTTCTGCATCTGCTTGACCGGCTCCGGCCAGTCAAGGCCCTCCAGGTCTTCCAGGAGCCGCTCGGCGTAGGCGGTGATCTTCAAAATCCACTGGCGTATGCGCTTGCGCTCCACCCTTGCCTTGCAGCGCTCGCAGAGGCCGTCTACCACCTCCTCGTTTGCAAGGCCGGTCTTGCACGATGGACACCAGTTGATTGGGCTTTCCGCCTCGTAGGCCAGGCCCTTCTCAAAAAGTTTCAGGAAGATCCACTGGGTCCACCTGTAGTAATTCTCATCGGATGTGGTGACTTCCCGGTCCCAGTCGTAGGAATAGCCCAGGGCCTTTATCTGCTTTCTGAACTGGGCGATGTTATCGGCGGTGGTTTTTGCGGGGTGTACTCCCATTTTTATGGCGTAGTTTTCCGCCGGGAGCCCAAAGGAGTCAAAGCCCATTGGGTGAAGCACATTGAAGCCGTTCATTCGCAGGTAGCGGCAGTAGATATCCGTGGCGGTATAGCCCAAAGGGTGGCCGACATGAATGCCCTGGGCAGAAGGGTAGGGGAACATGTCCAATACGTAACGCCGCTTTTCCTTGGGGAAAGCCGGGTCTTCCGTAGCTTTAAAGGTCTTGTTTTCTTCCCAGTATTTTTGCCATTTTGGTTCGATGCTCTCAAAGGGGTACTTCATATTGGCAAGCTCCTATTATCCTAATTATAGCAAAAAAAAGGCCGATTATCATAGAAGCTATGAGAAGATTTAGCCCCTTTTCGCTTTTTCTTATGCCACTTTTGACTTTTCTCCTTATGGCGGCTCTTTTCCTTTCGGCCTGTAAAACCACACCTGTGGGGCGGGCAGTGCTGCCGGAATTCAGCATTACCGAGATTGCCATACTGAAAGCTGAGCTAGTAAACACCAGATTCAGGGTTAATATGAGGATAAACAACCCCAACCACTTCCCCCTTGAGCTTTCGGCCTTTAGTTACAGGCTGTATGGCAATGACCTGCTCTGGGCGGAGGGGACTGAGAGAAATCTCTTTGTCATTCCCGCTGAATCATCCATCGAGGCAAGGCTTTTTCTGCTGATGAACTTCATCGACATGGACCGGAACCTTCTGGATCAGGTGATAAATCTTGTTGATATAAACTACCGTTTTACCGGAGATGTTCAGGTCAGTGCTGCTAGCGGCGGGATCAGGGATTTCCGCACCGTTTTTGATCTTTCAGGGTTTTCCAGGGTACTGGAAGAATAACGGAAAAATGCTCTAGATAGCCACCCACTTTCGTATGAGCGAATCCAGCTGCATAAGGTCAATGGGTTTGGTCAAAAAAGCCTGAAAACCATTGGCGTAAAAGACATTCTCTGTTCCCTGAATGGCGTTTGCTGTCAGGGCTATGATGGGTATAGTCTTGGCGTATTCCGAATCAAGGGCACGTATCGCCACCGTCGCTTCTATACCGTCCATGCCTGGCATCATGTGATCCATAAAGATAGCGTTGTAAACAGGTTCTCCCTTGGCTGCGCCTCTTCGTATCTTTTCGACTGCTTCCTGCCCGCTTAACACACAATCAACCTGCATTTTATATTTGCTTAACAAGCCTGCCGCTACATCAAGGTTTGTCTGCATATCATCAACAACAAGAACTTTTGTATGGCTTAAGTCCAGGCGTACAAGTTTTTTGCTGCCGGTGAGTTTTTCCTCTGCATAGCGGAAGCGGCGAAGTTTTTCGGCGGTCTCATGACCAATGGTATTAGTGTCAACAAAGCCCTGCCGGAAGCGTGTAAGGAAAACAGACCCCTTACCCAACTCGCTTTCTACGGAGATGCTGCCGTCCATCAGCTCCACAAGCAGTCTTGTTATGGATAGACCAAGACCCGTCCCTTCAATTCTTCTGCTTGCATTGTTTTCTACCTGATAGTAATCAGAGAAAAGTTTCTCCATGTTTTCCTTGCTTATGCCAATGCCAGTGTCGCTTACGATAATTTCCATCCAAAGGTCAGTATCTCTCTCGTCAGTGCCGGCGCTGCAACAATTTACGGTTAATTCTATTTTCCCCTCTTGGGTGTATTTAAGCGCGTTGCTTAAAAGATTGTTGAAAATTTGCTTTACACGTAAATCATCTCCAAAAAGTTTGCGAGGAAAATCGTCGCTTATGTTCAGAGAGAAAGTTATTGGCTTTTCTCCCAGCCGGGTAACTATGAGGGTTATTACATCATTCAAGAGGCTTGGTGTTTGATATTCTGTAGGCGTTAATGTCAGCTTTCCGGACTCAACTTTGGAAAAATCAAGAATATCATTTACGATTCCCAAAAGAGTTGTGCCTGCTTTGCCTATTTTATGCAGATTTTCTGTAATTCCATTGGTTAAATTGTTCTCTTCCATAATTAGATCTGTAAGGCCTATTACCACATTAAGCGGTGTTCTAAGTTCGTGGCTCATATTGGCAAGAAAGGCTGTTTTTGCGCGATTTGCTTCCTCCGCCTCTATCATGGATTTGCGAAGAGGCTGAAGCAATCCAAAGATAAAAACATTAAAGATTATAAAAACTACCATTATGACAACAAGCACCACAATGAAAAAAGCTGTCATTGCCGTATTATAGTCTGCTAAACTGTCAGGCATTATCGCTACAGAAAACCATTCGAGCAAAGGTACTGTCCCTATGGCAATTCTTCCAAAAGGTGTGTCCAGGATTTGCGTTTCATATGGCGCAAAGGTTTTTGCCAGAGAAAGAATGCCTTCACCGCCAATCCAGAGTTCGTCGTCTATGTTTCTCTTTTCCTCCACCATTTCAGGATCTCTTGCACCGGTAATTTCACCTGCGGCGTTGAATAAAAATATGCTGGCTCTGTCGGCAAGATTCTGGTTTACCATTTCAAGGTATGTTGTGATATCAATACCGGTTCCCAGCATTCCTATCGGCTTACCATAAGGATCAAACACCGGAGCATTGATCCAGAGATTGGTTACGTTTAGATCAGGGTTATAGTTTATATTAAAATTATATATTTCCGTATCGTAAAGCGTCATGTTATACCAGTAATTATCAGGATTATACGGATCCATAAGATATGGGTCAACATCATTGTAGTAAAACATTTTATCTACATCACTTATCCAAAAAATTATTTCCGATGCGAAAGATCTCCTGTAAGACATTATTTCTTCAAGAGCCATTTGGCGAAGCTCAGGCGCATTGGGGTTGGCAAAATATCTTGCGATCAGGGGAGAATTCGACATCTGTAATACGATAACAACTTCGTTGTTCACAGAAGTTTCCAGCTTGACTCTTTCGATCTCCACCAGTTGTGATAATTCAATTCCCTTGTTCGATCTTATGATCTGCCGCATGGATAGTATAAAAGCAATACTTCCTGTTATTAGAATAACAAAAAATAATATGACAGAGAAAATAATAAACCTGCTCATTACAGGCGCCTGTTTTTGGTAAGAAATTAGTGCTTTAGGTTTATTATGGATCATAAATTCTCCTCCTTAATCCATTCCCGAACAATCGAATCCAAGTGCGTGATATTAATTGGTTTGGGTAAAAAGGCCTGAAAATCGTTGGCGCGAAAATGTTCTTCCATTCCATGAATAGCGTTGGCCGTCAGGGCTATAACCGGGATCTTCTGTGCATATTCGCTGCCCAGGCTGCGAATCGCGGTAACCGTTTCTATACCATCCATACCAGGCATCATATGATCCATAAAAATTGCATTGTAAACCGGCCCCCCGCCGGTTACGCCCCTGCGTATCCTTTCAATTGCTTCCCGTCCGCTTAAAACGCAGTCAACCTGCATCTTGTACTTGCCCAACATACCCGCAGCAACGTCCAAATTGGTCTGCATATCATCTACAACCAGTACCTTTGCAAAACTTAGATCGGGCCGCACGAGCTTTTTGCTGACAATACTCTTGTCTTCCGTATAGCGGAACTTACAAAGATTTTCCGTGACCTTTGGGCCGATGGTGGTATCACAAACAAAGCCCTGGCGGATGCGGACGCGGAAAGTAGAGCCCTTGCCGTATACGCTTTCTGCCCTAATTTCCCCGTCCATCATTTCAGCAAGGCTCTTGGCAATTGCCAGTCCCAGGCCTGTCCCCTCTATTTCCCGGTTTGTACGGGTATCCACCTGGCCATAATCGGTAAAGATTTTCTTTAAGTCTTCCTCGCGTATGCCCAAGCCGGTGTCGCTTACATAAAAAGACAGCCAAACATGTTCAGCCGCAGAATGGTCCTTCTCGCAGCTTATACCCAGCTTTACAGTTCCGTTTTGCGTAAATTTAAATGCATTGCTTAAAAGGTTATTGATAATTTGTTTTATCCGCAGATCGTCTCCGTAAAGACGGGCTAAAAGATCTTCTTTAATGTCCAAGTGAAATGTAATGGGTTTCTCGCCAATGCGTATAAAATTTAGGGTAATAATATCATTAAGGAGACTGGGCAGATCATATTTTACAGACACTATTTCAAGTTTGCCGGCTTCGATCTTTGAAATATCCAGGACATCGTTAATAAGACTAAGAAGGGTGTTCCCCGCTGTACTTATCTTTGTCAGGTTTTCTTTCAGGTTTAACGCCGGGTTTTCTTCTTCCAGCATTAGGCCCGTAAGACCTACAACCACGTTCATGGGAGTTCGCATCTCGTGGCTCATATTGGCAAGAAAGGCTGACTTCGCGCGGTTGGCCAGCTCTGCCGCTTCCAGTTGCTTTTGTTCGGTTATGTCAAAACAATAACCTTCAATCAGGGTTGGTGTGCCGTCTTCACCCCATTCAATTACGCGGCTTCGTTCCCACACCCATTTAATCTTGCCGTCATCCAATATCAGGCGGTAATTGTTTTCGTATGGCAAACCGAGGGCAAGGGTTTCTTCGCTCCTTTTTTCAACAGCTTCTATGTCTTCTGGATGCACCATTTCCATATATCTGTTGACTTTGCCAATCAGTTCCTCCGGCGTATATCCTATGAGGTCTTTACTGCCATCGCTGACAAAGGTAAAAGTCCATGCAGGTGAATTGTAAAGACACTGGTATGCCATGCCCGGTAAGTTACTAATGATTGCCTCAATCCTTGAGCGCATTTGTTCTTTGCGTTCATCTGCTTCATGGGCTGCTGCAGCCAAAGCGCTTCGATTTATCGCGTTTGCCAGCATATAGCTTCCGGAACGCAGAATGTGAACTTCATCTTCGGTAAAGTTGCGTGAATTCCGGCAATCGTCGATACAGCAGAAGCCCCAAAAGCGGTTCTGTATGAATGTTGGTATAACCAATACTGTTTTTATTTTGAAAGCGCTAAGAAAGTCCTGTTCTTCCTGTGAAAGATCAGAAACCGGCCCTTGTATATTTCCGCCCTGCGATAAATATTTTTCCCATCCGGGTACCATTTTGTAGGAAAAGCTGGAAACAGGAGAATCTGACTTTATCTTGCGGCCTGTCTCACTGAACCAGTAATGCTTCATAAAAGCGTGAAGCTCTCCATCTCGGGTTTCATTCTGCCAAACCTCAACACAATCAGCATCCACGCAGCGGCCAATTATTTCCATGCCTTCCAATAACGAATCTACAAATGTTCCATTATCCTCCGCAGTAAGCAATACGCTTGCCGCGCTGTTCACCGCGCTGAGCAAATTCTCGCGGTGTATAATTGCTTCCCCCAGCAGTTTCATATCGTATTTATTGGAGCGAAACTGCATAAATAATTTTATCTGGTTTTGAACTCTGAGTTTTACCAGGGCTGGGCTAAACGGTTTGGTTATATAGTCCGCCGCACCCATGGCAAATCCCTTTTCCTCATCGATAGTGCTGTTAAGCCCAGTGATAAAAATAACGGGAATGTCCTGCGTCTTTGCGGATCCTTTCAGTGCGGAAATTACCGCATATCCGTCCATGTCTGGCATAATGATGTCAAGTAGGATGAGATCGGGCAGATACTTTTCAGCTGCCGTAATGGCACTTTCTCCGCTTTTTGCCGCCAAGACAGTATACTCAGTGCTTAAAATATGCGTGAGCGTTAAAATGTTCGAATTTTCATCATCAACAATGAGTATGCTTTTCTTGGCGGATTCGCTCATTATGTTTCTCCCTTTTTGTGAATCCATTTTCGAATAAGAGAATCCAGCAGCATGCTGTCGATAGGCTTGGCTAAAAATGCCTGAAAACTGTTTGTGTAAAAAAGGTCTTCCATTCCCTGAATGGCGTTGGCTGTCAGGGCAATAATCGGTATGTTCCTTGCATATTCCGTGTTAAGCGCGCGTATTGCAGCTGTCGCTTCTATACCATCCATCCCTGGCATCATGTGATCCATAAAGATTGCATCGTAGACCGGCTGCCCTGTATTTCCGCCTCTGCGTATCCGTTCTATCGCTTCCTGCCCGTTTAAAACACAATCAACCTGCATTTTATATCTGCGTAACAGGCCGGAAGCTACATCCAGATTGGTTTGCATATCGTCTACCACCAGAACCGAAGCATAGCTTAAATCAGGCCGCACGAGCTTTTTACTGGCAATACGCTTGTCTTCAGTATAGCGGAACTTGCGAAGATTTTCCGTAACGGCCGGGCCGATGGTGGTATCGCTGACAAAGCCCTGGCGGATACGGACGCGGAAAGTAGAACCCTTGCCATATGTGCTTTCTGCTCTAATTTCGCCGTCCATCATTTCCGCAAGGCTTTTGCTGATCGACAGACCAAGACCGGTCCCCTCGATCATCCGGTTTGCCTGAATATCTACCTGGCTGTAATCTATAAAGAGTTTTTTTAAGTCCTCCTTGCGTATGCCAATACCTGTATCGCTTACATAGGCAGACAGCCACACATCATCTCCTTTTGTCTCGGTACTCAGGCCCAATACAACTGTTCCGCTTTGGGTATATTTGAAAGCGTTGCTTAAGATATTGTTGATGATTTGTTTTAGGCGCAGATCGTCTCCGTTAAGCTTGCACGGCAGATCCTCGTTAATATCTAACTGAAACGTAATGGGTTTTTCCTCAATACGTATAACATTTAGCGTAATTATATCGTTAAGAAGGCTTGGCAAATCATATTTAACGGGCTTTAATTCAAGTTTTCCTGCCTCTATTTTTGAAATATCCAGGACATCGTTTATAAGGTTGAGCAGGGTGTTTCCCGCAGTGCTTATTTTTTTTAAGTTTTCTTTAAAGTTAAGTTCCGGGTTTTCTTCCTCCAGCATTAGATCCGTAAGCCCTACAACCACATTCATGGGTGTGCGCATTTCATGGCTCATATTGGCAAGAAAAGCGGACTTTGCGCGGCTGGCTGCCTCGGCTGTTTCCAACTGCCGCCTCTCGGTAATGTCAGTATGATAACCCTCAAGCAGAGACGGTGTGCCGTCGGGCTTTTTTTCAATCACCCGGCTGCGTTCCCATATCCATTTGACTGTACCGTCTTTCATTATCATACGGAAAATGGTTTCAAAGGGTAAATCAAGGGGATAGGTTTCCGCGCCGTGCTTTGCGACAATATCAGCATCATCAGGATGTAACATATCGATAAACTTGATAGCATTTTTGCCTATCAGTTCCTCCGGTTCATAACCAGTGAGTTCCTTGCAGCCCTTGCTGACAAAGGTATAGGTATAATAGGGCGGGTCGTAAAGACACTGAAATACCATTCCCGGCAGATTACCGATGATTGTCTCTATTCTTGAGATCATTCTTTTCTGTTCGTGCAATAAAGCACTCCGGTTTATGGCATTTGTCAGCATGTAACTTCCGGAACGCAGAATGTTGACTTCATCTTCGGTAAAGCTGCGGGAATTCCGGCAATCGTCGATACAGCAGAAGCCCCAAAAGCGGTTCTGTACGAAGGTCGGTATGACCAAAACGGTTTTTATTCTAAAAACATTTAAAAAATCCTGTTCTTCCTGCGAAAATCCTGAAACCGGTCCATGAATATATTCACCCATCGATAACTTTTTTTCCCATCCTGGTGCGGCACTGTAAGGAAAGCTAAAAGCCGGAGATTCTGATTTTATCTTGTGACCTGTCTCGCTGAACCAGTAGTGCTTTAGAACAGCGTGGAGAGTGTCATCTATCATTTCGTTTTGCCAGATCTCAACACAGTCTACATCCACGCTGCGGCCTATAATTTCCATGCCTTCCAGCAGTGAAGTCTTAAATGCTTCATCGTCCTCCGCCGTGAGCAATACACTTGCCGCGCGATTCACTGCGTTTAGCAAATTCTCACGGTGCTTGATTGTTTCCCCCATCTGCTGTATATCGTGTTTATTGGAACGAAACTGCTTGAGTAGTTTTATTTGATTTTGAACTCTAAGTTTTACCAGGGCGGAACTAAATGGCTTGGTTATGTAGTCTGCCGCTCCCAAGGCGAATCCCTTTTCCTCATCGACAGGGCTGTTAAGTCCTGTGATAAAAATAACGGTAATATCCTGGGTTTTTTCAGATCCTTTCAGAGCGGCAATTACCTCATATCCGTCCATGTCGGGCATGATAATATCGAGCAGTATTATGTCGGGTAAATGGGTTTGAGCCGCCTTAATGGCGCTTTCTCCGTTTTTTGCCGCGTAAACAGTATAATCAGGGCTTAAAATATGCGTGAGCGCTAAAATGTTTGAATTTTCATCATCAACAACAAGTACACTGTTTTTATTCATTGTATTTCTCCTGTAATGCTGTAAGTGTCCTGGCAGCGCTTTCAAAATCGTAATTTTCTATCTGACGCGCAAGATCCTCAGTTCCAGGTACAGCGCGGATCTCATCCAGAAAATTAACACATTCGGGGTTAATGTGTTCTAACATTGGCTTTAGTTTTTCGAATAAGGCAAGTGCCTCTTTTTTATTCAAAGCCGGCGTCTGGACGCTCTGTAAACCCTGCTCCAAGAGTGCAGATTTATCAACCAGCGGCCTGAGTTCATCCAGAACCGTTATTAGTTCCGCTTTAAGATTGTCCATCTTGTTTTCCCAGACAGAGGCGATCCCGTCTTTAAGCAGAGCCTCGACCTCCGCTGCGGCGCTTCTCAAGGCGGTTTTCCCTATGAGCCCAGCGTTACCTTTTAAGCTGTGCGCCAGCCTGTGCGCAAGTTTTGTATCCCCTGCGTTAACCGCCTCCATTATTTGAGCGTGTAAGTTTTGGTTTTCCTTGAAGAAATTGATCCGAAGCTTATTTTGCAGGTCTTCATTTTCCTCATACTCATCTATCGGACCGCTCAGGGGTTCGCTCCGTACAGGGATCAGGTATTTCAGCAATATATGCCACAACTCCTGTGACGTGAAAGGTTTCCCAAGACAGTCAGGCATTCCATTCCTCTTGTATTTTTCAAGTTCACTGACCATTACATTTGCCGTCATGGCTACTATTGGGGTTCCCGTATCCATGGCCATTATCTTTGATGATGCTTCCATCCCATCCATGACCGGCATAAACATATCCATGAAAATTAAATCAAAGGGCTTTTCATTTTTCTCTTTGCGTTCCTTGACCATCTGGACACCAATCTTTCCATTCTCCGCCTTAATTGCCTTAAGCCCCACACGTGCTAGGTGGGCGCATATAACTTCCTGGTTTAGTAAGTTGTCATCGCATACAAGGATTAGGCCTTCGAAGTAAGGTCTTTCGAGCATCTCGAATTTAATCCGCTCAGAGATATCATCCGGCGCATCTATTGTATTAAATGTAATTTCGAAGCTAAAAGTACTGCCCGCGCCTGGTGAACTCTCCACAGACAGCTTTCCTCCCATCAGATCTACAATGTTTTTGGCTATTGCAAGCCCAAGCCCCGTACCTCCGTAATCACGCGTTGTGCTGGAGTCTGCTTGAATAAACATGCCAAATACCTTGTCTAATTGCTCAGGCGTCATCCCAATGCCTGTGTCTTTTACTTCAAAATATACTGTCGTGCCGCTGTTGCCTGTGCTTTTTACTGACGAGGAAAATTTAATCGTTCCCGTTTGTGTAAATTTTAAGGCATTTGACAATAAATTCATAAGCACCTGATAAAGCCTTACAGGATCGCCAATAAGCTTTCTGCCCTCTGTTTTTTCGGTATAAATACTCAGGTCAAGGCCTTTTTCCTTGATACCGGGCAGGATGACAGACTGGCAGCGGGAAAAAACTTCACGCAGGTCAAACGCTACATGATCCAGTTCCATCTTGCCGGCTTCTATTTTTGAAATATCAAGGATGTCATTTATGATACGCAAGAGCCATTTTGTACTGTCGGAAATCTTGTTTAAAAAATCCTTCATTTCCTGTACTGAGTCGCTGTCAGATGCAAGCTCCGAAAAACCCATTATGCTATTCATGGGTGTTCTGATTTCATGGCTCATTGTCGCAAGGAACTCCGATTTCGCACGGTTGGCCATCTCGGCAGTCTCCAGCCGTTGCCGCTCAGTAACGTCTGTATGATAACCCTCAACCAGATGAGGTGTGCCATCCGGGTTTCTTTCTATCACATGGCTGCGTTCCCATATCCATTTTGTCAGACCGTCCTTTGTAATAATGCGGAAGGTTGCCTCAAAGGGTAAGCCATGGGGGATCGTTTCTGAGCTTATTTTTTCGACATATTCCACATCGTCAGGATGTATCATAGCAGATAGGGTAATTGAGTTGCCGTTCATCAATTCTTCTTTTGTGTATCCCAATAGTTCTTTGCATCCCTTGCTGACAAAGGTATAGGTATAATCAGGCGGGTTATAAAGCTGCTGAAATAACATTCCCGGCAAATTGTTTATCATTGTTTCAATTCTTTCTGCCATGCGCTGAGACTCTTCTTCCGCCTCTTTTCGTCCGGTAATATCAAATACCATTCCCAATAGACCTGCTACTTTGCCGTCCTGGATTAAAGGCGCTCTTATGGTTTGATGGGCATGTCGGGAATTGTCAGGATAGTTATACCAATTCTCTCTTATTACGGTAACACTTTCTTCTAAAACTTTTCTGCTATCCTCTATTGCTTCACTTATAATGCTTTGATCATACTGTTCAGACTTATAGTAATCCTTACCAAGCAGATCTGACTCGCTGCCCTGCGCCATGCCCAAAAAATGATTATTGCTGCTTGTATACTGATTGTTAAGGTCTTTTGTGAACACCATGGCAGGTAATGAATCATACATTGCAGAAAGAATAGATACCTTTTCCTTAACGGTTATGTTCTTTTTTCTGTCCAGGAGGTATATGATTATTAATAGAAGAACAATAAGTGAAAGCACAACAATGGCGGCAATTATCCATGGCCTCCGTTCCTCAGCAATTTTTGCCCGGTAATCAAATAATTTGCTTTTCCAAAATGTTGTGATATCGTCTATGTCAATAAATCTAAACGCTTTATCAACAATGGAGCGCAGGGTTTCTTCGTTTTTATTAAAGCCAAAACCTGAATAATACGGCGGTTCAAAAATAATATCGGCTTTGAAGCTCGGGTTTTCATAAAAATTCGAGAGGGCAAGCAGCCTGTTCCTGTTAAGCATTGCCGCATCTACCTCGCCCGTTTCCAAGGCTCTCTGCAATTCATTGAAATTATCATACAAAAAAATGTTTGTATGAAAGGGAAACCAGCTCCGGAACAATTCCTCCATCGCCAAGCCCCTGATAAGGCCTATTCTAAGATAGATGATATTGTTGATATTTATCCTGGGGGAGTCGATTTTAGAAATAATAGCATAATTGTCCGACAATGCATTTGTTTCTGTCCATATAAAAAACTCCTCTCTTTCTCTGGTGCGGATCAAATCGACCAAGATGGATACATCTCCGTCACCAAGCATTCTTAGCAAATCATACCCGGTTGCATAATGATCGTTCGCGAGCTCAAAGTTTAATCCGGTGAGCTTTGATATTTCATCCAATAAATCAAAGGAAATCCCCTGCCATTCTCTATCATGAGTATTATAAAATTGATGCGGATATGCATCACCTTCGGCAGCAAATAATACAAGCGGCGTATTTATTATATATTCCCGCTCTTCATCATTTAGCTGCATGAGAAATTTATTTCTTATATATTCCTCGTGCCCAAGGTTATACAGTTGTGCAAGATAAGAATATGCGCCGTTATCCAGCGCTTTTTGAACAATTGATATTAGCGGCGCAAGTTCAGGATTTTGTGTGGAAAAAGAAACCGGAGTGTATATCATAGGAAAAAAATTCTCTGTTATTACATCGCCGAAAATATCAAACTGGGCCTCTACAGTATTTTCACCGACAAGTGCATCTATTTCTCCTGTTTTCAAAAGCTCATACGCTTCAATAGTAGTGGAAATAAAAACAGGTTCAAATGGTTCTATCGCAAAACGCATCACGTCATCAACAGTCGTGGTTCCTGCAATTATCGCGTAACGTGGCAGGCGTGTTTCCCTGATTCTTGAAAAAGATTCACTGTCTGCGAGCCGGATGTACCTTATTACACGCTGGGCTATTGCATCTGTCATGAAATATGTCTTCCGGCGTTCATCGGTTGCTGTCAACACGCCGGTAAAATCGATCTCGCCGCTTTCCAGCCCATAAAGCAATGCATTCCAGGTAATAATTTCAACCCTAAACGGAATTCCAAATAATCCGGAAAGCCAGTTAGTAAAAAAGGCCGCAGACCCGTTCATTTCACCATCCATATCCAAAAATGCTTCTATGCTGAAATTCATCCCGTAAGTAAATGTTTTGTTTTGTTCCTGGAGTGCCTCTATGGCTCTGATTTCTTCTTCAGTTACACCGGGAATATCTCGATATGTAATATCGCTAAAAGATATGTTTTCAAATGATGAACGCTGCGAAAATTCTTTGCATCCTGGAAATATTATAATGAAAAGAATCATAATCACATTCAAATTTCTTTTATTTTTCTTCATGTTTATCCTCCCATTTCTTCTTTAATTCAACAAGCATCTTTGAGGCAGCTTCAAAGTCATAATTTTCTATTTTATATGCAAGATCCTCTGCTCCAGCGATAACACGAATTTCATCTATAAGGCTCACAGATTCAGGATTAATTTGTTCCAGCATTGGCTTTAGTTTTTCGAATAAGGCAAGCACCTGTTCAGTGTTCAAAGCAGGCGTTTGACCGCTCTCTGGGCCGTAAGTTTGCTGTGCAGATTCATCATGCAGGGTCTTTAATTCATCAAGTACAGAAGCTAATTCTGTTTTAAGATTGTTCATCTTATTTTCCCAAATAGAACCGATCCCGTCTTTAAGCAGATCCTCAACCTCCGCAGCGGCATTTTTTAATGAGGTTTTGCCTATCAGGGCGGCGTTCCCTTTTAAGCTATGCGCCAGTCTGTGTGCCAGCTTTGTATCCCCGGCGGCAACCGCATCTGTTATATTAATGTGTGCGTTTTGATTGTTTTTCAGGAAATTGAACCGTAGTTTTTTCCGTAGTTCTTCATTAATAATATTATCATCTATGTAGTCGCCAATGGGGGTACTGGCTATGGGTGTCAGATATTTCAGTAAAATGAGCCATAACTCCTGTGATGTAAAGGGTTTCCCAAGGCAGTCCGGCATTCCGGATTTTTTATATTTTTCAAGCTCGCTGACCATCACGTTAGCAGTCATGGCAACTATGGGTGTTCCGGTATCCATTGCAATTATCCTGGCGGAAGCTTCCATTCCATCCATGACAGGCATAAACATATCCATGAAAATCAGGTCAAAGGGCTTTTCATTCTTTTCCTTGCGCTGCCGGACTATCTCCACGCCGGCCTTGCCGTTATCCGTTGTCACTACCCTCAGACCCACACGTGCAAGATGTGCGCAAATAAGCTCCTGGTTCATGGAGTTGTCATCACATACCAGGACAAGGCCGTCAAAGTACGGTTTTTCGAGCATATCGTATTTTTCCCGGCCGGGTATATAGTCCGGCGCGTCTACTGTATCGAATGTGAGCTCAAAACTGAAAGTGCTGCCTGCGCCTGGCGTGCTTTCCAACAGGAGCTTCCCGCCCATAAGCTCAACCATATTTTTCGCTATTGCAAGTCCAAGTCCCGTGCCGCCGTAATCGCGCGTTGTGCTGGAGTCCGCCTGAACAAAAGGGTCGAATATTTTACTAATTTGTTCTTTGCTCATGCCTATGCCGGTGTCTTTTACCTCAAAATATACAGTCGTGCTGCCATTAACCGTACTTTTTATTGATGAGGAAAATTTGACTGTTCCTGTTTCTGTGAATTTAACGGCATTTGAAAGCAGATTCATAAGCACCTGATAAAGCCTTACAGGGTCGCCAAGCAGCCTCTTGCCAATGGATGGCTCTGCGTAAACACTCATGTCAAGACTTTTTTCCTTTACGCTTGGTAAAATTACAGACTGACAACGGGAAAAAATATCAGTTAAGTCAAAAGGCACACGTTCCAACTCAATTTTACCCGATTCAATTTTAGAAATATCAAGAATATCGTTTATGATAGACAAAAGCCATTTTGTGCTATCTGAAATTTTATTAAGGTAATCTTTCATTTCCGGTACAGAGTCGCTGTCAACAGCAAGCTCTGCAAAACCCATGATGCTGTTCATTGGCGTTCTAATTTCGTGACTCATCGTCGCAAGGAACTCTGATTTTGCCCGGTTGGCCATCTCGGCTTCTGCCTGCTCCGCAATAATCTTTCTTTTTGCCTGGCTATTCAGGTATATAATAATCAGCAAAACAAGTATCAGCGCAAGTGTAATAACAGCGCCAATCAACCATGGTCGCTGTGCCTCGACTACCTTTATCCGGTAATCAAAACTTTTGCGCATCCAGTGTTCCATAATATTTCTTGTATCAATTAATTCAAGTGATTTGTCTATAATTGAGCAAAGAATAGTTTCGTTCCTGTTAAACCCGAACGTGGATTCATAGCTTGTGCTGTCAAAAACGATATTGGCCCTGTAATCGGGAAACTCCAAAAAATGCATCATGTAAAGAAGGCCGTGGGCGCTTCCCATAACCATATCAATTTCACCGCGCATAAGAGCTTCCAAAGCGGCGCGATGATTGTCATACATTATGCTGTTTCTGTGTCCCGGAAACCATCTTTGGAACATTTCTGCATATGCAGTACCTCTGCTTAATCCTATTCTTAAATACATAACTTCGCTTATAGTTACATCATGATAATCAGCTTTGGAAATAAGCATATACTGATTTCTTATGTAATTGTTTTCTGTCCATAAGAAGCGGCCCTCCCTGTCAATTGAACGGACAAGTTCGGCGACCATGGGTATATCCCCGTTTTCAAGGCTTTCCAAAATTTCGAACCATTCTTTCTCCGGTTCATTAACGATTCTGAATTCAAGCCCTGTTAGATTTTCTATATGGCTTAACACGTCAAAACTCATTCCCTGCCATTGTCTTTCACGGATGTTAAAAAAATTAACAGGATAATTATCGTGTTCGGCCATAAATGGTATAACACTGTTGTGTATTAAATAATTCTGCTCTTCATCGTCAAGGTTCATAAAAAACTTGTACCTTAAATATTCCCGGTGTCCTATAGTATTCAGATTGTTTAAAAAATGAATGCCGCCGTTATCCAAAACTTTTTGTAAAACCGAAATAAATGGGGAGAGCTCCCGATTTTGTGTTGTAAAAGACATAGTAGTGTATATTAAGGGCAGAAATAGTGATGTCTCCACATCGCCGTAAATATCAAAAGCCGCCTCTACGACATTTTCTGCAATAAAAGCATCAATTATGCCCGTCTTTAAAAGTTCGTATGCTTCGTCGTAATCGGCAACCAATACAAGTTCAAACTCTTCTATTGCATAACGGGAAACAGGATCAATGGTCGTAGCCCCCGATAACATAGCATAACGCGGGATGCGTGTTCTGATAATATCAGAAAGAGCTTCGCTGCCTGCAATCCTGAAATAATTTACCGGATTATTGGCAATGCTGTCTGTCATGAAATATATAAGACGGCGTTCATAAGAGTTGTTTAAATCATTGGTAAAGTCAACTTCGCCGGTTCCTAAGCCTTCAATTAATTCATTCCATGAGCCGTGACTTAACACGAAAGGAATTCCGAACATGGAAGAAAGCCAGTCACAAAGAAGGGCGGAAAATCCCCTTATTTCGCCGTCGGCATTCGAAAAGGCCTCCATGCCCGGCGTCATTACATAAGAAAAATACTGCCTTTTGGCCAGTACAGCTTCGATTGCGTTTATTTCTTCGGCAGTCACACCAGGCACATCTCGATATGTAATATCGTGAAACGGAATATGTTCAAATGACAAGCCAGTGCCAGATCGCTTTTCACATCCCGGTAATATTGCCAGAAAGAGTATAACAATCAAAAATTTTTTATGTTTTTTCATGTTTACTCTCCCACTGCTTCTTTAATTCAAGAAGTGTTCTTGCGGCAGTTTCAAAGTCGTAGTTTTCTATCTGACGCACAAGATCCTCTGTCCCGGTGATTTTGCGTATTTCATCGACAAGGCTCACAGATTCGGGGTTAATATTCTCAAGCATAGGTTCAAGTTTATTAAACAGGGCCAGCACCTCTTCGGTGTTCAGTACGGGTACTTCTCCCGCCTCAGATTCATCAAACAATGGCTTTAATTCACCAAGAACTGATATTAACTCGATTTTAAGATTGTTCATCTTATTTTCCCAGACTGAGGCGATCCCGTCTTTTAGCAGATCCTCAACTTCCGCAGCAGCGTTTCTTAAGGCAGTTTTGCCTATCAGAGCGGCGTTTCCTTTCAGGCTGTGCGCCAGTCTGTGCGCCTGTTTAAAATCCCTGACGACAACCGCGTCTGATATCCGGGTGTGTATTGTTTGATTTTCCCTAAAGAAATTAATCCGTAGATTCTTTTGCAGTTCTTCGTTAATAATATCTTCGTTGTTTTGGCCGTTTATTGTCTCGCTGTCAAGAGGTGTCAGGTATTTCAATAATATATGCCACAGTTCCTGTGATGTAAAAGGTTTCCCAAGGCAATCTGGCATTCCGTTCTTTTTATATTTTTCCAGTTCGCTGACCATCACGTTTGCCGTCATGGCAACTATGGGCGTTCCGGTGTCCATCGCCGCTATCTTTGACGCGGCTTCCATGCCATCCATAACAGGCATAAACATATCCATGAAAATAAGGTCAAATGGTTTTTCATTCTTTTCTTTGCGATCCTGGACTATTTGGACACCAAGCTTGCCGTTTTCAGCGCTTATTGTCTTTAGCCCCACACGTGTCAGATGTGCGCGGATTACCTGATGGTTCAGAGAATTATCATCGCAGACAAGGATTAAACCATCGAAGTAAGGCTTTTCGAGTATCTCGAGTTTACTCCGGTCAGATGTATTATTGGGCGCATGTATTGTATCAAATGTTATTTCAAAGCTGAAAGTACTGCCCGCGCCTGGCGTGCTTTCCAGCATAAGCTTTCCGCCCATCAATTCTATGATATTTTTGGCTATAGTCAGTCCAAGTCCGGTACCTCCATAGTTGCGGGTTGTGCTGGAGTCAGCCTGGACAAACAGGCCGAATACCTTATCAATCTGCTCAGGCGTCATGCCGATGCCTGTATCCTTTACCTCAAAATAAACAGTCGTATTGCCGTTATTTGCGCTTTTTATTGTAGAAGAAAATTTTACTATTCCAGTTTCCGTAAATTTGACGGCATTGGAAAGCAGATTTATCAGTACCTGATACAGCCTTACCGGGTCTCCCAGCAGCCTTTTTCCTATAGATGGCTCTGCGTAAATGCTCAGATCAAGACCTTTTTCTTTTATGCTGGGCAGGATGACAGACTGGCAGCGGGAAAAAATTTCATGCAAGTCAAAAGGCACATGATCCAATTCCATCTTTCCGGCTTCTATTTTTGAAATATCAAGGATATCGTTTATGATATGCAAAAGCCATTTGGTGCTCTCGGAAATTTTATTAAGGTAATCTTTCATTTCCGGTACAGATTCGCTGTCTGACGCAAGCTCTGCAAAGCCCATGATACTGTTCATCGGAGTTCTGATTTCATGGCTCATTGTAGCAAGGAATTCAGATTTCGCGCGGTTGGCTATCTCTGCGATTTCAGCCCGGCGCGTTTCTTCAATCATTTCATTGCGCAGCAAGGCATGTTCTTTCTTTTCGGTTATGTCCATCAGCGCGCCGGCTATTCTTAAGGGGATCCCTTCGCTGTCTCTTAACGTGGTTCCGATTCCGCGAAAATGCCGGTATTCGCCATTTTTCAGCTTAAGGCGGTATTCAACATCAAAGGGGGTTTTCCCGCTTTGGTCGTTAAGATGCGCCATAAGAGCGCCAAAGGTCCCTTCTTTGTCCTCCGGATGCAGGCGGTCGCTCCAGCTATAAAGCTCGTTTGGAAAATCGCTTTCATCGGAAAAGCCCAACATTGTTCGGAACTCACTGGAAAATGTGATTTTGTTGTTCGGGTTGACCGGATCTCCGCTTATGACTTTGGCATCCCATAAAGCGATATTAAGCGCATCGTTGGAAAGCTTGTATTTCACTATGTCGTACTCAAGAGCCTGCCTGTATTTCCCCATACCCTTCTGAAATAAGCGGACGGCTTCCGTTTCTTCAAAAGAAAGACCTTCGGTGTTTAAGGAAAAATGAAAATCACTAACCTCGGCTGCGTCAACAAGACGCTCCAGTTCGCCCAGCAGTCCCTTGTTGTACTTCTTTGTTTCATTCATGGGTTTCTTCCAAGTTTTTCTTTAATTCCACAAGTGTTTTTGCGGCGGTTTCAAAATCGTAGTTTTCTATCTGACGCACAAGATCATCTGTCCCGGGGATAAGGCTGATTTCGTCAATAAGGCTTACAGATTCCGGGTTAATTTGTTCCAGCATTGGCTTTAGCTTTTCGAATAGGGCCAGCGCCTGAGCGGCAGTTGCCGTCTTGCCGCTTCCCTGGGATTTGCCCTGCACTGTATGTTCATCTGGCAGTGACCTTAGTTCTTCCAATACGAAAATTAATTCTGTTTTAAGAATGTCCATCTTATTTTCCCATACAGAGTCGATCTCGTCTTTAAGCAGCGCTTCAACTTCGGCGGCGGCATTTCTCAAGGCAGTTTTACCTATTAACCCGGCGTTTCCTTTCAGGCTGTGTGCCAGCCTGTGCGCCAGAACAGTATCCCCGGCGGCAACCGCATCTGATATTCGAGTGTGCGTGTCTTGATTGTCCTTGAAAAAATTAAGACGCAGCTTTTTTTGCAGTTCTTCGTCTTCTTCATGCTCATCGGTAGGGGCGCTTAGAGCTTCGCTGTGTAAAGGTTTAAGATATTTCAATAGTATATGCCACAATTCCTGTGAGGTAAAAGGTTTTCCAAGGCAATCCGGCATTCCGCTCTTTTTATATTTTTCCAGTTCGCTTACCATTACGTTTGCCGTCATGGCAACTATGGGTGTTTCGGTACCCATTGCCATTATCTTTGATGCGGCTTCCAGACCATCCATAACCGGCATAAACATATCCATTAAAATCAGGTCAAAAGGTTTTTCATTTTTTTCTTTGCGCTCCTTGACCATATCCACGCCAAGCTTCCCATTATCCGCTGTTTTTGTTTTAAGCCCCACGCGCGCAAGATGGGCACATATTACTTCCTGGTTCAGGGAGTTATCATCACAGACAAGGATCAAACCGTCGAAGAGAGGCTTTTCAAGTATCTCCAATTTTGTACGTTCAGATGTTTCGGCAACTGCGTCTATTGTATCGAATGTGAGCTCAAAACAGAAAGTGCTGCCTGTACCCGGCGTGCTCTCTACTTCCAGCTTTCCGCCCATCAATTCCACAATATTTTTGGCTATTGCAAGCCCAAGCCCTGTACCTCCGTATTCACGGGTTGTGCTTGAATCTGCCTGCATAAAGGGGTCAAATATTTTTTTTACCTGTTCAGCAGTCATGCCAATGCCTGAGTCTTTTACCTCAAAATAAACGGTAGTACTGCCTTTTTCCGCGCTTTTTATTGAAGAAGAAAATTTGACTGTTCCGGTCTCTGTAAATTTTACGGCATTGGAAAGCAGGTTTATTAGTACTTGATACAGCCTTACCGGGTCTCCCATCAGCCTTTTTCCTATTGATGGCTCCGCATAAATGCTCAGGTCAAGGCTTTTTTCCTTAATACCAGGCAGAATGACAGACTGACAACGGGAGAAAACTTCGCTTAAGTCAAAAGATACATATTCTAGCTCCATCTTGCCTGATTCTATTTTTGAAATATCAAGGATATCGTTTATGATACGCAAAAGCCATTTTGTGCTGTCGGAAATCTTGCCTAAATAATCCTTGACTTCGGGTACAATGGCCAAATCCCGCGCAAGTTCGGCAAAACCCATGATGCTGTTCATGGGCGTGCGGATTTCGTGGCTCATCTTGGCTAAAAAGTCGGATTTCGCCTGATTGGCCAGCTCGGCGTTCTTGTGCGCCGCGCGCCGCTCGGCGCCGGAAATCGCAAGCGCCGTCAAATCGGCGAGAGAGGACGCGAAGTTCTGTTCTTCCACCGTCCATTCGCGCTTTCCGGGATACGCTTTACAAATATCCTGTTCAATGCAGATCGCTCCGGCCAGCTTGCCGTCGATGTGTATGGGAGCGTCAAGTATGGCGCATAGATTAAGGCCGTATGTACCCGCGAAATTTATCAACGCGTTGACCGCTTTGATATCATTCGCGGAAACCAGCCGCTCGGATTTGAGAAGTCTCGTGTATTCCTCGCGGCCGGATAAATCGAAATCTTCCTGAACGATGTATTTTCCGGTGGAAATATCGTAGCAGGAGGTGCTTTTAATGGTTTTAAACTCCTCGGCCGCGCTCCATATCCCGACACGAGTGGCATTCAAAGCGTGACATCCTTCCCGCGCTATGACGTCGGCGGCATCCTTCAAAAACCCCGCGGAAATAGTCGGCGACTTCGTAATTCTCACCAATACGCCGCTAAGCTTCTTTGCGTATTCATAGTTAGACGCCATCCTGCGTCTCTGAATGCCTTTCATATATATTATCGTCATGGAAACAAGAATGAACAAAAGCAAGCCGGCCGCGCCGATAATCCACGGCCTCTGCGCCTGCGCCAGTTGTACGCGGTAGTCATAGGTCCTGCGCAGCCATTGCTCTGAAATCGTCCGGGTGTCGACCAGCTCGAGGGTCTTGTTGACGATGGAGCACAGAACGGCCTCGTCCTTATTGAACCCGAACGTGGAGTAATAGTTGTCGTCGAATACGATATTGGCTTTGTATCCCGGAAGTTCCAGATAATTTGTCAGATACAGGAGCGTGTTGTAGTTGTTCATGACCATGTCGACCTCGTCGCGCGTCAGGGCTTCCATAAGGTCATCCTTATTGTCATACTCGATGGTGTCATTATGATGCGGGAATAATCTCCAAAAGAACTCGGTGTGCGCCACTCTTTTACCCAACCCTACTTTTACGGTCAACACTTCATGCAGGCTGACATTGCGGTGTTCTATCTTGGATATCAGCACGGACTGATCCGTAAAAAGCGCGGCGTCCGGCCATAAAAAGCGTCCTTCCCGGTCAGGGGAGCGAATCAGCTCGGAAATCATCAGCGCTTCTCCGTCTTCAAGCATTCCAAGAAGCGTGGACCATTCCGCATACCGGTCATGGGCAATCGAAAATTCAAGCCCCGTAAGGTACTCCATTTCCCGCAGCACATCCAAACTTATTCCCTGCCATTCGTTTACATGCGCGTTATAAAAGCTTATCGGATAATTGTCGAACTCGGCCGCAAAGGGTATAACGGGATTGGCTTTTATGTACGCGCGCTCCCCCTCGGTAAGCTTCATTGACAGCTTGTGTTTCATATATTCCTGATGGCTTTGCTTGTACAGCTCGTTCAGGTATTCGTTGCCGCCGTTGTCCAGCGCTTTTTGCATGACGTCGATTATCGGCGCAAACTCGGAATTTTGTGCCGCGAAGGAAGCCAGGCTGTAGAGCAGCGGTAAAAAATCCATCGCCACAATATCGCCGAACTCATCAAAAACGGCCTCCGCGGTACCCGGGGCGATAAGGGCGTCGATTTCCCCGGTTTTCAAAAGCTCATACGCGTCAATATAATCCAGGACAAAAACAGGTTCAAATTCATCGTTT
>Ga0099364_10004045_pt1 | contig 22325 bp, 21 predicted proteins | sample TergutTh196P3_FD_73070 | JGI IMG/M metagenome (GOLD analysis project Ga0099364, IMG submission 73070) | Microcerotermes parvus P3 segment gut microbial communities from Pointe-Noire, Republic of the Congo - Th196 P3 | ecosystem: Host-associated > Arthropoda: Insects > Digestive system > Gut ...
AGTGGTTTTTTTTGGTTACTTTTTTTGTCCAGACAAAAAAAGTGACTCGCCGGGAGGCGAAACCTCCCCTCGCTGAAGGCGAAAAAACCCTTCGCCGGAGGCGACACTCCCCCCCGGAGGGGAAAAAAAACAACCCCCCCCTGGAGGGGGAAAATAAAAACATTTTCTTTCATGGAGTTGTAGCTGCTTTCCCCCTCCTATGCTTCAACCCCCCCTATGGGCTTTAGCCTTGAGGAGAGATGAAGTGAAAAACCACCTCCGTCTGCGTCAAAATATTTCCACGTTGTGCCTCGGGCTGCTGCTTGTGGCCAGCAAGGCCTCCTCGCAGGAGACGCTTGGCACGCCTGGTACGCCAGAAGTGCCACCGCCCTTCGTCTGTGTTTTTGAGAAAAACCGCCCGCCCCACCCTGAAGCCGATATGCTTTTTCAGCATGCCACCTGGCGCCTCAAAAAAGCACGCCATTCCACCAGGGAGGAAGAAAGCCTTCGCGAAGCCGAGCGCCTCCTGCGCATTGCCGCCGCCTGGGGGCATGAGTTGGCGGCTTGTGCGCTTGCACAATGGCTGTTGAGGGAGCAGCACGAGCGGGCACGGGCACCCGACAGTGTGGTGCACCCCGTGGACGGGGTCGAAGGGTTGATGCGCCGGGAAACAGCTTGCGGCTACCAGCTTATGGGTGACATGCTGCGCCAGGGCCGCGGCGTTATGAAGGATACCACAGCCTCCATGCAGCATATACGCAAGGCGGCGGAGTTGGGGAGCCCAAAGGCGCAGTTTGAGGTATGGGCACACCTCTCCAGAGAGGAGCCGGGAAAGCCTGCGCTCAACACAACAGGGAAGGAAATGGTGCTCTGCGCGGCAAACCAGGGGCATGCGGGGGCAGCAGCAGTAGTGGGGGCCTCTCTGAGGGACGAAGGGAAATATGAGGAGGCCTTGCAATATTTCCAACGCGCCGTCCAGGCAGGAAGCGAATGGTCGGCGGGCATATTAAGCCAGGCCTTTGAAGACCGAAACCTCGAGGGGAGTTTTTATTTAGGCCAGGCCGCTGACGAGGAGCGCAGCCGCCGCTATAAAAAACTGAAGGAAACCCTCCCCCGCTACCACCATGCGCACATAACGGTGGATGAAATAAACCGCATTCTCCCTCTGCCCCCCGCTCAGCTCCCCCCGTGGGACGGAAAGCTTTTATGGGTGAAACAATGGGAGTCCAACATTCCTCCACCTCTGCCCAGCGAGGAGCGCATTCAACACATGGCACGCGCCAAAGGCCTTGAGGCCACAACCGGATGGCCCCTGGAAAAAACCTCAGCCGGTGCGCCACAGAAGAAGCAAAGCCCCCTCAAGCTTTCTGAAATACCTGACAGCCTGGAAGGACAGTTGCCCTTTGTCTGCACCTTGGAGAAAAACCATAGCCCCCCACCACACCCCGAGGCCGACAAACTCTTCGCCCATGTGCAATGGCACCATGAAAAAAGCCTGCTGACAAACAGGCCAGAGCTCCACCCTGAAGCCGAGCGCCTCCTGCGCATTGCCGCTGCGTGGGGGCATGAGTTGGCGGCCTATCAGCTTGCGCACATGTTAATGAAAGGGCGCGCATTTTGGGAGCGGCATGCACCGGACGACCAAACCCTGCCACTGGCGTTGGCTGAAAACTTAATGCGCCGTGGCATTCCTCGCGGCTATTTTTTGAAGGGGCTTTTGCTGGAGGCGGGTTTTCAACACCAACAGGACGCGAAGGCCACCTTGCAACATTGGCGAAAGGCAGCGGATTTGGGTAACCCCACAGCGCAATACCGCCTGGGAGTGCTGCTGAGCGCTCGCAGCGCTCAATACCACATTGGCCAGGCAATGAAGCGCTGCGCGGCAAAGCAAGGGCATGCCGAAGCGGCCGTGGAGGTGGGCATCCGCCTGCAACACCAGAAACAATATGCCGAGGCACTCCCCTATTTTCAAAGGGCCCTTAAAGCGGGAAACCAGCTCGCAGCACAATGCTTGCACCTAGCCTTTATGGAGCCTGAAAGCCGCTGGAATTTTTTGGGCCAGCCCAAAAATGAGGAGCGCGCTGACCGCTATAAAAAACTCCTGGAGAGCCTTCGCTATGGCTTTGCCCAAGCCCACCCCACCGTGGAGGAGGTGGACCATATACTTCCGCTGCCCCCCGCCAAACTCCCCCCGTGGGATGGAGAGCTTTTGTGGGTGAAACAACGGCAAAACAACAAGCCGCCACCTCTGCCCAGCGAGGAGCGCATTCAACACATGGCACGCGCCAAAGGCCTTGAGCCCACAACCGGATGGCCCATGCACAAGGAGGCAAAATGAAAACCTGCCTTTGGAAAACCTGCCCCCAGAAGGCATGCTGTGGGCGGGCATGCCTTGGTCCGCCTCTACATGTTTTGGCGCTGCTTTTGGGCCTCGTGCTTTGGGCTTGCGCCTCTTTGCCCTCGCCTTCTCCCTCCCTTGAGGTTGTCAAAATGCCCAACCTCTCTCAGGTGCTGCCCCAACAACCCTTCACTTGTGTCCATGCCGAGGAGCACCTCCCTCCCCGCAACCCGGAGGCGGATATGCTCTTTCTTCGCGCCAAGTGGCTCCATGAGAAAAGCCGCCAAAACGGGCAAACAGGCACTCATGAAATATATCGCCTCTATCGCATTGCCGCCGCGTGGGGGCATGAGTGGGCGGCAGCCAGCCTCGTCAAAATGCTCCAAAGTGGAGACGTGAGGGACATGCCGCCCGGCTACCTTCAGGCCATACAGGGCTTGCGAAAAGACTTGGTCGTGGATTTGGTGCTGCGCAACATTCCCCATGGCTATTTTTTAATGGGAACAAGCATTTTGGGGCATGGCTCCCCAACAGCACTGCAATACCTCCGGAGGGCGGCGGATTTGGGGAGCCCGGAGGCGCAGCACTATTTGGGGGAACACAGGCCTTCTTTCGTTGCCCATGTACAGGAAATGCTGCGCTGCGCGGCGGACCAGGGGCATGCCGAGGCGGCATTTGATGTGGCTCGCCGCCTGCAGGCCGAAAAAAAATACCAGGAGGCACTCCACTATTTTCACCTTTCAGCCAAGGCGGGGGGGCTTTTGGCCGCACGCTATTTGCCGCATATTTTCATGGAGCCTGAGCCTTCCAATAGCTGGTATTATTTGGGCCAGGACAAAGACGAAGCGCGCGCCGCCCGCTATGCCAAAATAGAGGAGGCCTTCTCTCAATATAAAGTCCAGTTTAAGGTGGAGGAAATGGACGACATTGTGCCGCTTCCCCCCGCCAAACTCCCCCCGTGGGAGGGAGAGCTTTTGTGGGTGAAGCAATGGGAGTCCAACATTCCCCCACCTTTGCCCAGCGAGGAGCGCATTGAGGAAATGGCGCGCGCCAAAGGCCTGCACCCGGAGACGGCATACCCTCTTCCCCTTCAACGGGAAGAGCGCGCTTTCACCTGCAGCTTTGAGAGGGACCGTCTTCCCCCGCCCCACCCTGAGGCCGATATGCTTTTTCAACATGCAAGCTGGCTCTCCAAGAAGAGCAGCGAGGAGAAGGCACAAATACAAAGGCTCTATCGCATTGCCGCCGCGTGGGGGCATGAGAAGGCCGCCAGCAACCTTGCACTCATGTTTATGGAAGAGCGCACGCGGATGGGCGACCGCTTGGATGATGCGGAGCATATAGGCCACGCAGAGCAAATGGTTGACATGGCCGAGGCGCTTATTCGCCGGGGGGTGCCTTTGGGCTATACGCTGATGGGCTTCATGTTGCAAGGCAGCCTCCTGGTGAAGCCGGACATAGAAACCTCACTGCGTTATTTCCAAAAAGCCGCTGAGCTGGGGGAGCCAAATGCGCAATATTTTATGGGAATGGTGGAGAAGAAAAAACAGCATAACACAGGGGAAGCGCAGGCGGTGGCCCTCAGCAAAACAGACATGGAGCGGGTGCGCTGTGCGGCGGACCAGGGGCATGCCGAGGCGGCATGGGAGGTGGCGCAGGTTTTGAGGGAGGAGAAAAACCATGCCTTGGCACTCCACTATTTTCAGGCCGCTCTCCAAGCGGGAAATGCGGAGGCGGCGAGGGCCTTGCACGATGCTTTCGCGGGCCCCTCGCCAGACAACCCCAGGTATATGGGGCAAGCCAAGGACAGCGAGCGCGTTGCCCGCTATCGCCACATTGCCAAGGCCCTCCGCGCCACCCCGGTGTATTTCCGAACATACAACCATAGCTACATCCCCTCCTATGAGCCCTATGGCTATAGCCATGTCGAAATGGGCAACTTCTCCCGCCCCACCGTGGATGAAATAAACCGCATTCTCCCACTGCCCCCCGCTCAGCTTCCCCCGTGGGACGGAAAGCTTTTATGGGTGAAACAATGGGAGTCCAATATTCCCCCGCCTTTGCCCAGCGAGGAGCGCATTGAGGAAATGGCGCGTGCCCAAGGCCTTGAGGCCAAAACCGGCTGGCCATTGGAAAAAACGCCGCCAAACTAGAGCGGGTTTTGGGCCCTAAATATGCCCTCTAAAGAGAGGTGCACGGGCGGGCAAAAGCAGGAGAAGCTTGCTCTTTGAAGGAAGCTCTGCTATGGCCCCGGACGCTGTTTATATTAGGCATTATATTACGCACACGCCCAAAGTCTTTGGTGCCTGTTTTTCAGGTGAAGGGCGTGGAGGAATAACGGAAAGGCATATGATGGAAGAGAATACAGCTGAGCCTCAAACCATGGAGCAGGCCCTCGCCTCGAAAACAAGCATTACGGTGCGTCAAATGTTGGAGGCGGGCGTTCATTTTGGACACCAAACCAAGCGTTGGAATCCCAAAATGAAGCCTTATATTTTCGGGGCGCGCAACGGCATTTATATTATTGACTTGCAGAAGACGGTGCATTTGGCCCGCGCGGCATTTCGCTTTGTGCGGGAGGTTGCCAGCCGTGGAAAATCCGTTTTGTTTGTGGGCACCAAACGGCAGGCCCAGGAAGTCATCCAAGAGGAGGCGCGGCGCGCAGGCCAATATTGGGTAACCACGCGTTGGTTGGGAGGAACGCTCACCAACTTTAAAACCATTAAACAGGGGATAGATCGTCTCAAAGGGCTTGAGAAAATGGCGGAGGATGGCACCTATGAGCGTTTGCCCAAAAAAGAAGTGGCCAGGCTGGAGCGAGAGCGGGAGAAGCTGGAGAAAAATTTAGGCGGCATTAAAGAGATGGCTCAACTTCCAGGCTGCGTGTTTATTATTGATCCAAAGAAAGAGCAGATTGCAGTGAATGAGGCAGCGCGTTTGGGAATTCCTGTCATCGGCATGGTAGACACCAATTGCGACCCCCAAGGGTTAGACTACCTGATTCCCGCCAATGATGATGCCATTCGCTCCATCAGGTTGTTTAGCTCCCGCATTGCGGAAGCGGCCATAGAGGGTGCTGCTTTCTATAAAACCTCCGGCGCTTCTGCTCGGGATGAAGAAGAGCGCAAAAAAGCGGGTGACAAATACCAGGGCGCTCGCAGAGCTTCCAGAGGGGGTGCCCGCATGCCTGTGGTGGATGTGAAAGGCAGCCTCACGGGTTTGGGTATGCCATCCGCTGATGAAGATGAGTTGCCTGCAGAGGATGTGGAAGAGGCGAATGAGGCGGGAGAGGCAGAGGGCACAACCTCTGAAACCACCTGATGTGAAGGAGAACAGAATATGGCCATAGGAGCAGCTCAAGTTAAAGAGCTCAGAGAGCAAACAGGCGCGGGGATGATGGATTGCAAGCGCGCTTTGGAAGAATGCGGAGGTGACTTTGAGAAGGCCAAGGAGTGGCTTCGAAAAAAAGGCATTACCAAAGCCCAATCCAAATCCACGCGCGTGGCCGCAGAAGGGCTTGTGGCCCTCTGGAAAGCCGCCGACAACCGGCGCCTGATTGCCATAGAGCTGAACAGCGAAACGGATTTTGTCGCGCGCAACCCCGAGTTTTGCGCCTTTGCACAGGCCTTGGCCGAGCACGTTGCCCAGCGCTCCCCCAAATACCTTCGCCGCGAGGAGGCGCCTGCTTCCGCAGAGGATGCTGAAATTCTGCTGGAGCAAACGTGGAGCCTGGACGCTTCCAAGAAGGTGAAGGATGTGCTGGTCTCCTTGGTGGCCACCATTGGTGAAAACATTGGTATACGACGTTTTGCGGACTGGCAGGCCGCAGAAAATGCGGCCCTGGGCTGCTATATGCACAGCAACCAGCGCCTGGTTTCTTTTGTGGAGCTTTTAGGGCACAACGAGGCCCCTGAAGCCTTGGAGCTTGCCAAGGAGCTGGCCATGCAGGTTGCGGGCATGAATCCACTGTATATAAGCCGGGAAAACGTCCCCCCGGCGTGCATAGAAAAAGAGAAAGAAATTTTCCAGGCCGACCCCTCTATGGGAAAGCGCCCCGAGGCCATTCAAGAAAAAATTATTCAAGGCAAGCTGGAAAAATATTTTGAGTCCATTTGTTTGGTGGACCAATGCTGGTTTAAAGACGACAAGAAGAAAATGAGCCAATTGTTGTCAGAGGCCTCCAAAAAACTGGGGGTGCCGCTCAGCATAGGGCGCATGTTGCGCATGCAGGTGGGAGAGGGCATAGAAAAGAAGCAAGACAACCTTGCCGAAGAAGTAGCCAAAACCTTAGCGGACTAAACCCCCAAGAGAAGACGAAAGCTGCCGCGCTGTGCGGCACTTTGTTTATACTGGTTTTTTATACAACGGCACAGAGGGGGTGGTGGGCAGCATAGCCATATCAACGGCCACACATAGGAGGGGCTGATGAGCATAGACGTGCAACAAGTGGCATATAAGCGAGTGCTTTTGAAAATTTCGGGTGAAGCCTTAATGGGGGATGGAAAATATGGCATTCATCCTCCGACGCTGACGCGGGTGGCTTCTGAAATACAGGCAGTGGTTGAGGCGAAGACGGAGATTGCGGTGGTGATTGGCGGGGGCAATATTTTCCGTGGTGTGGCAGGTGCCACCGGGGGGATGGACCGCTCCAGCGCGGATTATATGGGCATGCTGGCCACCTGCATTAATGCGATGGCCTTGCAAGACGCTCTGGAGAAATTGGGTGTACACACGCGGGTGCTTTCCGCCATTAAAATGGAGCAAATTTGTGAGCCCTATATTCGACGCCGGGCGGTGAGGCATTTGGAGAAAGGGCGTGTGGTTATTTTTGCCGCGGGCACAGGCAACCCTTATTTTACGACGGACACGGCGGCGAGCCTGAGGGCCATGGAAATTGGTGCTGAGGCCATATTGAAGGCCACCAAAGTGGACGGCGTCTATAATGCAGACCCCAAAGTGGATGCGGGGGCCAAGCGTTATAGGACGCTTGCCTATATGGATGTATTGAAGGCAGGCTTGGCTGTTATGGACTCGACAGCCATTTCTTTGTGCATGGAAAACAAGCTGCCTATTGTTGTTTTTGACATTACGGTTATGGGAAATATTTTTAAAGCCATTACCAGCCCTGGAGAAATGGGCACCTTGGTGGGCCCTGTTGCCACGGCTTGGGCGGACTGACACATGGCCTGAAGCCTGAAGGAGAAAGCAATGTCTCAAAGTGAGGAGTTGTTGAAGGAGTTTAAAGCCCAAACAGAGAAAGTGGTGGAGGGGTTGAAAATAAGCTTGGCCAAATTTCGCACAGGGCGAGCCAGCCTCTCTCTTTTGGATGGCATACGCGTCAACTATTATGGCTCTGCGACGCCGCTGAATGGCTGTGCCGCACTGGGCGTGCCGGAGCCGCGGCTTATTACCATAAAGCCCTATGACAAAGGTGTACTCAGAGACATAGAGAAAGCCATTAGAGAAGCCAACCTGGGGCTCAACCCCGTCAGTGATGGAGAGCTGATCCGCCTGCCCATTCCGCCTTTGACCGAAGCGCGCCGCAAGGAAATTGCCAAGCAGGTACGTGCACGCGGCGAAGAGCATAAAGTGTCCATTCGCAACGAGCGTCGCGACGCCAATGAGAGGTTAAAGGGTTTTCAGAAAGACAAACTCCTTTCCGAGGATGAGGCCAAACGTCTCTCAGAGAAGGTGCAGAAGGAAACCGATGCAGGCATTGCACGGTTAGAAGAGTTGGTAGAGAAAAAAGAAAAAGAAGTGATGGAAGTTTAACCCTTCTCCCCTTCCCTTCTCACCCTCGTTGGGCGCTCCAGGAGAGAGGCCATGCACCGGGAGGCAGACCGGCCACCGGGAGACAGACGGGGGGGGGAGACAGGTTTAAAACAACTTTTCGACGCTGCTTTGGCCTGGTTGAGCGAAAAACAACAGAGAGCCACGCGAGGGCTGCTCGGCAAGCTCCAGCTGAATGCCCACGACGGTGCCGGGAATGAAGGGTTTGGGAAAGTGCTCCAAGCCCAACAAGTGGCTGGCCAAGGCCCCCATGGCGGGTTGGTGGCCTACCAGTGCAATGGCCTTGGTTTCACATCCGGCGAGCAGGGACTCAATGGCGCCGACGGGCATGTCCGGCAACAAGGCTTTGTTGGGGCGCAACGTCCCCTCATAGCCTATGGCCATGGACAGCAGCTGCGCTGTTTGCACGCAGCGCACCAAAGGGCTGAAGAGGATGAGCTCCACCTCAGCCATGCGTGGAGCCAAAACGGAGAAGTGGGAAGCGAGCGACAGCCGGCCCTTCGTGGTAAGCGCACGCTCCTCGTCTCCTAAACCTTCAGGGACTTCTGCATCTGCATCACCATGGCGTATGAGATATGCCTTCACGTTTGTCGCCTTCCAAAACCTATAGAAACCTTGTGTACCCAACCTTGTGTACCAAAGAGTCAAACCCTCTTTGAAGAAGGAGTAGGTTGTTTTGAGATGCGTTGCAACATCTGTGTACAAATTTTGCTCAGTTTGTATGTTTCTTGCCACCCTTGTCCACATTCCGAGCAGGGCCTGTTTTTTCTCCGGGGCTGAAGGGGGCACTCTGGCACCCGCAAGCGTTATTTGTTGAGGTGGACATGGGGAAGCTTTGGGAAAGGAGGTGCGGGCACCCAGGGTTTGGGAGCCCAGGGAATAGCAGGGTGAAGCGTGTGCGCGGAAGGGCTTGTTTAAGCAAATGAGTTTTCTATGGTTTTGCCGCATATTTTGGAGGTTTCAGTCCCCCAAGAGCCAAAGCTGTGAAGGAAAACTTTCCGCGGAGGCTTGCTCCTTGTGGCATAGAAGGCCATAAGAAGCACATGTTTAATATAGGTACAGGCGAGATGATGCTCATTTGCGTCGTCGCGCTGTTGGTTTTGGGCCCCAAAGGCTTGCCTGAAATGGCGCGCAGCATGGGTCGTTTTTGGCGAAAATTTCAGCGCCAAACAAACAGTGTGCGAAGCCTCGTGGAGCGTGAGTTTTTGCGCATGGATGTGGATGAAAGCAACAAAACCGCGTTGAAGTCCATGGCCTCTTCAGAGCCTCAAGCCAACCCCCCCCTCTCCCCTGCGCCGGAGTTCCCCACGGCCCCTCCGGTGGATACGACACCCTATGACTTTTCTGCGCAGACCCAGGCCGATGCGCAGACCCATGCTGATGCGCAGACCCATGCCGATGTGCAGACCCATGCCGATGTGCAGGCCCCTGCCCCTGTGGAGGTTAACGCCGATGTAGAAGCCAAGGCCCATGCCTCTTCTGAAGTTTTGGCGGGTGCTGCTGCTTCTGCTGAAGTGTTTGCGGGTGCAGGCGTCTCTGGTGCTGAGGCTCCCTCGGGTGAAGGTGTGGCCTTGGCTTTGACGGCGGAGTTATGGAGTGAGCCTGCGCCTTTTTCTGCAGAAAGGCATTCCCTTGAGGCTCCTGAAGAGCTTTCAAAGAGCGCAGAAGGGGACTGTGAGGAGAAGGAAGGGAGCAAGGCGTGAGTGCTCAGGAGGCTGAAGCCAAAAGCATGAATTTGGCAGAGCACCTGGGGGAGTTGCGCACGCGGCTTTTTCGTTGTGTGGTGTCTGTATTGGTGTTGGGGACTTTGTCTCTGGTGTTTTCGCGGGAAATTTTTGGTTTGCTCATGAGGCCTGTGTTGGCGGCCTTGCCGGCGGCTTCTGCGGGCCTCATTTATACTTCTGCCATTGAAGAAATAAATGTCTTCATGAAAGTAGGCCTCTATTCGGGCATTTTTTTAACCACCCCCGTTATTTTGTGGCAAGTCTGGTCCTTTGTCTCTCCTGGGCTTTATATTAAAGAGCGCAAGCTTGCTGTGCCTTTTGTCCTGGCCGGGAGTGTGGCTTTTCTGGTGGGCATTTCCTTTTGCTATTTTGCGGTGCTGCCGAGCATGTTTCAATTTTTGCTCAATGAAGAGTCTGCAACGGAGGCGGCGGTGGGGGTGCAGAGGGCAGAAGTCAGCAGAGAGTTGGCCTTGTTGCAGTGGCAAATGGCGGACGCGCAGCTTCCGAAGACGCTCAGCGGAGCAGCAGCAGCCTTGGACAAACTCATTGCGAGGAGGCAGGAGGTGAATGAGGAAGCGACGCAGGCCTTAATGGTTTCCGGTGTGCAGTTGTTGCGCATGGCTCAGGCCAAGCACGTGGCGTTGAAAGAGGGCATGCCTGCGGCATTAGCGCAAGCCCTGGCCAGCTATGAGAGAGGAGAGTTGAGCCAGGCGCGCGCGCAGATGGCACAAGCCATGGGGCTTGTAGCGAGTGCCTTGGGCTCAGAGGGCCAGGGTTTTCAGGCTCTCTGGAATTTAGAGTTGAAGTTGGCCAAAGCCAGAACGCTGCAGCGCGAGCGAGCGCAGACACGCCCCATGTTGTCGATGAAGGAGCAATTGAGCCTCATTCTCTTGCTGGAGATGGCGTTTGGCATTATTTTTGAGTTACCCGTATTCATGGCGCTTTTGGCACTCCTGGGTGTGGTCAAATCCAAGATGCTGTTTAAATATCAGCGGCATGCCATTGTGGCGAGTGTGGTATTGGCGGCCATTATTACGCCGACGGGGGATGCCGTCAATTTGGCCCTCATGGCCATACCGATGGTGCTTTGTTATGAGTTAGGTGTCTTGTTGGTGTGGATGATGGAGAAAATGCGCAAAAAAGAAGGTTGATTTTTTCTATCTGGGAGTGTGAGCGTTCTATTTGAGAATTTTTTTGGTGAAGAGATTGACAGTCCTGGAAATGGACACTAGGAAGCAATCGCGCGCAATTCAGGTGTGAGAACTTATGCCCGAAAAGGATTTAGGCAAGAAATACGTTTGTTTTAAGTGCGGTGCTCGGTTTTATGACCTTCGGCGTCCCGAGCCCATTTGCCCCAAGTGTGGGGCCGATCAACGCGAGTGCCCGGTGCCCAAGTCGAATGAAGTGCGGCGCCAGCGCTCTGCTGCCAAAGCGGCTCCGGTCGTGGAGCCCCTGGTTCCCCTTGCGGATTTGGAAGGAGAAGAAAGTGAGTTTGAGGATTTTGAGGATGAGTCCGTAGAGATAGAGGACAACGAAGAATTTTAGGCGAGCAAGGCCTGAGGGGTGTTAGAAAAAGCGGGGGTATGAGAGCGGGAGAGCGGCAAAGAGGTTGGGAGGGGTGAAGGGTTGGGGGAGAAGGAGAGCTTTGGGGGAGGTGAAGAGGTTTAGCTTATGACTCCACAGCGTGTGGTTGTGGTTTTTTCACGGAGGGTAGTTTGCAGGACGAACTTTTGGCTTTGACATCGCTTCAGCAAGTAGACCTCGAAATTGCCGCTGTGCAGAAAGCGGCCTCTTCTTACCCCAAGCAGATTGCTTTGCTTGAAAAGGAGCTGGAAGTTTTTGATAGCCTTTTGGAGTCCGAGCGGACAAAGCTTGTGGAGTTGGAACGCCAAAAGGGCGCCTTAGAGCAAAACATTTCCACAGAGAGAGAGAAGACAAAGAAATGGGAGGTACGCCTCTCAGAGCAGCGCTCTTCCCGTGAATATGCGGCGCTGGCGCGAGAAATTGACATTGCCAAGAAGAACAACCAAAGCCTTGGCGAAGAGTTGTCAGAGCTTGCGCGGATGATTCAGCAGCAGCGGCAGGTGCTGGCTCAAACCGAAGAAGAACACCGCTCCAAGCGGCAGGAGACACAGGAGCGTGTGGCCGCGCAAAAGCAGCGTTTGGCCGACGTGGACGGCAAAATGGCAGCCCTGGACGAGCGGCGCTTGCAAGCCATGCAAACGGTGGGCGGCGCCTTGCTGCGCCGCTATGATGCGGTGCGAAAAAAGCGTACACCCGCGTTGGTGGGTGTTTTGGACCCAGGCACTTGTTTGGGCTGCCGCATGAACATTCCTCCGCAACTGTATAATATGCTGCGCACCACCCTCAGCTATGAGCTGTGTCCTTCATGCCAGCGCATTATTTATGCCAAAGAAGAAAAAGAAGAAGAGGTTGAAGCTGAAAACCAGGGCCTATAAGCCCTAGGGCAGTTTCACTTTGACATGAGCTTTTCGTGAAACGAGCTGAAGTGAGGCTCGCGGTGCTCGCCTCCATGGAAACCGGTTTGTATATTGAAACCGCCCTGGAGCTGTTGAAGGTTGAAGCTTGCTGGAGGCTAAATTTTTTTGAGGGCTTCTCATGAGGCGCAAAGCAACGGCAGCACAAGTGATACGCTGTGTAGCCCAAAAAGAGGCTTTGGAGCAGACGCGCGCTTGTTTTCCCGGGCTTTCAGAGAAGGCTTTGCGGGCGCTGCTGTGGCAGGCGGCTTCCTCCCTGGAGGCGGAGCCCCCTTTGCCCCTGGAGTGGGCGGAAGAAACCTCGCCTAGGGCGGACCCTCTCCCCAACACCCTGGCTCCGCCACAGGAGGCTTTTTTGCCGCCTGCAAGGGTTGTGGCTGAAACGGGGGCACCTCAGGAAAAACACTCTTTTTTGCGCATTTATTCCGATGGGGCTTCACGCGGAAACCCTGGCCCCGCAGGCGCGGGGGCGGTATTGGTGGACCTCCAGGGGAAGATATTAGAGCGCCTGGGGCGTTTTTTGGGGGAGCAAACCAATAACCATGCGGAATACCAGGGGGCCTTATTGGGGCTTCGCCGCGCCAAGGCCTTGGGGGCTTCCTCCATAGAGCTGTGGGCAGACAGCCAGTTGTTAATCCGCCAGCTACAAGGCAGCTATCGCGTTAAAAATGCAGGGCTTTTGCCTTTATACACGGAGGCGCGCGGGTTGTTGGCCCAATTTTCCAAAATAAAGTTGGTGCATGTGCCTCGTGAAAAAAACGAGGAAGCGGACCGTATGAGCAATAGAGCCATCGACGAGGGTTTGGAATTCTGATATAGGGGTTTTGCCAAAGCAGTCTGGGTAAACGCGCAGCTTTCATTATGAAAGGTGGGAGGAAAGTCCGAGCTCCATAGGGCAGAGCGCTGGCTAACGGCCAGTTCGGAGCAATCTGAAGGAAAGTGCAACAGAAAACAGACCGCCTGGGTTTTGGGCAACTGAAATTCAGGCAAGGGTGCAATGGTGCGGTAAGAGCGCACCGCAGCCAAGGTGACTTGGTCGGCATGGCAAACCCTGCTCGGAGCAAGAGCAAACAGAGGGAGCCCTCCCTAGAGGGCGTTGTTGGCCCGACAACATACCCTCGGGTAGCTCGCTTGAGGGCCTAGGGCAACCTAGGCTCCAGATGAATGTTTACCGCCCACGAGGCAACTTGTGGGGACAGAACTCGGCTTATAGGACTGCTTTGGCTTTTTTATTTTGGGGGTGGGGCTGGGTTTTCTGGCAGAAGTTTTTTGATATGGGGGCTTATATTGGGGGAGCTTTTCTGCCTAAGCTGGCCTTCGCTGTGAAGAAGGTATTTTGGCTCAGTTTGTTGGCAACAGGTGTGTGGGGCCTCCCCTGCGCGCGCGCGCAGGCCATTCCTGTGCCTGAAATATTGCCCCCGGGTGTGGCTTCTGGCCCTCCCCGTGTTTTTTCTGGGGAGAGCAGCTCCGAGGCCGAGAGTTTGCGTCAGAGGTGGGCTTTGCTGGCGCAGCAGTTTAGGGAAATGGAAAGCAACGCTGACTATGCCACAGCCTTTCTGGTTTCCAAGGAGTTGCGCACATGCCAATGCACCCGGCCGGACGCTTGGGCCATATTGCGTGCCTTGGATGAGGGGCGTTTTATAGAAGGCGGAACCAACGCGGAGTTGCGCTGTGGTTTTTGCATGGTCCAAAAATATGCGCAGTGGCAGGAGCGCATTTCCCAGCAATGCGCTCTCATGCTGGTGCTTTCGCCTTTTGAGCTTCAGCGCCTGGAAAAGTCCGATGACGTGAAGGGTTTGCCCAAGCATTGTTTTGAGCGTGCGCGTTTGGCCAGCAAGCCGCAAGCCGAGGCGCAGGCAGAGAAGGCCGAGGTGGAGCAGCCCAGGGTGATAGAGCTGCTGACAGAGCGCAAAGAGTTTTACCGCTATTTGCGTGTTGTGGCGGGGCCCACCTGCAAGGCCAGCGTGCTGGGCACAGGGCTTGAGTTGAGCAACAGCGTATGGCTGGAAATTCCACCGGGTGTGAGGCAATTGAGGCTGAGGAGCAGGTGCCAGGCCACGGTGGAGGTTTACCGGGGCATGAAGGCGGCATTTGAGCAAATGGAGCACTTGCCTGCAGGGGAGAGTGTTTTGTTGCAATGGGGAAAATAAGCAGGAGAGGTTTAGGCGGATGTTAAACAAGCCAACTCAAGAAGCGGAAATAAAAGCATGGGCAGAAGAAACATTGGGAGTGCAGCTTGGGGGTGCGCGAATAACGCGCTTAAAGCAGGATGCCTCGCTGCGCTCCTATTTCCGCATTGCCATGCCGGATGGGGCCTCATGGGTGCTGATGCACATGCCACAGGAGGCGTTGAAGCGCAGTGAAGAGGGTGGGGGCCACGTGGCTTCAGCAGAGCTTCCCTTCCTCAACATACACCGCTATTTGCAGGGCTTGGGGCTTCCTGTCCCCGAGGTGCTTCGCTTTGAGGAGGCGCGTGGGATGATGTTGCTTGAAGACTTGGGCGACACAACGCTTGAGGCGCAGGTGCGTCAGCACCCGGGCGTTTTGGAAAGCAGCTATGCTGAGTTGATAGACACCTTGGCATGCATGCGTGCGCGTGCTGAAAAAACACCCGCGCCGGACTGCCTCGGCTTTCAACGCGAGTTTGATTTTGAGCTATATATGTGGGAGCTGGAGCATTTTCGCGAGTGGGGTTTGGATATATGGAGCAGCGTTTTGCGCACAGAAGAAGAGAACGCGGAGCTTTCGGCGTGCTTTGAAGCTTTGGCAGGCCAGTTGGCTGCCTTGCCGCGGGGGTTTACGCACCGTGACTTTCAAAGCCGAAACCTCATGCTGAAGCAAGGCCAATGGCACCTCATTGACTTTCAGGATGCTTTGCAGGCCCCCAGGGCCTATGACGTGGTGGCCCTGCTGAGAGACAGCTATATTGAGTTGGAGCCCCGCTTTGTGAGGGAAATGCTCTCTCACTATGTGCTTTGTTTTGCCAAGCACGGTGGGCAAGCCCTGGACGAAACCCGCTTTGTGCATGAGTTTGAGTTGCTCACTGTGCACAGAAAACTCAAAGACGCAGCTCGCTTTGAATATATTGCACGCCAAAAGCAGAACACCAGCTTTCTCCCTTTTATTCCCCTTTCCTTGCACCATGTGCGCTCTGCCTTCAGCCGTCTGCCACAGCTGAAGAGGTTTGAAGCGTTGCTTGCGCGTTGGTTGCCGGAGTTGGCATGAAATGGGGTGGTTTGGTGTTGTGCGCGGGCAAAGGCACCCGTTTGGGTTGTTTGACACAGAAGTGGCCCAAGCCCGCCATTCCCCTGTTGGGCCAACCGCTGCTTCGTTTTCCCATGGCTTTGTTGGCCAAAGCCGGCATCAACGAGATAGGGGTGAATGTGCACCACCTTCCTCGAAAAATGGAGCAAACAGCGAGGGCTGAAGCCCAGCGTATGGGGCTGGGCTTGGTGCTTTCTCACGAGGAAGAAATTCAAGGTACAGGCGGGGGCCTTCGAGGGCTGATGAAGCGTTTAAAAGCGGATGCTTGGGTGGTGGTGAATGGGGATGTGGTGTTGGCCATGGCGTTGAGCTCCCTCATGGAGGCGCACCTGGCTTCAGCTGCTGAGGTGAGCATGCTTTTAATGCCTATGCCTGAAGGTGCCACCTATAACCCTGTAGAGGTGGATGGGCAGGGCAGGGTATGCAAAATTGCAGGCCATGGCCCGGGAGGGGCAGATGCTCGGCCCTGGCATTTTATGGGTGTTTATGTGTTGTCCCCGGGGGTGTTGCCCTATCTGGAGAGGCCGGGTTTTGTGGATGTTGCGCATGAGGTTTTTCCGAGGATGATGGAGGAGGGTTGTTTCATTCGCGGGCATTGTTTGGCCACTCCACCCTATTGGTCCGACGTTGGGACGTGTGAGCGTTTTTTGCAAACGCACCATGACTTGATGGCAGGCCGTGTGGATGGAGGCCCTTTTTTTCCGCATTGGCCTTGGCCCACGCTCAGGCCTCAGGCCATTCATCTAGAAGAAGGGGCTTGTTTTGGCAAAGCTGTGGCCTTCCAAGCTCCGCTTTGGGCTGCCGGAGGAAAGCTGAGCCAGGGGAAGCTGGGCCCTTTTGTCTCTGTGGGCGCAGGCGTCCAGCTGAGCGAGGGACAGTGTTTTGAGCGTGCGGCTTTGCTGGAGGGAGCCACCCTGTTGGAGCCCAACCGGCATTATGTTTCAGGCATTGCCATAGCAGAGCATTGGCTCCCCATTCGCTAGACCGCTTCCACTTGAGGCTCGTTGCACTCGCCTGCACTATGCTCCGGGAAAAATGTGAAAGCTTCGCTCTCGCATTTTCCCCTCCACTCCGTTTTTGACAGGAGCTCTTCGTGAGAGGTGCCTGCAGCTTGGAGGGCAGCTAGGAAGCAAAGCAGCGGATCAGCGCGCAGGTAATGTTGTCCGTGCCGCCATGGCTGTTGGCGGCTTGGATGAGGGTTGCGCATGTCTTTTCCAAGTCAGAAGCGGCGGCGAGGATGGTGGCAATTTCCGTGTCTGGCACCATGCCGGAAAGTCCGTCGGAGCACAGCAGAAACAAATCTCCGGGTTGGGGGACAACGCGCAACAAGTCCACTTGGACCGTATTTTTCATGCCCAGGGCACGGAGGATGACGTTTTTGTGGGGAAAATTGTCAATATCCTCAGGGGAGAGTTTTTTGGTTTTCAAATAGTCATTGAGCAGGGAATGGTCTTCGGTGAGTTGTTTGAGGATGCCTGCGCGAAGGAAATAGCTGCGGCTGTCGCCGACATGGGCGATATATGTGCAGTTGGACGTAAAATAGGCGCTGACGATGGTGGTCCCCATGCCTCTGAATTGGGGATCCGAGCTTTGTCGCTCATAAATTCGAACGTTGGCGAGCTTTATGCCGGTGGCCAGCCGGTTTTCGTCATAGTTGCGGGCCTTGTCCATTTTGAAAGGCCAGGTGGCCTCCTGGTCATTGGCCGTCATGAGGAAGAAATTCGCCATTTCATCCACGGCAATTTGTGAAGCAATTTCTCCAGAAGCGTGCCCCCCCATTCCATCGGCGACCACAGACAAGTGCTCCTCCGGCATGAGGAGGAGGTTGTCCTCGTTGTGTGTACGCTTCATTCCAACATGAGTTTGCCCGGCCATCTGAATCCGCATGCTTTCCTCAAAATAGGGCTCTTTGTTGCACAGGTCCAGGAGTGAGTGTGAAATCAGCGCGCCTCAAACGCAAGGACATCTCCCCTATGTGTTCCCATACACTGTAGCGTACCTGCAGGCAGCTCCAAAGCTGAACGTGCGCCGATGACATAAGGCCCAAACCTCCAAGGTGGAAATGCGTGCAACATATGAAGGATTTTATTGTGTTTGTCTAAAAAAGCGACATCTATAGGAAAGCGCATAAAGAGAGAGTGAATGCTGTTGCAAGGCAGGATATGAAGACCCAAGCCCACAGGCAGCTCATTCGCCCCCATCAACCCTTTAAAGCGTTTGACGAAGCTTCTGGCCTCGGTCACTTTTTGTGCCAGAATGCAGTTGCGTGTTGTGTTAATGGCGCGTAGGTGCATTTTTTATGCTGAGACGGTTGACAAAGCCCATAAGCCTGGTTTTGGTGTCGCCTCAAATCCCTCCGAATACGGGAAATATTGCACGTTTATGTGCAGTGACCGGCTGCCAGCTCATTTTAATAGGCCCTCTGGGGTTTTCCATAGACGACAGACATTTGCGCCGAGCGGGTTTGGATTATTGGGACAAGGTTTTGTTAAAATATTATTCCGCATTTTCGGACTATTTAGAAGCGTGGAGTTTAAGCCGTCGTTGGTTATTTTCTGCCAAAGCCCAAAAAAGTTGCTTCTCCGTGGACTATGCTCCGGGAGACCATCTCCTTTTTGGCTCTGAAACCTGTGGTTTAAGCCAGGAAGTTTATGAGCGGGCCCAGGGCACAGCGCTGACCATTCCGATGTTGGAAGGTACTCGCTCACTGAATTTGTCTACAGCTGTGGGTATTGCTGCTTATGAGGCCATACGGCAGTTGCAGTTTTCAATAAACTGATGGAAGCTTAGGAGTTGGGTTTTATAGCGTTTGAGCTTCAGGGTTGTTTTGTGGAGGAGCCAACAAATACTGTAAGTGTTTGCAGCATAGGGAATAAGAGAGAAGGCGTTGCATTCTTTCAGCGGAGTACAACAAGCTCAAGACGGCTGTCAGGAAGAAATATAATGAGCACAAAGCGAGGCGAGCAAGAGCACTCTCAAGCAGTCTTGGCCAACGAAAGGTTGCAAGGGGCGCAAGAGGCTGTTGCCCATGAAGTGGCGGCGGCCGAGCCTGAAATGCCTCCTTTGTTGGCAGAGCCCTCGTTGGAAGCAGGGCGGGTGATGGTCATCCAATTTGACAAACACGCGGGCAGCGGATTGCCGACCATGCCGGCTTTGCCGGCACTCTCCAACAAGGAAACTTCCGCGGCTGTTGCCAAACGTTTGCAGGCGCTTTCATACCCCCCTGTTTTTGGTGGGGCGGCACGCCTGTTTGCGAGTATGGCTTCCGCCAGCGAGGAAGCTGAGGTGCACTCACCCATAAACCCTTTCCACATGCCGGAAGATGAAAACCCAGAGTCAGAGTTGTTGGAAGGTTTAGGCGAAACCACACCCAGCCTTGGCGCTGTTTCCGCGGAATATTTGGAAGGGGCCGGCGTGCAGGCTGAAACGCCAACCCAACCCTGGCTTCCCGCTCTCCAGGAGCCCTCAACCCCCACACCTTCAACGCAGGTGCCCTCCAACCCGCTGAACTCAAAGCAGGCTAGCTCAAAGCAGGCTAGCTCCACGCGGGCGCGCCCCCCGGCTAAGCTGAGCGAAGCCTCAGGTACCCGGCAAGTGAGCAAGGGGTTGCTATGGGGTGTTGCGGTGGTTTTGTCTCTGGTGGCTGTGCCCCTGGTTTTGCTGCTGCGCAAGGAGCCACGCAAGGCAACAGAAGAGCCCACCCCGCTGGTTGTGGCTTTGCTGGAAGAGCCCACGCCACCTGTGCCTCAACCCAGGCCCCTGAAGCGGGTAGCGCCAAAGCCCAACCCCAAACCGCAGCCCAAAGGTACACCGCTTGCGGCGCAGCAAAAAAAGAAGGTGCCCCCCAACCCGGAAAAAACCGAGCTGTTGGCCAAAGTGGAGGACAAGGCTTTGAGTGGCACGGCTTTAAATGGAACGGCTTTGAGTGGCACGCTGAATTTGGAGGCCGAGGCCAAAGCACAGACGGTGTCCTCTGTGGGAATGGTGGGGAAGCCAAAGACAGAGCTTGGGGATGAGCGCCTTGTGGCGGCTTTGGAGGTGGCAAGGAAGCATGTACAGAGAGACCGGTATGAGTTGGCGCTGCCGGAGCTTGTGAAAATTCAGCCTCTGCTCAAAAAATACCCCACGCATGCCCTGGAGTTTGAATTCCTCTATGGGGTTTCTTTGGCCTTTGAGGCGAAAAACGCCCGACAAACCACCAGAGCATTGCGGGTGTTGGGGCCGCTTCGGAGCTCCCACAGGACAAGCCCTGAATATTGGTATGCCACCGGTTTTGCCAACCAGGTTTTGGGTATGGATGAGAGCAAGACGCTCCCTGAGCGGCGCAAGTTTTTGTTGCAGGCCAAGTCGGACTATGCCGAATCGCTGCGCTTGGGGCGAAACAACGCCAAATATAAAGAAGTGCCTTCCTATATTGAGCATATTGAGCGCGAATTGCAGGGGTTTGTGGATGCTAACGCTGGGGATTGAAACCTCGTGCGATGAGACAGCCATAGCGCTTTTGCACAACAGCCGCGAGATATTGGCGGATGTGGTGCTGAGCCAAGCCCAGGTACATGAGCGCTTTGGGGGTGTGGTGCCGGAAATAGCCAGCCGCAACCACCTCCAATACGTGTTGCCTTGTTTAGAGGAGGCACTGCACAAAGCCCAGAAGACGCTGGAAGAGGTGGAACTCTATGCGGTGACGGCAGGGCCTGGCTTGCAAGGGGCCTTGTTGGTGGGGGTGTTGTTTGCCAAAACGCTGGCAGGTGTATATGGGCGGCCTTGTATGGGCGTCAACCATTTGGAGGGGCACCTCTTGGCCATTGCCTTGGCTGAGGACGCTCCCCAGCCGCCTTTTTTGAGTTTGGTGGTTTCCGGGGGGCACACCCACCTGTTTGCCGTAGAGGCTTTGGGCCGTTACCGCCAGCTGGCCTCTACGCGGGATGATGCGGCGGGTGAGGCTTTTGACAAGACAGCCCGCCTGTTGGGTTTGCCCTACCCTGGGGGTGCGCAGGTGGATTTTTTGGCCAGGAAAGGAAACCCCCAAGCCTTTGCCTTCCCGCGTGCCCTCAAAGGAAAGGGCATATATGACTTTTCTTTTTCCGGACTCAAAACGGCAGTGGCCCATGTTATTGCCAAAGAAGGCATACCCCGTGGCCAACGCCTTTATGACTTGTGTGCCTCCTTCCAGGAAGCGGTGGCCGACAGTTTGACAAAAAAATGTATGGAGGCGGCGAGGCAAGAGGGTTTTGAGGCCATAGCCCTGGGAGGTGGTGTGGCGGCCAACTCTCGTTTGAGGAGTTTGGCCAAAGAGCGTGCCGAAGCCGCCCAGCTCCGCTTATATGTGCCGGAGCCCTCCCTGTGCACAGACAATGCGGCGATGATTGCTTTGGCAGGCCATGAGGCCTATATGCGCGGAGAGAGAGGCTGCATGGCCTTGGACGCGAAACCCACCTGGCATTTGAGCGAGCGTGCCTAGAGCGTTTCTACGGCGTTTCCAGAGCGGTTTCAACGAAGGGAAGCTCAAGCTTCCCTCCGCTCCATGAAGGAAGAAAATGCGCTTGCTTAAGCGAAAACAACAGCATGGCCCCAAGGCGCGCTTTTCACTCCCCAACAGTGTATGCTTTTGTTGACATTTTGTCGTTTAAAGCATGACACAATGTCAGGTTTTATTGACATTTGGGTGCATGGCCCAACTGCGCTCCGCCAAAGCTTTGCGCTCCCGCTCCCCGGTGGGCTGCTTCGACGTGACCGAAGGGAAAAACATCAGCAGGGCTTCTTTTTTGGCTTCCATTTTGGCGTCAGCAATGGACTCGTTCAGCATTCCCAGAAGGGAGCTCAAATATTTTGTTATGCAGGCGTGCTCTTTTTTGATGGCGTCACACAGCACGGTGAAAATATCGTCGAGGTGCACGCCACCGCCTGGCCACTTAAGCAGAGTAGAAATTTTTTGCGCCACAAAGTCGGTTTCTTCAAAACCTTCTGCTTTGAGAACTTCCAAAATGGCGCCTATGCCGCAAAGCAACCGGCGCTCAGCGTCGTTTAAAAAATTTCCTTCGTTTAATTTTCCTTCGTTGAATTTTCCTTCACGCATGAACCGCTCCTCCGTCTGCAAAAGTAGAACAGCAATGCTGCCCTCCGAGGGAGGAGCCGGGCGTTTAGGAAGCCAAAATTATGGCGGCCCAAATAGGCTAAGAATCCGGAAAATAATAAGTAAAAACCGGCGAGTCCCTGCGGACTCCCCATTTAGGCCGCCGAGAGTCACGGGGGCCCTGAAGGGAGGATCCAGCAGGGTCTCGCCCCCGCACTCCAGCCCTTACTTATTATTAACCTGGGTTCTTAGGCCCGGCCACACGGTGTTTTGTGCAGCACGGGGAATATAGCATTCTTTGTTTATTGGAGGGAACAAAATATTTCAGGAGAGTTTTTTCGCTGTTGGTTTTGTTTTTTCGCCTGGCGGCGGGCAATTTAAATAGGGTTTTTTTTGTCGCCTCCGGCGAAGGGTTTTTGGCAAGGTTGTTTTTCAGAGTGGGCCTGCGGCCTGGCTATTTTCAAAGGAAAAAGTTTTTTTTGTGGGGGGTTTTTATTTTTTCCCTTCCAGGGGGGGGAGTGTCGCCTCCGGCGAAGGGTTTTTTTGCCCTCCCGGGCAGGGTTTTTCGCCTCCCGGCGAGTCACTTTTTTTGGATGTCCAAAAAAAGTAACCAAAAAAAACCACCCTGCCGGGGGCTTACGAGCGGCCCCAGGAAGGTT
>Ga0099364_10004046_pt1 | contig 22324 bp, 16 predicted proteins | sample TergutTh196P3_FD_73070 | JGI IMG/M metagenome (GOLD analysis project Ga0099364, IMG submission 73070) | Microcerotermes parvus P3 segment gut microbial communities from Pointe-Noire, Republic of the Congo - Th196 P3 | ecosystem: Host-associated > Arthropoda: Insects > Digestive system > Gut ...
ATCTATTATACCAAATCGGGGAGCTAACCCGACAGTATAACCAAATTTTTAGAAAGGAAAAAATAATAGAACTACCCCGAAAAAAGGGATAATTCTATTATACGTGCTAAATGAGCTTATTAAAATCAAAGACGAAACCCTATAAATTTGATTAATTTAATTAATTGGAATATAAATATCAATGATACCGCAAAAATTTTCCAAAAAACTATTGACACAATCAATTTGCCATGTTATAATGTAGTAGCACATAACCTTAAATTCCATGAAATTATATTGTACAATAAACTTAAAAAAAGAAGGGAGCAAGTCCTATGAAAAAGATGGACGCTTTGTAATGCCTTGAAAGGAGGTATTACAAAATGTACAAAATGTATATTTATTGCGAGGCGGTTTTTCCGCTTACAGACAAGCAGAGAGACCACCTTGCGCGTAAGAAAATTAAACCTAATGATGTGGCGATTCGTTGCTTCGGGGGCAAAGATGAGCTTTTTGCCTATGTGAGAAGTCGTGATTACTTTTCACGTGGCGGTGAGCGGCGCAATCATATTCTTGACGCCACGATGTGCAACCCCAATGACTCAATTCGACACAAACAAGCTTTCGATTGGCACCACCCAAACCGTTGGAGCGCGGGCGACGATTTTTATCACCTCGGTTATCTCGCTAAAGACGAAAACGGCAGGGTCATCGACTTTCGCAATTACACTGATGAACTTTATGGATTCGATTTAGCGGCGCACGAAAAAGCGCAGTGGGCAATTCGTTGTGAAAAATTGCAAGAAAAATACGCGATTCGTGATGCGAAATGGGAAAAAGACAAGCAACTCCGCGAGGGCGAAAATTATTGGAGTTATTATCGGCGGATTCGCACCACGCAGGAGCGGCGGCACGCTTGCAACAGCGAATATACCGGGCTAATTCGCGGCAAACGCAGTTGCGCCAATCTCCCAAATTCGTGGGACGATTTTTACTTTCACCGTGAGAAATCTTGGAAGGCTCGGTGCAAAAAGGCAAGCCGCCAGTATGAAACTAACTTGAAAAAACACATTTACACAGTAGACCTCTTGCGTAATCAAATATGAGTGGATTTGCGTACAGATTTTTCGTCAGACAAGGCGAATTTTCGCAGTAATGCTTTGTGCATTACAAGGAAATTCAACGCAGTATGGCGGAAAATATGTGCGCGAAGCCGCCATATTTGATTACGCAAGAGGTCTAACGAAAACAACCTCCACGTTTGACGAAAACGGGAGGTTGTAATTTTACAAAAATATTTCAAAAAAACACTTGACAAGCGACAATATTCGTGATATACTTATATTCGGTTTAGTGGAAACTTGTGGGGTCGAGCACCTCGTCATTGTGCAATACATACAATATTAAGGACGTTTTAACGAGGAATTATGGCAGTTTATACAAGAGACTTTGAAAGAGTTGATAAGCTCAAAGAATATATTCTATCTGAAAAAGTTTCGGGCGAAATTGTTTCAGAGCTGAAAACCAAGACCGGAAAAGCCGATTTTTTCACGGTCTTCCTGTCTGTTTGCAACAAAAAAACCCGTGCAAAGGTCTTTCACGGGAGCGGGACGAGCCTTTCGGCGGCGTGGACAAGTGCGGCGGACGCGCTCGGCGTTTTCGCGAAACGGGCGGAGAAGAAGCGTGAAAACATGGACGACGTGTGGGTTAAGGCCGATGTGGTGATTTCGCGCGAGGAAATTCCGACCGTTGACCTTAACAAAATCGTCGTGGGTATCAAGTGGAATAATTTCACGCGGGTGGGAATTTCGTTCGACCCGGGGTTCAAAAACGCCTTTCTTGAAGCGGAATTGAACGCAAATAAAATTATCACTTATTACACCGAAAAAGAAATTGCGGGCAGAAAATATGATTACAACAAAAATTTAATTAACCTTGAAAACTTGAATATTTATCGCCAAAAAGTTTACAACGGGTTGCCGATTTACAGCGTTCCCGAGCGGGTTACTATCTTTAATACACGCGGGTTTTTTTGCGGCGAAGATGATGTTATACACGAGCTTTACAACGATGTTTACGACCACGGCAGGCGCAAAATTGATGTCGTGGACGATAAAATCATCAAGGAAGTTATCGTCGGTGCGTCTAACTTTCTGGCGAACGAAATCGGCCCCGACGGCAGGTTCAGATACGGCTATTTTCCTGTGTTTGACAATGAAATTTCCGGGTACAATATCGTGCGGCATGCCTCTACGCTTTGGAGTTTGATTAACCTTTATCGCATGAGCGGTGACGAGAAAATTATCGCGAAAATTGACGCGGGAATAAAATATTTGGAGTCGGAAATTGAGCAGAAAGATGACGATACCGCATACCTTGTTGAGCGAAATGCAGGCGAGGTTAAACTCGGCGGAAACGGCGTCGCAATCGTGATGTATACTGAATATATGGACGTTTTCAAAAGTGATAAATACATTGAAATGGTGCGGAAACTCGGCAATGGCATACTCGAATTGCAGAACCCCGAAACCGGCAAATATTGGCACATTTTGAGTTACCCCGGGTTTGAGCGCAAGGAAGAATTGCGGACTGTTTATTACGACGGCGAGGCGACTTTCGCGCTTGCACGTGCGTATACCTACACAAAAGAGCAGAAATTTTTAGACGGCGCAAGACTCGCGGTGGAGTATTTTATCGACAATAATTACATCAAACATCAGGACCACTGGGTCGCGTACGCGCTTTTTGAAGTGACGAAATATGTAGAGGACGTGCGGTTTTACGAGTTTGCGTTGCAGAACGCCGACAAGAATTTGAAGCCAATTTACGAACGCCAAACATCGTTTCATACCTACCTCGAAATGCTTATGGCTTCGTGGCGAACTTATAAGCGTGCGTTGGCGAACGGCGTTGCTTCCGATTACGTCCAAAACTACGACCCGACCTACTTTGCACAGACTATTTACCGCAGGGCGCGGCATATGTTGAATGGGTATTTTTACCCGGAATATGCGATGTATATGAAGGCGCCGGAAAAAATTGTCGGCTCATTTATGGTTAGGCATCATAATTATCGCGTGCGGATTGATGATATTCAGCATTTTATTGGGGGGTATTATTTTTATAGTGTGCTTTATGGGGAGGTTTTGGAGTGGTTGAGTGAGGGGTTTGTGCGGGGGCTTGTTGGACCTACACTTGCCGTTTCTTCAACTGCAAAAGCAAAAACCTCCGAAGTTGCGGCTATGCCTGTAGTTGCGCCTGTTGCTACGGCTTTTAAGTGGTTAAAAATTCAGTCATTAGGTGCCGCTTGCATTGGTTGCGGTGCTTGTTTTAATGTCTGCAAAAAAACCGCTATTACAATGAAATCCGAGAGCGACGGTGTCGAAGTTCCTGTTGTAGATGAGAAAAAGTGTACAAGATGTGGGCGGTGCGATAAGGCTTGCCCGATTGTGAAATCGCAAGAAAGGCAGAAAAAAACAGAGAAGCAGATTGCACCCGTTCAATCAAACAATTCGGAACATAAAGGTGTTATATTTTATGGTATTACCGCCAATTTAGCGAATAGAATTCACGGTTTTATTAAAATCGCGGGAGAACCAAACATTTTTTCCGACAGAAACGATAAAGTGTGCAACTATACTTCCAAATTATTGGACAAGTATGATGTTGTTACTATTGATGAGGCGTTAGAGCGTTACCCCGACGCGGATATTTGGATTACTTACAACGACCCTTACAACACTGCAAACGGGTTGCTGAAAAAAGTGCCGCCTGAAAGGATACGTTTTTTATCGGCAGATTTGGAATATCGGACGGAGCATTTGAGTGAGGGGGTAAAAAATAAAATGATATATCATTTAAATGTGTCTTTTGGAAAAAATCTTAATGGTCTTGACCATGCCGCTATTACACGATTTAAAATGTTTAAAAGGCATGGTTTAGAGTCGAAAATTATAACTGCGAAATATAATATCGAAAATAATAATATTGAAACACATAGCGCAAGCGTTGGAATACAAGACAGCGACATTATAAGCATTTATGATTACTATCAAAATATAACCGGTGAATTGTCAAACACACCCATAAAATTAAACAGCGTATTCCCTTCTGATAATTTTAAAATTATTAAAACACAAGATTCCCAAGCCAACAACTATAAAATATATTACAATGGAGTTTACGTTGCACTTGTTCATTGTGACAACGATGAAGTTATTTTATATATCAATTATTTCGATGCCAAAAAACGAAAAATTAAACGTAGCTTTTATGACTGTCGAGGTTTTCTTTCTTCCGAAAAAATTTTAGACGAGACTCGCAGCGTATTAATGGAAATATTTTATACACCAAACGGCGAAAAAATGATAGAGAAGTTTTATAAAAATGAAGAAGAAAAAAACGTTTTAACGCTTATTAAAGTCAAGGACAAATTCGGTAAATTGCATTTTTTATCTTCAGAAGACGATTTTATCACCTTGTTTTTAGATGATATTATAAATGAAAAAGTAGATACATTAATAGTTGACAAAAATCAATTGTATGACAAGCCTGTTATAAACATGAGTAAAAGGGTGAACACTATAGCTGTGATTCATAGTTCTCACTTGCGTGGCCGAGATGCTTTAAAAAGCGCAATTAAGAACTGTTACAAACAAATATTTGAGAATATAGAAAAATTTGATGCGGTTATAACTTCAACACAGACACAGAGAGAAGAAGTGGTTAAGAGATTCCCTAATTACGCTAAAAAGATACACGGTATACCGGTTAGCTTTCGATTAAATGTGCCTCAAGTTGCTCCGACTAATGAAATAAAAATAATAATCGTTGCAAGGTTAGTTAGAGAAAAACGCTTAGAAGATTCCGTAAAGGCTTTTGGCATAATTGTAAACGCATTCCCTAAAGCAGAACTTCATATTTTCGGCTCAGGTGGCAAGGAAACGGAACTACGTAAACTATCATCAAACTTAGGAATCGAAAAGAATGTTTTCTTTCGGGGGTATGTATCCGATTTATCCGGTGAATATGCAACTTCTAAAGTACTTCTTCTTTCGAGTATAGAGGAAGGATTTTGTCAAGCATTAATGGAAGCTATATCACATGGCATTCCGGCGGTTTCGTATAATATAAAATATGGACCAAGCGATTTAATCGAAAATGGCAAGTCCGGATTTTTAACATCAGAAACACCCGAAGACTTAGCGGACAAGGTTATAGCGTTATTAACAGACTCAAAACTCTATGAAGAATTTTCCGATGCAGCATATAAAAAATCTTTCGATTTTAGCGAAGAAAGTGCTATTGAGAAATGGAAATCCCTCATAAATAATGACACGTTTAGTTTCTGTCAAACATTTTCGTTTGATGAATACCGTGAAAGTTTAGCAAGATATAAAAATGATTTTATTATAATTATAACCGCCATGGACACTCCTGTAAACAAAAAAGACCCTATAAATCTTAGAGCAATTGGGTCAAAACAGAATTTAGAATATAGGAATAGTTTTATTTTTATATCTAATTGTGGAAATGTTATTTTTGATGAACAATCAGGTGAAACTATTAATTTTAATTTTGATTTTTCTTTTGGAAACATTTCTGTTAAATCGAGTGGATTTTCATCCGGTTCTAATGCCTCAATAAAAATAAATGGCATAGAAAAATGTCAAAATATACGAGGGCTTAACATTATAGTGATGAAACCAACAGGCGAAATCGTTGATAATTGCACGTTTGAAGTTTTAAGAAAAATTTTCTTTAGAATTGATAGTAGTTTTTCTCCGCAAAAATTTCAAAAGAAAAAAATTGAGATTGCATTTTTACCATATAAAGCCAGTATGTGGGATTCGCTTGAAAGCATTTGGCTCGCAGCAAAAGACGACCCTGATTGCAATATTAGCGTGGTCCCAATTCCCTATTACACTTTAAACGCGGACAGAACCTTTAGGGACTATCACTACGAAGGCACAGAATATCCCGATTATGTCCCAATTGTTCCATATGAATCTTATAATTTAAGCGAAAAAAAACCCGATATTATATATATCCATAATCCTTTCGACCACAGAAACAGTCTCACTTCAGTTGAACCCAAATATTATTCGTATATATTAAAGAGATACACGGATATGTTGGTATATTCTCCGTATTACGGTGGTTTTGCGAACGATGGGAAGTATGATTTTTGGAAAAACACACTTAATAAAAAATCATTAGATTTTATTGATATAGCTTTAGCAAGCTCCCCGATTCCCACAGGAACTCCTAAAAACATTGCAGATAAGTTTGTTGTTTTAGGGTCGCCTAAGACAGACAAGATAATAAGCACAAAAAGAGAGAATTGTGAGATCCCAAGTGAATGGAAAAATATTATTGAAAACAAAAAAATTGTTCTTTATAATACGCACTTAAATAATATCGCAAGCAAAAGAAATATAATTGATAAATTAAAATATGTTTTTGATGTGTTTTCAAAGAGAAATGATGTATTGCTTTGGTGGCGTCCTCACCCGTTAAGTGTGGATACTTTCCGCTCGCTTAATCCGGAAATGTTAGATGATTATTGTAGAGTTGTAGACGAATATAAAAAATTGAATTTTGGCATATATGACGAAACCAATGATGTCAACCGCGCTATTGCTTTTTCAGATGCTTATTATGGTGATGATACAAGTTCTATTATTCACATGTATGCACTTACGGGTAAACCGATTTTAGCACAAAAACTAAAACTAACAGATGGAAAAAACAACTTTAACATACGCGCCTATCCCAATTTCCCGGCCGAAAATACCTCTATCACTCTTGAGTATTTTATTGATTATATAGTTTCAAATAAAAAGTTTGATACAAAAGAACAAATAAATTTTGATGCCTTTATAAAAAACAAATTCATTAACGTAGACGGAACATGTGGTAAGCAAATACACAATCATGCTAAACAAATTGTTAATGATAGAAAAACACCAACAAACGAATAGTATTGAGATGTTATTCAAAACAAACTGAGAGGGAATCTCTTATTGCTGATTATATATCCTTTCCAAATTCAAAAACTGTTGCTGAAAATATTTTCGATAATTTAATCGGAGAAATTTATGAAGGTGAAAATTAAAATTGATTGTCAAATATATGCTTTAATTGACAACTCCGTTATTTTAAGGGTGGATATAAAATGGTCTTGAGTGACCGGAAAGGCAGAAGAAAATGAACGACAATACCAAAAGGGCTGTTATAGTTGGCGGTAGCAATGGCATTGGCTTGGCTGTTTCCCATAAGTTAGCAGAGCAAGGCTATCATGTAGATATATTAGATAAAGTTGAGCCTAATATAAAACCGACAAATTATAGCTTTAATTATTTTGATTTATTAGACTACGATGAGGAATTTATAAAAGCATTGGCGTGTAGAAAAGAAATTGATACTCTTTTTATTACAGCCGGTTTCGGCAGAGTTGCAGACTTTGAAAATTTACATACATGTGAAATTGAAAATTTGCTAAAAGTTAATACTATCTCCACTTTAAAAATAATAAAGAATTTTTTCGAGCGAATTAAAAGTAGTGAAAAATTTTACTGTGGTGTAGTTGGAAGTATTGCCGGATTAGTAAGTTCTCCTATGTTTTCTGTTTATGCCGCTTCGAAAGCGGCAATATGCCGCTTCGTGGAAAGCGTAAATATAGAGCTCGAAGAAGCCGGATGCCAAAATAGAATATTAAATGTTTCACCGGGCTCAATTAATGGAACGAAATTTAATAATGGTGAAAATCAATTAAATTTGCTTTATAATTTATCTGAACAAATTATAAAATATTTATTTGATTCAAACGAACTTTTAATTCCCGATTACGATACAATTTATTGTAATGTTATTGAGCGTTATAAAGCGAATCCTCATTCTTTTGGACTAAATTCATATCGTTACAAAAAAGATTCAATGCGCGCTGAATATAAGAAACAAGTATGTATTGGCTATTTAAGTGGCACCTTTGATTTATTCCATGTAGGTCACTTAAATATTATTAAAAGAGCAAAATCACAATGTGATTATCTCATTGTAGGTGTTCACGCAAGTGGAAAGCATAAAGGCAAGGAAACCTTTATACCCTTTGATGAGCGCAAGAGTATTTTATCATCTATAAAATATGTTGATAAGGTAATCGATTCCTGTGTGGAAGATAGCGATACATGGAATATACATCGTTATGATAAACTTTTTGTTGGTAGTGATTATAAAGGAAGCCCCCGTTTTATTAGATACGAAGAGTATTTTAAAGATAAAGATGTAGAGATTATTTTTTTCCCATACACGGAATCAACAAGCAGTTCTCAAATGAGAGAGTTAATCTCATCACTCACTAAGAGCGAATGAAATTATCCGGAGCGGAAAAATCGAGTATTCCAACCGGCAAAAAAGCATAGGATTAAAAACATTATAAAGGAGCAAAAAAATGACAAATAATCTTCCAAAGGTCTTTGTTTTCGGCGCAGGCGTTACGGGTAATGTTCTTTTGCCCGAAATTATAAAAAATTATCAAGTGATTGCTTTTTTAGATAATGATAAATTTAAATGGGGCACATCAATCAATCAATCAATCAATCAATCAATCCCCATACTTAACCCCAATGTGATTTTAGAACCCAATCTTAAGTACGATGCGATAATTGTCACTGTGTTAAGTGGGATGTCAACAATAACTACCCAATTGTTGGATATGGGTGTTGAGCGCGTCAAGATTATCACCGAATACATTGATTTTTTTGTAAAAAGCCGAATTATGTTTTTGGAGTGTTTGAAAGAGATTTTCAAAGATAGAGATATTAGCGGCTGTGTGGCTGAGGGCGGCGTTTTTCAAGGCGAATTTGCACAACAAATAAACAGGATTTTCCCACAGAGCAAGTTTTATTTGTTTGATACTTTTGACGGCTTTGATAAAAGAGATATTAACGTCGAGCAAAATAATTCGTATTCTAAGGCGATGGCAAATGATTTTGGCATAACAAGTGAACAATTAGTTTTGAGTAAGTTGCCATATCCTGATATGTGCGTTTTGAAAAAAGGGTATTTTCCGGAAACTGCCGAAGGAATAGACGAGCAGTTCTGCTTTGTAAACCTTGATTTTGATTTATATAATCCAATTTTAGCGGGGTTGGAATTTTTCGTTCCGCGAATGGTGAGCGGCGGAGTAATTCTGATACATGATTATTTTAATTCGGAGTTCCAAGGCGTAAAAAAAGCTGTAAAAGATTTTGAAAATAAAGTAGGAAAATTGAATTTATTCCCTATTGGGGACGGATATTCGATTGCGATTCAGTGTTAATCTTTCATAGTACAACTCTAAACTTGCCTGTTTAAGACTTGGAAATTAAATATAAAAGGTATACTTATAAAAATTTTCCCGAAAGTATCAAAACCCCAATACATCCAACGCCAAACCGACCTCTTTGGCGACCCTGCATTATGGACAGAGGTTGATTCCGTCGACGATATGTCTTTGGCAAAGTTTATTTCTTTAAATTAACAAGTAGTATCATATGTCTATTAGAGGGAGGGAATTTAGTGAGAAAAGAAATCAACACAATGTTAATGCTCGGTAACTTAGGGTTTAAACCTAAAGAGATGTTTAGAGACATGGGTATAAAGAATATGTATGTCTATTGTAATCAGGAGTATGACGTTCCTATATCTGAAACTAAAATTATGCCTATCCTAAGCTCGTTTTTTCATGATGATTTCACCCCAAATGTTAATGTAACTTATATCTCAAATTCAATTGACAGACCGCAAGTGTTTATTGACCGCCATGCATTTAATGTTATAAAGTTTTTAGATAGTGGTATTACACCTCTATGTGAAGATGATTTTGTGTTAGTTTTATCCAATGACACCAATTTATCAATAATAAAAAGGATTCAAGATGTTGGATGTCGATATATGGGATTTGCGGAATTTTCCACACTTGCTTTATCGTATTTGCTTCATTATAGGGCGGTTATAGAGTTGCAAAGAAAAGCAAATATTACAGCAATTTTTATTAATCGTTCGGTTCCGCCCAAACACTTAAAAGAATCCCCAAACTTTTCCGAGAATGAAAAATTTATATTGAACAAAGGTTTTTCAGGTCTTATTCATCGCTTTCTCAAAGCAGTGAATAAAGCGAAAACACCAAGTGCTATCGGGACGGGTTTTGAGGGTTACAATTATAATACGGTTGAGGGGCTGAACCAAATTTTAACCATACCGCAATCAACTAACACAGCATTTGGAACTGTACAATACGAAAATGTGAGTTCGGAATTTGTGAATTACGAAGATGGGCGGCGTGTCACCACAAACCAACCAAAGCACGGAAAAAGGAATATATTTACTGTCGGGCCGTGCGATATCGCCGGGATAGGACAACCGGATAGCGGTACTTTTTCATCTAACTTGCAAAAGTTATTAAATGAAAATGCGGAAAATTGTGGCTTTGTTGTTCATAATTATGGAATGTTTAGACTCAACAGACATATACTTTCTCATACCACAACTCTAAATTTGCCTGTTCAAGATGATGATATTGTTATTATCTGGCTCGATAGGAGAATGGCCGGCGGTAGTGGTGTCTTTGAGAAATTTTGCACTGAAAACTGGAAATATCTTGACTATAAGACCTTATTTGTTAGACCGCATGACTATGGCGAAGTTTATTTCGATAATTTCCATACGAATGAAAGAGGCACAGCAGTTTATGCACAAAAAATATTCGATGTAATCAAAGATAACGACTATTTTCAAACCCAAATCGAAACTAAAATAAATTCGTTCATATTCGGGGGGGGGGTGAACATCGGCGCAGAGTTCGCAGAGTGGAGTTCATCAATAATAAAACACCGATTACCAATCGGTGCTATTGTCATGAATTGCAATCCTTTCACGTTGGGGCATAGGTATTTGATTGAATATGCGGCATCACGGGTAACTCATTTGTATATTTTCGCCGTTGAGGAAGATAAATCGGTATTCACATTCAAAGATAGGTTTGAACTGATGAAAAAAGGCACTGCCGACCTACCTAATGTAACTGTGTTGCCGTCCGGAAATTTCATAATCTCTTCTTTAACTTTCGTGGATTATTTTAATAAAGCCGAGATTCAAGAAAAAACGATTGACCCAACACAAGATGTTGAAATTTTTGCTAAACATATTGCGCCAATTTTGGGGATTAATATCCGTTTTGCCGGCGAAGAACCACTTGATTTAGTTACAAGGCAGTATAACGAGACTATGCAACGAATACTCCCGAAGCATGGAGTCCAGTTCGTTGAAATACCGCGCAAGGACTTCAACGGCGAGGTAATTAGCGCGAGCCGCGTAAGAAAATTACTTGACGAAAAACTATTTGGCGAAATTGGAAAAATAGTTCCAAAAACAACTTTAGAATTTTTAGTAGCAAATTTTGGAAATTAATTTGAAAAAGGTGTACTTATGAAAAAGTTTCCGAAGGAATCAAACCCAAAATACATTCAAAACCAAACCGACCTATTCGGCGACCCTGAATTATGGGCAAAATCGACCTTGACACCGAGCGATGACATGGAACTCATAAATATTTTTACAATGAAAATAGGAACAGGCATGAAGGGCAGTTTTTCAACACCGCAAGAAACTATCAGACAAAGAATATGGCTTCATGAAGTTTTGGACGATAACAAAATACCCTATTATGTAGAATTTGTAACTAATCTTTCGGGGCGTAGAAGAGTTACACGCACGGAAATCCAAAACGTCTACGTAGAAAAAAAACACGTCAAAAAAGCCAAGCAACTTATCAAAGAATTCAAAAAACCTGCCACCGACGAAGAACTCTACGACGAAACTATAACCTACACCATGAAAGACGGCATCACGCAAATCCCCTGTCCGCATTGCGATAAGGAGATTGATTTTGATGTGCCGAAGTGTCCTTTTTGTAAGATGAGATTATAAAAATTAAATTTTTATGTATATTCCTTAAATTTCCGCACAAACTAAGACAAAAGCAAAATCAAATCCCTCCGATTCCCGAGATTCAAGGAAAAAGAAGCACGGGAAATAAAGTTGAAAAAATTCAAAGACGAGTAAACGTAGAGTTTGCTCGTCTTTAAGTAAGTTGAAAAACACCACATTATGATGCTTCGCCGCAAAAATATTCTGACAATGTTTACACATTCTAATCGGCTTAGAATCATCAGTCAACATAAAACTAAACATCATCTGCAAGCATAATATCAACGAATTAAAATCCCAAATAATCGCAGGTTTGTCAAGTAGCGCGACATGATAAGTCGGCGAAATGCCTTTAAAAGCTGCCATTCCGAGCCTGTAAGCGTAGAGCGCGGCATCGTCTGCGTTGTGAATTTCCTTGTCAATGTAGTACAAAATCGCCGATGAACAGGTAAACGCCCACGACTTAAACTGCATTTTCAGCCAGTCATAACGCTCGGCATAATCGCGGCTAAGTGAAATGTTCATCGCCATCGGACGGTCGCCCAACGTCAAAGCAAGTGCGGACATATAAGTTTCGTTGTCCGGAAACCAAGTCGCAGAACGCTCATCTTTGCGATAATTCGGCTTTTTAAAAGGAAAGAAAATGTCAATAAAGTCATTAGTTGACATCGTTTCCGCGCGTATAAATTCGTTTTTCGGAAAGTAGACAGCTTCATAATCCATGAAGTCCGGCGTTGTCGGAAGCGCAGTCATAAAGCCTAAAAGTCCGTATTTTTTGACAAATTCAAGCACATCATTTTTGAGTTCATCTTCACTTTTTGAACAGCCAGCCCGATTGACATTCAAGGCATCAATAATCATTTCTTCGATGTTCTTGAAAGGGTCGTAAATGCTCGGCTTCGACTTTGCAGTTGGCGCGATATACAACCGCCCGTCATCGCCTTTTTTATACTCATAATCGCTGTATTTTACCCATGATGAGCATTTACTTTCAAAAATATTCCTAATAATTTTTTCCGTTTCAAATGTAATCTGTACTAATCTCGTTAAGATTACACAAAGTTCTATTGTTATACTTCCTTAAATACCTATGTATGCTTCGATTGCAGCGTTTTTCTTTATCTGCCATAAGCACCCCTTTTCATTGTTATTATGCACAATATATTGAATGAATAAATAAAGTTGTATAGTCCGTCAATACATATAAACTTATTAGTTTCACAAAAGTTTCCCATAAAAATATTCCCTTTTCTACCCTATTTTTACGGTATAAGCAGGAATAGTAATCTGTAGATAGCCGATACAGATTACACCACCACAAGATTATGATACTGCGAACCATGTATATTATACCATATAATTGGAGCGTAGTCAAGAAAATTTTAACGCCGTCGCCGAAAGGGTGACGGCAGATTTTATTTCAAGGAGGAAAAATGACAAACAATCAAAGAGAAGTTCAAAATCAGACGAAGCATTAAGTGCGGAAATTGATTTTGATTTTCTCGGCGGTTGATATTAAAAATCGCTGTTTTTAATATCATTATTAACTTGCAAAAATGCCAATTCAAAAATCTGATATTAATATTCCGCGATTTTAATATCAGTTTATCAGAAAAATTCAACTTTGTCAAGTGAATTTTTGCCATTTTTAGAAAGTGATATTAAAAAGTTATGTTTTTAATATCACTTTCATTTTTGGCGGCTTGTAGTAAATTTCAACTCAAATTCTCTCATTGAAATTGCTACAACGCCACTGAACAAGCGCGTATACGCGCTCGGGGAACGAATCACTTTTATACCACAGCTGCGCTGTAAAAGTGATCGGCAGGTAGTATAAATGTCGAGACACTTACTACCTGCTTAAGGGGCGAATCCCCCTAAGAACCCCCTTTCCGTCGCTTTGTGGTGGTTGCTGTTGCGACAGCAAAATATATTATTGAAAGGAATTAATTTATGTCAAATCGAAAACGCAAACACTCATTTTCAATTCTTCTTTCAGATGAAGAATACGCGCTGTGGCTCAAAAAGCAAGGTGCGAGCGGTCTTTCCAAGACCGATTACTTTGTTAAATTGATGAGTGGTTCGGTTATAAAGATGTATAGTTTTGACGAAGAACTGAAAATCCTTTATAAAGAACTCCGCAAAATCGGTGTAAACTTGAATCAAATTGCCGCGCCTGCAAACAGCGGCAGATTGCCCGAATCAGAGCGCAAAATATGGAATATGCGCGAGAAATATAACAGCGTAATGTTGTCAATCAAGGCATTTCTCGACAAGCCGCTACTCAATGTAAAAGTTTCAGAGGAGGCGTGCTGATGGCTTTCGGAAACGTAAATGTAGCATACGCGCCTTGCAAATCGGTCGGGCAGTTGAAGTCGGCAGAAAAGTATATGCTCGGCAAAAAGCCGGAGCAAATCAAATCGGGAGTGGTGAAAACCGCTCTCGATTTATATTTCGCACTCGGTTGCAGTCGTGATAATTTTGCAAATAACGTCCTTGTTACTCGAAAGCTGAACGGAAAAAGTTACTCAAGATTGAAAGAAAAGGATATACTCGCACACAAGATGTCAATTTCGTTTCACCCCGATGACAATGACAAGTTGAATTATAGACAAGCTTTTGAAATTGCAAAAGAATTTGCAGAGCATTTTATACACTCGAAAGGCTACGAGGTTTTATTTGCGGTTCACACAGATACCGCGCATATACACACACATTTTCTGATTAGTAATTGCAACATGGACACCGGAAAATCCTATCAGCGAAACCAAAAAGACTTGCACGAAATGTCAAGTTATTTTGGTAAGCAATGTCTTGAAAGAGGGCTTGTAAATTCAGTCAGGAACAGCTTCTATAACCACGACCTTGAACGACAAAAAGACCGTGAAAGCTTGTCTGAAAAAAAATGAAGAAGCGCGGCGTTGAAACTTTCAAAGACGAATTGAGGGAGGTTATTCAAGAGAAAATTAGCAGTCCCGATAATCATAATTTCAATGATGTAATCAAGGCATTGATGGCGAATTGGAACGTCGAAACTCGTGTCGCGGGGAACACGATTTCCTATCGTCACCCCGAGTACAAAGACAAAAAAATAATCTTGTTTCTGTCAGAGGAAGCAAGTTGGGCGAACTTTACACCCGGAAAGGAATCGAACATGAGTTTAACAAGAAAATTACCGCAAGAGGAAAAACGGAGCATTACAGAACAGCTGAAATCCCCTCCACAAGCGCAATTGCAGACATCGGAACAGCAACTGAATTCGCTATATCCGGCAGAGAACTTGACAATTCCGCAACAGGAATTGCAACACCTGTGGCAACAAATTATGTCACTCCGAGCCGAAGAAAGGCAAAGCGCGGAGGACAAGTTTCAAGTGACTTTATTATTCGGGACGATGAACTCAATTTGCAAGAACTTGACAGATTTTATGAGCGATACAGAAAGCCGATTGAAACAGTTGAGCGAGCAACAGTTAGGGACATTAAACCTCCAAAAAAGGTACAAAGCAAGGGCGCAAGATGATATTGAAAGGGTTTATGACAAGCTCTATTATGTGCCTCAACAAAGGCAACAAGAGGTTTTTGCCGAGTACGAAAAGCACATCGGCGATAAGAGTTTCAAATTAGAACAGAAAATAGAAAAGGCGAGTGCAAAATTAAATCAAGCTACCAAAAAGCCGAGGAAGCAATTAGCGAAATCAAAGTTTCCTGTGACAAATTGTACAGCGTTAACAGTTTGCGAGATTTGATGTATTACGCCACTCCTGTAGCGGTTTTGCTGAATTTGCTTTTTAGAATATTTCAGCATTTTTCGTAATAAAAACTGCGCTATTATTTTCAAAAATAATTTTTATGTCATCGGCGTTTCTTATTGACAAGTATAAAAAAATGTGATATACTATTTGAGCAGAAATGTAAACTTGGGCGTATAACATCGGCGACGAAATTTGAAACATTCGCACAAAAATGGTTCGATGAATACGCAACGCTTTCACTTAAAGCACGCACAATCGCAAGCTACGAGCAGTTGACAAAGCGCATTTACAAGAACATGGGTCACATGAGATTAGACAAAATCACGCCGCGCCATATTCAAAAATTCGTCATGGATTTGTGTAACGGAAAACGCAAAGACGGCAGGGAGGGGAAGCTCTCGCCAAAGACTGTAAAGCACCATGTCGCGCTGATTTCTACGATTTATGAGTATGCAATTAAGAAACAAATCGTGCACTACAACCCTTGCAAAGCTGTCACCTTGCCGCGCCCGAATCAAAAGGAACGTGAAGTTTACACCGTGGAAGAAGCACAGCAAATTCTCGACTTACTTGACAAAGGAGTCGCAGAAAAACCCGACAAATTCAAGTTCGCTTTATTTTTCAACATCGCAATGTTCACGGCGGGGCGAAATTCTCGGCATGGAATACAGTGACATCGACTTTGAAAGCGGCATTTGGGAGATTAAACGTTCGTCAGCATGGCACAAGAAAAGGGGCATGATTGCCGATTCGCCGTAAACTAAAGCAAGCGAGCGTTGTATAAAATTGCCGCAAAAGTTACTTGACATGATTCGGCGTTTTCGGGAGCAACAGAATCTTGAAAAAGCGCAACTCGGCGACAAATGGCAGGAGCATGACCGCCTTTTTACGCAGTGGCGAGGGAATCCGATGTTTCCAAATTCGCCCGAAACATTTTTCAGACGGTTCTGTATTCGGCACAATTTACGTTACGTCAACATCCATGGTTTTCGACACCTCGGAGCGAGTTGCATGGTTTTTGCGGGTACGGACGTTCGCATGGTGCAGTCGGTGCTTGGGCTTTCGGTTGCTTCTACGACCATGAACTTGTATTTACACTCATTTCAAAAGGCGCAGGTCATGGCTACCGAGGCGATTGCGACGGCTCTTGAACGGAAAAAAGCCCCGGCAGATGCCCCGGCGCAAACACCACCACATTTCGGGGAAGAAGACCCCGAAAACGCGCTTGGAGCTTGAGTTAGCGTAAGTTAGAATAAGTTACGAAAAGAAAAAATAAGTATCAAATAAGTATCAATATCAGATTTTAGAGCAAAAACGAACCCTCAAATCCGCTCTGCAATCGGATTTGAGGGGCTCTGAGTGACAGGATTTGAAAACAAAGTTGCAACAGTTGAGAAAATACCCCACAACATTACCAACATTATGCAAGAGAAAAAACGGACAAGGCAACACACAAAATCAAACGACATGGAATTATAACGAGCAAAGCGGCGGTTTATTCCCACCACCTTGTATTTTGTGGGTTGTGAATGTGGGGGCAAAAACACCTACCCCACCAACCCCCCAACCATCCTCAAAAACTCCCCCTCATCAACATTCGACGACTCCACATGATAGTAAATCCCGTCCATTGAAAACTCGGCGACATAAAAATCATAATAAAAATCCGGGTTCTCGCGCGTGCCACCGTACCCCATGCTCCTGTGTCCAAACCTAACAGAAACATCGTTCAGCAGGCTCTCTTTCATATCATCTTCCCAAACAACCACGCAATCATTACTCGGCCTTGTTTTTGAGGCGATGATTCGTATGCCCGTTGAATTGCCGCCGATTGCTTGGCTGCCGTCTTCATAGGGGTACTCGGTGTAGTATTCAAGCCAAATTTCGTCATAAACGACCGAGCCGTCATTGCCGAGTATCACCATTTGTTCGTTGTGATTGTCAAGCCACGGATTAGTTTGCAATCCGGGCATTAAATAATTCGGCGTGATGTCTTTCCCGAAATACTCAATAACCCTGCTCCAATCCCACGTTTCCCTGTACATTGTCTCGGGGTCAAACAACAATTCACGGTCATAATTAGATGATACAAAGCTGTTTATGTGAATCTCGGGAATAATCTGCGGGGTGTCTTGCGTTGGTTGCGTTGGTTGTATCGTTTGAGCAATCGGTTCGGGTTGAGTGACGGGTTCAAGCGTAATTGCTCGTACGGTTGATTGAAACGGTCTGCCGATTAAAGTTGATGTCGCGGAACTCCAAACCTAAAATCTCTCCCCTTCTAAATCCGGTGAACACCGCAAGGGTGAAATAGACAACGAAGTTTAGATTTTTCTCGTCCTCTTGGTACAAAAACCGCAGGATTTCCTGCATTTCTTCGAGGGAATAAATATCTTTTTCTACTGTGTCGTTTTTTGGAAGCGTGACGGCTCTGCACGGAGAACATGACATATAGTGCGTACCTATGCCATTTTCCCACTAATCCGACTTAATAACGGTACTAAACCGCTATCTTATCATTCTGCTTGACAGCAACTAATCCAACATCATGCTGATACGGATTCCCGATGAACCGATAATAAATATCCACTCGTTGAACATTATCACCATCAATCACTTCACGCTCATAAATTACGATTTTCTCAATCAGCGTATGAATTAACTCGGAATCCAATTCGGTGATTTCGGTGTACTGACGTACAAGTTCCGCAAAAGCATTTACCTCTTGAGTTTTATCCCGACACTCTTTCAGAAAATCGGTTAATTCGGCATAGCGTTTTTTCAAGCAACACTGCTCATCTTCTAATTTTTGCGATATTGAGATAAATCGCTCGCTTGAAATAACTCCGAATATTTTATCCTCATACATACCTTGAATAAGAGTGTCTATTTCGCTCAATCGCTTTTGGCATTTCTCGACTTCTTTTTGATAAGAAGCCTTTTCGCCGTTGTACTCACTTTGTAAAACATTCGACAAATACGTGATATATTTGTCTGCATTTTTCGCCGCAAGAAAAGCGTGTTTTTGAATATCACACAACACAACTTTCTTTAACTGGTTGAGAGAAATTCGGTGACTTGAACAATCTTCTTTCCCATACTTAATGTTGTTCGCACATCGAAAAAACTCCGTTAAACTCTTACCATTTCTCTGAAAAGCCATCCGCTTATCGCAATCACTGCAACAAACTAAACTGCGAAAAATGTTGTTTGGGTTAAGCTGAACCGACCTTTGCTTTGAGTTAATCCGCTCTTGCACGGTGTTGAAATCCTTCTCGCTGACAAGTGCTTGATGTGCGTTTTCTGTTGTCACCCACTCATCTTCGGGGCGGGCGTATCTTTCCCTGTCTTTGAACGACTTTTTGCCCGTTTTGAGATTTACAATCTTCCCCAAATAAGTCTGATTCATTAGCAACCTACGCACGGTTGTCGCTTGCCAACCGCAAGGGTGTCGCGAAACCTTGACGTTGCCGTACTTTTCTGCCTTGTAGGTATTCGGCAAAGGCACTTGCTCTTTTTTGAGGATATTCGCAATTTGACAACAGCCTTTTCCTTCAAGAGCCAACTTGAAAATCCGCTTAACCACAGGAGCCGCTTCATCGGGTTCAATACGATTGGTAGTCCCCTCAACTCTGCGATAACCATAGGCGGGATTGCCGATTATATAGCCGCCGTTGTGTGCTTTGGTGTTATACGCCGACTTGATTTTGCGACTGCAATCCCTCGCATAAAACTCATGAATAATTTCCTTAATCGGGGTAGCAATATCGCTACCGTCATCGTTGAAACTATCATACGAATCACCGATTGCAATAAACCTCACTCCATGTTCCGCAAACAACTCCCGATACCGTCCGGCTTCGATATAATTTCTTCCGAGCCGTGAGAGGTCTTTTGTCACTATACAAGAGAGTTTGCCGTCCTCCATATCGGTAATCATGCGTTGGAAATTTTCACGATTGAAGCTGACACCACTCGCCCCATCATCGACATAGAACTCGCAGTTGCCGAGGTTGTTGTCGCTTGCGTATTTTGACAACATCGCCTTTTGTGTCTGTATACTTGAACTGTCGGTTTTGCCGCCCGCTATTTCGTCCTCACGACTGAGGCGGCAGTAAAGTGCCACGATTTTGCCTGTCGGGTTGGTACGCCCAAAGGCATTGCCCTGCTGTTTTAATTTCATATCTTATCCTTTCCAAACAGCGGACTAAGGACTTTTGTGTACCTTCATTATAACATAGATTTTTATGCTTGTAAAGGTTTTTTCGACAAAATTTTCAAAAATCCTCGCCACCGTTCTACAAAATTTCATTTTATTCTTGATTTTGTTACTAAACTGTGATATAATCGGTATAACGACTTGTCCGAAAGCCGAAATATTAAGGAGGTGCAGTGTATAATGCGTTGTGATTTCTCATCTGTCATGCAAATAATTGTCAAGCATACAAATCTCGCTCAAGATAAAATCGTAGCGGGTATCTTCACCGATAGAATAGCACACGATTTAATCAATTCCACGATTGTCAGCCGTTGGGTAAGTGGTGAAAAGCCTTTCAGTAGCACGATTGCAAAGCACTACCTCGCCGAATATAAAGAGGCTGATTTGAGTTGCGAGATTGAAGAAAATATAATTCCGCACATTGTTGACATTAACATTATTCAAGACAAAATATATCGCTTAGTTGAAAATGATGTTGACATTTCTTTTGCTCAAAAAGATAAGTTGCTTGACGATTACCCTTGCCAATCTGATTTTGATTTCGCTAACTTCATTGGCTCGGTTCTCTATTATTGCATTGGTCGGAAACACTACACCCCTACACAATTAGTCAAGCAAGAACAGCATTTACCCGACACCGCTGAGCTTATCTTAGACGGCGAGCCACCTAAAGCCTGTAAGTTTTTCTGTGGCAGGGATAGCGAACTTGAACAGCTTCACATGAGGCTAAACGAACATAAGAAAGTATTTGTGCGTGGAATCCCCGGTATGGGGAAAAGTGAACTTGTCAAAGCCTACGCTAAAGAATACAGAAAATCGTATTCACGAATTTTATACTATACTTATGATGACAGTTTGAAGAAGTTAGTTGCGAACATTGCCATGCCAAGTGACAGATTTACCAATTCGGAGGATATTCTGTTTCACGCTCATAATCGCTATTTGCGGAGTTTGGGCGAAAGTGTATTGCTGATAATCGACAACTTTAATGCAACTCAAACACAAGATGAATTGCTTCATGTTATGATGAAATATAGGTGCAAAATTATCTTCACAACTCGCAGTAACTTTGACGGTGACGATGATTTTGTTGTTGAAGAAATCGCCGATATTAACACGCTTATTTCGTTATTCGGTAAGTTTTACAACGCCGCCGAAAGTCATCACGATACAGTCAAGGCGATTATCGAAACTGTTCACAAACACACTCTCGCTGTCGAGTTGGCGGCACGGCTATTGCAAAAAGGGATACTCAAACCTCCCGAATTATTGCAAAGACTTTCCGAAAGTCACCCCGATATTAATTCCACCGATAAAATCAAATTCACAAAAGACGGTACTACTACCAAAGAAACATATTACAGGCATATTCAAACGCTGTTTTCTTTACATTTACTTGAAAATAATTCGACAAATATTATGCGATGTATGGCGTTTATTCCCAACTCCGGCATTGAATCGTGGTTGTTTGCGAAGTGGCTTGAATTGCCTGATTTGAACGACATCAACGACCTAATAGAACATGGTTTTATTCAAGAGAATAACCAAACAATAAGTCTGCACCCGATGATTCGGGAAATCGTTCTCGCCGACTTAAAACCGTCTGTCGGTAATTGTATTCGTTTTGTCGAAATGTTGAAATTTATTTGCTTACATCACGGCATCAACATTCCTTGTCATAAACTGCTCTTTGCGGTTATAGAAAACATAATCAAAGTTGCTGTAAAAGATGATTTGCCCGCTTATCTCAGTTTTATTGAAGATGTTTTTCCGTATATGCAGATTAAAGAATACGAACATGGAATGAAGTTGATAATCGCCGAAATGTCATCTGTTTTGACGGGCTATAATATTGGCGAAAACAGAAACTATGCTTTATTGTATCATTATCAAGCCGCATATAAAATGCTGTCTAAAGACTACAAAGCGGCTTTAGCTCTCGCTGAAAAAGCAATCAAATATTGTGATGAAAACTCACATCTTCGTTTTAACCTTGGTATAACTCTCGGCAATCTTTACCGTGAATTAAAGCAATATGACAAGTCAAAAATCGAACTTGAAAGATGCTATAAAGTCGCTGATTATGAGGTTGAAAAGAGCAACGAAACTCATGATTTTGTTGATGCTATGAAAAGTTACGTTGCCCTTTTAGCCGAAGTAGGCGAAATTGAAAAAGCTAAATTTATCGCCCGAAAGTGGGACAGTCTTATTGCCGAAAAGCCTGTTGTTTTGGCTTATGATTGACAAAAAAACCTATAAATCCTATAAATGCGGTGCTATTCTGAAAATCAAATCCAACAGTACCAACAAAGGGGCGGTGTACCACATCAAATCTCGCCAACTTGCAAGTTTGTATAATTTCTCGCTCGAATGTTCTGTGCGTTTAACCGCTTGCCGACACTCAT
>Ga0099364_10001794_pt2 | contig 22321 bp, 16 predicted proteins | sample TergutTh196P3_FD_73070 | JGI IMG/M metagenome (GOLD analysis project Ga0099364, IMG submission 73070) | Microcerotermes parvus P3 segment gut microbial communities from Pointe-Noire, Republic of the Congo - Th196 P3 | ecosystem: Host-associated > Arthropoda: Insects > Digestive system > Gut ...
TTTGCGCGCATTCATACGACAGCCTTGACCGGCCTTTAGACAGCTACGAGATCACACAAATACGGCACATTCATATAAAAGGCGTGAAAAATTAAAGCGGGCGGGGTATCCCCGCCCGTTCGTTTTAATAGCTTCAGCGGAAATAACCACCGGCTTTGCCGGTGAGGATAAAAAATCTTTAGATACAAGAAAACCTCCTTACTGCAATCGGTTGAATATTTTTTATGTTATGCCCAGATGACAAAGACCCTATTAGGAATCAGTATCCTGATAGGGTTTTTGTCGTCCCGTGACACTTGCATTCACTGAAAAACCAAGATAACTGTAAAACCTTGCCTATAATCTCCAATTCCAGTATAATGCATATTGGATGATTGTACGCTACCGCGCCAACAGGAGGAACGATCTTGAACGAATTAAATGCAAAAGAATATAAGCGCTTCGAAGGCGTCAAACATATTCGCGCTGATGGTGAAGAAAAAACCGGTGTCAGATTAAAACGCCGAATGCTGTCGTTTTTGTTATTCGGTTCAATCATTCCGCTTGTATTGCTGGGTATCCTGTCGTCTGCCATTACATTGTCGCTGTACCGGCAAAGCGCGGAGCAAATCATCATGGAAGAGCTGAATCAATTACATGACAACATGGAAATGCTCATGGACAACATGAAATATATATCGCAGATACTCGTAAATGACAGCGATTTGCCTGCTAAACTGCTGGATTATAGCGGGCAAGATATTGCAAGGCGCGGCGAGGCGATTACCTATTTGCGGGAAAGGGTTGCTTCTTACGAGTTTTCAAACCCTAATGTCAGCAATATTACATTTTTTTACGGCGACGTTAAGGACGACAGCGGACGATATGATAAAATCAACAATTCACTTGCCGCGGGCGATTTTTTAGATGAAAGCCTGCGGTATTCGACGCAAAACCTGTTTAGCTACTACGGCCCGCACCCTACTCGTTCCATCATTAGCGATTATAAGGCAATATCCATGACACGTAAGCTGAATGCAGGCACTGAACGCCCGGTTTATATCTATATCGAATCCGGCTACAAGGTTCTGAATGAATTTTCATCCCACACGCTGGATACGCTGAATGCCATTTATACGGTTGTCTCAGAAGACGGCAGGGTTATTTATACAAGCGACGCAAATCGCATTCCGTTAGGGACGGGCGTGACGAAGAATGTGGCACATGACTCGATTCTGGATGTGCGCTACCGTGTTTATGCAAATCAGTCGGAGCATGGCTGGGGGCTTTATACGTTTGTTGATAACCGGAAAATATCCGGCTATATCGTTACCATTGCGCTTGGTTTTTTGTTTATTGCGGGCCTTGCGGTGTCTGTATGCATTGCGCTCGGGGGTAGTATGTGGCGGCGTGTGAACGGTCCTTTAACGGAGTTTTTAAACAGTCTGATTACGATTATGCATGAAAATACAGGGAACCAGTTTGAAAAAATACACATACTGGAATTTGACGAAAGCGTGAATTATTTCGGCTCTATGAAACAGCAGATGCTGTTGCTTATCGAAGAGATTCGCAAACAGGAGCAAAGCAATGCCAAGCTGGAAATAAAGCTTCTGATGTATAAAATCAATCCCCATTTTCTTCATAATACGCTGCACACATTGAAATGCTATGCTGTAACGAAAGGCTACAGCGATGTTTCCGGCTTTATTTCTTCTTTAAACCGTTTGCTGATGTATAATATGGAAAAAAACCCGAAAACAACGCTAGGCAGCGAGCTTTCATCTATTTCCGATTATATTGGGCTGCAAAGGATGAAATACCCCACCCGCTTTTCGATAGAGAACGGCCTGCCAAATACGATGATGAACGCCCGCACCCCGCGTTTTATCTTATATCCCCTTGTGGAAAATGCTATTTTGCACGGTGCAAAAGGGGAGGGGGAAATCAAACTTCAGCTTGACGCCGCCCAGGACGGGCGCATCCGTATCCGTGTGAGGGATTCGGGGAATCCTCTCAGACAAGACGAAATGGACGATTTGATGGCAAATGTGCGCGGCCGCAAAGGAAAAGGAATCGGGCTGCTCTACGTCAATGACGTGATTTCGGATTTTTTTGGCACAGACGGAACCCTGTCCTTTTTTTCCGATAACGGGGAAAATGTGTTTGAAATACTGATGCCGTATTCGATTGAAACGCATGGAGGGAGCAGCGAATGAAGAAAGTTTTGATTGCCGACGATGAAATGTATGCCCGTCAAATGATGGCGACCATCGTTGACTGGGCGGATTACAATTTAGAGCTTGCAGGTGAAGCGGCAAGCGGCGGTGCGGTATTTGAATTTCTTGAGAGAACCCCCGTTGACCTGCTTGTCACCGATTTGACAATGCCGGGCATGGATGCAATTACGTACCTGCGCGCCTTGCGCGAGAAATATCCGCGGTTGGTTGTAATTGTACTGACGATGCACCAAGAATTTGAAATGATTCAGGAAGCGCTGCGCGTCGGCGTGGACGATTATATTGCTAAGGCTCAGGTTGAAAGCGAAAGTTTTGACGCGTTGCTGCGCAAGGTTTTAGACCGCATGTTGAAAAAATCCTTTGATGAAGCTGTTACGAGCGATATATGCCATGTGCTCTTTGCGCCGTCTATGCTGGCGTCCGACCAAGGCGGCGACGCGTTTCGGCTTGTAAATGAAACGGTAAAACCGCAGAACGGGAGCATTCTGCTAAAAATGAATCATACGCACGGGCTCCGGCATTTTGAAATCACGTTTGCGGCGAGAGAGTTTTACGACAAAAACCTGTTTTATACAGCGACCCCCGGTATGGCGGAAGCCGAGTTTGATATGCTGCAAAAGCAAAGTGATACCGACGGCGAGCCGGCGGCGGAGACGGCCGGACGATTATCTGCTCTGCTTGACAACGCCAATTGGATTATTGAAAACGCAACATTTGAAGAAGCGCTTTCGTTGACGCCAAAGGCGGGCGTCAGCAGGGAACGGCTCCCGTCATTTTTTTACCGCCCCATACAAATCAGCGCGGATTATATCGGTATATCGCCCGCAAGGTATTTCGATATTGTGGGAAGCTTTTTGTGGTGGCATGAATGGGAGACGTGGCTAAGGATGCTTCACGGCTCTCTTTTGGTTTCAATGACAAAAAACTCCAGCTCATTATATAACATTAATCTGGCGATTTCTTATTTGCAGGAGCATTATGGCGAACCGATTGCCCTAAACGATATTCTTTGCAGGACGTCTATGAGTAAAACCCAGTTTTCCGCGCTTTTTAAAACGTATACCGGTACTACCTTTATGGAATACCTCAAGAAGCTTAGAATCGAGCAGGCAAAACGTTATCTAATCGAAACTGGCTGGAATATTGCGCAAATCGCGGAAAAAACCGGGTATTCCGGCGAGCGCAACTTCCGAAAGGCCTTTCTGCAATCCACCGGTGAAAGCCCGAGAGATTACCGGAAGAAATTTGCGGGAAAAACAAAGAATTAGGTATGGGATGATTCACCGGCAATCTCCCGATTGATTCGCTCACGAAGCCGGAGATACCATTAGGCTTCAAGAGGGTAGCGGGTCAGCGTGACTTCATTCAGCAGGGAGAGTATATAGTCACGTCCGCTTTGTTCTTCCAGCAGCCTAAGGGCGCGATAGTCGTTAAAAGCCTGTTGCATAATCATCATCCGCAGCGATTCTTCAGGATAGCCGCCCGCGCCGGGGTAAACGAGGAAAGCGTCGCCGGAAGGGAACGCCTCGCCGGCGTCGGTTTCCGTATACGGGTCAAGATGTCGGGCGGAAAATCAAGGGTAATATAAAATCACTTGAGTCGGGACAATAGTTCCGATTTTTTGCACATAATGGCATTGTATTGATTCTTTATTTTATATAAAATGACTTTGGGCATACTACCACATATTTGTAGGAGGAAATGTTAATGAAACGTGTAAATATTTTAAAAAGCCTGATTGCAATGAGCATGGTACTGGCGCTTTTGCTGACAGCTTGCGGGCAGGCACAGCCCGGCGGCAGCGAGGCCCCGCCTGCTGACGCGGGTACGACAGGCACAGGAACGGGGGACAACGCCGGCACGTCGGCGTCAGGGGCTTCGACGCCTGACGAACGCCTGATGCAAAGGTATGACGAGCCCGTCAGAATCACAACTGTTTTGGGATACCGCGAGCCGGAAGACTCCAGAGCGCCGTCTGATTTGACGCCTGAAACATCCACCGCGGTAAAAAAAGTAAAAGAGCTGTTTAACATTGAACTGGAATACCTGTGGATTGTAAACAACGACCAGTATGACGCGAAATTTGGTGCGGAACTGGCGGCGGGTAACCTGCCGGATGTTATGTATATCCCACCGAATATGTTCGAAGACCTTTACCAGCAAGGCGCTTTTGCCGACCTGACGGAAACATATGAGCTTTACGCCAATGAAAATCTCAAGAACCTTGCAAACTTCGATGGTCAAATCATAAACGCGGGCAAGCGTGACGGCAAGCTTTACGGGCTGCCTATGGCGACCCACCCCGCCCAGGTTACCAGCCAGATTTGGTACCGGATGGATGTTCTGAGGGATTACGGCATAACAAGCGCAAACGACCTGCCGAAAACAGTAGCGGAGTTTGAGGAGCTTGCCGATAAGATTGTTGCAGGCAACGGCGGTAGGCCGATTATGCCCGCGGCGATAACCGAAGCGAACATCGGCAGCGGTTTTATTGACGTCGGCCTCGCTGACTTTTCACCCCTTTTCCATGCATATGAAGCGTGGCCCAACGCAAAGGGATGGGTTGAGCAAAGCGACGGAACACTGGATTATTCCGGTATTCACCCCAATGTAAAAGATGCGGTTACAAAGCTGAACGAATGGTACGAGAAAGGCTATTTCCCGAAAGATTTCGCCGCGATGGACGCTTATGCCGCCGATTCCCCCGTTGTCAGCGGCATCGTAGCCGGCGACTACCCAATCGTTTTCGGTTCATGGTGGATTCCCGGCTGGCCGCTGAACATGAACAAGGCATTGCAGACAGAAGCCGACTGGGTTCTCGGCCCTACGCTGTCAAAAGATGGCGCGCAACCCATGATTCAGCTTCCGCGCTACCCGGTTAACAACTTCGTCGCCATTAGCCGCGACTGCAAAAACCCCGAAGCTGTCTTAAAGATGATTAACTGGGAAATGGAGTACATGAAAGAAGTCAATGCCCTCGGTTGGCAGGATAGCGCCACGGAAGAGGAAAAGCTGGAGTATTATTCCCATGTCTATTTCTGGATGCCCTGGCGTACTTATGTACCTACAGTACTCATAGACAATCAGGTATGGCTTTCTGAACAGGAAAGCAGAGGCGCCGACACCCTTGACAAGATAGACTTGTCCACCTCCCCTAACAACGGCGATACGACCCGTTCGCTTGACGTTTATCTCCAATGGCACAGGCAGGAGTTTGACGACGACAACGACTTCGGCCAGAAATGGGGCTATTACACCAGCCGAATCAGTGCAGCCGGCGGCATTGCGAGAATCAACGATTTGTTTAAAAACTCAAGGATTCAATATGCCGAGGTGTTCATTGCGACTCCAAGCATGGTAACAAAGCAGGCGCAGCTTGATACCCACAGGATTAACACCATCGTACACATGATTATGGGCGACGTGCCGATAAGTGATTGGGACAAATTCGTTGAAGAATGGAATAATCTCGGCGGCAACGATATCCGCAGAGAAGTAAATGAATGGTATCAGAACGAAGCATAGTAAAACTCCAAGTTGAAACAAAGCAAAACTTCAGATTCCCGGCAGGAGGCGTCAACACTCTTGCCGGGAAAATTTATCAAAGAAAGGGCTGGAGATATGTCCTCTGATACAAAGACAATCAAACGAAAAAAAGGTTCGCGTATCAACACCATGCCTTTGCATATTATGCTGATTCCAGGCGTGGTTTTAACGTTTATTTTTGCCTATCTGCCAATGGGCGGTCTGATAATGGCGTTTCAAAATTTCAGGCCCCTGCTCGGATTTTCAGAATCGGATTTTGTCGGGCTCGACCAGTTTCGGTATATCTTTTCTGTCCCCGGATTTTGGATAGCTTTTCAAAACACGATTATTATCTCATTCTTTAAAATTGCGCTGAGCATTCTTGTTCCCTTGATGTTGGCGCTGATGCTCAACGAGCTGGCCGGACATCTTTTTAAGCGGACGGTACAAACTGTTGTATTCATCCCCTATTTCTTATCATGGGCGATTTTGGGCGGGATTGTCTTGACGCTCTTTGATTACACGGGAATCGTCAACGAAATCATCGTTGCCCTCGGGAGCGAGCGCACAGCTTTTCTGGTCAGCAACCAATATTTCCGCAGTATTGTCATAGGCTCCGACGTGTGGAAAGGCATGGGTTACAATACGGTTATTTTCCTTGCCGCAATCACCAATGTCGACCCCGGGTTATATGAGGCCGCAACCATAGATGGGGCGGGTTATATCCGCCTGCTTAGAAGCATTACGCTGCCCTGCATCATGCCGATAGTTGTGCTTATGACGATTTTGGGGCTTGGTAACATATTAAACGCGGGCTTTGAACAGATTTTGATTTTAAGCAACCCTGTGGTGCACCGCACCATAGATATCATTGACACGTTCGTATATCGTCTAGGCATAGAATCACAGCAATACTCGGCGGCAGCGGCAGCCGGGCTGTTTAAATCAGTCATATCTATGGTATTTGTCGGCGGCTCTTATTATATAGCCTATAAAACCACCGACTACCGTGTATTTTGACGAAGGGGGCTTATATATGAAGATAAGGGTTTCACTGCCACGGCACATTTTCAATTCTTTCAATGTAATCATCTTGACAATCGTGGCGTTATCCTGTACGCTGCCAATTATCCATGTATTGGCAATCTCCCTAAGTTCTAACAACGCGGCATCCGCAGGGCATGTAGGTTTGATTCCGGTGGACTTCACGCTGGCGTCTTATGAGTACTTAACAAGAAAGCTGGATTTTTTCCGCTCCGTCGGCATTTCCGTTATGAGAGTGCTTGTAGGCACCACCGTCAATATGATTTTGCTGATTATCACCGCATATCCCTTGTCTAAATCGAATAAAGTCTTTCGCGGGCGCAACATATATATGATATTTTTTGTCATTACAATGTTTCTTAGCGCAGGGTTGATTCCTACATATATGATTATCCGCAACCTGGGCCTTCTCAATAATTATGCCGTTTTGATTCTTCCCGGGGCGCTAAATGTTTGGCTGATGATTATTTTGATGAATTTTATGCGTGGTATACCGAAGTCTTTAGAAGAAGCGGCTGCAATCGACGGCGCTTCTTATTGGAAAATACTGTTTCTGGTTGTTGTGCCGGTGTCGCTGCCAAGCCTTGCCTCACTGCTTTTGTTTTCTATGATAAACCACTGGAACGCATGGTTTGACGGTATGTTCTATATGAACAACGTCAATAAATACCCGATGGCGACGTATCTTGCTACTCAAATCATGAGCAGCAACCGCAATATGACCAATATGACGCCGGAGCAGCTTGAGATACTTGCCGCGTTAAGCGAGAAAACGGTGCGTTCCGCCCAGCTATTCATTTCCATTGTCCCCATTTTGATTGTATATCCGTTCTTGCAGCGTTTCTTTATCAAGGGAATCGTTGTGGGGGCCGTAAAGGAGTAGTTCTATACGTGAGTAAGGCATATATCAAACAAATCGGCGGCTCGCCGGGCATCGTTGTTGACGGAAAGGCATATCCCCCGATGGCGATGACAGCAAGGGCGGCAAAGCCTGAATACTTGCGAAGCCTTGGCAAATCGGGGCTCAAAATATTTTTTCAGCCGGGGGAAACCGACTGGACAGCGCCCGGCTGCTTCGAGCGCTTTGCAGGGGAAGTACGAAAGATACTGGCGGAAATTCCCGACGCATACATCATTGCGCGGGTCGGGCTTTACCCGCCCTTGAGATGGTACGATGAAAACCCCGGTGAGTTGATGCGCTACAGCGACGGCTCACTCGTGCCCGCGGTTTTAGATTCCGATACCTATTACGCCGAAATCTCCGGTATGTACGGCCTTTACTCGGAAAAATTCCGCATAGACGCCAAACGCGCGCTGCTTGATTTTTGCAGCGCCGTGGACGCATCGGATTTTGGAGAACGCGTCATCGGCTACTTCCTCGCGTCGGGGGGAACGTCGGAGTGGTATCCCGTCAATTCGATTACCGGCAACGGCAAGGGCGCATACGGCGATACGTCCCCCGCTTTCAAGCGCGTGTTTTCAGCGTTTCTGCGCAAAAAATACAAGACGGAGGAAGCGTTTAGGGAAGCGTGGAATATGAAAAACATATCTTTTGACGACCCTGACCTGCCGACCCTTCCAGCGCGCGGACATATAAATGCCGACAAAGAAATTGTAGACGCGATGTTAAACTACGAATCCGCGTACCGCGACGGTAAAACGCTTAATCTAAATGCGGAAGGCGTGGCAAATCTCGGCGTATTTTTAAATGTGGACAAATTTCAGTATGTGGCTGATTTCTATGACGCCATGCATGAAGGGATTGCAGATACGATTGTATATCTGGCAAAAGCGCTCCGCTCGAAGCATGACGGCAAGCTTGTAGGCGCGTTTTACGGCTCATACGGCTGTACGGATTTTTACGACGCGGGCACGACAACAGGAACCCTAACAATTCTTGATTCGGGCGCGGTGGATTTTCTCGCGGCTCCCGGCGTCTATAACAACCGCGAACCCGGCGGATATGTCGCGCAGAGGGAAATGCAGGATTCATTCCGGCTTCGCAACCAGATGTTTGTAGTGGAAGAGGATAGCCGAACACATTTGGAGGATGCGTTTTACAGGGACGCGATGGGCTTGTATCATGTGGAAGACGCGGTAAACGCGCTGAAACGGGATTTCGCACGAAATATCTGCGAGGATTTATTCGCGTGGTGGTATGACCAGCACAAAGAAGGCGGGCGTTACCAGCATGAGGCGTTCTACCGGCTGTTCGGGCAGCAGGCAAAAATCGCGGAAGCAGCATACCGGCTTGACCGCCGCAAGAACAGTGAAATCGCCTTGATATATGACCACGAAAGCGTTCACTGTGTCTCTTACTGGACGAATAACCTGATGCTTGACCTTTACAGGACGTCAGACCTCGGGCGGATTGGCGCGCCGGTGGATTATTATTTCCACGACGACATGGCGAGGGACGATATGCCGGACTACAAGCTTTATCTGATGATTAACACGTTTGTGCTGACTGAAGCCCAGCGCGGGGCCATCATCGCTAAGGCGCGCAAAAACGGGGCGACGCTCCTTTGGCTGTATGCCCCCGGCTTTATCCACCCCGAGCGCCAAAAGCGTATGGATAACCGGAATATTGAAGAACTCACCGGAATGAAAGTAGGAAGGCTGGATAAAACGGTTTCCCCGAAATTCCGGCTGGTTCAGGAGTATCACCCCGCCCTGCGATTTGGCGACAGGGACAGGCTTTACGGCTATATTGACCGCGATGTGCATTCCAATGTATGGCTGGGTACGGCTTTACAGCCGCCCTATATGAATCCCGGGTTTTACATTGACGATGATTCCGTTGAAATTTTGGGCAGATATTGCGAATCCGGCCTTGCCGCATTTGGTTTAAAGACAATGGACGGCTATACAAGCGCGTATTGCGCCCCGCAAATTTTGCGTTCGGAACTGATTGCTTCCCTGGCGGCTTATTCCGGCTGCCATATTTACAGCAGCAGTGACGACTGCATTTATGCCAACCGGCATTTTCTGGCGATTCACGCCGCATACGCAGGCGAGAGAACCATCCGATTCCCCGCAGAGGTAAGCCCGTTTGAGGTGTACGAAGAACGGTGCTACGGGCATAACACCCGCGAAATCAGCATAACCATGCGTTTAGGTGAGACGCTTATGTTTCAATTTTAAAAAGCGTTAAATAAAAATATGATTGACTGGAGAGATGATTCATGGAGCAAATGGCGGTAGCGATAGCCGGTTTAGGCAGCCGCGGCAGGGACACATACGCGCGATATGCCGAAGAACAAAACAAAAAAATAAAAATAACAGCTGTTGCCGATTTGTCGGATGAACGGCGGCGCGAAGCCGCGGAGACATTTGGAATCCCAACAGGTCGCTGTTTTAAAACGGCGGAAGAAATGCTGTGCGCAGATAAGCTTGCCGACGTTATGTTTGTGTGCACACCCGATGAAGACCATTACAACACGGCGATGGGCGCGCTCAAAAAAGGCTATCACCTCCTGCTTGAGAAGCCCGTGGCGGCAACCGCCTCCGAATGTGTGGAAATCGCCCGGACGGCAAAAGAAAATGCCCGCCATGTGATAGTTTGCCACGTTCTGCGGTATTCACCGTTTTACGGGAGAATCAAGGAAATCATTGATTCCGGTGAAATCGGGGAGGTCGTAACCGTCAACGCTGTCGAAAATGTCGGCTATTATCACCAGGCGCACAGCTTTGTACGCGGCAAATGGGCGGACACGAAAGCCTCCAGCCCAATGATTCTGGCAAAAAGCTGTCATGACATGGATATTTTACTGTGGCTGGCCGGAAAACATGTCAAAAGCGTAAGCTCCTATGGCGGACTATACTACTTCAAGCCGGAAAAAGCGCCGGAAGGCGCGGAGAAGCGTTGTCTCGACGGCTGCAAGGCAAAAGAAACCTGTCCGTATGACGCTGAGAAAATATATATCACAAACGAAGCAACCGGCATTGCCCACGGGCATGACGCCTGGCCCGTTGACGTTCTGGCAAGGCCCGTAACGGAGGAAAACATCCGGCGTGCGCTGGAAACAGGCCCGTACGGGCGCTGTGTGTTCCATTGCGGTAACGACGCCGTTGACCATCAGGTTGTGAACATTGAGTTCGACGATGGCGTTACGGCTCATCTCACCATGACGGCTTTTTCGCCGGAAATTTCCCGCACCGTCGAGGTGAAAGGAACGTTAGGCTCGGTGGAAGGCGATATGTCGGCAAATACTGTGAAACTGTCGGTTTTCGGGCAAAAACCACGGGAATACAACATCGCGGAAGCCACCGGCGGATACGGAGGGCACGGCGGCGGAGATATACGTATGTTCAATGCGTTGTTTGACGGTATTTCCGGCGGTGGGGATTCCGCGCTGACGTCAATTGAAAACTCCGTTGCAAGCCATCTTGTGTGTTTTGCGGCGGAACGCTCACGTTTAAACGGCGGCGCGCCGGAGACGCTGGGGTAAAATCCATCGTGAAGCTACAAGGCCACTTCGCCAAAAAACTCGGGCCTGTGAAAATCCGGCTGTTCTGTCCGGACAGGCCCCCAGCTTCCCCAATGCGGGGAGGATAACAAATCCCCGCATTTATAAAAATTGCAATGTATCACACTGCCCGGCGCGATAGGCTTCTGCTCATATATTTCGGCGATTCGCGTATAGGGCAGCGTGAATTTCACCGTCCAATGTACGGCGGCGCTGCTCCGGCGCACCGTGGTTTGAACATCCAAAGCGCAGATATGCTCGGCCGGCAGCAACAGGCGGTTGTGCCGGCTTTCTCCAATGGCAAAATGCACAGTGCCGACCGGATTGATTTCTATGTTGATGTAGCGCGGGTCAAACGGGTAAGGAAGGCAGAAAAACTCCACGCAGCTGTCGTCGCATACCATCTCGTTGTGAATCGCGTGATGCGCGCGGATTTCTGTTTCGCGCACATCAAATTGAATGCTGATTTGCCGTTCATCTGCGGAAATCATGCCTCCAACCGCGGGAAAAGGCCCGGTTTGCCCCCACCCGTAGTGTTCAATCGTAAAATTCATCGGTCAATCTCCTTGTTTATATGGCTGTTATCATGTATTCCACGCCGGGATTCACCGGAAAGGCGACAACATCGGCGGTATGTACAACATCCGGTATCCTCGCGCCGTTTGATGTGACGTCCACACCCCGCCCCGCAAACCGCGGACAGCGGAGTGCGATGGCGCCGATGCGGATGGTTCCGGCTTTTATCTTGACGAAAAGCTCCGATTCACCCCACGCAATATCAATTTCGTGGCCGCCCCGCGCCTTTAGGCCGCAAACCTTGCCGTTTTGCCATACGTCCGGCAGGGCGGGCAGGATATCAAGAACGGCTGTGTGGCTTTGCAGCAGCATCTCCGCAACCCCTGCCGTATAGCCGAGGTTCGCGTCAATCTGGAAAGCGGAATCGCGCGGGACGCCCATCTCATGAAGGCCAAAAAGGTTTCGCGCAATATTGCGGCGGATTACATTTTGCACCAGCGCATACGCGCGGTTACCATCCAGGGCCCGCGCCCAAAAGTTGATTTTCCATCCCATGCTCCAGCCGGTCGCGCCGTCGCCGCGCCGCTCCAGCGTTACCTTTGCCGCTTCGAGCAGTTCCGGTGTATCGCGGTTGATTGACGTTCCGGGATAAAGCCCGGCCAGTTGAGAGACATGACGGTGGTGTTTATCATAAATATCATCGTAATCCGCAGATTGGTTTTTCCATTCCATAACCTGACCGAATGTACCAATTTCTATAGGTGACAGACGTGATTTCTTTTCGGCAAGCTCCTCTTTCAAACCGAAGTCTTCCGTGATACGAAGCGCATCTATCGCCTTGATTGTAAAATCGAAAAGCTCCCGGATAAGCTGCTGGTCGTAAGCGGCTGCGTATGTTACCGGCCCATGCTCCGGCGAAAGGCCCGGTACGGCAACAAGATCATTCTCATCCACCCTCAAGGCATTTGCCCAAAACAAAGAGGCGCCTTTAATAATGGGGTAAACCTGCCGCTTCAATCGTTCGGTATCGCCGGAGAAGCAAAAGTAATCCCACAGGTTTTGGCAGATGAATGCGTTATTTGCGGGTGACCATCCCCACTCCAGCCTCCAACCGGGTGCGGTAAGCCCGAAAATATTCCCGGATGTATGCAGCGTCCAACCCTTATCCACACCGCTATATTTCCGTGCGGTTATTTCACCGGACGGCACAAGACTTTCTATGAAATCAATGAAAGGCAGGGCGCACTCCGCCAGATTCGTGCTGCCGGACGGCCAGTAGTTCATTTGAAGGTTGATGTTATAATGATAATCCGATGACCACGGCGGCTCGTTTTCAAGGTTCCACTTTCCTTGCAGGTTTGCAGGCAATGTGCCCGGCCTTGACGATGCAATCAGCAGGTATCTGCCATATTGGAACAATAGCTCCTCAAGCGTGCGGTCTGCTTTTGCCGAAGCGCCGTATCCCGCAATCAGTTCATCCGGTGAAGCGTCCGCCCCGCCACCAATATCCAGCAAAACGCGCCCGAACAGGGCTTGGTGGTCGGCGATATGGCCGGCAATCAAAGCGTCGTAGCCCTTGCCCGCCGCGTTTTCCACCCGCCGCATAACTGCTTTGCCGGGAGCTTTTCCACTGCGATATGTGGAATTTTCAAGGCCGATAAATTCGTTTTTGTAATCCGTGGCGGCAGAAAATAGGATTGTGACGTCATCCGCGCCGGTGATTGATACATCGTCAGGGCCGGCCTCCATTCTTCCGCCGGAGTGCATGATGATAAAATATGCGGCGTATTTCATGCCGTTATCGGTAAGCTTGCCGGTCAGCCTCATACACGCGCCGTATCGGTTTGTTTCGTTTGCAATTTTCGCGTCCTCATGCGCAGAATGTGCGGAAATACGCAAATCCACTGCGCCCGGGATATCGGCGGAAATTTTAACAGCGATGATTCTATCAGGGTAACTCGCAAAATATTCGCGTGCGTAACGCACGCCTCCGATTTCGTAACCGACACGTGCGACAGCGGTATTAAGGTCCAGCTCACGGCGATAGTTTCGGGCGTCCCCGCCGTGCCGGTAATGCAAATCCAGCCAGCCAAAATTCTGGTACGAGCCATAACCGTCGGATGTACCTAACATATCGCGCATCATATCGTTTGTGTATGAACCGTTTTTCATGGCGGCAAGCAGTTCATCCGGTGATGGCGGCGCGTTTGCATGAAGCGGATGTCCGTAGTTATATTTATCGCCCGTGCCGTTGCTGGCATCTCTGCGCCAACCGCCGGGGCCGCCTGTCCACAGTGATTCTTCGTTGAATTGTAAGCGTTCAGACTCCACTTGCCCGGAAAGAAGCGCGGCCATATACCCGTTGCCAATCGGGAACAAGGCGGTGTGTTTATCGAGCTGCTCCGGTTCACTGGCAGGGGCTTGATACCAAAGTTTTAACGGCACGGAACGATTCCCTCTTTCATATTTACTAGACCGGTCTATTCGTATCCGGCTTTTGCCGGGTATCATTATATACACATTATATTAAGCGAGAACGATAATAGGCCGCAGTAATATAGCACTAATTATACTCTTTCAGAGTGCTGTATTCAAGTGAATGCTCGATATCGTCATACTCGTTTCTGACTTTCTCTCCAGCGCGATACACCGCCGCGACCGCGCTTTTGCCTTTGTCGCGGCTGATGATTTTAATACTGCAAGGCAACTACTCAAGTCGCACATGAACATCTCGCATTTTTGTCAAACTATAAACAGCATCCCATCCCAACTGGCAAAGGAAAACAAGAAGTTTATGGCCTGCTGGATTTGCCGCTTTGGGCGGTGGAGAGCATTGCGGGTTGTTCTCGCACCGGTTTTCTAAATGTTAAATAGAGGCTAAGAAATAAAATATGGGAGGTTGAACATGAATAGTATTTTAGAAGTGCGAGGGCTCCGTAAAAGCTACGGCTCGTTTGCGCTAAATGACATAACCTTGAATATCAAGAAAAACATAGAAAACCACCGCCAAGCTATACAAGTGCTTGGCGGTGGAGTTGGGCTAAACGATTTTGGTTGCAATGGGAAAAATCGCACCTTGCAAAGATTAAGTTAATATGTTACTATGATTCGTTTACTTCCACGCCTCATATAACCCGGCAATGACCTGTTCAATGGGTGCTTTATTGATTTCCACATCTTTAATTCCGTCAGAATCCGATAGCTGCTTCAGCAAATGCTTAATTGGATTTTTTGTGACATCAACCTCAAACTCATAAACACCGCTGCCGCTTTTAATGAACCTGCCGCCATTGAGCGCGGGGATGTCTCCATTACCCATTGTGACTGTAAATCGTGTAAGATTCCCGGTAATATCCCGCAAACCGTCAAAGCTTCCGTCATATGCGATTGTGCCGTCCGAAATCATTAGTATGCGCTGTGCCATTTCTTCGAGGTCATCCATGTCGTGGCTTGTGACGATGATTGTAACACCGTCATCACGATTGATTCTTTTGAGAAAATCAATCATCTGCCGCTTTGCCACAACATCAAGCCCGAGTGTTGGCTCATCTAGTAATATGAGCGTGGGGCTGTGCAGCAGCATCATGGCAAGGTCGGCTCTCATTCTCTGACCGAGAGATAGTTCGCGGGCGAAGGTTTTCAATAAGCCGCCAATATCAAGAAGCTCTACAACCAAATCAACATTGCGTTTGTAAACCTCATTGGGAATATCCCAAACAACCTTTTTCCATTCAAAACTCTGCGATACGGGATGGTCCCACCAAAGTTCCGTGCGGTTGCCGAACAACACACCAATTTTGCTCATAACCTTTATTCGGTCTTTTTCGGGTGACATTCCGAGAACGCTCAAAGTACCCTCAGTCGGTTGAAGCATACCCGCAAGCAGTTTCATGGTTGTGCTTTTACCTGCGCCATTCGGTCCGGCATATGCGACAAATTCGCCACGATTGATTGTGAACGATACGTTATCGAGAGCCGTGATAATTTTCTTCTGCGGTTTGAGCAGGTTTTTGAATAAGGCCTTACCTGCGTTTTCACGCTGCCATTGTTCAAATATTTTAGTAACGCCGCCGACGCAGATGGCGAAGTTCTCGCTAACAGCGGTGTCCGCCCGCGTGATAACGGTTGATTCCTTTTTTGACATAATATCGAAATCCTTTCTTGAAAAAATGAGCGGCGATAAGCGAAAGCAGCACCGCGAAAATAATCGGGTAAAGGTTTGCAAATGTCGGAGTTTTACCGAGGATAATCAGCGTAGGCAGCCATGCTATAAGCCCTGCCGGAAAGACGGTTAAGAGCGGCAGTTTCATGTAGAGCGGCATACCCGATAACGGAAATGTGGCAGTATATTCCGCGCTGTACCTGATTGAAGTGGAAATTTCTTCGCATTGTACCGGGGCGTAAAACGCCAAACTCGATACAAGGTATGACAGCGCAACGACGATGACAATGCTGATCATTACGTTCAAGAATAAAACCGCAATCCACCAAACAGGTAGCATGGGTAGATTTATTGCCGCAATGACCATCAAAATAATCCCCGAAACGAGCCTGCCGGAACATGTAAACGGAAAGAACCCAATCATCTGGACATTGTACGGCAACGGCATAATAAACATATGCTCCCATTGTCCGCGTCCGATAATCCTGCTTGGGAATGATGCGTTACCCCGGTCTAAAACTGCGATTATGCCATTTACGATACCTCCATAAGCAAGCATGAATAGGATTTCATATTTATCAAGACCGCCGATGCCGTCGAACCGCCATGCAAGCAGAAATATGCCCGATATACCCGAAATATCCGAAGCTATGTCCGAAATCACGGCAATCAACATAAATTTAGTATCACGGAACAAAGCCGCCATATCCATTTTGGCGTATATACCGAGAAGCTGAACCCAGCGTTTTAATGAAATTCCCCTCCTTGGAGGGGTGCCGTCCGCAGACGGCGGGGTGGTTTTTTTACCCACCGAAACTCACCATCCTTTCCCGTGATTTGTTGAACCATAAAACGGCAACGCTCCACAAAACCACGTTCCAAAAAATTTGCGCCGTGATAATGTTCAGCGGGTCTGCCGTACCTACATAGAGCGACAAGGTTGCGCCGCCAAGACTTCCGAATGGCTGATACGCCATCCATTTATCCATGCCAAGCGGCAGTATTCTAAACGGAATTACTGTTCCTGAAAAGAATGATACTATTGCTGAACGTATGACCCACATCAACCATACAACATTTTTTAGGCGCAGGGTAACACAGAAGAACAAAAACTCAAAGGCGAAACCGAGCGACGCGCATAAGAACAGCGATGGTATAACCCACAAGGTTTGCGGTATCATTTGTATCCCGAACAGCGGCGCGATTATCGCCATCGGCAGGGAGAACATTAGTATTGTCGGTATCCATTCACCAATAGTTCGTGATATAACCTGCCCGTAAACCGGCATCGGGCGGGTGAACAGGGGAATAACCTTACCCGCCGAGTCCCAATCGTTGATAAAAGTATTTACGATTAGAATGTGCGATAGCAAAGCGTTGATATAAGTGTAAGTCAAAAGCTGTGTCAAGCTCATACCCGCGTTAACGCCGCTTGCCGTGACGATTCGCCATATAAACATCAGCGGAACGAGGTAGATTATTTTAAGGATAATCTGCGGGAACATATAGATCATTCCACCGTTGGTTCCCGCGTGCAGGGATATCTTAGCCGTTTTAATATATTTTTTAAGGTGCATAACAGTCAATCCTTTATGTTTGATTGAGGGCGCAAAAAAGCCCTGTGCAGATTGTTTTGTCTGCACAGGGCAACCAAACATAAGAAGCGGTTTAGGCCGCTATAATATGTGGTGACAGACATTCAAAACAATCATGCTGAAAAATCGCGCAATTATCCCCTGTGAGTGCGAAAACGGCTGTTTTCGGGGGAGCAAAAATGGCGCAATTATCCCTTGTGTCGGCAAAATCCTGTGAAAGCTGATGGTTTGCTCTCGCCAACAGGGCAGAACGATCCCTTGGTATATTGATTGTTTTGAACGTGTACTTACGCACTATATCGCTGCCGGGGAACAACTCATTGCAAGATTGCTTCATGCTGTTCACCACCTTTCATATTAAGATTGGATTTAGTATAACACGATAAGCACCTAAACGTCAAACACTACTGATATCGCAGAACGCCGTAATGCACAGCGTTTTACGATATCAGATGATGAAACCGTGAGAAAGCTCTATGGTTTGGCGTAGACAGTCTACTCGGGCTTGTTATGGAATATTTAATCATCATCATTAGCGGAACGACGAAGTTAAGCCATCTTTCGTATGCCACGCCGGGCGCGGCATTTGGCTCTTTCATTCGTCTGGATTTTGATTTACGGGAGCTAAAAGAGCGCGAGATTCAGGTAAACCCCATCCCGGTCATCCTGGCTTACCCCAAGATACCGCCGCGTTACCTCATAGCTCGAATGATTGTATATATCCATGATGACTACGGGGCTTGTGCCGTTTTTCCAAGCATGATACCCAAACGATTTTCTCAGGCTGTGGCAGCCGATTTTCCCCGCCAGCTTTATCGCCAATGCGGCGGCCTTGACGATGCGCCAAGCCTGTACGCGGCTGATTGGCGCGGGATTTTTGCGGTTGTTGGAAAAAATATATATGCCCCGCCTGTGCGGTTCATACAGACGGAGCGCGGCGATTGCTTTTTTATTGAGTGCGATGGTTTTGTGCTTTCCGGTCTTTTGTTCCGTCAATGTAATGTGTGAGCGGAACGCCCCGCGCCCCTCGTCGAAAACGTCATCCCATGTAAGCCGAAGCAAATCGCTGATGCGTAAAGCCGTACATACCCCCAGCACAATCAGCAGATAATTGCGGAGATTCCCCCGCTTTAGCCAGTACCCCGCAAGCTCCCGCAGCTTCTTTTTATCCCGGATTGGTTCTGTTGCCATATTGAAAATCCTCCTTTTTTAATCGTGAGATACGTCAAGTATCCCACATCATCCGGGAGGATGTAACCGATTATGCCTTTTGTTAATAATCCAAATGCCCGGACTGTTATATTACGGGCATTTACGGCATTATGGCTGTTCGTTTTTCGCGGAAACTTCCAAATAAAATATTTTGCGAAAAACAGATTATTATGTTATAATTTTTTCATATGCTATTTTACTGTTGGCATACAAGGTTACATTATGAAAGATGGGGAAAACACACATGAAAACACGCAGGCCACTCGCAAAACTTACCGCCTTGATTTTATCCCTTGCGATGACGCTTACGCTTCTAATCGGAGCCGCGCCTTTGCCGGAACGGGAGGACTGCATCCATGTTTGCGAGGATGGCACTTGCTTGTATGTACAGGGCGCGGACTGCGACGAGGACGAAGATGAAGGCTACGTTCATGTTCACGACGCGGATTGCGGTTACATAGAGCCTGTATCCTGCGACCATGTGTGCGGCGAAGATTGCGCCGAAATTCCCCCAGGCTTATCGGATGATGAACCGGGCGGGGATTCCTCCGGCTTAACGGGCGATGAAACTACGCCGGGACAGGACGACTGCGCCCATATCTGCGGGGAGGGCCTGTGCGCCTTTGACGAGGACGCGGGCGTGGAATGCGACCATGTCTGTGATGATGATTGCGGGGATTCCTCCGGTTTAACGGATGATATGCCCGCGCCGATTAGCAGGTCGGACATAATGCTGTTTAATGTGCCGCCAGAACCGACAGGCACGTTTAATCTATCAACGGGAACATGGACAGCCGGTTCAACCAATGCCGAAGATCACAACTGCGTGTGGGCTTACGAGCTCCTCAGGATCGAAGACGGCGCAAACATTATCGTTACCGGAACAGTTGCAAACGGGCGGCGCATTGTTGTTGCTGGAAACGCAAGCGTCACGCTGAACGGTGTGTCTATCTCGGGTATTACAGATAGTGCTGTCCCTGCAATTTTTCTGGTCGCGGGCGCGAATTTGACTCTTACCATTTTGGGAACTAACACCCTCACAAGTCCCGTAAGTGGGGCGGGTATAGAAACCACAGACGCAACGCTGACGATAAACGGCACGGGCAGCCTGACATCTAACGGCGGAAGTAACGGCGCGGGGATTGGCGGTGGAAGTAGCGGTAATGGCGGCAATATCACCATCACCGGAGGCACGATTACAGCCATCGGCGGCAGCGGCGGCGCGGGGATAGGCGGTGGTAGAGACGGAGATGGCGGCAATATCACCATCACCGGCGGCAATATAACAGCCAACGGCAACGGCGGCGCGGGGATAGGCGGCGGCAACGGCGGCGCGGGCGGCGATATCACCATCACCGGCGGCAATATCACAGCCACAGGCGGCAGCTACGGCGCGGGCATCGGCGGCGGTCGAAATGGCGATGGCGGCCATATCACCATCGAAAGCGGCAATATCACAGCCCACGGCGGCGCCATGGGCGCGGGCATCGGCGGTGGTCAAAATAGCGATGGCGGTACTATCGAAATCACTGGCGGCACGGTCGAAGCCACCGGTGGTCTCAATGCGGCGGGCATCGGCGGCGGTGAAGGTGTATCCAGTAGCGGCGGCGGTAGGGGTGGAACTATAACAATAGGCGGTACCGCAAACGTAGAAGCGCAAGGCGGCAACAATGGCGCGGGCATCGGCGGCGGTTGGGGTTACGGCGACACAGGCGGCACAGGTGGCAGTATTACCATCACCGGCAGTGCTACGGTCAAAGCTACCGGCGGCAGCTTCGGCGCGGGCATCGGCGGCGGGAACAATGCACTCGGCGGCGGTACGCTGTCCATGGACGACAATGTGGTGGTGTACGCGTCGAGTTTGTCGAACAACCGAAACACACAGACAAACATTGATGACGTTGAGCAAGGCATACTATTCAACGGCAGCGGCGGCACCGTCTACGGCAATGTTACGCTTGAGGATGGTTTGACGATTGAGGACAGCCAAACGCTGACCATCCCGAACGGTGCGAGCTTGACGGTACCGGACGGCAAGGCGCTGACGAACGAAGGTACGATTATCAACAACGGCGGCACGATTACCAACAACGGAACGATTGCCAATGGCGGCACTATATGTGACGGCGGCACGATTACCGACAACGGCACGATAACGGGTGACGCTATTATCGAAATGACCGCACCCGCCATCATAACGGCATCACTATCGGGCGGCACATATAACACGGCATACAGCCAAACCCTTGAAGCAACAGGCGGCTATGCCGTATGGAGCGTTTCCGGCGGCACATTGCCGGGCGGCCTTTCGTTAAACACATCAACCGGCGTGATTTCGGGAACGCCCACGGCGGCGGGTGAATTTGATTTTGGCGTTCAGGCGCAGAACGCCGCAGGCATCGAAAAATTGATATTTTCCATTGTGATAGGGCAAGCGGCTGGCAGCTTCGGCACACCCGCCGCGATAAATACAACATACACAGAGGCACTGACGCTTGCCGCCCTCAACTCACAACTACCGACAGGTTATGCGTGGGTAACGCCAAGCGCACCGATACCGAACGCCGGAAACGGGCAGAGTTTCGCCGCAACCTACACCGATCCCAGCGGGAACTTCACAACCGCAAGCGGCAATATCACGGTGAATGTGGCGAACGCGGCCGTCCAGAGCATCGACACGGTTATCAACAACGTTACAACCGGCATAACGGCCTATACCGCGAGAAACGCCACAACCGCCGGGGCAATCGCCACTCTCGCCGGATTGCCCGCAACCGTGAATGTCACGACCACCGGAGGCACTGCGACCCTGCCCATCACATGGAATGTGCTGCCGTCGTTTACGCATCAGCCAGCAGGTGCGACATACACATTCACCGGGACGCTGACCGGTAACAGCAATATCAATGTAGGCAGTGTAACCGCTGCGGTCAATGTAACCGTCACGCCGACAGTGGCGGCAAATCCCACGTTCGCGGATACATTTGTTCTCGTACGAAGCGATACGGCGGCAACGGCAAGCGATTTGGGCACGTCCGTTCTGCCGATAAGCGGGCAAATCACGGTTGGGGACGTGAATGTACCGTACACAATCAACTGGGGAACACAAACCCTCGACAGAACAACAGTGGGCGAAAGCACAACCTTTACCGGCACAATCAGTTACACCAGCCCACCGAACTGGCTCACGCTACCGACCCCTCTTTCCGTTTCCCGCGTAGTAACCGTTACGGATAAAATTCCCGTGACCGTCTCAGGCGTAACGGTAACAAGCCGCCCATACAACGGCAGCCCCATCGCTATGACAGGTACGCCGGTGTTTACTACCGACAACGGCATGGCCTGGCTCATGGCAACCTACGCATGGGCGGTTGACGGCGGCGCGGCACTTCCAAGCGCGCCGACAAATGTGGGCAGCTATACCCTCACCGTATCGGCGAACGGCGGGACGGATTATGTGATTACGCCGCTTGTCATCCACTTTGAGATTACAAAGGCGAATCAGACCATCACCTTCCCGCAGCCGGGTATCAACCGCGTGGGCAGAACTGAAACGCTCACCGCAACCGCTTCCTCGGG